>Ga0265298_10002063_pt1 | contig 28734 bp, 22 predicted proteins | sample AusTroGonzalo_MG_3_FD_193486 | JGI IMG/M metagenome (GOLD analysis project Ga0265298, IMG submission 193486) | Bovine rumen microbial communities from tropical cattle in Woodstock, Queensland, Australia - Gonzalo_01 | ecosystem: Host-associated > Mammals > Digestive system > Stomach > Rumen ...
CCCATATTCCTGCCTACATCAGAACGGTAGACGATGAGAATATGATGGAGATGGCACTGGTGGAGAACATCCAGCGCCAGGATCTGAGCGCTTTGGAGATTGCCCTGGCTTACCAGCATCTGATGGAACAGTACGACCTGACACAGGAACAACTGAGCGACAAGGTGGGTAAGAACCGTGCTACGGTAGCCAACTACCTACGCCTGCTGAAGCTGCCTGCCCCCATCCAGATGGCCCTGAAGAAGAAAGAAATAGACATGGGACACGCCCGTGCCCTGTTGGCACTGAACGACCCAACAGCTCAGCTGGAAGTTTTCAACGAGTTCAAGAAGGACAAGATCAGCGTCCGCAAGATAGAGGAAATGGTGAAGGAACTGAGTCAGGGCGGTAGCGTCAAGAACAAAGAAGGAAAGCGCATCCGCCAGAAAGGCTCTAACCTGAGCAGCGAATACGGCGCCCTGCGCAACAGCCTGAGCAAATTCTTCCAGACGAAGGTTCAACTGACCTGCGCCGAGACCGGCAAGGGCAAGATTACCATTCCCTTTGCCAACGAGGAAGAACTGGAACGTATCATCGGCATCATAGACAAACTGAGGAATTGAGAATAGCCAGTCCTTTATACGGTCCTCGGATACTGCTGCTGATACTCTTTGCCTGGTGCAGCAGTGTATCATCAGTTCTTGCCCAAGAGCAGGAACAGATACCAATGGACTCTGTCAGTAGACTCACGCCCGAGGATTCCGCTCGAATAGCTGCTGTTTCAGACAGCATCCTGACGGCAACCATAAACGCATCCCTCCACAGGGAGAAATTCGTGCCCGACCCCATCCGTGCCATGTGGCTGGGCCTGGTATTCCCCGGAGGCGGACAAATCTACAACCACAAGTACTGGAAGCTCCCCATTATCTACGGAGGATTCCTAGGCTGTGTATATGCCCTGACATGGAACAACCAGATGCTGCACGACTACTCCCAGGCTTATCTGGACATCATGGACACGGATCCTAACACCAAGAGCTATGAGAAGATGTTGCCCATAGGCTATGACATCTCAGGCCGAGAGGAGCGTTTCAAGAACATCTTCAAGAACAAGAAGAACTTCTTCCGACGCAACCGAGACCTTAGTATCTTTGCCTTTGCAGGAGTCTACCTGCTGGCTGTGATAGATGCCTACGTAGACGCTGAGCTGTCCACCTTTGACATCAGCACCGACCTCAGCCTACATGTAGAGCCTACATTTATCCAGACTTCGCCATCCAAAGCATTTGGCAGAGAGTCTGCCGCCGGGGTTAAATTTACCCTTTCCTATTAGAAAATTATACTAAAATGAAGATAAGAATTTACACATTCACATGCGCATTGCTATTGGCTATTGCAGCCAACGCACAAGAATACACAGATACCATCGGTACCGACAATACGTTGTTGCCGGAGGGTATGCAAATGTATGAGCTGGACAGCCTGCTCACTGACTGGATGACCCGTACCTACCTGACTAACGTAGAGAACTGTCTCTCTAAGGGTGTAAACCCCAGTTTCAGTGATGAGACCTATGCCCAGCGCCTCAGCCACCTGCCCAACGTTATTGACATGCCCTACAACGACATTGTCCGCAAATACATAGACCGCTACTGTGAACGTCTGCGCCCGTCAGTAAGCATCATGCTGGGTGCCTGCAACTTCTACAACCCCATCTTCGAGGAGGCACTGGAGAGCTATCAGGTACCACTGGAGCTGCGTAACCTGCCCATCATAGAGAGCGCCCTGCACCCCAACGCTGTCAGCAGAGCCGGAGCAGTAGGACTCTGGCAGTTTATGATTGGAACAGCCAAGAGATACGGACTGGAGGTAACCAGTCTGATTGACGAGCGCAAAGACCCTGTCAAGGCCAGCTATGCTGCTGCACACATGCTGAAGGACCTTTATGACATATTCGGCGACTGGTCTCTGGCCATTGCCGCCTATAACTGTGGCCCAGGTAATGTCAGCAAGGCTATCCGTCGTTCCGGAGGCAGAAAAGACTTCTGGGGCATCTACCAGTACCTGCCTGCAGAGACCAGAGGATACGTCCCTGCCTTCATTGCTGCCAATTACGTAATGAACTACTACTGCGACCACAACATCTGTCCAGTAGGAACCACCCTGCCTCAGGCAACAGACACCTTACTGTTGAAGAAGAACGTTAAGATGGAGCAGATTGCCGCTACATGCGACATCAGCATAGATGAGCTGCGAGCACTCAATCCCCAATACCGCACCACGCTCATCCCAGGAGAGTCTCACGACTGCATCCTGCGTATGCCTTCAGACAAGATTAACGCCTTCATAGATGCAGGAGACTCCATTTATGTGAAGAATAATTATGCATCTGCCGTCAAGGAAGTTACCCTAACTGAAGATAACGATAACAGCCGAGCCTCAAGATCCGGTAACGGCAAGAGAAACAGACGGGGCAGATCATCTTCGGGCGGAGGTTCAATCACCGTTAAGAAGGGTGACACCCTGGGAGCTATTGCAAGGCGCAACCACACCTCAGTCAGCGCAATCAAGAAAGCTAATGGCATGACAAGCGACAACATCAGAGAGGGTCAGAAACTGAAGCTGAAGTAATAAGAGCGGCATATAATTAACTTTCGGGAGTTATAAAATGGAGTTAAATAGGGAGTTAAGCGCTATGCGCAGGGAGTTAAGCCAGCACGGCTGGCAGGACAACAGCTTTGGATGTTGTCTGCCCATATGGTATTGTCCCTTTATAACTTCCACGAACGTAGTGAGTTTACTTCCACGAACATAGTGAGTTTACTTCCACGAACATAGTGAGTTTACTTCCACGAACATAGTGAGTTTACTTCCACGAACATAGTGAGTTTACTTCCACGAACATAGTGAGTTTACTTCCGAAACACCAGTATATAATATATAATGTTAAAGGATTTGAGTATGGAAGAAGAACTGAACAAAATAGAATCTGAAGACGAGAAGATGGTAAGCCAGGCTTATCAGCATCTTGTTGAGACGTATCTCAATTCCAGGCACCGTAAGCACGTAGAAATAATTGAGAAAGCGTTCAACTTTGCCAAAGAGGCACACAAAGGAGTACGCCGTCTTTCGGGCGAGCCATACATTATGCACCCCATTGCCGTAGCACAGATAGCCTGCGAGGAGATTGGATTGGGTAGCACCAGCATCTGCGCAGCATTGCTGCACGACGTGGTGGAGGATACCGACTATACCGTAGAGGATATAGGTAACATCTTCGGTCCCAAAATAGCAGAGATTGTTGACGGTCTGACAAAGATCTCAGGCGGCATCTTCGGCGACAAGGCATCAGCACAGGCCGAGTCGTTCAAGAAACTGCTGCTGACCATGAGCGATGACATCCGGGTGATACTGGTCAAGATTTCTGACCGTCTGCATAACATGCGCACACTGGGAAGTCAGTTGCCCAACAAGCAGTACAAGATTGCCGGAGAAACACTGTACATCTACGCCCCGCTGGCCAACAGATTGGGACTGAACAAGATAAAAGAAGAACTGGAGGACCTGAGCTTCAGCTACGAGCATCCTGAAGAATATAAAGCTCTGAAAGACAAGCTGGCAGGAATGCAAGAGCATCTGACCACTATCTTTGACCAGTTCACCGCCCCATTAAGGGAAGCATTTGATGCCGCCGGCATAAAATACGAGATTAAGGCACGCATTAAAACACCCTACAGCATCTGGAACAAGATGCAGACCAAGCACGTTACCTTCGAGGAAATATATGACATTCTGGCTGTCCGCATCATCTTTGACAGCAAGGAATCCGAAGAGGGTACTGAAGAGGTTACTAACAAGGATACTGTAAAGGATACTAACAAGGAAACTAAAGAGGGGAACAACAAGGAAACTGAAGAAGGGAACAAAGAGGGTGACAAAAAGACCGTCAACAAAGAAATTGCAGAATGTTTCCAAATCTACGCCATTGCCAGCAGTATCTACAAACCTCACCCCGAAAGACTCCGCGACTGGCTCTCGCACCCCAAGGCCAACGGCTATCAGGCCCTGCACACAACCCTTATGGGCAAGAACGGCCGATGGGTGGAGGTGCAGATAAGAAGTCGCCACATGGACGATGTAGCAGAACATGGATTTGCCGCACATTGGAAGTACAAAGAGGGTAACAAGGACAACAAAGACAGCGAGAACGAATTGGACAAATGGCTGCTTACCATCAAGGAAATCCTTGACGACCCCCAGCCAGATGCCATTGACTTTCTGGACACCATCAAACTCAACCTTTATGCCAATGAGATCTTTGTTGTGACCCCAAAAGGTGAGTTCAAGACTATGCCTGCCAACTGCACCGTACTGGACTTTGCCTTCAACATCCATACGTTCATGGGCACTCATTGTATTGGTGCCAAGGTCAACCACCAGCTGGTACCCATCAATCATGTACTACAGAGTGGCGACCAGGTAGAGATTCTTACCTCCAAAAACCAGAAAGTTGAACGCAAGTGGCTACAATACGCCTCTACGGCAAAGGCAAAAGGCAAGATTAGAGCCCTGCTGCGCCGCGAGGACAGGGAAAAGCAGAAAGAAGGAGAGGAACTTCTGAATGCTTTCTTCCAGAAGATAGACAAAGAACCTAATAGCATCAACATTGACAAACTCTGCAGGCTGCACAATTTGCAGTCAAGAGAGGAGCTGCTTGTTGCCATAGGAGAAAAACGTGTCAATCTTGGTGACAATGACGAAGCTATCGTTCTAAACAAGACACCAAACAAGAAAGGATGGGGCCGATACCTTACTATATTCAAGCGTCACAATACCAACAAGAGCGATACCGACACTCCCGTCAATGTTGCTCCGCTTAAGATTGACAAGAAGAAACCCCTTATCCTTAACGAGGAGACAATAGGACATTATATTATCTGCCAGACTTGCCACCCCATACCTGGCGATGACGTACTGGGATATTTTGATGGCATCAGTAGCATTACCATACACAAGCGTCAATGCGAAGTTGCCAGCAAACTGAAAGCCAGCGACGGCAATCACATCCTGGCTGCTAAATGGGATACGCACAAGCAAATCTCATTCCCTGCCATCATTCACCTTAATGGTATAGACCACATAGGCGTACTACACCAGATAACAGGCGTACTGTCTCAGCAATTGAACGTAGACATCCACCAGCTGAACATCAATGCCAAAGACGGCATCTTCACAGCAGAAATACAATTGGGTGTACATGATGTAAGCGATATCCGCTCCATCTGTAAGAATCTTAAGAAGATAAAGGAAATAGAGGAAGTTAAACGCTTCTGATTACAAATCCTTCAATTCGTTGCTGATCTCAATCAGCTCCTGGCGTATCGACTGCAGGTAACCTAATACCTCAGCAGTATTATTGGCGCCATCATGGTTCTTTGCCAGCACTTGCTTGGCTGCGCCTATCTTCATGCCCCGCACCTTCAACAGATTATAAACCAGTTGAATCTCGGCAATATCCTCGGCCGTGTACCTTCTTATTCCACGACTTTCTGTCTTCTTGGGCTTAATATTAGGAAATTCCTTTTCCCAATAACGCAAAAGAGACTCTGCCACATTAAACTGAGCGGCAACCTCGCTAATAGAATAAAACTTCTTCAGCTCTTTATTCGGATTATAGGGCATAATTACAGATATAACTTCCTTTTATAAACAATTTCTTTGCAAAAATAGGTAAAATAAATTACCTTTGCAAGATTTTTGGTGAAATATACACTGTAAACAAGCAAATAAGCAAACTAGAAAAAGTCAAAATAACAAGAAATATGATGACAGCTAACGAAATCAGAGACTCATTCAAGAAATTCTTCGAGTCAAAGGGACATCAGATAGTACCCTCCGCTCCCATGGTAGTGAAGGACGACCCAACACTGATGTTCACCAACGCTGGTATGAACCAGTGGAAAGACATCATCCTGGGTACCCGTGACCCGGAGCCACGTCGTCGTGCCGACAGCCAGAAGTGTCTGCGCGTGAGCGGTAAGCATAACGACCTTGAAGAGGTAGGTCATGACACCTACCACCACACCATGTTTGAGATGCTGGGTAACTGGTCTTTCGGCGACTACTTCAAAGAGGGCGCCATAGATATGGCATGGGAGTATCTGGTAGATGTTCTGAAACTTGATCCCAAGGACCTCTATGTTACAGTATTCGAGGGCTCACCTGAAGAGAATCTGGTACGCGATGACGAGGCTGCCGGCTACTGGCTGAAGCACGTTCCCGCTGATCATATCATAAACGGAAATAAGCACGATAACTTCTGGGAGATGGGCGATACAGGTCCATGCGGCCCCTGCTCTGAGATTCACCTGGACAGCCGTACCCCCGAGGAGAAGGCCAAGGTTCCCGGCCGTGAGATGGTAAACAAGGACGACCCACAGGTTATTGAAATCTGGAACATCGTATTCATGCAGTACGAGCGCAAGGCTGACGGTCATCTGGAGCCCCTTGGCATGAATGTTATTGATACCGGTATGGGCTTTGAACGTCTTGTCCGTGCAATTCAGGGCAAGCACTCTAACTACGACACTGATGTCTTCCAGCCCATCATCAAGGCTATCGGCGACCTGAGCGGTTATACGTATGGTCAGAAGGAAGAGACGGACGTTGCCATGCGCGTGATTGCCGACCACCTGCGTACCATCGCCTTCAGTATTGCTGACGGCCAGCTGCCCGGTAATGCCAAGGCTGGTTACGTAATCCGCAGAATCCTGCGTCGTGCCGTTCGCTACGCCTACACCTTCCTGGGTCAGAAAGAGGCCTTTATGTACCGTTTGCTCCCCGTCCTGATTCAGGAGATGGGTGCAACATACCCCGAACTGGAAGCTCAGCGCGAGCTGATTACCAAGGTTATGAAGGAAGAGGAAGACAGCTTCCTGCGTACACTGGAGACAGGTATCCGCCTGCTGGACGGCGTAATGAAGGAAACCAAGGCTGCCGGCAAGACAGAAATTGCAGGCGAGAAGGCTTTCACCCTCTTTGATACCTACGGATTCCCCCTCGACCTGACAGAACTTATCTGCCGCGAGAACGGCCTTACCGTTGACGAGGCCGGCTTCAACGTAGAGATGGAGAAGCAGAAGGCACGTGCCCGTAATGCAGCTCAGGTGGAGATGGGTGACTGGCACGTTGTTTCCGAGAGCCAGAGCGAGAACGGTGAGATTTCCACCTTCGTTGGCTACGACTTCACAGAATACAGCTGCCACATCGTGAAGTACCGCGAGGTGAAGCAGAAGAAAGGCGTTGTATATGAGGCCATCCTCGACCAGACTCCCTTCTACGGCGAGATGGGTGGTGAGGTTGGTGACACCGGCGTACTGGTAAACGAGACAGAAACCATCAAGGTTATAGACACCAAGAAGGAGAACGGCGTAAGCATACACTTGCTGGAGCGCATCCCCACCAACCCCGAGGCTGAGTTCATGGCTTGCGTAGATGTTGACCGCCGTCGTGCCATAGAGGCTAACCACTCTTGTACTCACTTGTTGGACGAGGCACTGAAGGAAGTGCTGGGCAACCACGTAGAGCAGAAGGGTTCATTGGTAACACCCGACTATCTGCGCTTCGACTTCTCACACTTCGAGAAGGTAACACCCGAGCAGATTCGCGAGGTAGAGCACTTGGTCAACGATCGTATCCGTCAGAACATTCCTTTGCAGGAATACCGCGACACCCCCATTGAGGAAGCCAAGAAGCTGGGTGCTATTGCCCTCTTCGGTGAGAAGTACGGCGACAAGGTACGTGTCGTACAGTTCGGTTCCAGCGTTGAGTTCTGTGGTGGTTGTCATGCCAAGAGCACAGGTTGCATTGGTATGGTTCGCATCATCTCAGAGAGCAGCATTGCCGCTGGCGTTCGTCGTATCGAGGCTATTACCGGTAAGGCTGTAGAGGAAGCTATGGACAAGCAGCAGGACATGCTGAACGGCCTCAAGAGCCTCTTCAACAATGCTCCCGACCTGATGGCAACCATCCGCAAGGCTATCAGTGATAATGCTGAGCTGAAGAAGCAGGTTGAGGATGTGATGCGTGAGAAGGCTGCCAGCCTGAAGAAGGAAATGCTTGCTAAGCAGAAAGAGATTAACGGCATCAAGGTAATGAGCACCATTACAGCGCTCAACGCCGAGTTCGTTAAGGACATCGCCTTCCAGCTCCGTGCAGAGGTAGAGAACAGCCTGGTGGTTATCGGTTCTGTTGCCGATGGCAAGCCCCTCCTGACAGCTGCTGCCTCAGACAGCGTAGTAGCCGCAGGTGTGAACATTGGCAAGAACATCCGCGAGGCTGCCAAGCTCATTCAGGGTGGCGGTGGCGGTCAGCCCCACTTCGCTACTGCCGGCGGTAAGAATGCAGAGGGCATTCACGCTGCCGTAGAGAAACTGATTGAACTGCTCGCTAAGTAAGTTCCAATCATTAAAACATATTCAAGGAGAGGTTCCTGCTTGCCAAAGCGGAGCCTCTTCTTTTTTTGTAGTCTCCAGGCAGATAGGATACTGCGGTTCCCGCAATATCCGCGTGACATTAAATCAAAAAGCGAGGGCGTTTTTACTAGTACACGTAGGAAAACTCGTTAGTACACGTAGGAGTATTTACTAGTACACGTAGCCGTAAAAAAGACCTCTCAAACACATCGGAAAGGTACAACATCAGAGAGGCGGGTATTACGTTCATCCTTAGTTAACACCCCTCTTACTACTTACGGAGATTCTTTTTGTAATCCAAATTCGCATCAAACCATAGAGTAATGGTTTCACCCTTATTGCCTCTGTCAAGAGTCATGTGATCATATCCGCCCTCCACAAATTCATAACCAACCTTTTTCAGGCTCATCATATCACGGAAGATGGCATATTCATCCGATATATAGATAACCTTTATGGCATTCTCCTTTGAATAGCCGTTGCCACTGGCAGTAACTGCATAATAGAGTACCATAAACATTGAGTAATACTTTGTAGATTCCTCTTTCCTTCCCAACTCACCTGCTATCTGTGAAATCGTCCACAATAAAGACAGCGACACAGGAGCCAACTGCAGTTCCTTCTTGCAGATGTCGTAAGCCTCCTGCATTTTACCCTCACGATACAGGCGTCGCGGCTCAGTTAAAAAGTCCACACGAAGCGGGTCGTACTCTTTAGTGAAGGCAAATCCATAATACAGATTGGCCGCCTCTTCTTTAGAAAGAGAGTCAGGATCCTTCAGGAATCTTTCCATGAGAGCCTGGTATGCAGCAGGATTCTTTTTTACAAAATCCTCTACGGCCTGGTAATCGATGTCCAGTTTACTTCCCATTCCGAGATTCTCCACGCGAGCTCTCTGCATCCTCAGGGCTAGTTCGTCTACTGTGACAGTATTCTTGCTCTTACTCTTTGTCTTAATTTCCACCACTTGAGCCCCTTTTTTTGTGCCGTACTTATTCACTGCTTTCTCATCTGAAAGGACAGTAATATTATCAATTTCTTCCGGATTCAGCCCAAGAGATTCTCCCATAGGCGCCAAAGGGTTAGGAGAATCAAGCATATCCATTGTCAGACCCTTGGTATCCTTCATCACAACACCATCCAAAACCCACAAGGTTTCCTGATTCTCGACAAATATCTGATAGTCGGATTTTATTCCAGTATAATCTTGAATATCTTTGTCAAAGATATCCACCCTAAGCTGAACGTGCTGCAATCCATAGCTATCAAGACCAAGAAACTGGACAGCTCTTATACCATAATCAGCCTCCAATATAAAAGTATCTGGTATATCACCTATATTGAAATGCCTTCGAAACCTATAGTATGTTTTCACAATCTTACCTTTGTATATATACGCCCTTATTGTGATTGCTGGCGGCCATCCCGCCCTTTCCACAAATATTTTTTTCACTTGAGCATCAGACAGAATATGCAGCGACTTTAAAAACGCCTCCCTCACACGCTCGTATCCATCCCACAAATATGAAGATTTCTCATAAGATTTTATTGCGGTTTCCGATTCAGGAGTGAGAAGATGCTTATCATAAGTAGTATCCAATTCATCTTGGTATAGATAAGCTGAGATCCCGCCGTACCGATCTATCCAAACCACGCTATCAGCTAATTGCGTGTTCTTTGCCTCATAAGCTGCGAGATGCAGAGAAGGTCTCTGGGCATACAGACTTTGGGCGGCAAACAATGTGAACAATACAGTTACTTGCCTGAACTTTCTCAGAATGAATCCGTTCATAAACATGTGTGTTTTCTTCGTTTTTAGGTTTTTTCTACCTCAAATATACTACTTTCTTATTTTACAAGCACCATAAAGAAGAGAAAAATGGTTATCAAACAGAATATTTAACGGTTGTTCACAGAAAACAACATCAACCGATCCCAGATAACATGAACGTGTCTGTGCTACCCTCCAAAAACTAAGACTCAACCTGTTCCTTTGGCCAATTCACCAAAAAGACCTTTTCCGTAGCACGGGTAAGAGCGGTGTAAAGCCAACGGAAATAATCGGGCGAGAGCATATCCTCGGTAATATAACCCTGATCAATATAAACATGCTGCCACTGTCCGCCCTGGGCCTTGTGGCAGGTTACAGCATAGGCATATTTTATCTGCAAGGCATTGTAATAGGGATCTTGGCGTAGGCGCTTCATCCGTTCACGTTTGTCCCTTATCTCAGGGTAATCCTCCCATACAGCATTGAAGAGTTGCTCCTGCTGCTGACGGGTGAGGGAAGGAGCCTCACTCTGCAATGTATCCAACAGAACCGTTACATCCAATTCCATATTGTCATAGTCGGGAAAACGCAAGGTGACATCAGCAAACCGGAAGCCATACAATTCACGTTCGTTACGGAAACGCCTCACTACCGCCACATCACCATTGGCAATGAAAGCCTCCCCCATCCCCTCCGAAGGAAGGGGGGAAGATTTTTGGTTGGGATTTAGCCCCCTCTCCCCTTGGAGAGGGCGGGGGGTGAGGCTTGTCCAATAATAGTTATTCTTGGCAACCATTACGAGGTCGTTGCCTGAAAGTTCATCCTCGTAATCCAAAATCCTTGCCCTAATGCCATTATTAAAGATATTGGCCCGTTTGTTACTCCTTGTCACCACAATGGTCTGATCTATCCCACAACGGTGATAGCTGTTTTCCAAAGCTTCTATCAGCTCATCGCCAGGCATCACACAGACATCAGGGAAATCTACACGCAGTCGGGGGAACTCGTAATAAAGTTCGTCCTGCATCAGTTGCCTCAGATGGGTGGCGTTCCACAGGATGCCAGATTCCTGTTCCTGCCTTACTACCTCTGTCAGCTCTACTTCCATGACATCCATGTCATAGCCCTCCAACATATACCTACTCAGAGCAGGACTCTCCTCTTCACCCACAGGAGGAAGCTGAGCCGTATCACCCACCAATATCAGGCGACAGCCTTCGCATGAATAGACGTATTGCATCAGATCATCCAACAATCGTCCCGTCCCAAACATAGAACCAGAAAGCCCCTCGTTAGAAATCATGGAAACCTCATCCACAATAAAGAGTGTATGCTTGTGCAGATTGATGTTGGTCTGAAAATTATCCATATCTACGATGGACTTCTGACGATATATACGTTTATGAATGGTGTAAGCGGGTGCATCGGCATATGAGGAGAACACTTTGGCCGCCCTACCCGTTGGAGCCAGCAGCATCACATGTTGTTTCAGTTGTAAAAGAGTCTTCACCAATGCCGCCACTAGCGAGGTCTTTCCTGTTCCCGCATACCCCTTCAGCAGGAAAAGGGTGTTGGAATTTCTATTAAGCAAGAACTCTTCCCACTTTTCCAGCACCAAATATTGCTCATTCGTTGGTTCGTGAGCGAAATTCCGTCTTATTAGACCACACAAATCATCACTTATCATCATTCTTTTTGAAAAAAAAGCACGAAATATCGTTTATGTGAATTAAATTCTCTATTTTTGCGATGCGAATATACAAAATAAAATACAAATAACAACATGAACAAGAAGCTAATTAATGTATTTTTAGGTCTTTGTGTAGTTGGTTTGCTCTTCATCACATGGCGTAGCATTCAGGACACCGAGGACTTTGATGCTGACGTAAAAGCCCGCGAGAACGTTGTAAAGGCACGACTGATGCAAATCCGCGATGCCCAGGAAGCTTATAAAGCTCAGAATGGCGTATATTGCCCAGACTGGTCTGTACTGATACAGTTTGTAAAGACTGGCAAACTGCCCATTATTATGAAGCAGGGTGTGCTCACCGACGACCAGATGGACAAGGGTCTTACCGAGGCAAAGGCTGCAGAAATTGTAAATAGCGGAGATCAGGCTGCCATCATTGCCAACGGACTGCAGGAATTCCGTCGTGACACCATTTGGGTTTCACTCAAGGATTCTTTGTACAACTATGAGGGCTTTGTTGCAGACTCAATGCGTTACATCCCCTTTGCAGAGGGTGACACCTTCGAGTTGGTTGCATGTCCCAGCACTACACGTTCTGGTACTATCATACAGGTAATGGAGTGCAGCGCACCTGATAGTTCATTCCTGAAGGGTATGGGCAAGCAGGGCAAGCGCGTCATCAACAACCGTGCAGAAGAGGCTGACGCCAAGGGTGCATATCCTGGTCTGAAGATTGGTGATATTGGTGGCAACTGGAACAACAATGCAGGTAACTGGGAGTAATTTGCATAACACATATAGATTATCCATCCGACTTTTCTCGGATGGATTTTCTTTGTCTATCTTATATACCTCAGATAATTCTCTGGTACAGAAAGAGGACGTAACGGCCGATGGCAGTACGCCCTTGTACCAATTGCTGGAGAAATCACTCCGGCGCCCCCACCTTATGGAATACACTTTCCAGAGTGTGGAACTGCTGGTTCTTTCACCCAGCACTTGTGTCCCCCTGGAATACTTCCGTCGCGAAGAGGTATTCCCTCTCTACAACCTCACATTTCCTTCCCTGAAAGTCAACAAGGCGGAGGTGCATTACCAGATCCTGCCCTCACTGGAGGTTGTTGAGCTATTCTCTTTAAACCAACAGATTAGGCAAACCGTCCAGGCTATCTATCCCGACGTGGAGATTATCAGCCTGGAAGGACGCGCCATAGAAACAATTGCCAATGCCGACCGTAAGCTGCAGGACGGCGACATTCATTTCTATGGTATGATTGCCCCCAAGAATATGCTTATCTGCTGTTTCAAGGAACAACGCCTGCATTTCGCAACGACCTACACGGTAGATAACGATGCCGACCGCCTCTATTACATTATGGGTGCATGGAAAAACTTGCAGATGAACGAGCAGACACAAGCCCTTCACCTCAACAACGCCAGCACCGAACTACTGAATCAGGCTAAACACTTCATCCCAAATACCATAGTATGCGAGTTATAACAGGAAAATACAAAGGGCGTCACTTTGACGTACCCCGCACTTTCAAGGCACGTCCCACCACGGACTTTGCCAAAGAGAATCTGTTCAACGTACTGAAGGGGTATATTGATTTCGATGAAGAGCCTACAGCCCTTGACCTCTTCTCGGGCACAGGCAGTATTACCCTGGAACTGCTGAGCCGCGGTTGTAGCCGTGTTGTATCCGTAGAGGCTGATGCCCTGCATTATAGTTTTATATGTGGGTTTGTAGAGAAACTGCAAGACCTGAACGCCTTTCCTGTGCGGGCTGATGTTTTCCGTTTCCTAAGCAAATGTCACGAGCAGTTCGACTTCATCTTTGCCGACCCACCCTATGCGCTGCCACAATTGGAACAGCTGCCAGACATCATCCTCTCGCACCAGTTGTTGCGCGAGGACGGACTCTTTGTCCTGGAACACGGAAAGACGCAGGATTTCTCTAATCATCCACGCTTCGTAGACCACAGAGCCTACGGCAGCGTGAACTTCTCTTTCTTCAAGTAAAGCGGGGCGGATTAGAATCTTCCACCACCACCGCCGCCGAAGCCTCCTCGGCCACCGCCGCCGCCCCAGCCGCCACGGTCTCCACCGCCCCAGCCACCACGGCCTTCGCCCCAACCGGCATTGGCACGTGCCTGCTTGTTACCCAAAAGGTTCAGGCGGTAGATGAAGTGTACCATCACATAACTGTTGACAGCGTTGGTCCAAGTATTTGAACGCATAGTAGCTGAGACAGTACGACTGATATTGCTGCGCTCCCTTAGGATATCATACCACTGTACACTGATGGTAGCGGTCTTTCCCTTCAGGAAGCTCTGACTGAGCTGTGCATTCCAAATCAATTCGTTGGTATTCATGCTGGCATCCTCGTAACCACGGCGGCACTGCTCGCTGATATCGGTGCTCAGGGCCATTCCCCAAGGCATATTCAAGACAACGTTACCACCATAATTAAAGCTCCAGGTATCCAAGTTTGAATTTCGCTGGATAGAGTTACGGTCGTGTCTGTATGCCGTACTTCCGTTTACGCCAACCTCATAACTACCATCAGCACCCAAATCGCCGCGAACATTCAGACGAAGGCTCTCGCGCAGGTTCAATGTCTTGGTTACAGACTGCTGTAGCAGCTTTTTCCTTTCGGCATAACTGAACAATCCATCCATATCCACACCGCCGTTTACGCCGCTGGTCAGGAAGCCTCGCGCTGTATCATCTATATTGCTGCTGATGTAACCTACATCATGGCTGTAGTCGATATTAGTATTCGTAGAGAAATTCCACATCTTCTTCTTGTCGACGGCAGTATTGAACATAAGCCATGTGCCGATATTCCATTTGCCGTCTATGTTCATAGGACGGGTGTAACGGGCACCGGTCAATTCATCATAGATAGTGCATGACGATATGCTTCTACGGTTTATATTACCCTGAAGATTAGCGGCCCAGCCACGCTGTGCCTCGGTATTGTAGCCATTGTAGAAGACACTGAAGTTATCTGTCCATGAACTCTTCAAACCGGCATTACCTGTACTGATGTTCAGGGGGTCGCTACTGTCCACTGTCTCTATCAGGTCTGTCATAGAAGGCTGGCTCATACGACCAAAGTAACGCAGACGCAACTGACTGGCATTGTTAATCTTCCAGCGGATATCAATACGGGGAGCCCAGTTCTGGGTTGTTCTGACAATGGTGGTATCTATGCTGCCTTTTTTATAGTCCATATGGGTATTCTGAGGTTGATAGCTGACACCCGCATTGAAACGCAACTCCTGCTGGTTTTCAAACTTAGCCGTATAGCGGTACATCAGATTGGCATTGTGGTTCCACTCCTTATAGGTAGCGTACTGACTGTTCTCCTTATCCTTGGTCAGATTCGTCAGGTCTATGCCGTACTCACTAAGATTATGGATGCTTCCATCCTGCAGCTCCACCTGACCGGTGTATAGGTTATAGGCAGTGATGTTGGTCAACTGTCCATAATCCGTCAGCGCTTTCTGAATATCATCAGCCAGAGTGCTCTGCGTCAACATGGTACGGTCGCGATCCTGGAATCTACGCTGCAGCTGGTAGCTTACCTGCAGGTTACCGCCCGTCAGCAAAGGCTCGCTGTAGCTCAGTCTTCCCTGATAGCGGTAGGTTGTAGAGGGGGCAAAGGTATTCTGATAGGTTGCTGTCAGAGGCTCACGGGCTGTCTGCTGGAAGTACTTCACCATAGAACGACTGTATGAATTACTCTCGCTAGTCTGATATTCACCGCCAATGTTCAGCGTAATGTTACGTCCTGGCTTGTAAAGCTGACGGTTTACCTGCAACTCAGCATCCGTGCTGGTATTCTTAGAGTCACCAAAGCTATAACGCTCATTATGGTTCACGACAATGTCTGACTGACCTGTTGTCTGGTTTACCAACTTGTTGTACTCCTCCAGAGGGTCAACCAGTCCTGCCTCATAAGGACTACTGTTGAAGGTCACGCTAGAACTCTCGCCATAGTTGTCACTCTTAGAGAACGAGAAGTTAGGACGGAACAAGATATTGGTCAGCGAATCCGGCATCCATTCGAAACGGAAGTTGGCATTCAGATTATAGTTGTTGTTCTTGCTGTGATTCTTATTATTAGAGAAGGTACTCTGCGTACCTGAGAGGAATGTCTCATTATTCGACTGAGAGTCTGAGACACTGTTTCTGACTGAGTAACGCACATTACCGCCCAGTTTAATAAGACCGGCCGTATAATCGGGCTTGCCATTTTCCCAAGCGAAGTTAACACCCACCATAGTGCTGGTGGTGATACCTCCGCCACCGCCCCAGCCGCCCCAGCCGCGACCGCCACCAGGGAATCCTGCATCATTCAGATTGTTCCTACTGGCAATGAGAGTAAACTGCGAGTGATCCAGAAAACGGTTGATATTCAGTTTCAGCGAATAAAGGTCTGCCGGGATACTGGCAGCCGATGTATTCATACCTTGTATGGTATTGGTTCCTGTGGGCGTTCCGTATGAAAGATCCACGTTAGATACCCATCCTTCTTTCATGCCTTTCTGAACGGTCAGGTCAAGTACCGTCTCCTCCTCGCCATCGTCAATACCGGTAATGCGGCTGTAGTCGCTCTTACGCTCATAGGCCTTCAGCTTCTTAATCATCTTGCTGGGCAGGTTCTTCATGGCCATCTTGGTGTCATTCTGGAAGAATTCCTTTCCATCCATCATGATTTTGCTGACGCTCTTGCCGTTAATCTTGATGTTACCCTCATCATCCACCTCGGCACCGGGCAGTTTCTTAACCAGTTCCTCAAGGGCTGAGCCTTCCGGCAAACGGAAAGCATCTGCATTATATATAAAGGTATCAGCCTTCATCTCCACCTGAGCCAACTTGGCCACCACCTCTGCCTCGTTCAGCACCTTGCTGTTTTCCTGCAGAGTCAGGGTACCTACGTTCACCGTCTTATTGTTCTTGCCCAGAGTCAGGTTCTTGAATTGCGTTATATATCCCACATAGGATATTCGCATGATATAGCTACCAGACTTTACAGCAGGCAGTTTGAACTTACCATCGGCATCAGACAATGCTCCGGAAGCCTGGGTGCTGTCCTTAGGCTGTAGCAGCACCACTGTTGCACCCAACAGTGCCTCGTTGTTAGCACCATCCATTATCAATCCACTCACTGTTATATTCTGCGCCATCATCACAGGGCACAGCAACATCATTAACAAATATAATAAGGTCCTTTTCATCAATGATTATTCTTGTTTCTGAAAACTAAGACACAACCTTTTGTATATGGTTTAATTAAGCAGCGGCAAAGTTAGCATTTTTTTCACTTTTTATAAACAATGTTTACCGTTCAATGCTCAATGTTCAATGTTTTTTGTACTTTTGCGACAATTTTGTACAGATTTCCTAATAAACGATAATGAAACAAGACGTAATCATAAGCCAGAACCTTACGGAAGACTTGCGCCAAGCCATCGAGCGCTGTCCGCATGACAAACTCTTTGTTCTTACAGACACCACCACCCTGCAGCTCTGCTGGCCCGTCATCCGGGAATACCCCTATTTGCAGGAGGCTAAGATGATAACCATTGGTGCCACCGATGAGAACAAGACCCTTCAGACCCTCTCTTCCGTCTGGGAAGCCCTTCAGCAGGGAGGCGCCACACGCCACAGCCTGCTCATCTGCTTGGGTGGCGGAATGGTTACAGACCTTGGCGGCTTTGCTGCCAGTACCTTCAAACGCGGCATTCAATACATCAACATCCCCACTACCCTTCTGAGTATGGTAGATGCAAGTGTAGGAGGAAAGACCGGTATCAACTTCGGAGGTTTGAAGAATGAGATTGGCGTCTTCAACTGCGCCAGCACCGTTATTCTCTGTGCCGATTTCCTACGCACCCTGGACAGTTATAACATTCGTTCCGGATATGCCGAGATGCTGAAGCATGGTATTATCAGCAATACAGAGAACTGGGCAGAACTTATCACCTTCGATCTGGACAACATAGACTACGCACACTTGCAGCAGATGGTAGCTAAGAGCGTAGCCATAAAAGAACGTATCGTAGAGGAAGACCCCACCGAGAAGGGAATCCGCAAAGCACTGAATCTGGGCCATACTGCTGGCCATGCCTTAGAGAGCCTGGCTCTTGAGGAGAACCGTACCGTCCTGCACGGATACGCTGTTGCATGGGGTCTGGTATGCGAGCTTTATCTCAGCGCCAAGCGTCTGGGATTCCCACACAATAAGCTCAATCAAACGCTGCAGTTCATAAAGGAGAACTATGGTGTCTTCACCTTCAACTGCAAACAGTACGACAAATTGTATCAGTTCATGACACACGACAAGAAGAACCAGTCCGGCATCATCAACTTCACCCTCATGGCTGACATTGGTGATATCCGCATCAACCAGAGTGCCAATCGCGAGGAAATCCTGGAAATGCTGGACTTCTATCGCGAAAGCATGGGCATATAGAGTATTGCGGAGGCAATAGGATGCACTGAATGTGCATCCGTGCCCTATATGGGAGACTATCTATGATAGGCGGAGCGGGTTTTTGGTGCCGATAGGCAGCAAGGTACTACGTAATGCGATGGAGCATTACGGTGTAGTAAACGAAATTTACATATTATGACCTTCCAACGTTAATACTGCCTTTATCCAAGCATTCGCACCCCCCCTTGCGAAATTCAATACTCCCCATGAGTATGTATCAGCAAGTTTTTTTATCTGCCATATCACAATCAGACAAACAAAATCAACTTTTTTCGTCTCGGCGGGAACAAAAACAATTTTACTGCGTCTATATAACAGAAACGCATACAAAAAGAGAGCATAAACATATATGGAAAGAGAAGAGTTCTGCACATTGGTACGCCAGCTAAGAGAGGGCATACTGGCCCTAAGCCAACGATTCCTGAAGGATGAGGACGAAGCAGAAGACAATGTACAGGACACCCTGCTCAGGCTATGGACCATCAGGGAGAGGTTGGACGAAGTCCACTCTGTTCAGGCTCTTTCCTATGCTATCTGCAAAAACCTGTGCGTCTCGAAACTGCGCCAAAGAAGGGTGATTCCTATGGAGTTGAACGAGGAAATAAAAATTATCAGCGCCCATGACTCACAGTGGATGCTGGAGGAAAAAGAGAATGCCCAGTGGCTGGAGGACCGCATAGCAGAATTGCCCTCGTCGCAGATGCAGATTCTGAGGATGAGCCAACAGGACGGGCTGGAGAATTCAGAGATTGCAGAGATTCTGGGCATCAACGAGACTACCGTCCGAACCGCCCTCTGCAAAGCCAGAAAGAATCTCTTGGAGAAAATGATGAAACGTGAGGCAGAACAACTAAAAGCTGTAGAACTATGAAGAAGGTAACATCAGAAAACGTACAGGAGCTTCTCACCCGCTACATGGAAGGGGAGAGCACGCAGGAGGAGCAGAAGGCACTTAGGCAGTACCTGAGTAACGCAGAAAAGCTGCCAGAGGAGCTACGCCCCTATGCCCGGATGTTCAGCCTGTTGGAAGAGAAGCCGCAGACACCATCCACCGAAGCACTGAACCGCTTTGCCGAAGCACCCCAGCCTGCACGCCGCCACATACCACTGTGGCCCCTGCTGGCAGCTGCCTGCCTGGCCGCCTTTGCCGTTATCTTCCTGACTCCACCCAAGGGAGAGGAGAACATGGCCATAGCATACGTGGAAGGTAAGACACTCAACAATGAGGCAATGGCTATGCAGATGGGGCAGGAAGCCCTGCAGGAGATCTTCAGTAATGGAAACGAAGAAGAACAATTAACCGATTTATTCAATGAACAATGAACGGAACTATGATGAATAGGACAATAACAACAATATTAGTGATGCTGTGCGTAAGCCTGTGTGCATTTGCACAAAAGGGACTCCGCATCAACGATGTCTTTGAGGGAAAGGTAATCCTTAAAAGCAAGATGCAGGAGAGCCTTATCAAAGGCGACAACCTGGCTTCCTACAACCTAAAAGTGTTGCATACCGTCAAATTCACGACTCCCTTTAAATTACGTCGTGAAGAGGTAGAAAAACTCTTCTATGAGGATATGGAGAACCGACTCTCTGACGATGACGAGAATATGGAACTGGAGACTCGTAACGGACATCTCTACTACGCCATTGTGCAACTATCCGACACCGAGAAAGGCGCACACCGCTACATCTGTTATCAGTGCAGAGACAAATCGGGCGACTATGACATAACCCTAGTATATATGGAGGGCAAAGCCTCGCTAGCGGATTTGAGAAGAACATTCAAGAAAAACAACAAATAAAAAGCACACATTATGAGAAAGTATCTTTTAGCCATTACAATGGCTGTCTTGGGAGTTGCAAGCGTAGTAGCTGATGACAATAACGAGAAACCCGGCGGATGGGACTTCGAGCTACCTGGACTGAAAGTCAGCAAAAGCACTACCACCTCCAAGACAAAGGTGAAGAGCAGCATCAGCTCCACCCTATCGTTTGGTTTCATCACTGGAATCAACCAGGACGATGGCGTAAGCATAAACATGGGTCAGTCATACGAGATTGAATGGGGTGATGTTATCAGCGGCAAGATACGCGTAGGCCGAAAGGATTTCCTGCGTCTGGGAATGGGATTTGACTGGCGTAACTACAGAATGACGGACAGAATGTTTGTGAAGGACAATGATGGCAAGATCAGCTCACAGGACTATCCCGCAGGTACCGAACCTAAGTTTAGCCGCATCCATACCTTCAGTCTTTCCATCCCTCTGAAGTACTACCACTATTTCAACAAGAAGATGTACTTTGCCGTTGGTCCTGAACTTTACTTCACCCCCTGGGGCTCGCTCAAGACCAAATATTACGAGAATGGAGAAATACAGAAGATTACCGCCAGAAACATACACGAGAATACCGTATCTATAGGCGTAGGTGCCGAGGTAAACATCCATCACATTGGCATTTACTACAAGTACAACCCCTTCAATGTGCTGAACAGCAGCTTCGGTCCTAAGTTCTCCAGTATGACGGCAGGTCTGAAGATAGCATTCTGAAAAACGCTCTACTGATAAAAAAGTGAGATGGCTTAACGGTCATCTCACTTTTTTTCGTAATTTTGCAGCGTAAATAGTATCACATGGAAAGGAAAGATTTTGAGATAATGGCCCCTGTTGGGTCGCCCGAATGTCTGGCGGCCGCCCTCAGAGCGGGAGCAGACAGTATATACTTTGGCATAGAGAACCTGAACATGAGGGCACACTCGGCCAGCACCTTCAGCATAGACGACCTGAAGCGCATTGCCGAGGAATGCCGTCTCTGTGGTGTAAAGAGCTACCTGACGGTGAACACTATCATCTATGGTGAGGACCTTCCCCTGATGCGTCAGATTCTGGATGCAGCCAAAGAAGCCAACATCAGTGCCGTGATAGCCAGCGATATTGCCGTCATGAGCTACTGCAATAAGATTGGACAGGAGGTGCATCTGAGCACTCAGCTTAATATCTCCAACATAGAGGCACTGCGTTTCTATGCCCAGTTTGCCGATGTAGTGGTACTGGCCCGCGAGTTGAACATGGACCAAGTAGCAGACATTTATCGCCACATACAGGAGGAGCACATCTGTGGCCCCAAGGGAGAACTGATTCGCATAGAGATGTTCTGCCACGGTGCCCTTTGCATGGCCATCAGCGGCAAATGTTACCTAAGCCAGAGCAACTGGGGCCGTAGTGCCAACCGTGGTGAGTGCATGCAGCTTTGCCGCCGTCGATACACGGTAACGGATGTAGAGACAGGCACGGAACTGGACATTGAGAACAAATACATTATGAGCCCCCGCGACCTGAAGACAATCTCGTTCCTGGACCGTCTGATGGATTCTGGCGTCAGGGTAATGAAGATAGAGGGTCGTGCCCGCGGTCCCGAATATGTAGATACGGTGGTACGTTGCTACAACGAGGCCATAGAGGCTGTGCTGCACGACAAGAACCACCCCGATGAGGCACCCCTTTTCACAGAAGAACAGAAAGCCCAGTGGGACGAGCGTCTGAGCCGTGTCTTCAACCGTGGTTTCTGGGACGGATACTACCAGGGCAGCACCATCATGGAGTACACAGCCAACTACGGCAGCCTGGCAACAGAGAAGAAAGTCTATTGCGGTAAGGTTGTTCGCTTCTTCAGCAAACTGGGTGTAGCGGAATTCAAAATAGAGGCCTGCGAGTTGAACAAAGGCGATGAGATTATGGTCACTGGTCCTACCACAGGCTGCTTGCGCCTTACAGCCAATGAAATCCGCAACGATGACGGTCCCGTTGATACTGCCAAGAAGGGCTGGTGCATCAGCATCTCAACAGAAGGAACGAAAGTGAGACGCAACGACAAGCTGTTTGTCGTACGCCCCTCTTCAACCCCCTAACCCCCTCTTCCCCCAAATGGGAAGTGGGGGAATCATATTAAATTAACCGCCCAAGCCCCCTTTAGCGGTTCCCTCCCATTTGGGGGAGGGGTAGGGAGAGGGGCCACTCTATGATTAAACGCCTTGAATCTTTAGATGCCCTGAGAGGCATGGACCTGCTGTTTTTGGTCGCCATTTCCGATATCATGGAGGAACTGGCAGAGGTAATAGACACACCCTGGATGGCCGCTGTTATGGAATGCTTCACCCACAAGAAGTGGGAAGGCTTCTCGCCTTGGGACTTGGTGATGCCGCTGTTCATGTTTATGGCTGGTGTGGCTATACCATATAGCCTCGGTAAATACCGAGAGGAACAATTCAAAATTCAAAATTCAAAATTCAAAATCTCCAATCTTTACTGGCGATTAGGGAAGCGTGTGCTGCTCTTGTGGATATTCGGCATGATGGTGCAGGGGAATCTGATGGCACTCGACCCTGACAGAATCTATTTGTTCACCAATACCCTACAGGCCATTGCCGTGGGTTATTTCTTCAGCGCGATTATCTATATGCATACCAGTTGGAAGACACAGATTGGCATAGCTGTAGCCCTGTTGCTGACCTTCTGGGGAGCGATGGAATTTATCACCATCGGAGGCTACGGAGGTGGTGACTACACGCCTCACGGCAACTTGGCTGAGGGAATAGATATGATGGTATTGGGGCGCTTCCGCGATACAGCACGGGTAATAGACGGACAGGTTGTGGTGAAGGAATCATATACCTATACCTGGATTCTGAGCAGCCTGAACTTCGTGGTGACAGTGCTCAGCGGTGTCTTGGCGGGAGAGATACTGAAGAAGAAGACCCTCTCTGCCTCCCCCTCTAAGGGGAGAACAAAATATGGCCTCCCGGCCGGGAAGGGGTCCCTGCTCCTTGCCATTGGCATCGCCCTGGTAGTTATAGGCTGGACGTGGGGCATTGTCCACCCCGTTATCAAGCATATCTGGACAGGGTCTATGGTACTGGTAAGCAGCGGTTACTGCTTCCTGCTGATGGGCATCTTCTACCTGTGGATAGACTGTATGGGGCACAACAAGCACCTGACCGTGCTGAAAGTCTATGGCATGAACAGCATCACAGCCTATGTGGTCAGTCATGTCATCAGTTTCAAGAGCATCAGCAAATCCCTCTTCTTCGGACTGGAACAATACGTGGGCGACTACTATCAGGTCATCATACAGGTCAGCAACGTAGCCATCCTGTTCATTATCCTGTACATCATGTACCGCAAGAAGGTATTCCTGAGGGTATAGGCTATCGTCCCACCATCCCTACGGACTGGTGGCCTGCTTCGTGACGGAAGCAGACAAGAAATAAATTCCTGATTGACACGTAGCTTGTCAAATATTCCCAACGTGGGAATATATTGTTCCCAACGTGGGAAAATTTCATTCCCAGTGTGGGAATAATATGCCAGCAACCTGCCCCATGTAAATCAGCCGATTATTCAACTGAAATTGATGGCGGATAAAGGAAAAATTCGTATCTTTGCACAAATCATATTCACACAATTATGGAAGAAAAGAGATTGACATACAAAGATGTTCCTATGGGGTATCCCCTGTGCTTCAATCATGAATGCACAAAGAAGGCAAGTTGCATGCATTATCAGGCCCAACTGCTGTTGCCTGAAGGTCGTCATCATGGCTCAGCCATCTACCCTACTGCCTGGCAGGACGGTGAGTGTAAGTGTTTCCACGAGAAAAGGTTCGTGCAGAAAGCATGGGGTTTTACCAGGCTTTATCATAACATTCCGTACAAAAACAAGGCAGATGCCCGCCAGTGTGTAAGGAATTATTTCAGTCGTGGCTGCGGGCCCTATTACCGTTACCATCATGGCGAGAACCTGCTCTCGCCGGAGCAGCAGGAAGAAATCATGAAGATTATTGCCATGTTCGGCAGCACGGAAGGCATACGTTTCGATCACTACATCGAGGATTGGGACTTTGAGTTCTAAAATTCAACTTAAAAATAAAAACAAATCAGAAGAAAGGGAAATGAAAGAAAAAAATAAGGGGGCTGTTGTGTTAAATTCGAAATAAATACATATATTTGTGGCATGAATTTATCATGAAAACAAAACTAATAGCACGAAAATGGCAAATAAGCCCCTACATACAGAACTCTTAGACCGCGCCATTGTCTTCGCCGTCCGTGCACATGCGGGGACTGAACGCCGTGGGAAGGGATTCCCCTATATTGTTCACCCCATGGAGGCTGTGGAGATAGTGGCTACCATGACGAACGACCAGGAACTACTGGCTGCAGCGGCCCTACATGACACCGTAGAGGACACCAATACAACCATTGAACAGATCCGAGCCGAGTTCGGTGACCATGTGGCAGAACTCGTAGCTTCAGAGACAGATGAGCCTCATCAGAGACCAGACAGTGTGGAAAACTGGCGTGCCCGTAAGCAGGCTGCCATGGACCGCATAGCTAGTGCCCCACTCGACTCTAAGATGGTGGCATTGGGTGACAAACTCTCCAACATGAGGGCCATAGCACGCGACTATGCCGTGCAGGGCGATAAGCTTTGGGACCTCTTTCATTCCAAAGACCGAAAGGATCATGAATGGCACTACCGGGGATTGGCCAATGCGCTCAGTGAACTCAAAGACACCTTTGCCTACAAGGAGTTTGAAGAACTTGTCAACCAAGTCTTCAAGACCCCCTCAGACTCCCCGAGGGGAGGGACAGTTGAGAGTTAAGAATTATGAATTAAGATTTTGCGTTATCGTTGACGTTATTGATAAAGAAAATGAAAGAAACAAAGACCATACTAAAGAGCATACTGCTCCCCTTCTCTTGGAAGGGGCTGGGGGTAGGCCTTCTATTCTTCACTCTTCATTCTTCACTCTTAAGGGCAGAGGACGAAACTATCGTGTTCACGCCCCAATGGACGGCACAGGCCCAGTTTGCCGGATATTACGTTGCCGAGGCAAAAGGGTTTTACCGAGATGCGGGAGTGAAGGTGCGCATAGAACATCCGTCTGCCACGCAGCCAGCCATGAGCCGCCTGCGTAACAACGAGTGTCAGGCCACAACATTGCAGGTCTGTCAGGCACTGGAGATTATTGACGGAGGCATCCCCTTGGTAAACATCCTTCAGACATCTATGAACAATGCAATGGTCATTGTCTCTTCCCGCGATAGAAACCCACTGACCCACAAAGGTGCCCGCGTAGGCATCTGGAGTGTGGGCTTCGGACAGTTGGCCATCTGTATGAGCATCAAGGATCATCTGGACTATCAGTGGGTGCGCTTTGCCCAGAACGTCAACCTGTTCGTATCCGGTGCACTTGATGCCACGTTAGCCATGAGTTATAACGAATACTACCAGTTGATGCAGGCTGGTATCAAGATGACAGACAAGAACGTGTATCGTTTCTGTGACCACGGTTACAACGTGCAGGAAGACGGTGTCTATATGACGCGCGAATACTACAACCAACACAAGGAACAGGCACAGCGCTTCGCTCAGGCCAGCCGTAAGGGCTGGGAGTGGGCTGCCAAACACCCCGAGGAGACACTGGACATTGTAATGCAGTACGTCGACAAAAACAATGTCGCCACTAACCGGGTGATACAACGACTGATGCTCAAGGAGGTGCTGCGCCTGCAGGTGGACCGTGAATCTAAAAAACGTGAGTTCCGCCTGCGCCCCGACATGGTGCAGCAAGCCAGTCGACTCATGCTGGAGAACAAGATGCTGAGCCGTGAAATAAAGTTTGAAGAGTTGTCGAAATGACGAATTATCGAAGTAACGTTATAACGTAATACTGAATGAAAAGGATTATCGAATATATCCGCCGTAAGCTCTCTGTCAGGGTCAGCCTGTGGGTGGTGCTCTTTGCTACCATCATCTTTATTGTTGCCCTAAGCTTCCTGTTCTTCCAGGCCCGTGAGGCTGTGCGCAAGGAGGCTATCAACCATGCCACTCAGATTCTGGATAATACATCTCTACGCGTAGAAAGTATCCTGAACCGTGTAGAGGTGGCCTCTGAGATGACCGAATGGTTAGTATTGCGGCATCCCGAGGAGGCTGACTCTATGCTCGTGTATAGCCGTAGTATGCTGCTGAACAATCCTGACTTCTATAGTTGTTCCATCGCCTTCGAACCTTATTACTTCAAGGATAAGGGCCTCTATTTCTCTGCCTACACCAAACATGTTGGCGATAGCATCCGCACTTTACAGGGTGGTAGCGAGCACTACAAGTACTTCTATATAGACTGGTATCTCATGCCCAAACTTCTGGACCAAGCATGCTGGACAGAACCGTATATGGATCTTGATGCGCCCACCAACACCTATGATATGGTGACCAGTTACTGCGTGCCCATCAAGAACAAACAGGGCCAGATGATAGGCGTCATCAATACCAGCCTCTCCATTACATGGCTTTCGCATACCATTTCTTCCGTAAAGCCCTACCCCAGATCCTACAGCATCATGATAGGCAGGGGCGGCACTTACTTCGTACACCCGGATACAACGAAGATTACCCGCCAGACCATCTTCACCCAGACAATGGAACACCCCGATACGGCCCTGACTGCCTTAGGCTATGCCATGCAACGCGGTGAGGAGGGTATGAAACGCATGAAGATAGATGGTGAGGACAGTTACGTCTTCTACAAGCCCCTTGGCAAGACGGGCTGCTCAATGGCTATCGTCTGTCCTGAGAGTGACATCTTCAGCGGCTTCGACCGCCTGCGCCACACAGTAATGGCTATAGTCGCCGTGGGCTTGTTGCTGATGCTGTACCTGTTTATCCGCATCATCACTCGCGAGTTGAATCCTTTGCGAAGACTGGCTCAAGAGGCCGAGACAATCGCCTCAGGACAGTTCGATGCCGTATTACCCGATTTCCAGCGCATTGATGAGATTGGTCAGCTGAGCCACTCATTCGGAAATATGCAGCAGTCACTGGTAAGATACATTGAAGAACTGAAGCAAACAACCTCCCAGAAGGCCTCCATCGAGAGCGACCTCCGTATTGCCAGTAGTATACAGATGGGTATGCTACCCGAGAAATTCCCTACTAAGGACGACCGTGACGATGTGCAGCTCTATGCATCACTTACCCCAGCCAAGGAGGTAGGCGGCGATTTGTTCGACTTCTACTTCCGCGACGAGAAACTGTTCTTCTGCATAGGTGATGTATCAGGCAAGGGCGTTCCTGCCTCACTTTTCATGGCAGTCACCCGTTCTACTTTCCGAACGGTATCAGCACATGAGTCCATGCCAGACCGCATTGTGACTACTATGAACAAGACCATTGCCGACATGAACAAGACCCATATGTTTGTGACACTCTTCGTTGGTGTGCTGGATCTACCCACAGGCCGACTGTACTACTGTAATGCCGGACATGATGCCCCTGTACTTGTAGGCGCAGGTGTTGGCGTATTGCCTTGTGAATCCAACATCCCCGTTGGCTTCATGCCCACATGGAAGTACACGCTGCAGGAGGCACATATCTTCACCGGCACCACAATATTACTCTTTACCGACGGACTTACCGAGGCCATGAATGCCAATAGTGAGCAGTTCCAGATGGAGCGCGTCAACAATGTGGCAGAACAGGCTCTCACCGACGGGCAGCAGGAACCCCATCTGCTTATCAACAGAATGATTGACGCCGTTCACCAGTTCGTGGGCGATGCCGAACAGAGCGATGACCTGACCATGATGGCCATACAGTATATCAAGCAGCAAAGCGAGGTTAGAATGCAGAAGAGCATCGTCCTGGCAAATGACACGCAGGAAGTACCACAGCTGAATGCCTTTGTTGAAGATATCTGCAAGACCGTAGGATTCGACCAGGCCGTTACCATGCAGATAACAGTTGCCGTAGAAGAGGCTGTGGTCAACGTAATGAAATACGCCTATCCGCCCGGACATCACGGCAACGTAACTGTTGAGGCATCCTTAAACGATGTACGCCTGAAGTTCACCATCATAGACAGCGGCAAGCCCTTCGACCCCACCGTTCAGGCTGAAGTGGACACCACTCTTTCTGCCCAGGAACGTAGAATCGGCGGTCTGGGCATACACATCATGCGTCAGAATATGGATTCCATCAACTACGAGCGCATGAACAACCTGAATGTACTGACACTGAGAAAGAAAATTCATAACACATAATTCATATTTTTACCATGAACGTAACAATCAAAGAACAAGACGGCAACATGGTTGCCTATCTGGCAGGAAGTCTCGACACAGCTGCTGCTGCAGAAACCGAGAAGGCTATGAATCCGCTTAACGATGTGGAAGGGAAAGACATCATCATTGACTGTACCGACCTGGAATACATCTCTTCTGCCGGTCTGCGTATTTTCCTTGGTATCC
>Ga0265298_10002064_pt1 | contig 28727 bp, 10 predicted proteins | sample AusTroGonzalo_MG_3_FD_193486 | JGI IMG/M metagenome (GOLD analysis project Ga0265298, IMG submission 193486) | Bovine rumen microbial communities from tropical cattle in Woodstock, Queensland, Australia - Gonzalo_01 | ecosystem: Host-associated > Mammals > Digestive system > Stomach > Rumen ...
CCAGCGGTGGAAATACTGCGGCCAGCGGTCGTAGTTCGTGGGCAGCCGACGGGCGAAATCCTCGATATAGTTGGCCTTCCCGTCCCACGTGCCGCAGCCGGCGAGGAACTCGTGGATGGGGTTATAATCCTGGACATGCGCCGACTCCACGTAGGTCCGGATGTCGCTCATCCAACTCTCACCGCCCTCTTTCATCTCTTCGACGACGACACTCCGCAAGTCTCTGTCCGTCAGCGGCTTCCACCGTTTGAAGCGCAGATCGTTGGGGCGGAACTCGGTGATCTGCTTGATGACGTTATAGCGCAACTGATAGCGACGGGAGAGGAAATCCTCGATGCTGCGCATGATGCGTTCCTTCTCGTTCATCTGCGAGATGGGCCGTCCGTCGTAGGGTGTCTTATAGGCGTTGCGGAAGGTCTTCCGGATCACGTCGATGCCGAGGGGTTTGAAACGGGCGTTCCAAGAGGCGCGTTCCACGCAACCCTCTTCCTGCAGACAGGCCTTGGCACAGTAGTCGGCGAGGGTCTGCAGGCATTCTTCCATGTTTCCTGGGCAGTCGTCGATAGCCTTTGAGAGGCAGGTCTGGTACTCCAACTCGATGCGCTTGCGCTCCTCATAGCCTGGGAAACAGACGACGGTGCCGTCATCGTCGGCCTTCGTGCCCTCGTAGGCCGCCAGCGGATCCTTCGCATCGCGGACGACGGGCATCACCTGGGCCTCGGGATTGTAATAGAGCTGCGGATCGTAGCTCATGCGACAACCACGGGTGAGCGTCTGTTCGCTGACAAGCAGGTTACACATCGCCAACGAGGTATAGAGCCGCGCCGCACTCTCATGGGCATCTTTCAGGAACGCCAGATACTCCTCAACGCCCCCTTTTGTTGTTTTTGTTGTCGGGGATTTGCAATCCCCGACGTTCGGGCCAGGGGATTTGTAATCCCCACAATTAACCACCACTTTCAGCGTCACGCCACTCACCCCTGCGAAGGCCAGCATCGTATAAGGTATCTGGCTGACGCGACGACGCAGTTCATTGACCTGTCTGGCACCCTGCGGACAGGGAATATTGAGCATCAGCAGCCCTGTGAACGAGTTCGGTTTGCTGAGGCCGTCCCTTCCGAAGGTGGTAGAGAAGACGAGGTAGGGCAATTTGTCGGCATCACCCAGATGAAACCTCGGCGAACCTTTCTCAATGGCAATCCGTGACCTCAGGGCGATGGCTGCGATGCGGTCAGCGGCCTCCTTCGTCTTTGGCGAACGCATCCGCTCCACGATCATGTTAAGTTCCGTGGTGACAGGGCTGGCAAAGCGCCCCATGTTAGTTTTAATCTTCGTTATCTTCATAGATGTGTCTATTTGAGTGCAAAGGTACAAAATAACAAGCAGAAAACCAAGAAAAAAAAGAATATTTGCCATCTTATCGATTGAAAGCAGGCATCTCCCCGTGAGTTTAAAGGCATCTCCCTGTGTTTTTAAAGGCATCTCCGTGGGATTTTACTGCCTTGTTTCTACCGTTCGCCTATACTCAAACAACCGTTTGCCTATACTCAAACGACCGTTCGCCTATACTCAAACGCTAAAGCCTCATTTTTTGATGGGGTAGCAAAGGGTAGCAAAGGGGCAGTATTTTAAAAGATACTGCCCCCTCCAAGTCATTGTGTATCAACACGATAACTCAAAAGGGGCAGCAGGGGTAGTATTTTTTTGATTTTATCTATCGGATAATAACCTTTTTGCCGTCGTGGATATAGAGGCCTTTGCGGGCAGGCTTGGTGCTGAGACGGCGGCCGTCGAGACAATACCAATCAGCGGTAGCAATTTTTTCACTATTCCCTATTACCTTTTCCTTTATCCCAGTAGTGCCGGCATCATTTGGCATGCCAAGATAGAAGCGGGCCTTCATGGGAGCGGCAGGCTCTTCCCCGTCCACAACGACCAGCGCCTTGGGATCCAGATAGATGCCACCCACAGGGATATAACCAGCCTGGGTGAAGTAGAACACATCGTTGTAGAGCATATACACCTGTCCGAGCTCAACATAGAGGCCGTTCTCGTCCGTTTTGTTATCATCCGTCACCACCATCAGGGCGTTCTTCACATCAGTTGCACGGGTTTTCGTGAATACTTCAGGCTCTGAGACAACCGTACGGAAGTCATCGTCATTAATCTCCTTGCTGAACAGCAGCACAGGCACTCCTGCAGGGATCACAGTGCCCACATCGTTGAGTATGAGCTTATCGTCTTTGTCGAGTCCATTGACGGTATAACCCTTCAATACTGAAGGCACCAACACAGCCTTCTCGCTGTAGAACGCAACATAGTCGTTCTTCTCCGTGAAGCTGATCCCCATCTCCACGCTGTTCTTCTCATCTACCGTGATGTTGGCCTTCTCCCAGCCTTCAGTCGTCTTATACTCATTATAGAGGTTTGCCGGCACCACGACGGTCAGGCCCGTGACATCATTCTTGCCGAGACCAATCACCTTCTGGCTGTTCTCAATCGTGATGGTCTTGACACCAAACAGGCTCCCATCGGCAATCTCCTTTACATCACTGCCCAGCACCAAAGCAGCCGTATGGAAGTTGGCTGTCATCACCCAGGCACCATAGCCATCTTCGACGGTGAAGGTGTAGTCACGCTCCTTGGAGAGATCTTCGGGCTCGGCGCCAACGAGTTCCAGCTTACCAGCCAGCTCCGCAGTCTTCTCTTCCTCAGCTTCGGCACGGGTCTCAGACTTCTTTAAAGGCAGCGTCGCCTCAACATCGATGTCATCCTTCGTGATGAAGAAACCTTCATCGGGGGTTACCGTGATGGTCACTATATAGGTCACCACATCTTCATCCTTTTCGTTCTTGGACACTACCCTACTCTGCTCCTTTTCAGTGATGGTACCTCCCTTAAACTCAGAGATATCGACCTTCACCTTTTCGTCTTGAGCGTTCAGGCCCATACTGACTACGGTCAGCAGGGCGAGAATCATCATTCTTTTCATTGTCTTACTCATATCTATTTCCTTTTTTATATTATTTCATATACTATAAACTGTAAACTATAAACTATTTCCTTACAGAAACCTTCTTAGTGTAGCGGCCATCGAGGGTATGGACGATGTACATGCCAGAGAAGTCGGCCTGCACTTCAACAGTCTGGCCAGGCTCTACGGCAAAGGCAGCCACCGTGATACCAGCCGGTGTCACGACACGCACGTCAGTCGTATAGCTCAGCGACGACTTCACCACAATCTGACCTTTCTTAGCATAGATCAGCAGCGTACCAGTGGCATCCTTCCGCGTCGGGTCACCATGCTCCTCAACACCGATATTGTCATCAGACTGTCCGAAGATAATCTGCTCCACGGCGCGAGTGCTAGAGGGTGCTCCGATAAAGTACGGACGGAAGGCTGTGATAGCCACAGCAGAGGCAGCCGTCTTGTCGAAACTGTCACCATCGTTGTCAAGCAGATATACATTCTCACCCTCTGTATTAGGATTGTTCAGGTAGGTGGGCTTGAAGGTAAAGCCACTTTCTGTCACACCAGTCTCGTCATCGCTCACGCCGATGGGCGCACCCTCAACAGAAACAAATGTGACCGTCTGCTTGCCCTTAGAGGCAATGGTCTGGCTCTGATAACGATTGACAGGAGTCCACCCACCATCACTCATATCAAACTCATAATATGAGCTGCCTGGGAATCCAATGATGTAAGGCATACCAGCCTGAGAATACGGATAATCGCTGACAGGATACAGTTCCTTCAGATAATCTTTACTATAATAGGCCTTCTGATACTCATCAGTGTTATAATCCTTATAGCTATCCTTACTATAATAGTAATCCCACAGGAAGGTGTTCGTATAATCCTTCCGGTTTGTGCCAGCGGCCAGCGGGTTGAAGTCTGCTGTATATACGCCTGCCACAATATTATTGTCGGCATCCTTCTTCTGCTTCACATTACCGGCATACTCGCGCAGCCAGTACTCATGGCCAGCAATGCTGCCCTGATAGAAGTGCGTAATCTCGCCCTTATCCTGGGTAGTGACAATCTCGGTCGTGAACGGCAGGCTGACACCTTCCCAGCCCTTCGTGCGGTCAACGAACTTGTCAGGCGTACGCTGGTACCACATCCGATAACCATCACCCATATCATAGGCAATCGGGCAGTTAAAGTCCTGCATATCCACGAGCAGATGGTCGGTAGTAGTCTTCAGGTCGCTCTGTACCAGATGGCCATGGATAGTCGTTGTGCTGGCTATGGCCACACGACCATACGACTTACCGTCATTATATTTATCGCTGGATTCATTGTACCCACTAAGCAACGGTTCTGTGCGTTCGGTCTCTGTACCAATAAAGTATGCATTCAGCACATTGTAGGTCTTCATGTTAGCATAGCCGCTCTCAACAGTCTCAGCAGGTGCATAGACCAGCAGGTTCGGCGTCTCACCACGGTTGGCAACACCTATCAGACCGTCATCGTCGAGCAGCGGTTGATAGAAGAGGCTGCTGTTCCAACCCAACTTGTACGCATCTGAGCCGCCAACGTCATTATGTCCTGCGAAGTCAACGGCCGTCATGTTCGGATAGGCCGGCTTCAGGTTGGTGTCGGTAATAGTCTTCGGTGCAGAGTATGCTGCCAGGTTGGCCCACGGGTTGAAGTGAACCGCGCTCATGTCCTTGCTCCTGTAATAGGCCGGTGCACGGTAGACACGGTTATTCTGGTATGTGTCAAGCAGTCGTCCACTACTCTTCACAATGGGCGAAGGCACTTCCTCATGCGGACTGGATTCATTCCAGCCGTAAGTCAGCATCTGTCCGAAGAACAGGTAGTCGTCGGGCCAGATGGGGTAGAACTTGGTCCGCCCACCGTCATCCGTATCTATGTACAGACGTTCATCGTTCGTTTCCGGAATCTCTCCGGCGGCATATCGGAAGTCACCGTCGGCATAGCGACTCTCAACGTACGTCTCACCATTGTGACCCGTTGAGCAATAAGTGATATCACTACCATAGTACTCCGTCTTCGGGACTAACTGGTTCGTTGTCGGGTCAGTCTCTCCAGAGTAATACTTGTATGGAGTATATCCAGTACCTGATGCATTGTTCTGATCCCAGTAGCGCTTGAAGAGATAGAATCCATTTAGGTCATAGGCCACCTCACCATTGTAGAAGGCCTTATCAGGCTTTGCTGTGGCCAAACCGTGGGTTGCGTCTTCTGTCTTATAGTTCTTGCCATCCTGATAATAACTATTGACAATCTGTTTGACATTTTCACCAGCAATCGGATTACCGAAGACGGCATAGACAGAGCCGTCAGGAGTGCCAGTAGTGTTAATCCAACAGTTCTCCACGAAGCCGCTGCCGGTATCTGCCACACCGGCACTGGTGAACGATCCCGTCACACCGAGGTTATAGACACTACCACAGAGGTTGGCGAACAGCGAGTGGTCGAGACCGCTGATATAGTGGCCGTCACCATGCAACTTGCCCTCGAAGCAGTTGGTAGCATCGCCGATAGGCGTCCACTCACCCGTATGGCTGACATTCGTGCGCATGATGAACTCGAGGTTATCACACTTACGAATCTGACTGTTGAGCAGGGCATGGCCTGCGAGGTTGCCTGTGGGCGTTGTCGTCAGCAGACTCAGATCGAAGAGATTCTTCAACTGGTTCATGCCGTCAGTGCCGTCATTGATGTAGACCTTCGGATCGCGCAGTCTGTTCAGGTCAGGAATATCAATGTAGTAATGGTGAGCCTTGTCCTCCATCACCTTCTTGAGGTCGTGGTAGTTAGCCACACTGACCTGTACCTTGTTCGAGTAGGTCTTACCGCCGACATACGACAAGGCATAGTATCGCAGCCAGTAGCCGTTCTGATACCAGTAGAGCGGGTCGATGTCAGGTATATAATCTACGCCGTTGTGGTTATCGGCATCGTTCTCTGTAGAATACAACTCCCATCCACCACCTTGTATGGGCGATGCACCTTCTATCACGTTTGGCGGAACCAGACTGAGGATATCACCCGGTAAGACAATGGGCGGAGCAGAAATATCTTCTACGATAGGTGCTCCCGTCTTGAACTGGATGTGGATGTTCAGCACGTGGCGTTCTGTGACGGGCGTGATGTGCAGTCCGGAAACGTCACTCTCCTCGTAGTCATACTCATAGATGACGGTGATGATCTTTTCCGTCGAGAGGTCGTCGATGTCAGAGAAGCGACTGACGTAGAGTGTACTCGTCTCCGTGGGAGCAATGCCATGGATGGTGAAGCCCTTTTGCAGGTTGGTCAAGCCATCGTAAACGCCACTAGTAATTACCGAACCCACTTCTCCTGTAACTGAGGTGTCACTTCCAGTTGGTGGCGTGTATGCCTCACGACAGAAGTAGTACGTTCCTGGTATAGTGTATTCAAGTACAGTGACTTTACCTTGATGATTGAAGGTAGATTCTGTCGAATACAGCCCGTCATAGTCATCTTTCGAAATGACATTTCCTATTGTGTATGGCGTCGAGCCTATCATCAAGGGCGTATTGACTACATAGAAGGTACATGTCTTACCATTTGCCACATCTGACGAGCTGACAGTCAGTGGTGTATAGTGACGCTGGTCGTTAGGCAGACTTTCATAAACCGTGCGGCTTAACTCATCACCACTTGTAATCTTAGTCGTAGAAGTGCTGTAATCTTCATCATTGCCACGTTTGACCTTGATCTCTGCTATATTATACGAAGATAAATTAATATCGTCGCCATTATACGTAGCCGTGTAATCGACAGGTTTTTCAAGAGAGTAGCCGGCAGGATTAGCCTGAGCCGCAGTAAGTGTTCCTGCTGCTGAATCATACTGATACTTCTCACCTTCCGTGCCTGCGAAGTTCTTATCAATCAGCAGGTCGAGGGCATCGTAGTTGAAATCGAACTTGGCACGGTCTTCCTCCGACATAGAACTCCATGCCTCCAGTCCACGGTAGTTAATACCGCTCGCATAGTAATCACCACCATAGAGTCCTGCCACAGTGCAATAGTAAGCCGGCACGATATTATTGGTGATATCCTTCTTCCTCGTGAGCAAATCAGACAGTTCCTTCTTCTGCAGGGCAGTAATCGTGTTCAATTGTGCTACAGTCAAAGAACTGATGTCGGAAATACTGGTAGCAATCGGGGTTATGCCATTTGCAGTAAGAACCGTATTGATTTCCCCAACAAGTGTACTGATTTCGGAATTGACATTAGAGAGATGGCCTGTCCTTTCAGCCTCTGTCATGACAGAGTTGATGTAGATGTTATCCGTTGAATTCAAGCGGATAGTCTTCGTACAGACGAGAGCCTCTACCACGTTGCTGACTCCCGATGCCTCCGTTTCAGACAATGTCGAGCCCTTATACAAGTGAGTGGTCTGTCCGTTTCTCTGTATTTCTGTTTGTGCAGTAGCGACAAAGGCACGAACGAAAGTAGCCTGATCTTCAGGAATATAAGAAGGACTAATTGCCTGATAGGTCGTAAAGACATCACTGGAGATAATATCACTCACCTTATACCTTCGCTGTCCGAGCAATTCACCCGTTCCGCTCTTGAGGTGGTAGGTAGGACCTTCGTTGGGGCCTTTCTGGCTATGATTGCTATCATATTCTGGATTTAAGCCAGACTGCTTCTTCTCCCTTACGGCGGATGTATTACTTGTATCATAATACTCCGTGTACCAAGTGTTCCATTCAGTGGGGTTGTTCACCTTATAGGTCAGGATATAGCCCGTGTCATGGCTCAGGTTGTTCGACAAACGGATGATGGACTCAACAGGAACGTATCGCTCGTTTTCCACGTCCCAAAGCTGCGCCTCGTACGATAGCATATCATTTTCGTCGTATTTCGGTTCTTGGTGTGCATTGTTCACTATTGCCGTATAGTCATCAGGCAACAATACCTGTTCGGCAGGGAATTCATCAGCAGCATCCTTTTTATACTTATACTTTGCTATGCTGACATACGTCTTGGGCACAAACAGTTTCTGCTCGGCTGCAGTCAGTTTATACCAGTCCCAATAACTGATCGGGGTGTTTAGATTATATTCAACATCGTTGATAACCAATTTTTGCTCACCTTCCAACTTCGATCCATTTGTATTATAATAAGCATATCTATTGGGCTGCACATTCAACAGCTTCATACTGCCATGTGAGGCAGCCGTGATGGTCAGCGGAATGTCGACCATCTCGCTATAGGCATTCGTTGCGCCGGTATAAGCTGAGATATACTGGTCGTAGACATAGACCGAACCCTTGATATACCAGTAGTGGGCGGGCACCCGGTCGGAGCCCATGTATTTGCTACTGACGTTATAGCAGTCGTCAATAATCGTCTGCGTACTATGTACGAAGTTTCCCGATGTCTGCCATTCCCTCTGATTGGGGTCTGCTGCATTACTGGTTGTGGAAGGCTCTGCATAAGTGTAGTCCCATCTGGTGACTGCTCCTGCATTCAAGGCCGTTAAGGTGGTATTGGTCAGGTATGTTTTAGTACGTTTGCCATGAATATTCTTGGCATAGACGAAGCCGCCACCCATGCCTTGCTGCACATTGATGAGGTCCAGTTCTACGACACCAGTAATAGGACCCCATACTTTCTCATACAGATCCTTTCCGGTACTCTCCTCGGTGGTCAGTTCCAGATAGACGCCAGAAGCCAGGGCCACCTTGTTATGGCTGTTACCATTGTTACGGTCGCGGTCGTTCTTGTGGAATCGCTTCCATCCATAGAAGGTCTGGCCCGTATATTGGGGGCCATAGGTACCTGTATTGATATTGTCGGAGGTGCGCACATCGCCTGTTCCTATGTCGCCCTTATAAGGCTGATCATTATCACTATTATCTGTATATTTTCCGGCAGCATCGTGTTCATCGGTGTCAGTACCTTGGTCACCGAAGTCGAAGTCGCTGGTCAGTGCGCCGAGGTAGTTCACAACACTATAGATACCAAAGTAGTTGCCATGCATCTTCCGCTTCTCATTGCTGGCATCAGCGGGAATGACGGAAAGTTTCTTGTTAAGTGACACCTCACGCACACGGTTAATGGTGTATTTGGTGTAATCCACCACCTCAGGCACACGGTCCTGGGCCCCCTGCATCACCAGACGACTACCGAACACGCCACAGAAGTCAGCACGCTGGAGGGTGTTCAGGATACGTCCCGCATAGATGGAACACACACCATTCTGCTCCCAATAAGTTGGGTTTGGAATCCTGTTTCCGTTAGTATCTGTGGTAAACATACCGTCTTGTTTAGCAAACAGTGTCAGGATGTCATCAGCCGTCAGCGTTGAGGCACTGCTGTGGTTGTCGTCTTTCGGATGATAGACGGTGCCGTCATCATCGGTACATGTCAGAATGCACTTATATCGTAATTCGTAATAATCTTTCTCACGATCCAGAAGGCCATTATATTGAGCAATTGTCAATTCACTCATGTTTTGCTCATCGTAGAGGTAATTGTAGTCTGTACCGTAGTTGGTGATGTTCAGTCCACGGTAGCCATCAACGAGCGTCAGGTTCCCATCGCCGTAGAGACCGCCAATATGACCAGTACCGATGGTAATGAGGTCACGGTGGTAGACATCGTGGATGGAAGCCGTAGCATTGCCATATACTGATACTGAATTGGCATACGTAGACTCATCGTCTGAACCTTTCGACGACGTATTACCTCCGGCAAACACGGCGTTATGAATGATGATACCGTCATCGTTGGTGTTGGCTTCCAAGTCATTCCACTTTGGATCCTCCTTGTTGCCAAAGGCATTTAACGCAGAAGTTTGAACGTATTCTCCCTTAGCATAATTACGAATGAAGGAAATACCGCCATCGGCTGTTACCTTACCAAAAGTATCGATCTTACCAGACAATCCCAACTCAGGATGATTATTAATATAAATAAGGTCATGGGCGGAAACCACCTGCCCCTTGGTGTACTTGATGGTCAGGGATATGCCACCAGTGGCTGTTACCTTACAATGCGGTGCGATGAGCACCTTACAGTCCTCGGTCAGTTTTCTCTCTGTGCCATTATAATGGATGAAATTATCTTCGGTGCTTGAAGTATTATCCCATACATGCTCATAATAGTAGCCTTGGTACATCCCGTCTCCATCGTAACGCACGCCAGACTTCACGCCTTTACGCGGCAGTTTGTGCCCTTGGGCATCAGTATATTCATAGGCACTATACACATAACCGATATCGCCACCGCCAAACACGTTACCATTACCAGCAATAAGTTCTTTCTCCGTACCAATCTCACCACCATGAATATGGACTTCGGTCTGTCCGAACACATAGCCGTCGGAAAAGAGTTTACCGTGATCACCTAAGTTGTTGTAGCCTCGGCCACCTCCAAAGACATTTCGGTGAACATAGCCATCGTACATTTCAATCTCTGTTCTACCCGGCCGGTAGATGCGATGCAATGAACGTACAGCTTTTCCATCCACTTCCGTCTCTGTTATATCTCCGCGTCCGATGGCTGCAATCTCACCGCCACCGAAGAGGGCGTTGCGCACATGACCGCCATACATCGTCACGTGAGTGAAATCCACACTACTGTTATCGATATAGCCGCCACCAAAGATACAACCAGCGTCATCAAGGCGTTTGTTTTCCTGGAAGTGTCCGTCTTCATCCTTGTATGTATCGTCTTCTATCTTCTCCTCATATCGTTCATTGATATTGGCCGTATTAGCATTATCTGTACCATTCTTATTATATACGTAACCAATATAGCCGTTGTTCAGCGTAATGTTGGTGGTGCCCCAGACTGCACCGCCTTCACCGCCACCATAGGCATTACGCTCAATGTACGGAATGCCATGGTATAAATGGTAATGAGAGTCTCCTTCGGGTGCCGTTTCCAATTTATCTTTTACCAAACCGATGACGACATGCGTCTCGCCAGGAATGTCAATCAACTCACCAGTTGTCTTGTTGTAGTAATCAGCATCGATATCTCCATCGTGATGACCTACGCTTCCCTTCCATCCGCCGCCATAGACATTACGCGCAGAACCACCCTCGATATAGGCAGTGGCACTGGCGACAAAGTCACCCTTAACACCCAAACTATCCTTCACAGAACCGGTAGTACCGGCAGCATAGAGGTCTTTCAGCACCTTGCCGCCCAAGAGGTCGATATAGGTCGTACCATATACATTACCGCTATGCTTTATGTTGCCATGGCCCAGACCACCGCCATAGCAGTAGCCACCCACGGTGGCCCCATTATTGATATGGACGTTGGTGTTGTAATACTTCGGCCGGGTATTATCAACCGTATGTAGCCTGTTGCTGTTAGCCGGCGTACCGTCGGCAAGGCCGTTGTCAGTGTAACCTTTCGATAAAGTTGTAAACAAATTAGTTTGTGTTTCCTTCCATTTGGCAACTGATGCCGAATTAAGCACCTGTCCGTCCTCACCGCCGCCATAGACCTCATAGACCGATGCACCATTGTTCAAGTTCACCTCGGTATATTGTGACCAGGTGTTAACACCACAGCCTGCACCATAGACGGTGGCAGTATAGCCCTTTGTCTTATTCGACCAGACGGGCGAATTGATGTTTACCTTACCATAGAGCGTGCGTCGGCAAGCGTTATTACCACCATAGATGGCATAGTCGATAGTGGCGTCTTCACTGCTATAGTTGACGATGGCCTCATAGACATCGCAAGCCAAATCGATGCGAGGTGTTTCTGTGGTAACAGAGTTGACCGTTTCTTTGTCAATACGTCCGTAGGCGCCACCGAAGAGGCTGTTCACATGGATGGTGGAGCCCGCAGGCACGTTAACCTGCGTACGGCGGGTGGTACCCTCCTTAAAGCTGCCACCATAGACAGCCTTCAGATGACCGCGAATCAGGTCGATGACCGTAGAGGCTGTGACACCGTCGTCATTGGTTTGAGCAATTGTCGGGTTGAGGGCAGGAACAATTTCTATTGTAGTCTCGCCAGACGTTCTGGTTGTAGCAGCCTCATTACGCATACCCACGCCACTATAGTCACCGGCACCGAAGACTTCCATGGCAGTAAAGTTTGTCAGGCTTTGCGGTGCATCAATCAGAATGTAGCTGCGGTCCTGCATCATGTCGCGCTCTGCATCGCTGGCGTGTAGATAAGCATGTCCCTGTCCGGCACCGTAGATTCTAGTGACAGCGTTGCGTGTAGTGTTATTGGGTTTGAAATTGACGAAGGCGTTGTCCATCCAAGGTTTATGATAGTCTGAACGCATAGTACCCAAATTAGCAGCCGTTTGACCTGCTGAGCCCGTCGTATAGGCGTAAGCTTCATAGTGGGGATCTCTATAATCATAGTCACCAAAACAGCCACCGAAGATGTGTTCCACACGGCCCTGGATGTACTCTGTATAGGCAGAGGCTTTCAACATCTTAGGATTATATACCTTACCCACAATATCAGAACTGACGCGGTCGGAGAAATCCTTCTGCCCCAAAATCCGTCCACCGAGGTCGTTGCCGCCATAGATATGGTCACGAATCCAAGGGAAGCCCAGGTCGCTGTCGCTATTGGAATTACGACCCACATAGGTCTCCGTATGACCTAAAATGTCAGCATTACACGAGCCAGCAAAGGTGTTGAAGATACGACCATTACCCAGATTGATATGCGTGCTACCAGCAATCAGTCCCTCAAAGCTGCCACCGTAGATAAACTCTGCCTCAGCCATGTCATCATAATCCACAACGCCATCGACCCTGTCGTCTTTATCACCTCTGTAAGTACCGGGGTGGTTGTTCTGGTCTTTCAGGTTGATATAGGTGCTGTAATTCTCGTCGTATTCGTATTCCAAGTTATGCTTGGTGGGATCGTTGGGATCCGGTTCATGGCTGATGGATTGGCCAATGGCACCCTGCTCGCCACCTCCGAAAATTTGGAAGGTATAGCCGGCATTCAAATTGATGGTAGCACTGCCCCATATCTCCGAGTCGCCACCATAGCCACCACCAAACACGTTCAAGGCACGACCCAGCGGGTCCATACCCTGCTCACCAACGAGAACGCCCGTATAACGATACTTGATATTATAGTTTCCGTCATACAGTTTGGCTTCACCCTCATTCTCCTCGACCTCATCAAAGATGGAATTATCTCCTTTTCGGTCTACGAGCGACGCATTCAGGTTGATAACCACATTACCATTCACATGACCATTGCTGTAGCATCCGCCATAGATGTTGCCACCATAGAATCGACGGTATGGGTCATTGTTAGGATCATATGTTGTACTCCCACCCTTTGCTATAGAAGCCATCGGAGTATATTTCTTTGTAGTAGCATTATATTTTCTGTTGTCAACAGTATTCCACTCTAACTGTCGGTTACCATCACCATCAAGAATATATTGCTCATTACCATCAGAATCTAAATCTGGCGTGAAATCAGCATTTCTTTTAATCTTCCATCGCTTCGGCTGGATCTTCAGGCCGCCGAAGTTGAGTATCAACTTATTACCGATCGTTCCTTCTGGTGAACCCGCTGGCACAGGAGCGGGATCACCCAACAGACCACCCAGATATTGTGCATTATAAGCAGATTGATACACATTGGCCTCATTACTGCCACCGACCACTTTGTCGAAGATTACCACCTTATCGTTGAAGCTGACTTCTAAAGCGCCATCAATCTTCATGCTACCTACATTACCACCACAATAGAACGAACCGAACATAGTGGAATATGGTTTATAATCCGCATCGAATACTACACGGGGCTTGATTGCCATAGCTACGCCATCCATGTATTTATCGAATTGTGTCTCTCCTTTGGCATCTTTGTCCGTACTTGCCAAATCCATTTGGCTGAAATCGTAGGATTGATTGTTAACAGTCACCGATCCTGCATATTGCTTCAGGATATCTTCGGTCACCATGTTGGCACCGTTGTTGCCCAGGAACACCTTATCTGCAATGACGTATGAGCCAATCTTCAACTCTGAAGCAGCATCCTGATTGGCGTTGTCATTACGTAGTGTGGCACTATTACCTCCACAATAAATGGCACCGCCAATGACGGTAGTCTTATCTGCCGTACCCAGAACGCGGATGGAAACGGACTGAGCATTGGGACGGAAAGCGTTCAGAGCGTCTACAGAACTCGAGGCTGTGGATGGGTCATAATAGAAGTCCCTGTACTCATCGGATTCTTTCAAATCATCATTGTCGGTATAGGCATACGAGCCGTTACCACCACCATACACATCGCCTCTGACAGATGTATAGATACCGATGGCATTACCACCTGTCACATTACCCGAGATATCATTACCGCCATAGACATTGTTGATGTCGCCACCTCGAACCAATACACGGGCAGAAAGGCCATCAGGGAAATTATATAGCTGATTGCCATTAGCATCGTGCAACTGGATTTCGGACGGGGTAGACTCAACATAATTGCCACTGGCAAGAGTACCAGAAACCAAGGGTCGTACTGCTGCCATACGACAGCCACCAAAGACATTGTCGACCTTAATAGAAGAATTAGCAAATATCTCCAATAGCAAACCTTCCTTATGAGTCATTGCACCTTGGTTTCCACCACTATAAAGATTGCGAATCGCACCTGATTCCAAGTGCCATGTAGGACGAATCGCCATCTCAGCCTTGTTATTGCCGCCAAAGACACGTGCAAACTGGAAAGCATCACTACTCACTTGTGTGGAAACAGTGTTGAGCCCCATTTCCTTCATGCGTTCTTTGAGGCCTGCATCATTAATATTCAGTATCGTCTTCAGGTGATCATCCGTGGTCACGGAACTGCTGTTTTTGACACAGATATCCGTAGCAACTGTCACCGTGGCGTTGTTTCCACCACCATAGGCGTATGCAATGGTACCACCACGTAACTCCAAATAGGTCTTGCTGAGTTCGGGCTTGATCAACGCCACTTTACTATAGGCAATTGGACCATTGGCATCAGAAGCAGTATAGTTGCCATCATCATCGGCTGTAGTGGAATATGTATAATCGCCATTGCCACCGCCAAAGAGCTGACCGATGAAGATATGACGCTGTGTCTCACCCGTACCTGCCGTTCTCTCCTTGGTCGTGAGGACGAAAGCACCGTATTTTTTTGTATTATTGCCTGCATTAGTCTCTCCTTCAGCAGGGGTGATGCCGTTTGCCACGGCATCCGTCAGTCCTGCTGGGATGGGGTCAGTTTCATTAATAAATTCTCCAACCTTTCCTGCGATATCATTACCACCATAGACATAGTTGATGACAATGTCGTCGCTCATGTGCGCACCATCGATATTGACGAAGGCATGACCGCCCACGTTGGCCTGCCGGGCACCACCATAGACACCACCATGAATATCACCGGCACGAACGGTAACAGAAGTATTACCGGACATGTCGCCGGCATTACCGCCGCCATAGATGTTGCCTCCAATCTTGATCTGCGCAAACACATTGAACAATGAACATGGGGCATAGAGCATTGCCACCAAAAGCAGCAACCGCATCCATGTCGTCCGTGTCTTTATTCTATATATCATATCTAAATCTATCTTCAATTTTCAATCTTCAATTCACCACCACCGTCGGATTGTCCAAGTCTGGCTCAGACAGCACATACAAATATGTGGGATTCACCGTCATGGTGAGTGTAGTACGCTTGTTAAACCCTGCCACTATGCGATTGGCAGGCAGTTTGTTGGTTGCAACACAGTTCTCACGAGTCAATACCAGATCGCCATTCTTGTCTTTACCATAGACGTTGTACTTACATTCAAGTACAAGGTAATTTGCCACATTTGCGAAAGGTGCGAAATAACCCTCTACCACCTTGGCCTCGTCAGCAAGGGATGAAAGTGCATCGCCGCCCTGAGTGGTACTGGTGAACAATGTGGCGAAATCGCTGGAAAGATCACTCTGAGTCCCATAACTGATATCACAATCCTGTCCGGCCCTCAGCGTAACGGTTAACGGATATGTCACATTGCTCTGGGTTTTCAGTTTCACTTCCTTCAACTTGATTGTACGCAGCTTACTATAGTCATCATCCACCAAGAACCTAAAGCGAACGCAGGAATAGAGATGGTCGAGCATCAGGCAGACATAGTTGCTGCCATTCTGCTTACCCGTATAACCAAAGTTTCCTCGTGCCAAAGAACCATCCTCAACCACATGTCCTTCATTGTCGAGTTCCAATTGCAAAAGGCCCGTTACCACACTGAAATCCCCACCCAACACAGGCGGCAAGTTATTGAATGTCATAACGGCTCCGTCCTCATAAGTAGTTTCCCCCGACAACATCGATATACTACAATCAATATTACTGCTGACAGGCATGTAACCGTAGATACAATAAGTCTCGTCTTTCTTTACACTGACCAAGGAATTCCATTTATTCTTGTCTGTGTCATAAGTAAAGGTACGCACTTCGGTAGGAATTATAGGATTGGGATAGGTCGTTGTAGGAATAGGCATGGCGTAAACGCCAATGCTGTTAGGTCCTTGATATTCTGAATAGCCAGAAGGATAGGAGATAGCACGGGTTGCCATTTCAGAGACATCAGTCCTCCCCTGATGATAGGCCACCAGTTGTAAGGTATCTGTCTCGCCGCCAATCTCCGGAGCATCATTGTCGGAGCAAGCGGCCAACAACAGCACTGCTACCACCATTAGCAGCAGTTTCTCGCGTACCTTATATATATTTATATCGTATCTCATTCTTTCTTACCAATTATACACTTCATGGGGAGATGCAGTGTTATCTGACCAGTTCTCTAATACCACTGTGACAGCCACCAAGCCGGAAACACTATAGTAGGCATAGACAATCCACGTGTGGTTACGTGAAAAGTCGCCGGCATTGTGCATCTCGAACACGGTAGACTTTTCGTCTTCCCATTCACCTTCTGTTTCCTTCGCTATTTGATAGGAAATGGTGCCAGTGAGTTTCTTATCACTTTCCCGCAGGTAGTAGGGGCCTTTTGCCTTAAGTAGCGGTTTGGGAGTCGTTCCGTCCTTGTTATTGAGGCCGTTATAGATCAATTTTTCGTATTCTTGTGCATCCTGTCCTGCCTGATACGTAAAAGCCAATGGGTCTTCATTCTCGGGGATTTCCGTTAACGGCGTTCCACCCAAGAAATCCTTTGTATCAGTCACATAGGTACTGCCTATATGCCAGGTCGTCTCATCGCTATTCAGGAACAGATACTCTTCTGATGGAATCATTCCACCATTCAGCGCGATACTATTGATTTTAACGTCTTTAACTCCTGTCTCCCGGCTGAAGACGAAGCGAATCTTCGACACAACCCGAACCAGTGAAACCGTAGGAATCTTGAAAACCGGGGCGGAGCCGGTAACCGACGCGCCACGCAACACAGCCGACATGGGAAGACCTGCATCAGGCACCTTATCCTTATCAGTCAGAGTGTTCAGACCAAAATGATCACCTTCAATAAGAGCAGCCTCCAAATCTGACCTTTTTGTAGATTCATTAAGTGTAATGTCGCTGTTGGCAGCAGTAATATTAGTAATATTTGCCACCACATAGACATCGACCTTCGGTTTCGGATCGGCCTGTGAGAATGCCTCACTTGCACTTAACTGGTATGTATCGCCAGAACCATTGTTCAGATTGGCTACAGACTCCGGCGTGTAATAGGCAATCCTATCACCTGTGTCATGATTGAACACCCATATCTGTAACTTCGTGATACGGCTTTCCTTTTTGGCTTCATCTGGGTCTGGAGAGGATACATCTCCGATATCGCCACGGGTAATGATCGACTTGGCAGGTGAATAGACATATACGCTTATGGTCGCCGGCTTCTTCTCATCCAGCGGCTCTTCATTACTACTACTGCTGCATGCTGACAGCAATAGCACAATGAGCATCAGACCTATGATTCTTATCACTTTCATTGTAATCCCACGTTCGTTGTCTCTGCCTGAATCCAGTTACTTGTCAATTGTACACCAATCTCCAGTCGACCGCCCAAAAGGTCGGGCAGCACGTTATAGGCGTTAGCCAATGTCTCGACCTTCGTACTGATCATGGTGACATAGTCCTGCGTGAAGACACGTTTCCTCACCTCGTCAGGGACGTCATCTCCTGCCGAAATATTAGTATCACCAGGATTTATCTTTCCTATCAGGTAAAATTTTGTACCTTCATAAATGACACCACCCTTACCTTTGAACTTCTGCCCGCTGTTATTAAGGAATTCCAGGATAATGGTCACTTCCTCGCCAACCGTCTTTTCATTCACAACTTTTCCGTCGTAACTTTGCAGTACCAGTGTCGATGGGATCTCCTCTTCTGTCGCTGTGAGATAACAGAAAGTGTTGTTTCTTTTCACCTGACTGTCAAAGATGAAGGCATCGTCAACATGCGTCTCTTCACCCACTGGCTTAAAGTCGAAGCCCACTGGATGCTGGTTGCAGATAATAACACCCGTCAACGGGAATGATGACTTAGTCGTATAATTCTCCACATATGACAGAGACACATCCTGATTTGCCGCATCCTTCAACTTTCCCGTTGTGGTAACGGCTTTCATGGTCATCTTCAGACGTCCAACGGCATATTGCAGCGGCTGACGGATAGCGACACCCTGGGTGTTTCCCGTCACCATTGCATTCTCATTCTTGTACTTTTGGGACAGCAGGGTATTCCAGTCGGATGCGGCATAGTCTGATTCATTAATCTCCTCGTTGGAAGTGTTGATGCGACTATTGGCATAATAGAACAGTTCCGGCGGGTAACAATAACGGTCAATGTTGTTGATGGATGTCTGAGGGGTAGTCTTAATCCGAGGGACAAACTCATGTACAATAACATTATTCTCCTTCTCTACTTCACCCCACTGCAAGGCAGCAGCACCATCCGGCAAACCCTCAGAGGCCGGATAGACAACTGGCACTTCGTTAACGGTTTTCTTTAATCCAGTCAGTTTCCAGGTATCATTTTCTCCAGTCGAGGTTAGAGTCAAGCCAGTAACCTGAGGAGTCTGAATTCGCTTCAGTATGTCAGCTATTAGGCCATCATCATCACGCGTAAACGCCACAATGTTGCTGTAAAGAGCATTCACATGGGCTATAACGTTGGCGGTAGAACCAGCCATCACCATTCTGTCGTTGTTCTCCTGACCAGTAAAGTTCAAGTAGAAGCTTTTCAGCGTCTGGTCGGTAGTATTGCTCCATGCGATATTACTGCCGGAAGCCCCGGCAATATGTGTCAGGTAGTCAGCCAGCAACTGCGCCTCCTCAGGGATTCCTGTGCCCTTGTAGATAGGATCAGGACTGAACCTGAGCGCTGAGAGGTCCGGAGCGACAAGGCCTGGTATCTGCAGTGAACCATAATAAGCCTTATTGGAAACTCCATCAGGGACGGACATATTTAAAATACTGGCCTTTCCATAGACCAAAAAAGCATTAATCCCCCTATTCAGAGTATGCACATTATAGAGGTAGAAGCCACCATAGTTGCCAGTTTTCTCTTCATCACTCGTTAAGAGACTGGCTTCCTCCAACAGTCTTGATGGTGTATCAGTGCTCGTAACCCGTTCACCGTTGATGGCAAAAGGAATCAGATAGACCTTTCCCAAGCCACGATAAGACCGGCCATTTCCCTGCTCCTGCACGACTGCATCAGTCATACGGGTAGCGGCTCCAGTAGAACTGGAAACAATAAACGCCAGACTGGCATTCACGCTATCGCCATCATCGTATTCAGGTTCGTCGATGAGCGAACACGAGCTGAGTGTCTGCACCAGAAGCACAGGCATCAGCAGCATGTATCGTGTCCACTTCATCATATCTCTAAACTATAAACCCTAAACTATAAACTTTAAACTATAAACAGTTTACTAAATATTCGGGGTCAGAATCAGGCCCTCTTGCCACTCCAGATTCACGGAGGTACCAAGCTCGATGCCCGGACTCGTCAGATCGGGGATACCATTGGTGGCACCGCCAAGTCCATCCGGATTAGCGGGAGAGTCAGGATATTCGCCTGTCTCGGGATCTGGCACAACAGGGATGTCCACCTCACCGTCGCCGTCAGTATCCCAACCCGGACCGCCATGGTCGGGATCTGTGATGAATTCGTCGTTATTACCGTCGCCGTCGATGTCATAGGGATCAGGCTCACCATCGCCATTGGTATCAACGCCAGTGGGAACACCATTTTCGTCCTTGATATAGACATCGGGAATACCATCAGGACCCCCAATATTACGGTCGACAATCGTGCTGCCCTTCTTGATGGTCACGGTCAGCTTGGTGACATGATCCTGCTTGAATATCTTATCCAGAGTACCCGAAGCATAGTTGGCAGCAGTCTTCGGATCAAGTTTCACAGCCAGGTAGAACTTGCCTCCTGCAGGAATCACACCGTCGAAGCCCGCAAACTGCTCACCACCGTTGATCAGCTCCAGGGCAGCATGCACCGTCTGGTCGGCCACCGTCTCAAGGGCAAGTGTCTGATTGGCAGAGGCAGTCGTCACACCGGGCTTGGCTATGATACTGTTGCTCGCCATATTGCGGTCATAGATGGTCATGTTCTCATTGCCCACCTTCTCAAAGTTATAGCCTACGCTGTTCTGACCGCCGATCAGAATACCCGTGAGGGTATAGCCGGATCCGACGACAACCTCGTCGCCGCCGGCGTCATAGAGAGGACCATCCTCCATAGCGATCTTGGTCTCAAGACGGCCGACGCCATACTGTGCGGGACTGCTGAGAGCCACTGACATCGTGGCGGCATCCACTTCTTCTGCTGCACCATTATAGACACTGTTGATGACACCTTCCCAGTTTCCTGCTACATCATACTTATCAGACTTCTTCTCAGGAGCAGCCTTCAGCGGACTATTCACATAATACCACAGTGCCGGGGGATAGACATAGTCCGTGATCTTCGTCTTGAAATTCTTGGTGAAATTGGCTGAGACATCCACAAAACTATTAGAAGGCTTGTTCCAGCGCACACGGGCTGCGCCGTCGGGCAGACCGATGTTGGCGGGATAGCCGGTATAGGCACTCTTCAGCACAACTGGCTCACCACTGATTGGAGCCGAAGCACAGACTTCTTCAATCCTGCCCTTGATGGCTTCAGCCAGCTTGCGGGCCGAGTTGCCAGAGGGAATGTGGTCTAACGTGAAATAGATCTTGCTCAGGATGAACGACAACGAAGCTGAAGATCCTGTCGTGACACCCAAGAAGTTCTTGTAAAGCCGTGCCATGAGGATGTTGTCGGAGGTACTCCATTTGTTATTGGGAGCAGCTACACCTGAAATTGAGAAGTTAGCAAACTCAGTGAGCAGCGCCACGATATTATTGCCAACGGTGTTGTTGGCCTGGGCGTCTGCACTGGAATTGATCTGGTCCAGCGAGAAGATGAGGTCTGCCGGTATTTTGAAATCGGCATTTTCCAACCCATTAGCCTTCAAAACGCCAAACCTGAACTTGTCGTCCATCGAGGTAATGGCTACCTCAGCATCCCTGTCGATGGCCTTGCCATAGAAGAGGAAGTATTTAGTGCCAACGGGTACGAACTGGTCTGAGTAGACCTTATAGTTGACAGCTCCCGGACTGTTCAACGCCTTAACGGCACTAAGATGCATGATGTCAGAGAGTTTCTGAACAGAACTATAGGGCTTCTCTGCAAAGGGAATGAGCCGGATGTTGTCAATACCACGGAACTGATCGACAGTTCCCTCATTCTGAGTTACATCGTTGCTCATACGCGTTCCACCAACCACCGTACGGGGGATGGAAATCACGAACTCGGGCTTGACACCTGCCTGTCCGTTGTCGTCAAACACTACGTTCGGGTTGTCCTCCAGGTTGTTGTCTGAGGAACAAGCCGTGAACCCTGCGGTGCCGATGAGAGCCATTGTCGTCATCAAGGCGAAAGTCTGAATTTTTTTCATATCTATATACCAATTAATAATTATATCATATTCTGAATCATCTGAACCTCTTGATATTTATAGTGGGATATCGTCGTACCATAGACCTTCTTCCCAGTTCAGGTTGACACTCAGGCCCACCGTCGGATGTGGTATCTCCAGATTGGGGAGGCCATAGGTAGCTGTGGCAAGGCTCGTGATGGTGATGCCTACAGACGTGTAACGGTCCTTGATGAAGATCTGGTCCAGGCTGCCACTGGTATAATTGGGACTGTCCTTCGGGATCATGTTGGCCACCAGATAGAAGGTCGCGCCAGTGACAATCACGCCGTCAGCTCCCTGGAAGGCCGGTCCGTTATTCACCAGCTCCAGCGCAATCATGATGCTCTTATCTGCAGCCGTACCCAGTCCGAGGATATAATCGGGCTCGGTGAAATAGTGTCGTTTCAAAGGCTGCTGTCCGCCGTTCAGGTCGGTGTCGTAGATGGCATAGGCGGTGCTGCTCATCACGGGCATAAAGTTATAGTCCACCTCACGCTGTCCTCCCACGATATAGCCCTTCAGGGTAAACGGATTGTTTGTCACGTCCACCTGGTTACCATTCGCGTCGGGCAGCCTCGTGTAGTCGCCGCTGATCCTTGAACGGACGGCCAGACGACCCACAGCGTACTCCACCTGCTTCACCATCGCCACAGACTGCGTGGTGGGCTTCACTTCTGTAGTATAGTCTAAGCCGCTATAGCCTTTATCTATCAAATCCTGCCAATTCTTGGGCTTTTCGTTTTCTATGTCGGAACCTGTGTCAGTACCTGTACCCGAATCGCCTCCTGTTGATCCACTGCCAGAATCAGTGCCGTCCTCATCCACTTCACCGATGATGACCAACTCGTCGGAGGCAACGATGTCAGATATCATCTGATACTGCAGGTTCATCGGATAAACATAATCGTTGACCGACGTCACCTCGAGGTCGTTGCTGTATTTCTGTTTGTCAGGAATCACAAAGAGCTGATTCGTTTCGTCCCACTTGATGCGGGCAGCCCCGTCAGGCAGGTTGATGTCAGCAGGGAAGCCCTGATAGTTTTCCTTCAACACAATGACACCATTCTGAATATCCGGTACCGACTCCGGGTCACAGCTTGAAACAATCAGGTTTGTTACGGACTGTACCGAACTGCTGCCCTGGTCGTCAGGAGCCTCTTGGTTAATCATCTTCAGGATGAAGCCCAACATCAACTGCACATTGTATGACGACAGAGTAGTTAGCTGGGTCATCCGCTGATAGGCTTCATTCAGATAGAGATTCCCCGCAGGATCTATTTTGCTCATAATGAGGTTAAGCAGATTCAGCAGGGCCTGACCTTTAGGACTGCCTCCCAGTTCGTCCGTCGAAGAACATATCTGCACAGGACGGAAGCGGATGCCGCTGTTGCCGCTGTAGGTATTCTTACCGAGACCAACCCTCTCGATGATGCCATAGTGCATGCGCTTCTCATGTTCAGTCAAATCGGTAACAGGCTCCTCGTATGCCTGACCATAGTAAGTGAAGTAAGTGGTGCCTACTGGCACGTTGACGACCTGACAGAGTGAATAGTCGTCCTCTGTCACGTCGTCAACCACATCGTCACCAGCTGTTTTTACCTCAATGATGTTGCCAAGTTTGTTAGAAGATGCGGTAGGAAGCTGATTATAGCAGAACAGCTGGTTATTGACGATACCACGGAATTCATCATCAGTGCCATTCTCCTGCACCACATCACCTGTCATACGGGTCTTCGCTGTTTTACCCTTTGCGATACGGCCAGGAAAAGAGAAACTCAACTGAGCCTTTACCGTCGGCACAGGGGCATTGGGATCCACCACGTCATCCGAAGAGCATCCTCCCATCAGCAGCACCGCCATCAGCAGCACTACGACCATCAACACCTTATTATAATAATATACGAATCTCAATGTTCAATCTTCAATTCTCAATTACCAGTCCTTCTTTCCAATTGAGCGTTACCGAGGTTGCCAATTCGTCTACCATAGAATAGACACTGCCGTCAGCACCCAGGTCTAACAGGAGGACCTTCGCCTGTCCAGCCTTTAGCGGATCGTGCACATAGACTACTGTACGGGTGACAGAGCCGTCGAGCAGACGGGTATAGACCGACAGTCGCCAGATACGCTTTCCCTCGTCCCCTACCTCTACAAAATCATCATCGGCACGCGTGCCGGCATGAGCCTCCTCCGCCGTATCGTAGCTGGGGAAGGTGACGGCATAGAACACCTCGCGATTGGCAGGCGGGTTCTCCACCCGCTTCTCCCTGATGACCGGATTGCTACGATGCGTAAAGATACTGTCATTCACAAAGAAGCCGTCGGCAAAGTCGTAACACTCCACCCACATGTTGTCATAAGGCAGGTTATTGGTCCGGATGACGAGGGCATTGGCGCAGTTGGCCATGTAGAGGGTCACCTTGAAAATCTGGTTGACATTCGACAGGATGTCCATATTCTCACGGGCTGTAAAGAGACCTGTGGTATGACTGTCGATATACTTTCCATCCTCCTGCTTCAGATAGATTTGGTCAGCCTGCAGCGGATCTTCTATCTGTACGCGTTCCTCTTCCAAGATGTTTGCCAACGCCAGATGCCGGTAGTCGTCGGCAGGCAGTTCCAGCTCATAGACAGCCTGGTTGGCATCCATGATATGGACATCGTGGAAGCGGCGATCATTATTAATATAAAAGGAGAGGTCCACATCGTGGGCATATTCACGGAAGATATTCTTCAGCATATTCTCCAACAGCACAGCCACCTCCGATTCCATACGAAGACGAAGCACCGTGTTGATCTCAACCTGGAGGTTTGTTTTAAGGACCACCTCATACTTCACGTTGAAATCCTCTTCACAATCGCTCTGATCCTCGTCAATCATCGAACAACCGCATAAAAGTAAAAAAGAAAAAAGGTAAAAAGCTAAAAGTCCTGCCCGACAAGGCGTTTTCAACGCCTTGTCAAGCAAGTTTTTTACTATGTTATACCTTTTCATCTTCACTTTTTCTTCATCTAAGCCTCACAAAACTTTGTGAGATGAGATGTTATTGTTGTCCAAGAGTGACATCACCAAAGTTGATACCCGGTCGCCACTGCAGGTCCACCGAGAGGCCCAGCGAGATCTGTCCAGAACGCAGGTCAGGAACAGAAACCAAGGCCTCCTGCAAAGATGTTGCACCTATGACGAAGGTAGCCACAGTCTTGAAGTCTTGCATAAATACACGACGTACCTTCATGCCCTTGCCATCAGTATCATAGGGTGGTAAAGCATAATTCGTAGGCCACGTAATGCCCAGCGACTTATCTGCTTCATAAGCCTCTTGAGTGCCTGAATATGATGAGGGTTTGGCATCCGGATCCAACTTACCTATGAGATAGAACGTTGCACCGTTACGGATGAGATTGTTCTTACCATAGAAGTCTTGAGAATTATTCTTGAATTCCAGCGCGATATAAACAATACGCTGCTTAGCGGTTGCTGCCTTATTTTCCCAGTTGTCCCATACGAGAGAATAGTTCGAAAGGGACGTCGACTGCTCACCAGCCGCTGCATTGTAAGCAGGAATAGTTATATTATTCACTTTATCATAGACCATGTGTCCAAAGCCCGGACTAGTTGACTTTGCCAGATAATTCCAGCCTACTTCCGGTTCCTGACCGCCAATCAGGACACCTGTCAACAAGAAATGGTTGTCCACCGCGTCATTGACAAGAATCTCGTTGTTTGGTTCATTGGCCCCATTCCATCGTTCTTGCAGATTATGATTGTTGTCCAAGAGGGTGGCAGCACCATATTTAACCTTTGTTTCCAGCAAGGCTGTTCCATAATTGATATTGTCCTGCATAGCCACACTACGGGTACTGGACTGTACACGTCCATTCTTCGTCCAGTCAGAATTCCATTTTCCATCTGTTTCCCAGTTGACGGCTCCGTCAGGATAGTTGATTGCCACCATGGTTTTATTTGAAACACGAATGGGGCTGTTGCCGAAATAGCACAACTCTGCAGGATATACATAGTTAAGAGGGTTGAAAGAATCACTTTCATCTGTTGAGCCACCCATAGCATACGTCTCTACAGCGCCTTTGTAATTATACGTGAATTTGAAGCCCTCTGTAGGGTCTTCTGTATTCTTGAGTGCAATATCAAATTGCAGAATCACAGAACCCATAGGCAGGTTAAAGGTAGCGGGGAATTCGTTCAAATCCCAATCATCTTGCACCAAAGTATAGTCTTCAGATGGGAATAGATCCTTAATATCTGCTGCACTCCTCCATTTATACTCGTTTTCATCATCAAAATACTTTTCTACCACCTCTTTGATTCTAACAGCCATTGCCTGAGTGACAGCCTCCTGGATGGAGGTGGGGGAAGAATTTACCACAGAATTGATGATGGCCATAAGGTCACGAATCATGTGTGAAACAGCTTCTCCATAACCAGCACGCAACTCGTTTGCGTGAATCGTGTTGAGAGTAACAAAAGCCAGCGACAGCTTTTCACCCAACGCACTCATAGATGCATCCTGATTATTCTCATCCTTGGTCGGAGATGTAGTTTTTTGTGAAAGCGTATATCCGCTGGAAGCATCACCATTTACTTTCACGTAGTCACTCCATGCTAAAGTAATAGACCTTGAGATTTTGTTGGGATCATCAGCACTGGGATAAACAATTGTCTTTGCCTCCAGGTGACTACGTATAATATCGGTCAGTGCGGCAGCCATCAGTTTTTCATTCTGCAAAAGGGCAGCCTCAGATATATACGGTTCTGTTTCATCTGCCGTTTCAGGCACAATCCTTACCATGGAGAAACTTGTCTTAGACAAATCTTTATTGATATCCATCGTAATTTTACCCTGATCTTGGTTAGAGCCAGTCTTGATGGCCTTACCCCAGAACATCAGGGTGTTGGTCTCCGTTGGCAAACTAAGTTCGATAATACGCCTGGAGTCTGGCGTTTCATCCCCAGGGTCACTGGGAGTCAGTCCACGTGCATTGATGACAGTACCCAAGGAATGAATCTTTTCCACAGTTGTTGCTGCAGAGGAGACACACTTGCCGTCTGCTGTCTGCTTGACAATAGCCAAATAAGCATTGTTGATACCACGGAAAGCATCGTCAGCAGTGGCTTGCGTGTTTGCAGAAGACATACGGGTAGTCTGCCCATTGGCCGTAGAAACATTAAAAACAAAGTCAACATTGACCTCTCCTGTTTCTGGATTATAAGTCGGATTCACGTCCGCCATTTCCTCATCAGTACAGGATGTGAGTCCCACTGCGCCTGTCAGTGCTATTGCACTCATCAAGGCATAAATGAAATTTTTCTTCATACTTTCGAAAGTTTTTATTTGTTATTATTCATTTCAATTGATGATATACACAACGTTGATGCCTAACTGGGGCAAGAGGAAGATGCGGTCACCTTTACCATAGTAGGTGCCGCAATGGTCACAGTCATACTCCTTGAACCAGGCATAGCCAACGGCAACACCAGCCTCAGCCTCAATGCGCCAGTTACGGGACAGAATCCAGGAGTAGCCATATTTACCACCGAGGGCGACAAGGTCACCCTGCAAACGACGGTCTTGAACACCCTTGTAGATGCCAAAAGGAATCTTCGTGTTACCCACATTAAAGTGGCTGTAGATGAGGTCGCCCTCAAAATAGCCTTTGTGGAAAAGGGAGTCGCGGTATTTACGCGCGCGTAAAGAAAAAAGCATGTGGCGCCACTTCTTATTCTTTGCCTTGTCGATATCCCACGCATTGACACCAGCCAAAAGGCCTACTGTCCAGGCTGAATCCACCCGGACATCCACGCCAAGGTTCGGCGATAACGTCGCATCGTAAAGCAAATTGGTGCGCAACGCCACTTTGGGCTGCTGCTCCACCTCACCTAAAGGTGACTGTGCGTGAGCAATCTGTTGCGTAGTCAGAGCTAATAGCAGAGCTATTATAAATATTTGATTTCCTACAATATGTCGCATAATTTTTATCATAACCATATTGCAAAATTAAGGAAAATATATCAAACGCCAAAGAAATTCACCGATATATAGCCAATATTTAACATTAATTAATCAAATACATCGAAAAGGACGACGATTTAACACATGGTCCAAAAAGTAGAATCGGGTTATCTGGAAGATGAAATAACCTGACAAACTTCATATGAAAACTTAGAGATTCTTCAGTTTGAAGGAGTTCTCAATGCTGGAGATTTCAGCCTGGAAAGCCATATCCACCTTCAGGCGCTGCTCAATGGCATTGCAACTGTGGATGACCGTCGAGTGGTCGCGGTTGCCAATGAGCTGTCCAATACGACCGGCAGGCATCTTCGTGTACTTCTGGGCCAGATACATCGACACCTGACGCACCTGCACATAGTCACGCTTACGGCTCTTGCTGAACACCTGACGCTGCTCGACATTGTAGTGGCGGCAGACCTTCTCCAGGATCTCGTCAACCGTGAGCGGATGGTTGTCTACCTTGACGGCACGCTTGATGATACGCTCGGCCAGACGCATGTCCACATTCGTATTATAGACGATGGAATAAGCCATCAGCGAGTTCACCACACCCTCCAGGTCGCGCACGCTGCCATTGGCCGTCTCAGCAATATACTGGATGACGTCGGCAGGGATCTTCAGACCGTCGCGACGGCACTTGGCATTGAGGATGTCAACACACAGTTGCACGTTGGGTTTCTCCAGTTCGGCAATCAGTCCACAGGCGAAGCGGGTGAGCAGACGGTCC
>Ga0265298_10002065_pt1 | contig 28726 bp, 47 predicted proteins | sample AusTroGonzalo_MG_3_FD_193486 | JGI IMG/M metagenome (GOLD analysis project Ga0265298, IMG submission 193486) | Bovine rumen microbial communities from tropical cattle in Woodstock, Queensland, Australia - Gonzalo_01 | ecosystem: Host-associated > Mammals > Digestive system > Stomach > Rumen ...
GTCTATGGTCGGCTGTCATTTCAGAGCTGACCGGGGGGATCTGTTACGATAATTTCCCCGTCAGAACCGATGACATACCGCCTATCGACATGATGTTTGTGTCTCGCCTTGTGACATTCTCTGCATAAGCAGACAAGATTATCAAAGTTAAGTGTGACCTCCGGCCTGTGTATGTTCCACGGCTTCAGCTCCTCAACGTGATGCACCTCGATGCCCGGACGATATACGCCACGCTTCATGCAGTCCTCACAAAGATAGCCGGCACACTTCATGTATTCGTTCCGACAGTCCTGCCACTGCTTCGAACTGTAGAACTTCTTAGCAAAGTCCTGAGCCATTATATCTTCTCCCCGCGATGATACCGATACATATTGCTGCCCGGTCTCATGTAGTTGTAGTAGTACAGCTCATGCTTGATGAACGGCAGGAACATATAAGTGTCGCGGTTGTATCCCGCCTTACGCAGTACCATATCCATGAACGCATCGTCCTCGGCTGGTTGATAGTTCGGGAACTGGAACTCTTTTATGTAGTCCCGTTTCATGACATACTGCATCACCATCGAGAAGTAGTTGTATCTGTACTTCTCATGACAGAACGGTATTCGCAGAATGTTCATGCCATCACGCTTTACCCTGTCTAGTATCTGCTTCACGGCCGTATCGGATAACAGCCAGTCATCACCGTCAATCATCCATACATATTCACCGCGAGCCATCTCAAGCCCCGCGTTACGAGCGGGACCGCAACCCTGTATCTCGCAGCTGATTATCTTGCAGTCGAGCCCGCTCCGTCTGATAACACCCTCGGTATCGTCGGTGCAGTTATTGAGTATGAATATGATCTCGACCGCATAACCGTCCATGTCCTGAGCCTTTAAGGAATCGAGCATCGGTGTGATCCATTCCTCGAGGTTGTAGACCGGAACGATTATGCTCAGGTCTATCTCGCGTTCGCACAGTGTCGGCATATACTTTCACCCCTGTTAAGTGTCTCACGCATAGCACGGGCCGCATCCGAGTTCAGCACTTCATCGTAGCTTTGTTCGAACAGGTTGCCGAATACACCCGTCATGCCGTAGTCCATGCAGCACATTATCACAGTCCCGTCAGGCAACAGAACGTTGTGGTCCATCGCCTTGCCTGATGTGACACAGTACAGACTGCAATCAGTGTCGATGCTTTTATGCGGTCGGCACTCTACGTTACCGGCTCGGTCGTGCATATACGTGATTAAGTTCCTTTGTTTCAGATACGGCACTACATAGTCATCAATCTGTCCGTGACACGAATAGTTGTGGCACGGCCACCCAGCTAACACAGCAAGGTATTCACCTGTTATGTTGAAATGTGAGCGTCCGTCTTTGTCCGGCAGGTGGATCGTCACGACCTCGAACGTTACGTCCCTCAGTCGTTTATAGTCCTCAGCTGTTGCCCCTTGAAGTGTCGTGTACAGTGCCAGCGGGAATCCCTTCTCGGCTGCATACAGTATCATGTCGGTGCAGTGCGGATTCGTGAACGGCTCACACATACCCGAGAAGTCAATGCGAGTCCCGGTCGGTACCTTGTCGATCGCCTTCTTGTAATCATCGAAGTCCATCATCAGCTTGCCATGATACTTTGACCTGAGAAGCTCCTGAGGACAGTCAAGACAATTTACAGGACATCCGATGTGTGTAGTTATTTCGAGTCGACCCATGTTATACCAAAACACAAAAGCGGGCATCTTACCCGCCTCTGTGTGTCCTTATATATAGTTATTGCAGAAAGATTCGCCGGCGTCCGGAGTTGCACCGGACCAATCTGTGACCGACATGATGCCGAGGCTGTTCACCCCGGCTGAGGTGACGAAGATCAGGAACATTCTGTCCCTATTCTTCACATATACTAAATCACATTAGTGTATGTATTTTCTATATTGACATTTTATCAAGACGATTCTGGACGATTGCCAGAGCCTTCTTGTGATGATCGTGTACCGCATACCACGACAGGTGAACCACGATGCAGACCGCCTCCCACTTCAGGAGCTTGATGTATCTCTGATATAGGATCTCGCCTTCGACTCCATCAATATCGCTGATAAGGTCGAACACTTCCTGTCTGATCCGTATCGCCTCGAGCCTAGCGTCGACACATCGTTCAGCCTTCTCCGCAAGACGCAACGCCTCATTCTCTGTCTTGCGAGAGATGCCGTTCCCGTGCGGCATACCGTCATAGTTTATGCTTATGCTGCCGATAAGATCGTGTTCCAGTTTATATTCGTCCTCATATCTCTTCGCCCTGAGGTCAGCGTATTCGTATCGTTTCAAAAATTCTTTCGCTGTCATATTTTTATTAATTCGTCCGTCAAGAAGGAATAATTTACACCCGCCTTTGATTCGGCTCCGTGCAGTTCATATAGATATACGTCCCCGCCTTTTCCGTATACGTTCGGCTTATGTCTCGATTTCACCACGAACTGCTGACCGTCCAGAGCGTGAGCCGGATTATTTGTTTTCTCGCTCACAGGGTATGCGACCATAACGAGGTCGCCCGGATCTATTCTTCTTGCTGCTGATAATAGCGTATCTTTCATTCATTCACCTCCTATGCAAATCAGAGAGCGGGCTTTGTATATGTGTTCGAAAAAGGAGTCATAATACTTAAATATCAATGGAAATGGCTAATGTTGCCCGCCCTCTGGTATGCCGTTGTTAATAATCGATGCGTATCAGCTCGACCTGTCTCGGCTCTGTGGTGTAATAATCACAGCAGATAGGATCCGGATCGTCTTTAGTTCCCGCGTGCCCGTCCTCGATATAAAGAACATTCTTGCGGTTCCGTCTTGACGGTAAGCAGTACACATCACCGTTGTCACCTATACCGATGTTGGTGCACTTGTTGCAGTTAACTCTGTATGTGGTCATATCTCCCTCACTTCCACGCACAATCCGTCTGTGGCTCGTCCATCCTTTCAACAGCATCGTGCATCCTTTGCCGTAAATCGGGATACGCATCTTCTGCGATAACCGCATCATCAATCATCTTGTGAACGATTGCCTTTGCTATCTCTGTTTCCGTCTGTGGCTCGTCCTTATGGTTGATGTACTCATACCACGCTTGATTTGCTCCCGCGTCAGATATTTCGCCACGCGCTACCGCACCCATTAGTTCGAGAAAGTAGGCACCGTCCTTATCAACTTGTTCCATTTTGGAAATAGTTGGCTCGGTCTTGCGGTCTGCCGTGTCGTATCTGTCAAGCCAACCCATTTGCCAACAGCGGAACAGTATGTTATCAATCACAGCCATTTCCGCTTCATCGGTTTCTATGTTTGTGCCTTCAAGCAAATCTGCCTTTGCTTTTGCTATAATCTCAAATCTGTTATCTCCGCATATTTCCATCACTCGCTCTCCTTTTGTTCAAATCTTTTACAAGCCTTTGCCGATGGTGCTTTATACCTTGCCACGACTTTCGGATAGAACTTATCTTTGCGGAGTTTTTCTTTATGCGCCCATTTCTTCTGACTGTCAGGTTGCATACATTCAATGCCGACGCTTGTGCGTTCTCCGATAAGCCATTTGCACTCACGGCATCTGTGATATTTGCCCTCGTTCCACGCTATTCTGCCCATCACTCACTCTCCTTGCGTTCTCCCCACGAACAGTAACTACCGCTAAACCATATCGAGCCTCTATGAAATTGACAAATATATCCGTCTTGGTCATCGGTCGGGTCAGCCACTTCCGCATACTTGCATTGCTTGCATCTGACCACGCTCACGGCATCTATGGTAGGGGCGTTGTTGATAATCGCTTCCGCAAGAGCCTTATCCCAATCCTTGCCCCATAAGCCTTTGTCTAAATCCGCTATCAGCACATCTGCATCTATGTATCTACTCATTTACGATCACGCTCCCTACTTTCCAGACCTTTTCATCTTCATCGAAGTATTTGACTTGCTTGGTTTCTATGGTCGGTGCTTCTGCCTTGTCGCAGTAGTGATTGATTTGACTTATTGCCCACATAACTCCGTTGCCCCATTCTTCGGGCATATCACATTGAAAGTATTGCTCCCTTATAAATGCCTTTAACTCGTCCACGCTCACGGCATCTATGGTAGGGGCGTTGACAATATCATCAAATACGCTTACCAATGTTTCCTCAAAGTCTGTAGCTGTGGCATGTGGATTAACTGCATACGCTCTGCGGATTTCCATTTCATCATTGAGTACATGAAGTCTTGCTATTGCTTTTTTCAGCGCATCTGCATCAATCAGTCTCATCGTTTACTCCTTTCCTTAAACTCACCACAGAAGTCGCTCTTGCTTGTCTTTATGCAGTATGGGTGCGGAGCGTATTGATCTTTCCAATGAGCGCAGTTCTCGCATTTTACATTCTCATCTGTTATCACGCTATGAGTAATGTAGTTCCGATATTTGTGCTTACTCATCGTCTGCTCCTTTCATATCCGCTCCACAGTTAGGGCAGAAGTTATAGTGTCCGTGGTCTTCGATAAATGTGTGTCTGAAATCGCAATTAGTACACTTACGCTTTACGCCCCATGTTTCAACACCGCTTACATCCCACGCATGAACATTCTTGACCTTTTTCCACTCCCCACGCTTCGGCATCAACCTCTGTATCTCTTCCGTATGCCTTTTAGCCATAGCCTCACAAGTCTTATCGTGGAAGTCTTTTGGTACATAGTCGGCAAGGTCGATGCTCGGTGCCTCTTCGATGTCGGTTACGCTCACAACATCTTCTAATGCGTAAAAACACGCTTCACTCTCTGCTTGCCATTTCTTTTCTATCAGCGCATCTGCATCAATGTATCTACTCATCGTCATACTCCTTTGGCGTATATGCCACACATTGGCTACTGAAGTTCGCAAAACTATGGAACTTCGTATTATCTCTGATGTACTTCGGTTGCCGTGGGCAATCCGTTACGCAATCCGACCAACACCAAGTTATGTCATCAGTTGCAAATCTATCTGCTTCTTTCATCGTGTTCCTCTTTCCACTCCTTATACATCCTCTCGGCTCTCTCTTCTGCTCTGCTTGCTATAACCAGGAACGCATAATCCGTTACCAACAGGATCAGTATGATGACAAGTGCAGTTATCTTGAATATCACAGTTCCACCTTTATCTTTCCGACCATCCTCAAGGTCTGCTCTCTCTGTCTCTCTGCGTAGCCGATAGCAATCAGAGTGTCCTTCCTGATCACCGGCTCCTCGTGTTTCTGTCTCATACGTTTCCGGTTGCTCTCGCGGACCGCGTCTCTGTTATTGTCGCGCCATTTAATGCACTGCCGCTTGTGCCGTTCGCGTTTGCAAACAGGCGAAGAACAAGTCACCTGATTGCCTCGCGTCGGTACAAATTCCCTTCCGCATATAACACAGTATTTTTCTTTGTAGTCTTTCATTTATGCCTCTTCTTTGACTCGCGGATCTGATACAGCTTCTTCTGTCTGGACAGGTCGCTCTTATTGGCTTCATACTGGCTGTTCTTATAGCACTCCCAGCAGAGCCACACCGTCCTTCGTCCGGTGTTGTATGACATCATCCAATGATCGTCAGCCTCTAGACCGCAGAACTCACACGTCCGCTTCACGACATACCACCCCCGTCGAAGTGATCCGCGCTGTCGTCCCATCCGACTCGCTTCGCATAGCCGAGAACGTATCCGACAGCATTGTCGACCGTTCGTCGATTGTTTCGGACTTCGGCAGCTACCTCTTCGATTAGGAACCCCCCGCTCTCAGGATAAGCGTCATATATTGCATCGATACCGGCTCCGTCTAATTTTTTCCAGATATTAAACTCGTCGCCATCCGAAGAACCACCACCACGAACCCGACTCGATCCGAGTCCTTTGTCTTGTTGTTTATCTTTATCTTTATCTTTTTCTTTTTCTTTATCTTTTTCTTTATCTTTTTCTTTAGGTTTCAGTTTGGTTTTGGTTTGGTTATCGTTTGGTTTTGTTTTGGTTTCTGTTTGGCTTGCTTTAGGTCTGCCGCCCTTCTTGCCGTTCTCATAGCGTCTATTGTTCGCATCTACTTGAGGCTTCAACAGTTTGAAGATCGCGTTAGTCGTTCCAGTCAGCTCTGGAACAATGTCATTCAGAGCATAATTGCAGAGAGCATCGAAAAGGATCAGTTTGTCTTTTTTCGATAAATCTTCAAAACTTTCAAAAAAACTTCTGTAAAATACAAATCCGTCTCTCATTTCTCTCACTCTCCGTATAAAATCTCTAAAATTTTCCGGCCGGTGACACGCTTATCACAAAACCGAACCTCTATGTCATATTTGTTTATCCAAGCCGACAACACCCGGAACACCTTCTCGCCTCGAATGGTCGTGTGCGGATTGCTCCACAGCATCAGGTCGGCTATGTTCTCGACGTGTCTCCACTCGTCTCGGTCTTTAAATCTGTTCTGCTCAACAAGTATCACGAGCCGAGAATTTGCCCTCTGAGCGCGTTTTAGTTCCCTTTTGAACCGTTCTGCCTCCACGGTGCAATTCTTCGCTAATTCCGCGATATTTTGCTTTCTGTCGATGACGATTTGAGGCCGGTTATAATCCATATAATCACCGAATAACAGCTTCGTCCGTTCGTATCGGATACCGGCCTCGTCGAATGTTTTCAGAATATTTTCGATTGCCTTCGGCTTTTCTCTTGTATCAATCAGCAGATACTTCGACATCAGAATGGATTATCCTCGTCTAACCGCTCCCACGAATCCCCGCCCTGAGCCGCCTCGTTATTGCTGCCCCGGGCCGAATCCTTACTGTCGCAGAAGTCGAAGCTATTGCCGATAAGTTTCCAGTATTTGCGTTTCTTGCCATCGGCCTCGACCGTGTCGCTCTGCATACGTCCCGAGACGATTATCTGCGAGCCTTTACCGAAGAACTTCTCAATTACTTCCGCTCTCTTACCGAAGAACGTCACGTCGAACCAGTCCGTCTCTTCGCCCATATCGCGCGAGACACCGACAGAGAAGTTGACCAGATGCCCGGTCTCGCCTTTAGCGTTCTTGTATTCTTTCAGCTCCGGATCGCGTCCGAGATAGCCGTGAATTTTTATGTCGTTGAGCATTTATACCTCCTCCGGCTCGAACACACTCGGAGCCGTTAATTTCTTAGTCTGTTTGCAATATTCACATTTCTCGCAGCGTTCCGGCTCGATCTCTCCTATTTTCACGAGGTCGAACCGGTCAATCTTCAGCTCAACTATTTTTAATGCCGTATCGAGAACGTGCTGCGGGATCTGTATCACTGCCACATCCGGGACCTTCTCTTTTGTGACCGCTACGATGTAAAACGGTAATGGTTTATCACGTCCAGAGCTGAGTTGTTCGACCTTCTGATATATCGCACCCTGAATGTCATAGCCCCAGAACTCAATCCATGAAACACGTCCCGAGCCTTCTTTGTATAGTGGTTCGAAATCTCTGACACATTTAAGGTCAACGATTCGCTCACCATTGAACACGTCCATTTTTATTTTCCATGAAACGTCGAACAGTTCTGCCGTTCTTATAACTTGCTTCTCGCCTTGCAGGAACTCCATCATTAACGGCTGAGACTCGATTGCATCTATTACGGTGCTGGCGTGTGCAAATTTTGCATATGGTTCGCCGTTGCGCTTAAACATCTTGTCACCGTCTCTCTTAATGAAGTCATCAAGTTCGTTGCTGAAGTACGCATCGACATAGCTTCCGAATAAAAGAGCATCGGTCTGCTCTCTTTCATATTCGCCTTTGACTTGTGCGAGACCAGAAGCCTCGCACTTGTCAAATGCTTTAAAAAGGGAAACAGACCAATGGGCAGCATTGGATTCAGGGCTATAATAATTAGTACTCGTCAATATCATCCTCTTCGAACTCCTCATCTTCTGTGAATGTATCCCACCACGGCCGGTGTTCAGCCTCTTCTTTTCTGCATATAGTGTTGTATTCTGCATCTGTTATGAGGCCATACTTCCAATCAGAGTAAGCACTCATTTTACCCTCCTTAAGTATGCTTTAGCCCCAACTTTGCGAGCCTCTTCGTCCGTTAATTCCGTGAAGGCATATGCAAAACCGTTCTGCTCAATTTCTTCTGGAGTAAAAGGCTTGTCCTCTTTTTTGTTGAACGCATTTAAGATGTCTGCAACGAATTTTGCATCCGCTTTATTCATTCGGCAGCCTCCTCGTCATAAACGAAAAATTCTTCAAATAGGTTCTTACCGTTGTTAAGTTTGTTACACTCCTCGATAGCTTGTGTTTTCGTTGCTCCCGGAAGTGTTACGACTCCGATTATCAAGCTCCCGTCTCCGCTTATCCCTAACTCATCAGAGAAGTCGAAACGAAAATGAGTGAGCTTTATAGAATCAATCTCTGCGTCGGACAGCTTACGTCTTGACACAATCCATTTTGGGACGTCCTCGAAAGTAAGCCGCGGGGAAAGCTGGACAATTCGCCACTCCTTATTCATTAGCAGCCTCCTTCTTCGCCTGAGCACATTCCCAGCAAAGACGCTGACCGTATTTTGCTTTACTCATTGTGACGATCTTGTTGACCGAATAGCTGCCATGTGCTTCGATTTCACACCCACAGTTATCACAGAACGCTTTAGTTTCTTTCGGCGGATACGGCCTTATCCTGAGTGCGTCTGTCGTGCCTCCGAACGCTGTTACCTTCTGCGTATAGATTGCGATTCTCTGACCGGCCCACGTTTCGACCTTTGTCGAGCCGCAAGCCTCCGAGATCGCTTTCGAGTTTGTCGCGTTCAGGATCATCGGTTTAAAATCCTCGACGAAGTGAATCGTCAGCTTTCGCTCCGTTCCGCGTTCGTTCTTGACATCGTCCCTCGCGGCCTTGTCTATGGTAAGTATCAGATCGCCATCATCCGGAACGTCCCACGCTCCGAGATAGTTCTTGTCCATAAACTTGCGATAGTCACCTTTAAGTTCTGCCATTAGAGATCCACCTCCTCGATTGTGACCTTGACATTCTCGTCCTCGCCCTCGGTGTTTGTGTACTTGCCGAAGTCGACAGCCATACCGGCGAAGTTTGTCGCGTCATCCCAGTTCGTGAAGTCGAACGAAAGACCTCTGTATGTGTTGTTAATTGTTACTCTGTAAAAGAACATCATCTTTCTCCTCCTCTGTATCCCCTGAGTGTTGCGTCAATGAAGGCTGATCTCAGCTCTTCGATGTATGCGTCTTTTTCCTTGATGATTATGTCTTTGCGTTCGAGCAGCATCATCGCGTCTTTGAGTTTGTTTGTGGACGTTTCCAGCTGCTTCTCAAGAATCTTGATTTTGTCCTTATAATGAATAGCCAATGCACTCGGAATCGTTTCCGGTGTCTGTCTGTCGTGCTTTCCCATTAGTTCACCTCCGTTAATCTGTAAACGCCGTATCTGCTGCCGGTCTCGGTCTGTTTCCATTCGAGCGTGATCGGGTAGCCCATCTTTCGGAGCTCTTCGATTCGCTTCGGTGCCGACATAATATTGAGTTCTGTCACCGCATCTCTGACCGTAAGCGTTCCGTTTTTCCTGAGCCACGACAGCACCTTATCTCTCTGCGTTCTTTTTTCCATTAGTTGCCCTCCTTCCGACACTCATCAGGACGATTCCCATTCCGGCTATTGCCATAGGAACCGCGATTGATCCACCAACGAATGACGCTGAAATCAGCAGAAGCATCAAACCTATTCCGTAAAGCATAATCTGACACCTCCTTCCGCAATCAGTTCGTAGAGTTTGTCGCAAGCCTTTGACGCTTTGAACGTTCTCCCAAGCTCTGCGTGTTCGCAATCGCCATACTTGTAGCGCCTGTCAATCTCGCCATCATCGGTCAGCACCGGCTTGAAATACGGACATTGAGCGCAAACAAAACAAACGCCCTCCATCTCGGATGCCTCCGCGATAGTTTCGGGCGTATTTTCGCTGACTCTGTATTTAATTTGCGCGTAAAATGGAATGGACTCAGAGAATTTGACAACAGGATTGTTGTCCTTGAGTCTGAAGATTTCTTCGTTCAGCTGCTGATTGAATAACGATGCCGAGTCTGCTGAGACGATGGCGAATTGGTCATAGCTTGAACTTCTCATAAAAAAACTCACCTCCTATTGTATTTGAGGCGAGTCTATCCCTCGACGTGGTTGTAAAATGGTACTTTTTGGTAAAACGTTGAAAAATGCGCGTTTTTGCCAAAAATGTCCCGAATTGCGATTTTAGGAATAGTTGTCACCTCGATAAAAATATACTCTCCCCTGATTTCTTTGTCAACGACTTTCGCGTTTCTTAACGAATATGTATAATTGTCTCGGAGGTGACTACAATGGCAAAATGTATGAAATGCGGAAAGTCCACCCTCGTTCGTGGACACGTTAGTCTCAAAGATGGCGCGATCTGTACGCCGTGTTTCCGGGAACTCGGATATAAACTGACCGACGCAGCGACTTCAAAACTATATACCTACGCAGAGATAACCGGACGCAAACAGACTGCCCCTTCCGTAAAGGTTGCGAATTACGGACAGGCCCGGGATCTCGACTGTACCGAAAAAGAACGCGAGGTATACGACATCATTCGCAGCGTTTGTGACGACGATAACCTGGACTCGAAAAACATCAAGCTGATGCGCAAGTCGGACAGCTATGTTTCCGCCGTGATGCCTTCTTCTCAGGGCTACGGTGATATGGATCTCGCCCGGATCAAGTACACAGACCGAGCGAAATGGATAAAGCTCGCCCCGAACTTCGATAAAATCACATTATCGAGCCCGGAGGACGTGGCGAAGATGGCTGAGGACGTTCGTGATGCTTACCGCTTCAACGAGCCGTATCTGTAAGGACTAATTCCTCGACCGCATCAAAAAAAGTCGCTCAAATCGAAAATAAAAGCCTCAAAAACGCAAAAGAACCGGAGCGATCTGCCCCGGTTTTCTTCTGCGTGTTTATAAGATGTTTAGGAGGTGAAAGTACCGCCTGAGCGGTCAAGCTGAATACTTCAAATATGAAGTCCGGATTTTCTCCTCGCTTGTGTAAACATATGTGAGCGTTGTGTTCAAACTTGAGTGGCCTAACAGTTTCCCGATCTCTTGTATCTCCATTCCCCTATTGGCCATACCTGTCGCAAATGTTCTGCGGAACCGATGCGGATGGACGTTTGTTACCTGCGCACGTTCTTCGATCGTTTTCAGAATATGCCTGACACCACCCGGATTAAGCTGCTCCTTCTGCTTGTTATAAAACAGATAGTCCCCGGTCACGTTTCGACTTGTCAGGTATTCGACAAGATGTTTGCTTGCTAGGTCATTGATATAGACCGTTCTCTGCTTTGAACCTTTACCCTCTCTGACTATAACGGACAGCGTGTCGAAATTAACGTCGCTGATACGGATCGAGCACAGTTCCGATACTCTGACACCTGAAGCCAGAAGAAACTCGATTATCGCTCTTTCTTTTTTCGTTTTGCAAGCTGACCGGATCGCGTCAATCTCGATGGACGAAAACGGCAGCTTTATTTCCTTCTGGTATTTGATTGGAGAAATTGACCGACACGGGTTCTTATTTATCAATTCTTCTTCAAGTAGCCACGAGAAGAACGATGAAATCTGCACCCGAGTATTCTCGAGCGTTCTGTTAGACACTCCTCTGCTCTTCTCATATGCCAGGAAGTATCTCAGATCTGATACGGTCATGTCGGTGTAGTTTTTCTGCAAAGCGATAAACAGCTTTTTTACTATCCGTTCATATTGCGCTATGGTTTTCGGTGAACGTCCGGAAATGACCAAACACGCTTTATAACGTTTCAGGATCAATTCATTCGCGCCCTCATAATTGACCAGATCGGTGACACGCTTAGTCACCTCATAGTCCCTGAGAGCGATAACCATTTCATCAGAAACGGTCTCAATATCTTTCTGCTTGATCTGACCAACAAGGGCCTCAGTAACATCAGAGATTAATTGTGCTTTACAATCTGCCATAAAAAGTACCTCCTTTACAGATGTAAACGAGGCATGATAAAATAATCACGCCTACGGGCGAGTCATACCCTTTTGTACTTTGGTGAGTCGGGGTATGACTCTTTTTAACTTCTTGTGGCTGGATTATAAATCATCGGTGTTGCTTTGTGCAACACTTTTTTAGTTTGGGTTCTGATTTAAAGTAATATTTATTATTCTTCGGTTGTGTCGTCCTGATCTTCATCGTCTTCCACCTCAAACATCTCTTCACCATCAGCATTGAATGTGTCCTGAGTCTCAATCTTCAGGTGCTGCTTGAAGACCTGATGCAGTCCAACGGCTGCAAGTCCTGAAACCATGCCCTTGACGATTCCCTCATAATCTACACCGAAAAGTATCAGTCCGCTTACTGCACCTACGACCAGCAGAACCGTTGGTATCCACTTGTCATCGGTCGGCATCCACTTCTTCATCACGAAGCCTATGCACAGAGATGCAGCGGTAATGATTGGCATGATCATGCCATCTATGAAGTCTATGTTCATTTTTTTCTCCTCTTCGTCTTCTCGTTATAGTGTGCTTATAAGCATAAACTTGCCTTTACTGGTAAGTGGTCACTTGTAATGTGATTTTCATTTACATCAAACTTTTCAAGAATGAAGTCTTTTGTTGCTATGTTGTCGTTAGGCGTAGCAGGATTGCTTGCTGGCCATGTGTCTATTGTTCCCCAATAACCACCATTACCAAGTACATAACCTCTGTCAGTAAGTTCTTCTAATTCCTCAAGTCCGACTTCTGTGTTAAAATCACCACCAAGCACCACCCTATCAAATGTCCCAAGCATAGCCGCCGCATTTCTGTACGCTTTTTCTCTGTTTGCAACAGTATCGGTTGCCGATTGAATCCATCCGACAACGGCTACGCTTTTGCCATCAATAACAGTTATCAGCATCGGAACGATTCTGTTTACATCTCCATAATAATTTAACTCTGTAAACACGCACTCATGTTTAGACATAAGGCATTGAATAGCTACACCATCCGAAACGACCTCGTATTTGTATGGAAAAAACTGTTTGAAAAGCGTGTTATATGAGTCAATAGTATCGTCCTCGTCAAACTTTGTGCGCCACTCGCAAAGATTGAGGAAATCTGTGTTTAACCATCCACTTACGAGTTCTTTCCACAATGGCAACTCTGTTGAAACAAGAGCCGTAGGGCAACCGCCATCCGTTGTACCGTCTCCAAAATCTCTTACGTTGAAAGCCCCAAGAGTACACCTGTTGATATTATAAGGAGTTTTGTCAGCATTATAATACTTTGTGATTGTGAGGCTTGAAATAAGCGAAACTCCGCCACTCTTAGAGGTAATGAGAAGATATTTTGCGTCTTTTGGAACCATTCCGCTAATAGCTTTATTACTGTCAACATATACTGGTTTGAGCCAATACTCTGTAACATTTTGAATTGTTTCCCCAGCGTTTGTGTGCCTTACATAATCTGTTACAGCGGTCATATAAAAGTATTGACCCGATACGGCTTGCACCGAGAAGAAAGTAAAATCTGCGTCACAAGGTATCACAATATGTGTATATGACGTAGAATCAGGGCTCGCGCCCCAAGTGCCATTAGTTAAAATAGCTCCTCCGTTCTCTTGATATGAGGACGTGCCTGTTGTAACTTCTTTGAACTTTGTTCCCGCTCCTAAATCATCAATGCCGCTTTTAGCGGAATGTAAGTCGTAGGAAACAAAAGCGACATATGTGTTAGGTACAGGAGTCTCTTGACAGAGCAATTTCCTGTACGGGGCTATATCTGTTCCGTTTTCATATGCGACATAAGTGATTATCACATACCCCGTATTTGCTGGAGTTGTAAAAACGCCCTGATAAACATTATTGATCATCACCAGCGGACAAGTTTCCCAGCTGATATATGTTCCGTCCGCTTCAAAATAATTCAAGTATGTAGCATTTGAATTGTTTGCTCTTTGATCATTCAAAATGCTATACAGTGCGTTATAGTATGTAGTCTCTGCTTTGCATGGCATTTTTACAGAAGCCATTTTGCTTGTGTTGCCCGTTGTTCCAGTATCAACATACTTCTGTCCTGCTACCCAATATTCGCCCTTTCCGCTGACCTTTGACTGGTCAATTAAGTTGCTTGAAATAGGAAAAGGTTTAACCCCCTCATACTCGTTTATTTCGCTCTTTACATCAGTAAATTGATCGCGTATAGCATCACCCAACGACGGATATGTGACACCATCCGCACCGAGTCGAGCGTCTACGATCTCTTCAGCGGACGGAGCTGGGCCGGCTATGATATTGTCGATTCGCGCTTCTGTTGCTGCAAGAAGTCCCTGTGAAGATATTTTCCCGGTGTCCGTACCATCATCAATAGCAAGATACGCACCTGATCCAAGCGTACCCGTAAAATTGTTTAATTCATGTATCTGCATTATATCTTGCCCTCCTTTTTGAGCCGTTCAGTCCACTCTTTGATGTAGGTGTTTTCTTTCAGCTCGTTGATGTAGTGGTGATATTGTTCCCAGAATCTTTCGATTTCCACATCAGACAGCTTGTTGCCCTTCTCGAAATCTGCAAGGCACCTCACTAAAAAGTTCTTACAAGTTGCCTTATCGAGAAGCCTGATGTCTTTTCTGATCTCTGCCAATTCCTTTAAAATCGGATTTTCCTCTTTCTTATCCTTGCGGTCGAAGAACCATTCAATGAACTTGAACAGCGCTTCTGAACCTAAAACGACCGCTACTATCTGCCATACTGCCATAACGCATCACCTCACTTGATTTTCTTTATTCGCACAAGCATATTGACCTTGCGCTTCGCATAGCTTTTATACGTTACGTTCAGTCCTCGCTTATGACCCATTGTATTGAAACGCGGTTTCCCGTTTACCATACCCATGAACACCATAGTGTGATATGCGGGATTTCCGAAACCGACAATATCACCCTTCTTGATCTTTCCAGCTTTCCACAATGTTGCGATCGTCTTGTTAGGATATGACAGCTTGAATATCTCCGGGTGTTTCTTCACATAGCTTGCTCTGTTTCCGCTGATGCGCTTCTTTGTCGGATGATAATAGAAGTATCCGCCCTTTGACAAAAGTCCAATGCGCTGAAGCGATACGGCAGGGAACGTGATGCAAGTCCCCTTCTTTTTCGAATTTGCGACTGTTGGTTTTTCACACCACGCATATACTTGGTTCTTGCTCCAGTTATATTGCGTGGTCATAGCGTCATACCATTTCTGGAGCGGATCTGACGAAGCGGTTGAAGTGGTAACGGCTGCGTTCTTCATCACATCGGCTGCGTTTTGGACAGCCTTTGTGACTTTCTTTTCGCTCTTTTTCGGCTTGTTGGTATCCGTATGAAGTGCGTTGCCCATATAACCGGCCGACACCTTTACACCGTTTGAGTTTATACCGTTGCCGTAAGTGTAGTTGTGGTTCGGCAGCTTCTTGATCCACGCGACAGCCTTCTTGCGGTTTGCTAGCGTATCAGTCACGCCAGGCATATAGAAGTCAGTCGCATAGCCTGTGAGGTGTTTGCTGTTGTTTATTGAACCTCTGAGCTTGTTGTTATATGTCTTACACCTAAGTCCACACGTGACAGTCATTGGCTTGCCATAGTGGTCTCTGATGCTCTGAAGGTTCTCCAGTTCCACCCTCTTCATATAGGATGGATAACCGGTGCAGTATTTGCCTCCGCACTCGCATTTAAACTCTTCCGGGGAGAAGTTCTTTGTATACTTCTTCACATTGTAGACGTGTCTCAGTGCTCTATCGGTGTCAGTGCCGTAAACGCCATCGACGTCCTTCTTGCGGAGGTATTTTTTCTGAAACCTTGTAATATTTTCTTTGTTGTAATCACCGAAACCGAGATACTTGAACCTTGCTTTTCTCTGTTCTGTTGTGAGCAGTGCCATTATTCATCACCCTCTTCGTCATCATCCTCTTCAGGATCGTTGTCGAGGTCGTACAGAGTCTGCTGAAGCCCGACCTCAGGCAAACCGGCAAGAACCGAAGTCAGGAGCGAATACACAGCACTTGAAAAGGCCGACAGAAGAAGAAACTTCCAATCGACCTCAGTTATCAGCTGCCCTGCTGTCCACACTGCGAGTATTACCTGGATAAAAGTACGCAAGGCACGAATTAACGCAGCCTTCCAAAATTCGATATTGTTCATTGACGTCTCCTATTCAATGTATTCAATCAAAAAGTCGAGTGAGGTATTGCCAATTACGGTGAGGTCTGACCAGTTAACGACTTTGATATACCACGAGGAATTGTTATAGATGAACGGTATACACATCGCGTTCGTGCTATTCGTTACCGATGCCCTTATTATTGTTGCGGTTAAAGGAACCTGAGCAGATACGCCGAAAGCCCCTTGTGCGTTGGTCGTGCCGGTTACACTTGCCGACTTGATCTCAATCTGTTTGCTGTTCGAACTGTTGCTCAGACCTAAAGCCTCCGCAAGCGTAACCGATAAATCACCAAGCTCCATGCTTTCATATCGGTCTTGAAGTACGTCCCAGACTGTTTTTACGATCTTGAACTGTCCGGTCGTGTTGTAGAACGGAAAAACGACTTTTATCGTGTCGCACAGTTTGCACTCCAGAAGGTTCTCGAGATTTTCATAACCCATATCCTGAAGCCTTACGAACTCAACATGAATATTCTGCGACGGGATCATCGGCTTTTTTTCGTTCATCACCAACAGGCCCATAGCGTTGACTTGTGCTTTTGTTGGCTGTTCCTCGAACTTGTCCGAGACATCAAGCGGAACGCACTCACCTCTTCCGGTTATGGTTGAACCGCTTGCAATCTGCCTATCACCCACCACCGTAAAGGTTCCATCCGTCCAATAAGGCACACAACTTGAATAAGTCCCGGAGCTGTTAAATTCCTCGTTGTATTCCAGCATATTGACGCCGTATCTGATCGTAAAGTTTCGAAGTGTGCCGCGATCCGAATGAAGTATCACCCGGAAACGGTCCCATTCATATTCACCACCATAAGCATCAAGGATACTGCCCTCGATGCCGCCGAGCATCGACCGCACTGATCTCGGTATTCCGTCAGCACTCGCAAGATAGCCCGCTGAACCTTTATCCGTTTCATAAATAAAAGGATTGTTCGGTGTCGCGTTTCCTAATAAATTGAAGGCTGCCGAAAGGCTGTTGATGTTGTTACCGGTCACTGTGAGATAACTCTGGCGATAACTAATGTGAACACAATGGAATGTGACCACGCCGTTTATAGGTCTTGTGAAACTCACAATATCGAATGGCTGAACATCACGCTCGATAACCAGCCTTGTCGATGGTGCGGTCAGGGACAGCCCTTCTTCATCGGTTAGAAGGTCATTGTTTTCGTCTGATAGCACTCCGACCGTAGGAACTTCCCTTGTAAAAGTGGCACTGTCATGTGTTACACCGATAATCCTGCCGACTTGTATAAGATCATAATTTGCTCCGTCAATCGGATATTCGAAGTCACACTCATAAATACCGTTACGTTCCTCGGTCACTATGCAGCTTATACAGTCACGTAATCTACCGAGGCCATTTGATTCGAATACAGTTTCGTTGGTGTCATATAAAATTGGTATCATATCTTCCACCACCTCGGAGTGATTTTTAGATCCGTTACAGTGACGTCATAGGCAATCGCATTTTCTCCCGGTCCTAATGTTGGAAGATTTGAACCCAAGTCAACGTGCTGGTCGATACTAACAATAGTCCCACCTTCATACTTGTACGCCACGCCCAGATCGCAATCGACATACAATGGGCTTCCGAGAATAGACTGAGTTGAATACAGATAGGTCCTGCCGTATTCGATGGTTCCGCCCTCATAAATATCACCGAGAGCCTGATTCTGTCCGTTGCAAGTCACTCGGAGAGTCAGCGTTCCGCTTGCCGTATTAACGATACTAATGACGATAGTTAACGTTCCACACGTATTATTGTCATTGTATTTGAGAACCGATGTAACAGTTTCAGAATATGATTCGTCTGTAAATGCCGTGAGTTCAGTGCTGCCGACAGATATTGAGGTCGTAAAGTCAGCATAATTCCACGTTGCTCCGCTCTGAACCTGCGAATAGTTCCGCACTGCTCCCGATGCGGTTGTTGTGCTTATATCACCCGAAACCGTTGGAACTGGCGTCAACCCTGTGCCAAGATAAAGGGATTTTGCAGTTATTTTTAATGAGCTAACAAACAGCGAGTCTCCATTCTCAAGCGCACCGGAGTGGCTTGAATAGTCAATTACCCTCTGATATGTTTTCGAGACTGATGCTTGCGTCATTTTATCGATGTTCTGCGAACTTCTTGTAGAGGTCTCAATCTCACCGATAACAACATCATTGATGGTTATTTCATGGTTGTTGAACCCGATCGTCCCGTATCCTTCAACCTCTAACATCGGGCTGGACTCGAAGCGTGTCGGATTCGTTATTGTCTGACCGCTTACTATTTCGATCGTATCTTCGCCCGAAATCAGAAAACGTTGCGGATTGCAATCGAAAACAAGATTAAACTCCCCTGCCTTCAACTGTGTCGGTTCCACTTCCAGACCGCTCTTATACACGGCCATTCTGAACTCGTTTGGGTTATATTCGTCAGTTAAACGAACATATCCCTTTCGAGAACACAGAAAGTTCCTGAAACCGGAAATTGCTTCAGCGAAATCTGTTTCAGTATCAGCAAAGATTCCAGCCGGGTAAGTTACCTCGATATTCTGAAAACGTCCCTTATCAAGAGCAAAAGAGCCGTTTCTGCCCGGTATCGAGATCATTTCCACGTCCCTTTCAGGTGCGTTGTAGACTGCTTGCCCGGTGATATAAACGCCGTAGTCTCTTGAATCTTCGCCATCAAAAATGAGCGACTTATATATCGCTCCGGTTGGTGCTATTGCCATGCAAGCCTCCTATTGTTTGTTTCCTTTATCAGAACACGCTTGACCTCTTCGGCTATCTCTCGCGGATCACGATTTGCTCCGTTTATGTTGATAACGATATTGGTCTCGCCACCCTGCATCTTGTCGAGTTTGTCCCAGAACTTATCAAGTGGAACAACGGCCTCAGAACCAGCTTCACCGACACCGATGATTGAAGGGCTGTCAAAAATACCACCGGTCTTGTACCAATCAACATTGAAACCCGTCGGGTATTTGATACTTCCAAGTTTACCGAAGTCCTTAGATGCCCAATTGAGCGAGAAGTGAGGAAGTTTTAATCCGCTAAATATCTTGCCTAACTTGATCGGGAACCAGCCCTTTATCTTGTCGATCAATCCTTTTACCTTATCAATCGCACTCTGTATCGGCGTAATTATTGCCGTCTTGATATTGTTGAATGTGGTTGTTACTTTGTTCTTAAAGTCATTGAAATTGGTAATAACTGCGTTTTTAAACGCAATTGCCTTAGCTTTGATGGTATCCCAATTCTTATAAAGAAGGACACCCGCTGCAACGACTGCCGCCAGTATCGCCACTATCGGAAGTATTGTAGAACCTACTCCCGCGATAATCGGTATAAGCGTAGACGCTAACGACATTATCGAACTGATTGCGAATGAAATCTTACCGAGGCCGATAAGAAGTGGAGCCAATACCGCAACGAACGCAGCAATACCGGCAATAAGTGCCTGTGTTCTCGGTGATAAGTTCGAGAACCAGTTAGCGATCTGCCCAACAAGATTCACAACCTTCTCCATAGCCGGTGCAAGATACGCAGCAAGCTGTGTCCCGAGCTGCTGAAATGCGACCATTCCAATAGCCTTCATGGTATCGAGTGCGTCGTTGAACTGATTGGCCTGATCGAGCATATCCTGATCCACGAAATCAAGATCGTATTTAGAGAGAGTATCAGCAAAGTTCTTGTACGTCTCGCCTCCATCTTCAATCAATGGATTCAGGTCTGTCGCTGACTTGCCCATTAACTGCATAGCAAGCGCATCACGTTCGGTCTCATTTTTCATTGAACCGAGGGCTGCAATTGTTTCCTGCCATACTGAATCACCGTCCCGGAGATTCCCGTCCGCATCTGTGACCGAAACACCTAGCTTTTCAAATGCTTCTGCACTTGCCCCGGTGCCCTTCGACGCCGACATCATCTGTTTTTCGAGTTTGATATGCGACTTAGCGATTGTCTCAACATCAACATCGACCAACTCGGATGCAGCTGCATACTTTTGCAGTTCATTCGTTCCGATGCTATAACGTTTTGACATTGTGTTAAGATCGTCAGCCCATTTACCCGACTTGACAGTTAACGCACCGATTGCAGCCGTTACCGCTGCCGCTGCCGTAGACAGTCCCTGCATAGCGTGTCCCGCTGCCGTGAGCTTGTTGCCCATGTCTTTGAACTGTTCCGACATCGCCCGAAGATTAACCTGGCCGACCTTCCGGAGTTCACTGTTGAACGTTTTTAGCTTGGACTCAGCCTCTATGATCTCGCGCTGGACACGTCTGTAAGCCTCAGAGTTCTTGTCAACGCCTTTCGCATCCATCTGAGCCTGAATGTTCTTCAGTTCTTTCAGATTGCTCTCGGTCTCTTTTATTTTCTGCTTCAAGAGGTCCTGTTTCTGTCTCCATAAATCGACCGACGTTGGATTGAACTTTAGAGCCTTGTTGACCTGTTTTAGCTCGTTGTCAATGTCTTTCGTGCTATTCTTGATTTGCCTGAGGGCTTTATCGAGTTTCGTGGTATCGCCCTGAAATTCGATTGTGATGCCCTTTATGTTTCCTGCCATTTATTTGCCCTCTAACCGAAGAACGCATTTATATCGTTCTGTGTTCCTTTGCGTTTAGTTCCGTGCTTCTCAGCGTATTTCTGAGCCTTCTCCGCTGCCTTCTGACGCTCATTGTAGGCGATTACAAAATCAACAACCTGACCGAGCTGCATATTACGAATATCTGTTATCGTTAATCCTCTTTCGAGTCCTGCGAGGATGATGTCATCGAGTGTGATGTCGGCTGAAGAGTCTTTATGCTTTCGCCTATTTTCTTCAGCCTTCTCAAGTTTTTTGAGCTTACGAACCCTTTAAGCACCATGTCGAACACGGCCGGTCCCACCACATCGAGTGGGAACTCATCGAACTGCCTTACCCATCTTTTTGGCGGATCAATGCTTTCATCCGTGACCTTTGCCATTGACCATGTAACATTAATAGCAAGGTCTACGAACTCAGCTTGAAACATCGGGAGCAATACCTCCATAGCCCTGCCTTCAAGTGCTTCGGCCATGCTTGAGGTAGTCAGCTCACCACTGCCACCAGCCTCGGCCATAACAGTCGAAACGCCCTCTATCATCGATGCTAAGAGCGGCATGATTGCAGGGAGAATATCCTTCCCGAACTGGTCTCTATATTCCATAGTCCAAGCTACGTTGTTATTGAGCTTGACTTCTTGTTTGCCGATTTTAATAATCTTTTCCATGTTTTCACCTCCTATAAAAAATGGAGCGGGACCACATCAGCCCCGCCCCGTTTCGACTTTATGTGGTCGTTGGTGCCGGTGGATTTGTGAAAAGTGTGCTATAACCGGTGGAGGCCTGATTATAAGAAACCATCGAGATTCCTGTCTTATTGTCTCCTGCCACTGTTACCGCAATCGTTTCTGTTGCCGGCTCAATAGTGTCCTCTGTCGTGCTATACTCGCGTGTTATGCCACCAAGTGAGCAGTTATACATGATACATCTGCGACTTTCCTGATCCCCTTCGACCTGAAATGCGATGAATACTTTTGGCTTTGTTGCGTTCTTTACAACAGCAAGACCACCGTCAGATGCCTTCTGAATGTATCCGAGGAACTGTGTCTTAAATGTGTCATCGAACTTAGCAACTTCGAGATCGCCCTCGAATGTGCCACCAGTGTAACCGCTATAATAGATCACATTGTCAGCATAGAAGTTGTTAGCTTCACTCTGTTCTTCAGGGCTGAATGATATGGCTCCCGCCTGATGGTAAGGAGTGCCCATTGTAACAGTGCCGGTTGTGCCTACTGTATAAGTTCCGACGTAGAGGTTCGAGATACCAAATTCAACTTTGTTTGCCATTCTCGTTCTCCTTAAACTGTGTAATAAATCACGAAAACGCCTTGATCTTCGATAAAGACATCTTCGGATTTTTCATATAAATAGCCAGCGTCGAGAAGTGCGTCCTCTATGCTGGCTTCGTTTGATTCATTTTTCGCTGTGAAGTAATATTCGACCTGATACTGATTCCGTCTCCAATAATGCGTATTATCCGCATCCATGACGTTCTGACCGTTACCGATATACACGATGTATGGTGGTGTCTGGCCTGTCTTAAAATGCGAATAAGCACACGGAAGTCCGGTGCTCTGTAAAGTTGCATAAATGCTCATGGTATATCCTCGATGATTCTTCTAGGCAGCTCATCGACCGCCCACTCTTCGACCGGCTTGATATGCTTTATGCCGCTAGTGCGTCCATAAGTGCCTTTTTTATTTCTGATAACGTGACCATTCTCCAACAGATGTGTGAGCTGATAGTCAGTTCGGTTGTGAACGATAACGTCCATGTCTCCCTGACGCTTTACGCCCCACCCTTTTGCATATGAACCCGACTTGACCGGAGAAGTATTCTTCAATTTCTGGACCGACTCTTTAGCGACTTGCTGGATATTAGTCTTAGCCGATTTCTCGATGTCCTTATTGACTTCATCTAATAGTTCGGTCATCTGAGCCGTTACGCTGCCGGTCTTAGCCATTATGAACACGCTCCTCGCAAATAAGGCTGATGCTGTCACGCTGCGCAGTCCAGTCAGTGCGTATTATGTTGTATGACTTGCCCTCCCATTCAATGATACGCTCGCCGTTGTAATCCGCTTTATTCGTCAGCACGAACGTTATGGATGGATGCAGACCCGCCTGAGCCGCGTTGTAAAACTCTGCATTGTATACGCCACGAGGCTGAACAAATACGGTCGTTTCAATGTCACCTTGAACCTCGTTGCCGTATTCGTCATAAAATAACGTCCCGTATGCCTTTAGTGTTGCCACGCTGTCATACATTACGCATCACCCCAATTCGTATACCCTGTCGCTGTCACGAGCTGGGCCTTCTGCTCATCGTATGACCTTTTGAGACGGTCATAATCCTCAGGCAGACCGAACGACATTTTGCAGTATGTGATGATTGCCCTTGTCACGATCTCGTCAAGCGTTGACGGGACCTCGATCCCGGCAATACCTAAATCAAGCTGCGCCGCTGTTATCAGATCCGTGAGTTCTTCATCATAGGCCGCTGTCTTTATACGCAGCCCCATTTTCACCTTGTCCAGTGTAGCCATAATTACCTCACAACAGGAGCGAGGTTATTCACCCCGCTCCTCTTTTGCTTTTAGAGTTAACTGATAATTGTTGAAAAATTCCTTAGTGATAACCGTGTGCCCGACGTGCCCGAGGCCAATCGACGGATCTGCAAGTATCTTGTATCCGCACTGTCTTGCCCTCCAGCAAAAGGCTATGTCCTCGCCACAGTTCGCAATCGGAGTAAACATCTGGCCGAACTTAGCAAAGACCGCCACAAATATCTCCGTTTTCATCAAAACGCACCCGAATCCACAAGCACCGACCTCGAATGGCTCATCCGGTATCTTATCGAACTCAGTCCATTCAAAAGCAGTGCCTTCTTCATTCAGGTCCATCTTGTCAAACGCTACCGCCGAAAACGGCTGTGTCCGTCTGTAATAGATGCCCGTAACCATATCGGCACCATTGTCGATGTGTTCAATCATCCTTTTAAGCGTATCGGGATTGAATACCATATCCGAATCGAACCACATAACGAGATCGGCCTCGTCAAGCAGCGCCTTCTTTGCTATCTGGTCACGGCTGGTATAAATCAGTGAACCGAGATTAAACCAGATTGAAATCTGCGTGTCCTCAATTCCATACGATGTTAATGTTGCCAGCGAATGCGCGAACTGTGCCGGGAGCTGGTCCATACACGGCACCGCGATAAGAATCTTTCTCATATCAGTCACCTCCTAATTTGCTGATACTCGAATTACTTCGTGATCTTAACAAATGCGTTCGGAGCAACAACGCCGAGTGCAACGTACTCACGGCCGAGAACTTCAATGAGGTCCTCTTTCTTCTTGCTGAGTTCGTCGAACTTGAAGTCGATACCATCGCCGTTAGGGAAGTTAGCGAGTGCGCCATGTCCGAGGTCTCCCACGATAGCATAAGTAACGCCGGTTGTTGCGGCAGATGCAGCTGTCACTGTGTTGTTGAATACAACTGGCAGACCTTCGAACGGATCAACTGGGAACGAACCGGCATACTCAACAGCCTTGAATGTGCCCCAAGTAGCCTTGTTCATAATGATGACCGGATTTGCTGCCTCGTCACTCAGCATGGACATGGCGGCTGCGACTGTTCCGAGTGCTGGGCTTGCTGCCTGAAGTTTAGGAACTCCCGGGCAAGTTGTAGTCGAAACTGTTCCGCAAGCCTCGATCTTTGCGATGAGAGTGTCAGCTGCCTTCTTTGCGATTCTGTATGTCAGCTCGTCATAGATATATCTCAGGAACTCTTCGCCTCTGAGGTCATATACCTCGTCAGAGATGGAGATCCACTTCTTGATGCTCTGTGGTACGAGTGTAACGATTCCGAGAACAAGTGTCTCCTCGTTAACTGCTGCACCGCCTTCAGCGTGGATTTCTGCATCTGATCCGCTGATCTCGAACTGAACCTTCAGGTTTCCTCTGAGGTAGCTCTTGCGAACGAGAGACATGATGCCTTCTCTTTCCCATGCGGTTTTTACTATGTCATAAACGAACTCAGGAACTGCTACTGTGCCGGTTCCGTTTGGAGTTGTGTCGTTCTCAGAAGTGAGCTTTCTGCACTCCATGTCGTTTCCGCTCTTGATGTACTCAGCAAATGCGTTGATGTACTCAGGTGTGTTTCTTACTTCCATTGTTGTGACTTTCCTTTCGTCTTTAACTTCTTCAATGACATCACCCTGTCCCTTAACGACAGCAGCCACGTCAGCTTTTCTTTTCTCGACTTCGAGTTTGATCTGCGCTTTGCGTTCTTCGAGGAGGTCGTTCTCTGCTTTGATAGCATCCATCGCCTCGTTTGTTTCGGCCTTTTCAAGTTCGTCCTTCAGCTCGGCCTTACGCGCTTCGATCTGCTCTGCATCGAGTACCATGATTTCTTCTTTAGACATTTAACGTCCTCCATCTAAATCAATCTCGAGCATTAACTTTTTACGCCTGAGTTCCAGTTTTTCAGCTTCAAGTCGCTCCGCTTGAATCCTCTCGATCTCTCCGTCGGTCAGAGTTCTGACGCTGATTGATGTAGCGTCGTTAGCTGGTAATGAAACAGCAGAAACGTCATAAAGTTTACGAACGGATGTGATCGTTCTCACTGTGAGAGCTTTGCCATCTGCATCTTTCGTGTCCAGATAGTCCTCGCCATCGACAGTGAAACCGAAACTCATTTTGTTCGTGTAACCTCCGCGAATCTCCTCGAAAAGCTGGCGTCCCAGCTCGGTACCACCGAGATCCGCTTCTATCAGCAATCCCTTTTCATCAGGAACAACTGTCAGTGTGTTGTTGGACATTCTTGCGAACACCCTGCCTTCGTGGTCGTACTGCATAATGACATCCGACATATCTGTGTTGTCGAACGCTCTCGCATCCACGACCTCGTTAAAACGCCAGCTGTCATCTTCAAAGAGTGTGTATGGCTCATTGAATGTGCTGGCGTATCCTTTGACTACTTTTCTTTCTTCAGTTGCCTCTTCATTTTCGGCTGTCCTGATTTCCATAGTCATGTCTCTGTATTCTCTGTCACTCTTGACTGCCATCGTTTTCGTCCTCCGTTGGTGTCAGTTTTTCGTCCGCTGAATAATACTCACCTCTGATAACACGCTGATCTCCGTTTTCGACCGGCGGAAGGTTCCATATTTCGCGAACATCATTGATACTAAAAATGCCCCGGTCTAATAGCTGACTCGAGACATTTAACTTATCGTTATTGCTCATATACTGGAGCCGGTTGGCTGTTAGCATAAGCTGTGAACCTTGTGCCCGTTCTCGCTCTGAAAAAAGTGCCTTTGTCGTGGCCTCGCTGAACTGTATGGCAAACGGTTCTATCGCGCCCTCATAGAACGCCGACCACGAATCACCATAAGCCTTGTTCTGGAGCACTTCCTCATTGACACCGAAATAATTAAAGACGTTTTCCCGAATCGCTTTCATCTGGTCCGGATCGACCGTATACGGTTTGACGTCTATCTGTTTGATGTCCTTATAAGTGTTCGGGAACAGCAAGAATCCACCGGCTTCAGAATCCGATGCAAGGTTCTCACGGGTAAAGCGTTTGCGTTCGTTGGCAAGGTCCTCAGGCTTTGCAAAGTTGGCAAGCTGTGCCATGAACCGGAATGTCGATGTATTCTTGACCGCCTCTTCGATGCCCTGGTTCTGAATGTGTATCAGTTTCATCGTTTCCTCAATGGCTGTGTTAGGATCACCGAAAAAATCACTCCGATATTGGTGCTTCGTCAGGACCGCGCATTTACGGAACTCAACCGCACCGATCTCACCATGTGCGAACTGATAACGCAGCCACAATTCTTTGTCATACTCGAGCAGTGAGCACCTATGAGGAAGAACCGGATACAGACCTGTTATTATCATCCGCTCATCAAACACCGGGACGATAAACGCCGTATTATTAATATCAAGTATCGTTGATACCCTATAAAGGAACTGGCTCCATGTCTGCCACTGATTAGGTCCCTGCCTCAGTTTTGACTGAAGCGATGGATTTGCCGAACCAATCAGCTCTACCTTCAGTTTAGAGATATGTCTCGCCCTTGCGTCGATCGCAGCTCTTACTATTTCGCTCTCATATATTGCCCCGCCCCAGCTTGTGAACGCTGGTCGATAAGCTGTGAGTGTGCGAAACATTGTGTATGCGTCTTTTAACGCATCCTGTGATTTCTTCGCCTCATTCGGGCGAAATATCCAATCGAATAGTGACATTTAATTAACTCCTATTCATTCCTAAGTTGTACCCCTATTTCACCGAACCACTTTTGACGTACACATAAAGCGTCGGCCAGTGCTGCCACACCGTCGATTCGTGCTGTCGGATGTACTTTTATCAAACGGCCCCGACCTCGTTCGGTGCTGATCTTGACCGCCGCATTTAACAGGTGCATCTTCAATAAGTCATTATCTCCGATGTAAATCTGCCCGTCTTTTATTAAGCCTTCCATCTCCTGAAGCACCGGCCACAGATTATCGCCCTGATAAACATCGTCCATCTGGAACCCCGCGTTCTCGAGGTCCTTAACAAGATATTGTGCTGAGTATCTATCATATCCGACCTTCAGCGGATACAGTTCATGTTCACTTAGAAGCGACGTGAACCAGTTATAACAGTCATGATAATCAACAAAATTGTCACCACTGAGAGACAAAAATCCGCGCTTAACATAAGTCCAATACGGGACCGCATCACGCTCGGTTGCTTCGTCAATCTTTTCGGCCGGCATCCAGAAATGAGCCACTACATTAAGCAGTCCATTCTTTTCTATTACCGCACACGCACACGTCAGGTCCGTTGTCTGTGAAAGGTCAAGACCGGCCACGCAGTAAGATCCGCGCAACGTCTTGAGGTCTATCGGTTCACCACATATGGCCGTTATCGATGTAGCCGGGAGCCATGCAAGACTCGAGTTCTGTTTGATGTTGCAATACTTGCACATGAACTCAGCCTTTTTAGAGAGCGAGCCCTCTGCCTTTGCAATCTCCTCAAGCATAAAATCGACCGATACCGAAACTCCGAGATTCGGCATTGACTTCTTTAGTTCGTTAATGTCGTTCCACTTGTCAAGCTTGTCGATCATGTAAAGAAATGGGAGCAACCTTGTTTCTTTACTATCCCCAAGAAGTACCCTTGTAGACCTCTTCATCAGCTCGTCAAAAATTCCATCGCTGAGATAACCGGCGGTCGTGATACTGAAAATCATTGGCTGCTCTCTTGAGCCGAGAGCCGACGCCATGACTTCATACTGTTTCAATCCCTTGTCTCCGCTCCACGCAGCTATTTCGTCGCAGACAACGAGGTGAGGATTGTACCCGTCTGAGGTCTTGGCTGTGAATGGCACCTTTTGAATTGACGAGTTTGTTTTCTCGACATACTTATCGCCTTTTCGCGGGCTTGTGATGTTGCTTAGCTCAGAATCCATCAAAACCGACCGCCAAAACGCGTCATAAACGATGTCAGCTTGGTCAACCTTTGGAGCACAACAATAAACGTCTGCACCGTATTCGTCATCGTCATACATCATCGCTCCGATCACGCCTGTAGCGAGCGATGATTTCCCGCACTTGCGGCCCTCAAGCATGAACACCTCTCGAAATTGTCGGTTTCCGTTCTTGTCAACGATTCCGAACATACAAGAGAGAGCTGCTTTCTGCCACAGTTCGAGCCTTATCGTTTTCGGTGCCCATTTGCCCTTGACGTGATGCGTATGTTTCTCGATCCAGCGTATTTTGCGATGTGCTTTCTTTATGTCATAAAAAAAGAGGCCGTTTTCGAGCCCCTTGACGATATATTCGTATAGCAGCAGAATCCACTTGCCCGCAATAATGCGACCGTCCTTAATCTGCTGATAGTACGTCAGGATATAATCCTCCATGTTGCCTCTTTTCAGCCCTGTTTATGCCTATCTTTTGCTATCTTTTTCCAATACGGAGGAAAATCTAAC
>Ga0265298_10002067_pt1 | contig 28722 bp, 40 predicted proteins | sample AusTroGonzalo_MG_3_FD_193486 | JGI IMG/M metagenome (GOLD analysis project Ga0265298, IMG submission 193486) | Bovine rumen microbial communities from tropical cattle in Woodstock, Queensland, Australia - Gonzalo_01 | ecosystem: Host-associated > Mammals > Digestive system > Stomach > Rumen ...
TGGCTTCGTTGATGAGGCTCTGCCAGTCTCGGAGGGTAACTTTACTTATTTTTCTCTGACCGAGCACAGGAGCGATGTAGAGCCTGATATACCGCTCATACTGGATATATGCTTCGGACTTTTCGCCACGTCTCGCTTTTACGTCTTCCAAAAACTCTTTTGAGACCGTATAAACGGACTTTTCACCTGTTCCTTCGTCATAGTACCATTTATCGTACTTTCTTTGGACTTCCTTACGACCTTTCACTCCGGGAATGGAAGATGAGAAGGAATATGTCTTTCCTTCTCTCATAACTCTTATTCTCCATCTCTGCCCGTCCCATTTAGGATTGTTCATCTTCGTCTCCCTTTTGAGTCTCTATTAAAAATCTGATGTATGACGTAGCCTTGTCTTTGTTCTTATCAGAGAGCTGTTCAAACTGGACAAGAATATCAGGTTTTTCTATTCCACCGTGAAAAGCTCCTGTCGGCAGGGTATTCTTCTCAGGGACCACAGGATCATAACCAAGTAACCATACAGGATCTACATTGAGAGCTTTGGCTAATGCCTGTATAGAATCGAGCTTCGGTGAAAGCTTGCCTGACAGATAACGAGATATGCTCGCTTCACTGATGTTTGCTTTTGCAGCTAGATCACGAGCAGTCATGTCCGTGTTCCTTAAAGCTTCTTTTAATCTTGCTATTCTAATATCATCTTTTTCCATGATTCAAAACCGTCCTTTCGTGACAATTATATTACGTTTCCGTAATTTGTTCAAATCTGCTTGCTTTTTGTTCAAATTTGCATTATTGTTAAGTTACGCTTACGCAAGCGTAATTCGACAGAAAGGAAGGAAAACAGATGCCAGAAGAAAGCAAGAAGCTATTATTCCGTATAAAGGCTCAGTATGGTTCTTTGGCAGCATTTTCAGAGGTTTCGGGTATGTCTATATCTACATTAAACAGACGATTGCAGACACCGAAAGACTGGAATGTTGGCGAGATCGATAAGGTGGTCGAGCTGCTCAATTTAGATCCGAGTGACATATCTACCTATTTTTTTGCTCAGCCACTTACGGAAACGCAAGCAGAGGTGAAAGTATGACTGCTTCCGGTGGTCTCTATCCGTCTCTCGGTCGCTACTTTAAGACATCAACGGAACTTGCTCACGCAGGATGTATGTCAAGAACAAGGTTAAGGGACTGTCTCGATGGGAAGAAGACATTTACCAGAGCAGAGAAGAAAGCGATCTCGGCAAACATAGCCATGAAGCTCCTCAACTCCAAGAGCTATGACTACTCAGATCTCGAAAATGCAAACAGGGCATACAAGGGAGAGTTTGACGAGGTTTACAAGGTGAAAGCCTCATGACTGATGAACAGATCATCAAAGCCGGAGATCTTCTCATGACGATAGCAACGATGGCAACTCTCACAGGGATAGCACTCGTACTGGTCAGGGAGAAAGGTTATCAAAACATTCCACAACGGCTTGAGGTCATGATGGAGAAAGTGGAATGGAAAGTTCCACCGGAGGAAGAAGCAAGAAAAGCTCATCCCGTACTCGTTGAAGAGATGGAACTGAGAAACATCTGGCAGTCGGTTGATGTTGATTACATCACAGTCGAGACAGAGTACATCGGAATCTACTTCCTGACAGCGTACTCAGACGAGGAGACATACTCCAGAGCAACGGCATCAGGTATCGAAGTTCACTACTCAGACGATCCTTACGAACCGACAACGTGTGCCATAGACAGACGTTATCATCGCTTTGGAGACCTGTTCATGATAGACGGTAAGGTTTACGTCGCAGAAGACACAGGAAGTGCGGTGACAGGAGCTCACATAGATTGCTTCGTGGAGACGATGGAAGAGGTCAGAACATTCAATACACGTTACGAGTCGGTTTATTCCGTTGAGTACGTTGAGAATCATTTAACAGCAAGAGAAAGGAAGGTAATACATGAACGGTTTAATGATTATTTATTTGATAGGAGCTTTGGCTATTGGGTTCCTTTTCGGGATCGTTGTTGAGTTGATTTTTGAAGCCAAGCAGCTCACAGAATTACAGAGAGACTATCGCAAACTCGAACTTGAAAATGAAATGCTCCGCAAGGAAGTTCCTACGGAGAGAGTCATCGAGATCATCGACAACACAGTCGGAAAAGATATTGAGTTTGGAGGTTTCTGATATGGCAGACGTTGAAATCTATCACAGCTTAACAGGCAAAAAGAAAACATATCTGGTCGCTAATCATTCAGACACTTATGCGTTCAGAAAGTTTGCTCGTCATTATTTCCACTGCACGTCTGAGGACACGATCATCAAGCAGGCATATATCTATGACGGCTATCTCTATCTCGACAATCCCCACAAGAGAGCTCAGAAGACAGTTCTCGTTGCTTATTACATGAAAGGCGGTATCTGATATGGCAAGCGTATATGAACTTAAAAACGAATTTAACACTCTCTGGTCAATCCTTGAAGATGAGCTCGCAGATGAAGAAGCGATCCTCGGAGCGTGGGAGACAGCGACAGAAGACCTCACTATCAAGCTTGAGAACTGCTGCAAGTACATCAAGAACGAGGAAGCACTTATCGCAGGCTTGAAGGAAGAGGAAGAACGTCTCAATGCCAGAAGAAAGGCTAAAGAGAACGCTATCAAGAGACTCAAGGCACTCATGCAGGATGCCATGATCGCAGCAGGCGAGAAGAAGATCCAGTGCGGAACATTCACCACATCCATTCAGAATAACGCTCCGTCAGTCGTAGTCGATGAGCAGTACATCGAGAATATCCCTTCTGAGTATCTCAGAGTCAAGGAACCGGAGATCGACAAGAAGAAGCTCCTGGAAGACTTGAAGTCAGGAAAGGAACTTGAGGGTATCGCACATCTCGAAGTAAAGCAGAGTTTAAGGATCAGGTGAGGTGGACTTATGGAATATCAGATTTATCACAGCTTAAAAGGTAAGAAAAAGACGTACATCGTAGCTCCTGACGCAGATACATACGAACTTGGTAAGTTTGCACGTCATTATTTCCACTGCACTGCCTACGACGTTCACATCTGCAAGGGATATATCTACGACGGACTTCTCTATCTGGATAACCCTCACAAAAAGAATAAGAAGACAGTCCTTGTAGCTTCGTACTCGAAATACTGTCTCTTATGAGGTGATTTCTATGAAGCACTATCGCAATCTCAACGGGTGCGTATCAAGGATGCACCGTGTCTTATACGACGCTTACGACAAGGGATATGCACAAGGCAGGAAGGACTACGAGAGACCGAAGAGCGAATGGACTAAGGAAGCTCTGGGAGTGAAGGGAATCTGGTATCGCTGCGGAAATTGCAAACGGTACGCAATAGCTGACTATCTCTTTTGTCCTCAGTGTGGCTCACCTATGACGGAGGATGCGTATGGAACAAAAGAAAAGTAAATATCACGTTTATCTCATAGGACACGGCACAGGATGTTATGCCTCCGAATACTATCGTGAAGACTTAGGCGAGACCTGGGCGGTATCTCCTGCGAAGGCTATCTCCAATATCAAATACAGACTCAGACAGGCTGGTGAGTATCTTCCTGACGATCTGGGAGACTCGGAAGGCATGGGATATGTCCATTACGAACTGGAAGCGGTAGCCGTATGACTAAGGCCCAGGACATTAAACAGTATCTCAAATTATTAGAGACGATAAAAAATCAAAGAAAGGAAGGTAAGACGGAAATGGGTATTCCCATAACAAAAGGTAAGATCGAGACCGCAAAGAAGGTCGTGCAATATGGTCCGGAAGGAATCGGAAAGTCAACACTGGCTTCCTGCTATCCTGCTCCGGTATTCATCGACGTTGAAGGCTCGACAAAAGAACTGGATGTATCACGCTATCCGACACCGGAATCATGGAATGACATCATCACATACGTCAATGACTTCATTGAGTCTATGCCTGGCAAGACTCTTGTCATCGACACGGCTGACTGGGCCGAGCAACTCTGCATAGCACAGGTCTGCATAGATCAGGGTGTTAAGGGCATTGAGAGTGTCGGATATGGAAAAGGCTACGTCTATCTCGCAGAAAAGTTCCAGGAGCTCTTGAGGAAGTGTGATGATCTCATTGAACAAGGTGTCAATGTAGTCTTTACGGCTCATGCACAGATGCGGAAGTTTGAGCAGCCTGACGAGATGGGAGCGTATGACAGATGGGAGATGAAGCTCTCAAAGAAGGTGTCACCGCTCTTGAAGGAATGGGCCGACATCGTGCTCTTCTGCAATTACAAGACAGACGTTATCACGGATCAGAACACTAAGAGCAAGAAGGCGACAGGCGGTAAGCGTGTCATGTATGCCTCTCACCATCCCTGTTGGGATGCAAAGAACAGATACGGTCTCCCGGATGTAATGCCGATGGAGTTTAGCCAGATTAAACATCTGTTTGAGGGCATCGAGACCAAAGAACCGAAAATTGATTACCGTGCAAAGCTCCGTGAGTTCATGAAGGACATGAAACCTGACCAGAAACAGGAGATCGTCAGCAAGTACGGCATCAATGCAAACACAACGAACGAAGAATACAAAGCCATTTTTAATGATTTAACAGGAGGTAACTGATTATGGCAGATGAGATCAAGAAGGTAGAGAACGCAGCAGAGATGGACTGGGATAGCGGTATCTCAGCAGAGGTCAGTGAGAGGAATCTTCCTCCTGTCGGTGAGTATGGTTTCACCGTAGTTGAGTTTGAGAAGACTCTCAGCAAGTCTAACAAGAAGATGGCGAAGATCACCATTGAGCTTGATGAGGCAGGACAGTTCTGGAAGGTCACTGACTTTCTCGTATTGCAGGACAGCATGGCATGGAAGCTCGCACAGTTCTTTGAGTCTCTCGGCTTAAAGAAGAAGGGCGAACCTCTCACATCAATGCCCTGGGATAAGGTCTTGAACGAAACAGGCCGTGTCAAGATCAAGCACGAGCTCTATAACGGTGAAGAATATTGCAAGGTTGATAGATATGTCGTAACCGATGCAGCTCAGGCACCGACAGCTCCTGATACCTCCGATGTTCCTTTCGAGGTATAAGTCATGGATGATTCAAGAGCTTTATTAAATGCGTTAAACGCTCTTGATCCTTCGAAGTGCAGCTACTCGGAGTGGATTCAAGTAGGCATGGCCCTCAAGGCTGAGGGCCAGCCCTGCTCGGTCTGGGATGAGTGGTCTCGTCGTGACAGTGCTCGCTACGTTGTCGGAGACTGTGAGAAGAAATGGGAAACCTTCAACGACTCCGGCACGAGCGGTGGCACTATCGTTTACCTTGCCGAACATTACAATAATTATAAACCAGTTCACGAACTTGATTGGGATGACGGTCTGGATGCCTATTATGAAGAAGTTCTCACCATAGAGGATAAGCCGAACGAGAAACCTTATCAGATGGCAGTCAGATTCCTTGAAACGCTCTTCAAGCCTAATGAGTCAGTCAGCTATGTTCACTCAGCTAAGTGGAAAGAAGACAAAGCAAAATGGGTTCCTGCTGACGGAGGTCATGTCAGAACTGTTGGAGACATCATCAAGGATCTCAAAAAGCACAGGAAGCTTGAAGATGCTTTCGGGACGTTCAAAGAAGAAGCTGGAGGCTGGATCAGGATAAACCCGACCACAGGTCCGAACGATAAGAACGTAACAAGGTATGCTTATTCTCTTGCAGAGTCTGACAATCTCTCCATTGAAGATCAGAAGAAGCTCTTTATCAACTTTAAGCTGCCTATTGCAACACTCGTGGAATCTGGCGGTAAATCTGTTCATGCTCTGGTCAAGATAGATGCTAAGGATGAGACCGAATACAAGCAGAGAGTAGCTTTCCTCTATGATTGGCTCGCAAAGCATAAGTTTGTCGTAGATGAGAACAACAAAAACCCTGCAAGGCTCTCAAGGCTTCCAGGTGTAATGCGTAACGGACAGCTCCAGAAGCTTGTGGCAACGGACATCGGCTGTGCTTCCTGGCTTGAATGGATTGATTACATCGAAGGCATTGATGATGACCTTCCTGCACTCACATCACTCAGGGACCAGCTTTCAGATCCTCCCGAACTTTCACCTGAGCTTATCGGAGGCATACTCCGTGAAGGCTGCAAGATGATTATTACCGGAGACAGTAAAGCAGGAAAAACGTGCCTGTCTCAGAATCTCGCAGTATGTATCGCAGAAGGTCTGCCCTGGCTTGGCAAATTCCCTTGTGAACAGGGAAAAGTGCTCTACATCAATCTTGAGGTCGAGCCTGCTTCGCTCTTTTATCGTTTCAAGGCTATGTATCACGCTATGGAAATGAAGATCTCCGAGAAAGGCGGTCAGAATATCCAGTTATGGAATCTGAGAGGGTATGCAGCTCCTATGGAAAAGCTCGCTCCGAAGATAATCAGACGATGCAGGAATACAGGCCCTTATAAGGCCATTATCATAGATCCGCTTTACAAGGTACAACAGGGAGATGAGAACTCAGCAGAGGCGATCATGACTTTTTGTAACGCTCTCGACAAGATAGCACATGAAACAGGTGCAGCCATCATCTACGACCATCATCATCCGAAAGGAAATGCTCGTGAAAAGGTCATTGACCGAGGAGCCGGAAGCGGTGTCTTTTCAAGAGATGCAGATGCTCTTATTGACATCTCAAATCTTGATCCCGGCAACGATGCTCCGGATCTGGTCAAGTCACTGGTCAAGGAAGGTGAAAGACCAATGGTCATGTCATTCGTACTGAGAGACTTCAAGGATATTGAAGAGCAGAAGATATGGTTCAGATTTCCTCTGCATTATATCGACGAGGCTAACCTTTTAGAAAAGTGTCACATCGAAGGTTCGTCGGAGGCTAACTTTTCTCACGCTCCGAACAGGATCTCAGACGATGAAAAAAGACGTATCGTTGAGTTTGCTTTCGGGATGTGTCAGAAGGACGGATATGCTCGTTTTTCCGAAATGGAAGAGTATTCGGAAGTGGTCGGAAAAACGCTAAGGAAATATGCTGCCGAATTGCCTGATTTTGAGCTGATTCGTGGTGGTTTGAGAAAAAAGAATGTCGAGGAATAAACCGATGTTCCGAAACTGTCAAAAAAAATTGGGGAATTTGGAACGTCGGTATATATATATGTTCCGTTCCGAAACATAAATAGTTCCCTACGGGAAATGTCGCCCTAAAGGATGCGACATTCCCCTACAAGGAACTTTCAAGCGACATTCTGAAAGGAACAGAAAATGATAACTGCAAAACAGTACACAGATACATACGTCAGATATACAAAAATGCTCCGTGACTACAATGACAAGATCGAGAAGTCCACCGAGTGCCGAAAGTATCTCATCAAGAATACTGACACAGGAGATCTGCTCGACTTGCTCCGGGAAGCGGTGAACTGCATTTACGATCTGACAGGAGACAGGTGCTTCTTACAGGAAGTCACCGAAGCGATAGAAAGGAGAAGAGAAAATGGATGACGAACATGATTGCGAGAACTGCAAGTATTGTGACCAGAACATAGATACTGAGCCGTGCTTATCTTGTTGGCGAGAACACGATAAACCGTGCTACTGGAGATGGGAGGCTAAAGATGAGACTGATTGACGCAGACGAATTGGTAAAACACATCGAAAACAAAGTAGATATGCAGGATGTATATTCACCGCTTCATATTATCCAGTTCATACACCGAGAGCCGACGATCTCGCCCTGTGTCGGAATGAAGTGTGGTTATGAAGACCAGTGTCCGAACATACCGCATGGTGAATGGATTCCGAGTGGTGTTGACATAAGTGGACATAGATTAAACAGGTGTTCTATTTGCAACGGAGTTTATCAAATGTCGTATGTTGGAGATTCTTTAATACGTTGGCATTTTTGCCCTAATTGCGGAGTTTCAATGCGAAAGGGGGAAACATAATGAGATTGATTGACGCAGACGAATTGAAAAAGTGTGCAATTCCTTGTGAAATTCATAATGGAGCATTAACAGATATGTGTGTACCTTTATATCAAATCGACAATGCCCCGACAGTTGAACCCGTTACAACATTAAAACTTACTGACTTAACCGAAGAAGATAAAAAGAATTTCATTTTGTTATGGCAAAGGGCAACAAGCAAAGGCTTGTTAGTGGAACCTGAAAGACCGCAAGGCGAGTGGATTCCATGCTATGTCAATTTTACTGATGGGAGCAAGCCTTTATTTGCTTATTGCAAATGTTCTCTCTGTAACAAGCAAGCCACAGGTGTTTATAAGTTCTGTCCTAATTGTGGAGCTGAGATGGTCGGAGGCGAATCATGAAAGACCAGTTCTATCTATACTTTGACACCATGCCGAAAGGCACTGCACAGCAGAAGCGTTATGACGGCAGGACTGGTCACTACTTCAAGAGTAAAACTCTCGTGGAGACCGAGAAGATATTTCATCACGCTCTTTATCCGCACAGGCCGAAGAGACCTTCCGAGCTTCCGGTCAAGGTATGTCTCAGATTTTACTTTGACGTGAAGGATAAAAAGAAGTGGGGATTGCCGAAGACCACGATGCCGGATGTCGATAATTTTTGCAAAGCCTTCCTTGATCAGATGACTCAGTGCGGTTTCTGGGAGGATGATGCACAGGTCTACAAGCTCGTAGCCGAGAAATATTACGCAGAGAAAGCAGCAATAACAGTGATTTGGGAGGAGGTAACAGATGGATAGAGATATAGGACTCGAAAATGAAGTCAGAGTTTTACAGAAAGAGCTTGGTAAGCTGATAGGCATACTCAGATCCGAGAGAGTTCTTACTGATAAGCACTTGGCTATGATCTTTGATGAGGACAACACTAAGACCTGCGTATCTTGTGACAGATTCGGGATCGACTGCGGAACGTGTGAGGTATCAGAAGATGATTGATATTAACAATACTTCCACAAATGGTTATTGTCTCTGTTCCGAATGTGTCTTCAATGGTCTGACCTGCTACAACAGAGGAACGGACAAGCCGAGTGGGATCTATTACTGCCAGAGAATACAGAAGGCTGTGTCGAACGTAGGTATCTGCAAATACTTTTTCAAGAGGAGGGATGAACCATGATGACTGATGAACAGTCCAGAGCTGACAGATGGCTCTCACGCATGGAAGATCATAATGGTGAACTCCATGAGTTATATAGCAGACGTGAGGAGATCATCAGCTCCATGTCGGGCATAGGTAAGTATGATTCCGAATCTGTTCCGGGCGGTTCTGATCCTAACCCGACAGAAGCCAAGAATATCGAATACTCACTCGTGTGCAAACGTATCGACAAGATAGAACGGAAGATCGCAATAGAAAATGCCAGAACTCTCGATGTCATTGACAAGGTATCTGACTCGAAGCTCAGAGGTATGATGATCGGCAAGTATATCAATCATCTCTCATGGAAAAGAGTAGGTGAGAAGTTTCACTATGGTCAATCCAGCTCATATAATTACAGAGCTGCCTGCCTTGATGCGGTCCTTCCGTTTGTACCGAATGAACCTGTCGATGAGGATAATAGATTCAAAAGTCTTAAAGTCTGGAACGGATTGGAATGAATTGGAATTTATATAGTGATAGTATGATAACAGGTTATTTGGTAGTTCACTAATTTACCGCCCTTTCTTTATTGATAAGCACTCTCCAGGCACGGAGGGTGCTTTTCTTTTGGAGGCAATTATGAAGAGTGTCACTGGTCGCTTCTATCACACTAAAGCATGGGAGAATTGCAGACTGTCTTATCTCGCCATTCATCCGCTCTGTGAGAGATGCCTGGCTAAAGGTCAGATAGTTCCGGCAAAGGTCGTGCATCACAAGATCTATCTTGATGACCGCTCTGTCGAGAACCCTGAGATAGCTTTGAACCACGACAACCTTGAAGCGGTGTGTATTGACTGCCACAACAAAGAACATTTCGGTGAAAAAACTGAGGCGAGATGGAAGTTCGGCTCGGACGGTGAGCTGATCTTCTGAGGGGAGCCCCCCTAATTTGAAAATGAAAATCATTCTCAAAAGGACCGGCGGGAATCCATCACGTGCCTCTCGCACGCAGGGCGTGTTTTTGGCACGTTTTTCCCGGAGCTGCGCCAACCTCGCCCGACCTCCGAGCTTCGGCCCGGAGTTACAACAAGACAAGTCGAGAAACCCAGAATAGGAGAGAGACTTATGCCAAAATCGAAAATGAGCCTGCAACAGCAGGCAAAGAAGATTCTGGAACAGGCAGAATCACGAGGAGTGTCCTCGAATTACTTCTTTGCGACCACGTTTAACCGGTATCAGGTGCAGATGCGCATACTTGATGACCTGGAAAAAGCGATTCTTGAACACGGAGCGACCGTAGAGAAGGAATACGTCAGAGGGAGACCGAACCTGACTGCCAATCCTGCGATCACGGAGTATAACAAGACCGCAACGGCTGCGAATGGTACTGTTGCGACACTTATCAAGATCCTTGACACACTTTCGACAGAGCCAGATACCACCGACAGTCTGAGTGAGTTCCTGGATGGATAACTTCATCTATTCGTACTATCAGAAGATAGTCGATGGAACGGAAACAGTCGGAACGTGGGTAAGGCTCTTATATGAAAAGATCGTCACAGGCATAGATGACGGTACGTATCGTTTTAACCAGGCTAAAGCAAATAAAGCTATCAAGTTTATCGAGAAGTTCTGCCGTCACAATAAAGGAAGACTTGCACCAAGACCAATCAAACTGGATCTGTGGGAAAAGGCTTTCATATCCGTTCTTTACGGAATCGTAGATGAGAACGACAAAAGAATATTCCGAGAGGTTGCGCTCTTCGTCGGCAGGAAGTGTGGTAAGACACTGATCGCAGCCTGCATCATGACGTATGAAACATACGTTGACGGTGAGTTTGGCTCGGAGATATATTGCATCGCTCCAAAATTAGATCAGAGCGAGCTGGTGTATTCGGCTTTCGAGTTCAATAAGGACAAGAACCCCGACTTAGCCAAGAGAACAAAGAAGCGCAAGAATGATTATTTCATTCAGAGCACTAATACCACGGTCAAGAAGATCGCTTTTAACGAGAAGAAGGCCGATGGTTATAACCCGATGCTGACAGTAGCGGATGAGATGTCATCCTGGCCTGCTCAGAAGGGCCTCAAACAGTACGAGGTCATGACATCGGGAACCGGTGCAAGGGAAGAACCTATCACGCTCTCGATAAGTTCGGGAGGTTACGTCAATGACGGAATCTATGACGAGCTTTTCAAGAGAGGCACGAGGTTCCTGTTAGGGGAGAGTCACGATCAGAGACTTCTCCCTGTTTTTTACATGATAGATGATGTCGGAAAGTGGGATGACATCAACGAACTCCGGAAGAGTCTTCCGGGGATGGGTTCATCCGTTCCGGTTCAGTTTATCCTGGACGAGATCAATGTTGCAAGAGACTCGTTAAGCAAGAAAAACGAGTTCATCTGTAAGTATTGCAATCTGAAAGCGAACTCATCTGCTGCATGGTTAAGCGCACAGACAGTCAAGAAGATGTGCGGTGATCCGTTCGGCATGGATGATTTCAAGTCGAAGTATTGTGTCGCAGGAATCGACCTGTCGCAGACAACCGACCTGACGAGCTGCTGCCTTCTCATTGAGAAGGATGGTGAGCTCTACGTTATATCGCACTTCTGGCTTCCTGCTGAGAAGCTGGAAGATGCAATCGCTCATGACGGCATACCTTATGACCAGTACATCCAGAAAGGCTGGTTGACGTTAAGCGGTGAGAACTTCATTGATTATCATTCAGTCTTTGAATGGCTGGTCATGGCGGTCAGGGAATACGAGCTCCTGCCTCTGGTAGTGGGATATGACCGGTATTCGAGTCAGTATCTCGTGTCTGACTTAAATGGCTTCGGGTTCAAAACGGATGACGTTTATCAGGGTGATAACTTGTGGGGTGTCCTGCAAGAGATGGAAGGCTTATTCAAAGACGGTCGTGTCCATATCGGTGACAACGACCTTTTGAAAATACATTTGCTTAATTCGGCTATCAAGATGTCGACAGAAAGAGGACGAGGCAAGCTGGTTAAGCTCAGACAGCGAGACCATATTGATGGTGTCGCTGCACTGGCAGACGCTTTCTGCGTCCGTCAGAAGTGGTATTCGGAGTTATCCGAACAACTAAAAAATTGAGGAGAACAAGAAAATGGGACTACTTGACCGCATACTTGGGAAAAATCCTAAAATGGCCCAAGTGTTAAAAGCAGGCGAGACCTTCAAGATGGTGTCAGCTTACCAACCGGTGTTCCATGACTGGCGAGGTGAGATATATGAGAGTCTTCTCGTCAGAGCTGCGATAGATGCCAGAGCACGTCACGTGTCCAAACTCAAGATCGAGATAGTCGGTTCTGCCAAGCCGGATCTAATGTCAAAACTTCGGAAGAAGCCTAATCCGTGGCATACATGGTCACAGACTCTCTATCGTATCAGCACGATCCTTGACTGTTGTAACAACTGCATCATAGTTCCGGTCTATGATTCGGGACTTAACAAGATCGGAATTTTTCCGGTGCTTCCATCACAGTGCAGCATTGTCACATACAAGGATGAGCTGTGGTTAAAGTACAAATACATGAGCGGAAGACAAACGGCTGCTTGCAAACTCGAAGAGTGTGCAATCCTGACTAAGTTCCAGTTCAAGAATGACTTTTTCGGTTCAACTAACGAGTGCCTTGATGAGACGCTGGATCTTATGTCCATTCAAAAGCAGGGCATCAAGGAAGCTGTGAAGTCGACTGCCGGATATAAGTTTATGGCTAAGCTCTCCAACTTCATCAAGTCGGAAGACCTGACAAAAGAGCGTGAGAACTTTAGTGATGCTGCTTTCGGAAAAGAAGCAAAGAAGAGCGGAGTTTTACTCTTCCCGAATAACTATTCCGAGATCAAACAGATAGACCTCAAGCCATATACACCGGATAAGGACCAGATGGAGCTTATCGAGAGGAACGTCTATTCATACTTTGGTGTGAATGAAGATGTGCTCATGAACAAGGTCACAGGTGATGCCTGGTCAGCTTTCTTCGAAGGTGCGATAGAGCCTTTCGCAGTTCAGTTCAGCGAGACGATGACATTTGCTCTGTTCAGTGACAGGGAAACCTCAGTCGGTAATTGCCTGATGGCTACGGCTAATAGGGTTGCATACATGAGCTTCAAGGACAAGCTCGAATACATCAAGACGATGGGAGACCGTGGTTTCCTGATGATCGACGAAGCAAGAGAGATATTCAATCTTGCTCCGTTACCTGATGGACAGGGGCAGAAAGTCATGGCTCGTGGTGAGTATTACGACACAAATACACAGGAGGAATCATAAATGCCAGTAAAAGCAGAAAGAGAGTACAGATCACTTACTCTCGCACCTACGGAAGACTATATCGTTGAGGGTGACTTTTCTACTTATGACCAGCCGTATATGCTCGGCTCTTATGATGAGCCCGGCTATCGTATCGAGGTCTGGGAGCAGGTCACTCGTGGTGCTTTTGATGAGACTGATATGACGGATGTCATCATGCAGTATGACCATCAGGGCAGAGTCTTTGCACGCAAGTCGAATAACACACTTGAGATCCAGCTCGACGAGACACCTCACATGAGAGCACAGCTCGGAGGTACGGAGATCGGTAGACAGCTCTTTGAAGAGATCAAAGGTGGCTATACGAATAAGATGTCGTTCGGTTTCACCGTTAAGGCAGACAAGCGTGAACAGACCGAAGAAAAGAGAGAAGACGGTTCCGTTCTTATCAAGATGCTGAGAACGATAACCAACATAGGCAAATTATATGACGTTAGTGCGGTCTCACTTCCGGCTAACGATCAGACCAGTATTTCAGCTCGTGCTTTCTCCGATGGAGTATCGGCAGAAGTTCTTGAGGAGTGCAAGAAGGCAAAAGCACACGAAGAGGAGATAAAGAGGATCGAAGCTCGCAAGAGATTAGAACTCAAACTTAAATTAGGAGGTCAGACAAATGACTAACGAAGAGATCATGACCTTAGACCTTGAAGCAGTCGAAACTCGTATGAGTGAGATCAAGTCTTTGGTCGCAGACAAGTCTTCTGAGGCTGACTTTGACGCTCTTAGTGTCGAGGTCGATGCACTCGAAGCAAGAAAAGCTGTCATCGCAGATGAGCAGCGCAAAGCCGATACCGCAGCAGTTATTGCCGGTGAAGGCGAAGAGACTACAATCACTTTACCCACGGAGGAAAGACACATGCAGACATTGAAGGAACTTAGAAGCTCTAAAGAGTACATGGATGCGTTCGCTGAGTATATCAAGAATGGCGATGCAACCGAAGTAAGAATGTTGCTCTCCAAGAACGCTGAGAGCGATGGTCAGATCAGCGTACCTACAATCGTAGAAACAAAGATCCGCACAGCTTGGGAGAAGAGCGACCTCTTCTCAAGAGTTGGTAAGTCTGAGATCAAGGGCAACCTTGCAATCGACTTTGAGATCAGCGGTACGGATGCCGTTATTCACGAGGAAGGCGACGATGCACCGGATGAAGAAGAGCTGGAACTTGGTACTGTAACCCTCGTACCTAAGAACATTAAGAAATGGATCTCGGTTAGCGACGAGGTTATGGATCTCAGAGGCGAGGCTTTCCTTGATTATGTTTATGACGAGCTCGCATACAAGATCGTTAAGAAGGCAGAGCACGTTGTTGTAGCTAAGATCGTTGCAGCAGTTGGAGCTTCCACTTCCACAAGACCTGGACAGGCTTCTGTTTATGCTGAGATCGGTCGTGCCGGTGTTGTTAATGCTATCTCTAACATCTCCGACGAGGCAGAGGATCTCTGCATCATCATGAACAGACGTACGTGGGGCCAGTATGAAGCTACACGTACACTCAACACACTCGATCCGTTCGCAGATCTTCCTGTTGTTTATGACAGCTCTCTCGACGCTTATGACGTTGCAGAGGATGGCAAGCCTTATGCAATCGTTGGCGATCTTGGCTTCGGCACAAGAGCTAACCTTCCTAACGGCTTCAACGTAAAGACTGTTGTTAACGAAGATGGTCCTGCTGATAAGGTAAAGATCACAGGAAAGCTCTTCGCAGCTCTTGACGTTATCGCTGTCAACGCTTTCTGCGCAATTCTCAAGGGCGACGTTCCTGAGTCTTAATAAAACCGGTTGAGGCTACTCCGAAAGGGGTAGCCAAAGACCTTAACAGGAGGAATATATGACACAGGCTCAAATTCTCGCAGCGTGCAAGCTGGCTTGCAGAGTTAGTTCAAGCACATTGGACAGTGAGTTCAATGAGCTGATCGCTGCTGCCTATTATGATCTTGAGAACTCAGGTGTCGCAACCGTAGAAGGTGCGCCTTACACACCGGATAACTCAGATCAGCTTGTCGTTACTGCTGTTAAAACTTTTGTCAAGCTGCACATGGGAGATTTATTGGATAATGCCGAGGCTGAGAGACTTGAAACCTCGTACTGGTATCAGGTAGCCAAACTCAGGAATAGAAGATACTCGTCTTCTGTAATTCCGGGCGGTGAATCATGAAACAGATAATTGATTTCAAGCTCATAACCGAGGTTTTGACTAAGGACAAAACAGGTCAGTCAAAAAGAGAGAAGTCTTACACTGATTATCTTGTTGGAGAGGTCAAGTCAGTGACACAGACCGAGTTCTATAAGGCTGACGAGGCAGGCATCCGACCTCAGTGCGTTATCGTCATGAGCGTATTCGATTATGAATCTGACGCAACGAAGGTCCTGCTGGGTTCGAAGGAATATTCAATATACAGAACTTATCAAACCGGAACAGACCGTATCGAGTTATATGTCGGTGAGAGGGTAGGAAATGGATAGTCTGATGAAGAGCATGAACGAGATCCTGCAAAACTATGTGACATCAGTGGAAGTTGAATCTAACAAGATCATCAAATACTGTGCGCAGGATGCCGTTAAGAAGCTCAGAGCCGAGTCACCACACGCTTCCGGTGATTATGCAAAGAACTGGTCTATCAAGACCAAGAAGATAATGTATAACAACACGTACATCATCTATAACAAGGCTCCGACATACAGACTCACACACCTTCTCGAAAACGGTCATGATGTCGTGGTAAACGGTATCAAGGTCGGCAGAGCTCCGGCTCATGTCCACATCGCACCGGTAGAAGGCTGGCTCGAAAACGAAATCATCACAAGATTGGCGGAACAGTTATGAGTATTGAATCTCTTGTCACACTTTTAACCACAGCTAAGTTTGATGTGCATTTGGGGAGAGCTCCCGACGGAACTGCGTGTCCTTACGTTGTCCTCACAGAGATAACTCATCCCAACTTTGCAGCAGACAATTTTACTTTTACGAAAACGACTTCACTCAGGATCACACTGGTCGAGAGTGAAGTTCACGACTGGAAGCTCATAGGCGATCTCGAAGCGGTCCTTGATTCCATTCCGTTACCTTACAACGTAACGGATGTCCAGGAACCCTCCGAACACGTCTGTGAGACATATTACGATATTTCATTTTTAGGAGGAACTGAAAATGCCTAATGATAAAAAGGTATTCTATGGTCTTTCAAATGTTCACTATGCTCTCCTCACTGAGACTGAGTCCGATGGAGTTGTAACAACTTCTTATGGCGAAGTTAAGAAGTGGCCCGGAGCAGTATCTCTGACATTTGATCCGAACGGCAATCCGATCATCTTCCCTGCCGATAACATCGCATACTATAACCTCCCTAACTCTCGTGGTTACACAGGAACTTTTGAGTGTGCTCGCATCCCTGATGATGTTCGCACTGACATTTCCGGTGTTACTGTTGATGATAACGGAATCGTTGTAGAGACAGATAAGGATGAGCTTGCCTTCTTCGCACTTCTGTTCCAGTTCGAGACAGACGTTAACTCCGACAGATATGTATTCTACAAGGTTGCTCTTTCTCAGAGACCTTCCGTAGCATCCAAGACTGTTGATGTTAACTCTGACATCGAGATCGGAACAGAGACACTCCAGTTTGTTGCTCTGCCTCGTACAGATGCAGTTAATATCAACGGAGTAGAGAAGCATCTTGTCAAGGCTATGACAAGCAAGGCCACAGATGAAACTGCTTATAGCCAGTTCTATTCATCTGTTTACACACCTTCTTTTAACGGTGAGTCTTAATAGCCAATTAGGAAAAGGTTTTTAAGGGGAGAGACTTCGGTCTCTCCCTTTTTATTAAATGAAAAGGGAGAAAAGACAATGTTTGACGTAAATGAAATGGAAATCAACGCAGCTTTTTACGAGTTATTCGAAACGACATTCGGAGAAGACTTCTTTGAGGTCCTGGCGAGTATGAGACCTACGAAAAGGATAGCATCACTCAGATCAAGACAGAAGATGATCTCTCTGAATCTCAAAAAAGCAAACGGTGAGTCACTTACCGAGGATGAGACAGAGCTTCTCGCTAAGAACCCCGGAAAGTGGCAGGAACTTTCAGAGGAAGAACAGGAAGAACTCATGAAGTGGAATATCAGAACAGGTGCGCTCATGAAGAAGCAAACACCTCGTATCGCTTATATAGGCACAAAGCTCCACAAGAGAGAATACAGAGGAAACATGCAAGATTATTATGATTTCCTCGCATCCTGTGATGCTTCCGACTTTTTGAATCCGGAAATAATCACAAAAGTATGGGAAAAGGTCAACACAGACCAGTCTCTTCCTAAGTCAGTAAAAAACGCATAAAGACCGCACAAAGCATAAGACCTATGACCTGTTCTTTGTTCCAGCTCCGTGCATTGGAGCTGGGAATAAAGAAGCAGGACTTGAGGTTCTATTCGTGCGGTCAGATATTCGGCTTACTGACGGAGCGGTCTAATGACAAATACGAGTGGCCGAGAGTGGCTACTCAGTCAGATATTGATGCCTTTTCTCGTTTATAAAACGAGGTAGGAAAAATGGCAGGGACTATAAAAGGTATTACCATTGAGATCGAGGGCAAGACCTCGCCTTTGGTTAAGTCTCTACAAGAAGTAGAAACACAGATCAAGAAAGATGATGCAGCCTTAAAGAATCTCGACAAGGCTCTCCAGCTCGATCCGACGAACGTCGACCTGCTTGCAGCTCGTGAAGCTGTTCTTGCAGACAAGACGGATGCGGTCGCTTCCAAAATGGAGATCTTGCAACAGGTTCAAGCTGATGCACTTTCCGACCTTCCTGACAATGCAGAACTTTCAGCAGCACAGATGGCAGAACTCGAAGCAGAGATCGCCACAACAGGAAGCCAGCTTGAAGAATTGAGCGGAAACGCTTCTGACGCAAGCGGAGACCTTGACGATGCTGGAGATTCAGCCGAGGAAGCAGGCGGTGAGGCAGAAGAAGCAGGAGTCGACTTTGAAGGTTTAGGTGAAGCTGCCGAGGTTGCCGGTGAAGTAGCTGTCGCAGCGATGGAGGCTGTTGTCGCTGCTGCTGCTGCCGTTGGCACTGCTGTTGTGGCAGCAGGAACGGCTATCGGTGGTGCGATGATAAGCGCAACGACCGACACGGCAGCACTCGCTGACGAACTCCTGACAATGAGCTCTGTCACAGGTCTTTCAACAGACACGATCCAGGAACTGAATTACGCTTCCGAACTTCTTGATGTAGATACACAGACCGTCACAGGCTCTATGACAAAGCTCTTGAAGACAATGTCATCTGCTGCGGATGGATCTGAGTCTGCTATGGAGAAGTTCACCGATCTTGGTATTTCCATCTATGATGCGGAAGGCAATATCAGAAGCACGGAAGATGTCTTCTGGGATGCCATTGATGTTCTTGGACAGTTTGAATCGGAAACCGAGCGTGATATGGCTTCGATGGACCTGTTCGGGAAGTCAGCTCGTGAGCTCAATCCTCTCATCGAGGCAGGCTCCGATTCCTTTCGTCAGCTCGCAGACGAGGCTGCATCCGTAGGGTATATTCTCGACGGAGAAACTCTCGACGCTTTCGGTGCGCTTGATGACAACATGCAAAGAATGACCAACACTGCGCAGGCAGTGGAACAGTCATTCGGACAGATCCTGCTTCCGCTCCTGACTGACATGAGCGGTGATGCGGTTGATCTCATGGGCGAATTCTCCGGTGCTTTAGCCGATGCAGACGGTGACATTGACCAGGTCGGAGCTATAATCGAGCAGTTTGCGCCTCGTGCGGTCAAGCTGGTCGAAGAATATTTCCCGAAAATCTTGAGCGTAGTTGAGGACGTTTTCGGAGCTCTGTTGCCTATAGTGGTCTCAGTCGCACCTCAGCTCCTGAGTCTGATAGGCGGTCTGATCGTTCAACTGGCAAATTCGATCTCCGAAAATAGTGAGGCTTTTATATCAGGATTTTCAAGCCTGTTCGAGTCTGTCGTACAGTCAGCGATCACGCTCTTACCGGTGCTGATTCCTCTGGCAATTTCACTGGTCGAAACTCTGGTCGGTGCGCTGTTAGATCCGACGAACTTACAGATGCTCCTGGATGGTGCTTTGAGCATAATCATGACTCTGGGTGAATCACTGACGAAACCGGATAATCTGGTAATGCTCATCTCAGCAGCGACCACTATAATCACTTCTCTGCTCGGAGGGCTTGAAGAAGCACTGCCTATCTTGATCCCGGCTGCGCTCAATGCCATCTTAACAGTGGTCGAAACGCTCCTCGACAGTGGCTCGCTCGGACAGATAATGCAGGCTGCGTTGACCTTGATAACCACTCTGGCATCAAGCCTCATCCAGTATTTGCCCGAACTCATAGCTCGTCTTCCGGAGATAATCTTAGGAATCGTAGAATTTTTGACGGGGGACGCTTTGCCAGACATCATCGAGGCTGGTTTCACTCTCATCACTGCCATTCTTGGTAATCTCCCGGAGATAATTGTTGCCATTGTTGGCGGTCTCATCGACCTTGTCGCTGGCATGACCGAGTATATCTTAGGAGACGGATCTGATGACATTCTTGAGGCTTTCCAGTCTGCCTTTGACGGAATCATAAATGGTGCTGCTACATGGGGCTCTGATCTCATTCAGAATTTCATCGACGGCATCGGAGCTATGTGGGAGAACCTCAAGAGCACTGTTTCTGATGTGGCAAGCCTGATTTCAGACTTCTTATCGTTCTCCGTACCGGACAAGGGACCGCTCCATGATTGGGCCTTCAATAATCCGGGCGAAGATATGCTTGAGCTCTATTCGAAGGGTATTCATAACGGAATGTCTGATCTCCAGAACGCTCTCGCTGACACGGCAAATGTCATTGACAGCGACATCGGGAAGTTTGACCTGGCAACAAACAACGAAGTGCATCATACCGTTGATTATAGTGGCGGTCTGTCTCGAATCGAGCAGGCTATCACCGCAAGCGGTATTGCTTCCGACAGTGCCACGATAGTCATTCCGATCTACATTGGCAGTGAGCACATCGACACAGTAGTCATGGATGCAATCGACCGATCTAACTATCTGTCAGGAGGTCACTGATGTTAGGTAAATATCTCAAATTTAATGACGTTATATTTCCGAACCCGATCACTCCGAAGCGTTCTTCCAAGACATTGGAAAACGTCTCTCAGAGTGAATCTGGGACGGATCTCGTCTGCGTTATAAGGCCGTCAAAAAATGCCTGGGACTTTTCTTTCAATCTCTCTCCGTCTAAGAAGGCGATCCTTGAGGGACTTTGTCAGGATGAGTCAACGCAGATGGAGTATATGGGACAAATATATACAGTACGAGTCAGAGACTACACGGAGAAGCTCGCAGAAGGTTCTGAGTGGCTCTTATCCGTAAACGGTCTCTTCTCTTGCTCAGTAAAGGTTACGGAGTTCTAAAATGTATCAGATTTCAAACGAATACAGAGCCAAAATGCTTGACCAGGTGCAGACACATCGTCTCACTGGAACTATTGACGGCATCAGCTTCACCGGTGATGACGTTATCGGTGTCTCATACAGAAACCAGTGTGCAGACAAGAAGGTCAACGTCGGTGCTGTATATGTCGGAGTGTTGAAGCTTACGTTCTTAAAAGACTTCTTGAACCGTGGAAGCTATGACAAGAAGGTCATTACCATTTCAGACGGACTCTATCTGGGCCTTGATGAGAACGAAGATCCTGTCTGGGAAGATATACCTGTCGGTGAGTTTTATATAGCTGATGCCGTGTGGACTTCTGAAGATATGATCGATGTGACCGCATACGATTGTCTTTCTTTAATGGATAAGACCTTAGAGATAGACACATCAAGCGGTACGATCTACGACTTCTGCAAGTATATTGAAACCAAGACTGGTACAGTCTTCGGTATGACATCAGAAGAGTGTGCAGCTCTTCCAAACGGAACAGAATACCTCTCGCCCTTTGAAGACAATAACATGGAGACATACAGAGATCTTCTGTCTGCTCTTGCTCAGATAATCGGAGGTTTTGGTTATTCCGGCAAAGACGGACTGTGGCGGTTAAAGTCGTTTGGTGGCTCTTCGGTGGTAGCTATACCGAAGAACAGAAGGATGAGCGGTGCAAAATACTCTGACTATACGACGTTATATGACACGATCTCTTATGTTGAACAGTCAACAGGCATGGTCAGATATGTTGGTGATGCCAACGGAATGACAATGAACCTCGGTTCAAATCCGTTCCTGCAATACGGTTCGCCTGATGCCATCGAAAGACGATGCTGGGCTATCGTTCATGCCATCGAGAACATGACATACACTCCATTCGACGCTGGATTGCTTCCTGCTTTCGTCGCTCTCGATCTGAGTGATGTTATAACATTCGCCTCTGACTACGCAGGAGAGGACACAACAGGAGCCGTCATGACGTTGTCCTGGACATATAACAGGACGGTCAAGGTTCAGTGCTTTGGTGACAATCCTGCTCTCCAGGCTGCACAGAGCAAGACAGATAAGAACATCTCCGGTCTCATACGAGAGACCACAAATAACGAAGTCACATATTACACGTTCTCCAACGTGGAAGCGATCACGATAGAACCGGAAGTAGAGACCTCAATAGCTCATCTTGCTTTTACGTCAGCTCAGACAACAACAGTCAAGATAAATCACGAGTTCATCATGGATATGCTGTCTGATCTGGCTCTTGATGGTTCGTATGAGATAAGGTATTACCTCGACGAACAGCTCATATCATACAAGCCTTATGAGAGAGTCGGTGCTATCTCGCAGCTCACATCAGGAGATCTGACGGATGTTTCCATCTGTCGTGACTTTTTCTACATCTTGAAGAACGTAGAACCGAACAACAGACACACATGGGAAGTCAAGGTCATCGCTCACGGCATCGATTCCGTGACGATAGATGCCAACCATGCTCATGTGACCATTGAAGGTCAGAGACTCTATGGTGAGGAATATTGGGGTGGATATGTCGAAGCGAAGGACTATCTCACTATCATTCCTTTTGGATATCTCTCTTTGGTATCGATGACAGATTCGGTCATAACGGACTTCTATACGCATATAGACGAGAGTGTGACGGAGACAATGCCTCTGTTGGACTTGAAGTCATTCACGATGAAGTCAATGACCGACAGTGTGACAGTCTTGAAACAGGGTGGTTTTTACTTTGCGACAGAGGATGGAAAGTACATCACCTGTGAGAATACAGACAATGCAATCATTACAGAGTAAAGGAGAAAAGTATGCCTGATTTTGAAGATAAGATTCCGATTAGTGAGTTCTCATACACTAATACTTTACACAACACAGACCAAGCACCTATCATCCAACAGGATGGTGCGGATTGGGATAACTTTAGGACATCTATGGCAGATATAGGTCTCCACATAAATAAGGACATGGAGTATGTCACGGACTTGCATACGACATCCAAGAAGATAATCGGAGCAATCAACGAGCTGGCAGACAATCCTGTTGATGTGGACATCACTTCCGAGATCACCACACCGGCGGCAGTTCAGACCTTCGCAGACGGTGGCGACAACATACCGCTGAAGTCATGCGAAGTTGCAATCGTGGCACAACAGGCAAGCGGCACACCAAGCCCGTCAAACCCGTTGAGTATATCGGGATTTAGTGCGGTAGCGGTTGGTGATTACTCAAAATATCATCGTATTATTGCAAGTTCGCTAACACCGCAAACACAGTCAGGTATTACAATTACACCAAAGTCAAATGGTGTTTTTGAGATATCAGGAACGGCAACAGGTGCTGTGTCCATAAACTTTGAATTTGACGAATTTACAGTTTTTTCCGATGACGGAAGAACGATAAATATTAATAATGATTTTGCGTCAAATTCAGTAACAGTTATATACCGATATGGTTCTACTACGATTGATACATGGACATTATCGTCAATTAACAGAACATATACCAACTTTGGTTTATTGTCGGGCAAAACACTCAATAATCTAACTATTGGTATAGCAAGTGGCACAACTGTTAACGGCACAATAAAAACTGAATTTTTAGTCAATAACACAGGCACAACACACACAGTCTCACTCGGACAGACAATATACGGCGGTACGGCTGATGTGGTTAACGGGAATGGTAGCAAGACATGGCTAAAAGTTGATTTGTCGCAATTAAATTTTCAGCGTACAGGTTCAGGAGTTTTTTATACATCAGACCTTGATAGTTATATAGCACCAACCCCATCAGATGCTGTGGCTTCATTGAATATAAAATCATCAATATTTCAGAGCATACCCCGTGATGATATTGTCGGTTCGGCTGATGGTTCAATGGCTCAACGTGCAGGTGGTATTGTTTACTTTCAATATACATCGGCTTCAACAGTTGAGGCATTTAAGACGGCTATGTCGGGAGTTGATTTTATATGCAAGTTAGCCACACCCACCGCTTTCACATTCACTGGTGCAAATATCCCGACATTATCGGGAACAAACAACATTTACGCTGATAGTGGTGATATTCAGTCTTTGGAGTATTTCAACGACAAGGGCGATGATATAGCAAGTATGGTTAGATTGATGACAAGGAGTTAAGGAGGGAAAACATGAGTAAAAAGATAATCAGTGCATCGGAAGGGATGGAATTGAGCAGACTTGGTGGCATGAAACTTCCCACCTTAAAAGGTCATGTCAAGATTACTCTCCATAATTGCAAGAACGGAAAGAACAGAGTCATTGAGGGAAGCAATATCATCACCAATGCCATTCCTGACATACTGAAGTACAATTTCTTGAACGGCATTGACGCTGGATCTATCCTTCCGCTCGTAGACACATGGTTCGGAGGGATTCTTGTCTATGAACAGGCTCACACTCTCAATGCCGACAATTACAACATCCCGAATGACACCAATAATCACCTGTTCGCTCACGCTGGTGATGAAGCACCAGCCACGGCTGCTATCGCTCAGGAGGACTTGCAGAGAGGCTCACCGCTTCAGACGATAAGGACAGACAATTCCATCACACACACATGGGAATGGGGACACGCACAGGGCAACAGTGGTGACAGGTACATCAGAAGCCTTGCTCTCTGTCACAAGGACATCGGTAATGCCGGACTCGGTAATCTGTCCACGGCTTTCCATAACTTGAATCCTTTTGCGAAGATAAATGTCGGGACATCTGCATGGACTGATTTTAACATCGCATACGAGGATGCAAAGGATGTCCATGCCATGTATGACGATGCCAACGGCTTGTCATTCAAGTTGGACAGTGGGGACATCAGTGTGTCCGTCAAGAAGCTGGCATACCTCAAGACAGGTCTCTGTCAGACGATGACCGCAACGACATCATTGGCAAGGACATTCACCATCACACCTCCGTTCACTCTGTATGCTCTGCCTTGTTATTACTTCGACAGGACAACCAAGTATTTATGGATATTCACGAACATGACCTCTGCCACAACAAGAGATGCGGAAAATATCAAGTATTTCGTTATCGACTGTGAGAACGAAGCTCTTGTTGACCTCGGAAGCGGTGTCTACTACAAGACGATTCAGTCTGACTATGCGAAGATTGCACCTCTCGGAATCAATTACAATTACACCAACCTTATCAAACAGGGCAGTGATGTATTCTTCCCGACATCAGACAATCCGTCAACACACGCATACGAAGGTCCCAATATCACAGGCTTGCAGAGGATTGATCTGAGCAATACGGCAGACCAAGAGACAATTACCTTCAATGATGTACAGGCATACTATCAGTCATACATGAGCGGTGGAGACATCATCGTGAACTCAGGAAGAGTCATCAACGGAGACACAGGCTACACCTGTGCATCTTTTCTTCCTACTCACGCAGAGACTCTTCACAATCATCTCTTCAGCTCTCCCGATTTGGTATCGTCCTATGTCCAGCCTGTGAAGATGGATGCTTATACTGCCTCGATAACATATCCGAGATATATCCTCGCAAACAAGTTTGTACATACGACTCTCTATAACATTCCTAACGCAGACATATTCCACAAGACTGCCACAGAGAGCATGAGTATCGCTTATACAATCGAAGAAGTATGACAGGGAGGTGGTGCTATGGACAGTTCACTTGCCGGAATCATAGCAGCTCTGGTCTCAGGGCTGTGTGTTGCTATTCCCACAATAATAGCTACTGTCACGAGCAACAAGGCCCATGACAAGGTAATCGACGAGAGGATGAAGTTCATGACCGAACAGATCAAGGACTTATCCGTGAAAGTCGAAAAGCACAACGAGTTTAATGACCGACTGATAATCGTCGAGCAGTCGGTTAAATCTGCTCATAAGAGACTCGACGATCTGAAAATGAAAGAGGAAGATAAGCCATGAAGCATGATGTTGTTTACGTTCTCAAAAATGATTATCAGGATGAAGAGATGCTCTACTCGCTGCGCTCGGTGTGCATGAACTTTCCTTTCAGAAAGATCGTCACTGTCGGAGGGTGTCCTGATAACGTCTATCCGGACATCAGGATCGACCATGAGCAGGAAGGAACTACAAAGTGGAAACGGTCACGTTCTTCACTCATCAAAGCTCTTGAGTGTGACGAACTGACGGATGACATCTGGCTCTTCAATGATGACTTCTTTGTCATGGACAAAGTCAAAGAGCATGAGGATGTGAACTACTTCAACGGAACACTGGAAAAGCGAATCTCAGAACTAAAGCGCAAGAACCCTTGTGGATCGAGTTATATTAACCAGCTCGTTAGGCTGAGAGGTCAGCTTCTTTATCTTGGCAAAGACACGCTGAGCTTCGCTCTCCATCTTCCTTTCCTCATCAACAGAAAACAGGCTTTGTGGTTATTGAAGAACCGGAAGATAGACTCAACGATGTTCCGGTCCCTGTATGGCAATTATTACGAGATACCGTGCGAGTACATGAAAGATGTTAAGGTCTACGACATGGAATCAATACCTGACACTCCGTTCATCTCCACATCAGATAAGAGCTTCAAAGAAGGCAAGGTCGGAGAGTTCCTCAGACAGTATTTTGAAAAGCCGTGCGAGTACGAAAAGACACAGGCCGAGAGGCTCAAAGAAAATATCAAAGAAAAATACGACGAGGAAGGAGAGATCCGATATGGGTGACAACACATACGACAAGATCAAGACGGTCGCTCTGATCGTCACACCGGTAATCACATTTGTAGGTGCGCTGGTTTCTATCTGGAATATACCATACAGCGCAGAGATCACAGCAAGCCTTGCAGCTCTCGACACGCTCGCAGGTGCAATCGTACTGATCGCAAAAGCACAGTACGAGAAAGGAAAAGGTGAAAAATAATGGGTAGCTTATACATTTCCGATGTCGAAGCTCACGAACGTGAGTGGCTCGGCTATGAAGAAGGCGATAACAACTGGACGATCTTCTCCAAGATTCTCGATGACTGCTTCTATTACGATCCACAGTACAAGCAAAATCAGCCGTGGTGCGCAAACTTTCAGAATTGCATGTTCCTTATTTCAGCTCTGCCGAAGGACAGAGATGACGAAGCAAAGAAGTATGATGCTCAGTTCTTCCAGTACCAGCCTTCAAAGAACAATCTCTCATGTGGTTGTGTCTACTATGCACAGTATTTCAAAGATGCCGGTGCATGGTATTCCAGGAAGGAAGCCAAGAGGGGAGACATTATCTTCTTCGGCTCTCTGGGAGCAGAAGAGCACGTCGGCTTTGTCACAAAGGTCGAGGATGGACGTATCTATACCATCGAAGGCAATAAAAACAACAGAGTGCAGGAATGTGACTACTCCATAAATTACACGAGGATTGCCGGTGTGGGGAGACCGAGATGGGACGGAGACGAAGCTCCGAAAGAAACTTCCAAACCCAAAGAAGATCCAAAACCTTCAACACAGAAGCCTTCTAAACCGAATGAAGACATCTTCACAAAACCGACGAAGCCATCCAAGCCTTCTAAGCCTGAGAAGGCTGATAACGAATATGTTGTCAAGCCTTGCAGATTCGTACAGGTCAGGAAAGGACCGAGTGCGTTCTATATGGTCGTTGACAGACTTCCATCAGGAACTAAGGTCACGGTGTCCAAGATCGAGAACGGCTTCGGCTGCGTAGGCACTAATAGATGGGTGTCTATGGATTACTTAGTAAAATAAGACTTCTGTCTTATTTCCCTTTTCCGGGGGCCGTTCTTCGGAGCGGTCCCTTTTAACATGGCCATAATGAACTTCTGTTCACGGGAAACCTCCATCAAAGAATCAGCCTCTCGACTTAGGTCGGGAGGCTTTTTCTTTTGGCACGAATTTGACCATAATTTGACCGAGAGAAAAATAAAAACCGCTAAACCTTCGACAGTTGAGCGGTCTTTGTTGGTGGAGATGAGGAGAATCGAACTCCTTTGTGTATGTTCACCTGTGAACAAAATGTCCGTATTTTAGGGACTTTTCAACCTTCATTCAACTTTTGTTCCACCTGTTGTGGATTCATTTTGACCGAGATTTTGACCGAAAGTGAGGTCGATTACGGAAGCAACTCTTCTGTCCTCACCGTCCAATATATGACCATAAGTGCCGAAACTGTCGAAGCTGACGGAGTGACCTACTACATCTTTAATGCTCTGCTCCGGCAGTACGTTCTTCATCATGGAAATGAAAGTGTGACGGAGTGAGTAAACGGTGCCAGGAAGGTCACGCTCCGTTTTGAGCAACGCCCAGTGGTTACGCATTGTGGACTGATTACCCATAGAGCCGTCAGGAGAACAGAATATCCATTTAGTATTGAGCTTGTGGTTTTCATTCCTGGCTATCGTCTGACGGAGTATGCCCTTCGCCAGCTCTCCAATCGGAATCATCCTCCGAGCGTTCTCATTCTTTCCTTCTGTGATCCTGCCTGATGCAGACACGGATCTTCTGATGATTACTCTGTCTTTGGCTATATCCTCTAATCTGAGACCGAGTGCCTCGCCTGGTCTCATGCCTGTCACGAGGAGAAATGTGAAAAGCGGATGATACCAGAGCTCGGAAGGCTCCAGAAGTCTCCTGACATCGTCATTCTGCAAGACTTCTTTCTCCTTTTTATAATGGCCCTTCGGGATGTAAAGATTTCCACGAAGCAGCTCGCACTGATAATCCTGATAGCCGAACTTTATTATCTGCATAATGATTCCTCGGAGGGACTTGAGCGACTTCTCGGATAAAGGCTTATTCTGTCCTCTGGCTTCGTTGATGAGGCTCTGCCAGTCTCGGAGGGTAACTTTACTTATTTTTCTCTGACCGAGCACAGGAGCGATGTAGAGCCTGATATACCGCTCATACTGGATATATGCTTCGGACTTTTCGCC
>Ga0265298_10002068_pt1 | contig 28718 bp, 29 predicted proteins | sample AusTroGonzalo_MG_3_FD_193486 | JGI IMG/M metagenome (GOLD analysis project Ga0265298, IMG submission 193486) | Bovine rumen microbial communities from tropical cattle in Woodstock, Queensland, Australia - Gonzalo_01 | ecosystem: Host-associated > Mammals > Digestive system > Stomach > Rumen ...
CTGTATTCGTGTATGAAACCATTCTTGCTATATGCCAGGATGACGTGAAGCCAGATGTGGTGGCTGGTCACTCTTTGGGTGAGTTTGCCGCTCTTGTGATTGCAGGCGTCCTTAATTTTGAAGACGGACTGAATCTTGTACTTAACCGTGCTTTGATTGGTCAGAAGGCTTGCGAGAAGTACCCGACTGGTATGGGTGCAGTGATAGGCTTGCCAGATGAATATGTATCCATGCGTATCAAGGAGATTTGGGACGAAACAGGAGAACCTGTCTATTTCGCGAACTACAATGGGCCTGGACAAGCGGTCATTAGTGGCTCTATGAAAGGGGTTATGAAAGCTTGCCGTGCATTCAAAAAGGAAGGCGCAAAGAAAGCCGTTCCTCTGGCAATTGGTGGTTCATTCCATACTCCGTATATGGATGAAGCCTGCGAAGAACTTGGCGAGATAATAAAGAAGACCCAGTTTAATACACCGACAATCCCAATCTACCAGTGCGTGGATGCACTTCCTCATACCAATCCTGACGAGATCAAAGAGAATCTTATTCAGCATATCACACATCCAGTCTTGTGGACGGATATGACCCACAATATGGCAAAGGAAGGCGTGACCGAGTTCTATGAGGTGGGTACAGACGACACTTTGGAAAAGATTATACGTCGTATGTATCCAGATCTGCATCAGCAATCGTTGCTTGATGTGCCAACATACGCTGGCAAGATAAAGAACTATAAGATTGTGAAAGAAGAACAATAAAAATAAGTTTAACATTTAAATTTCTCACATTATGACATTAGATGAATTTGTAACCGTATTTGCCGAAGAGTTTGAGGAGACTCCAGCTGAACAGTTCAAAGCAGACACTGTGTATAAAAAACTTGATGAGTGGGGTTCATTGACTGCACTCAGTATTATTGCTTTGGCAATGGAAAACTTCGAGAAAAAAATCACTGGTGCTGACCTTCGTGCTTGCAACACCATCGAAGATTTGTATAACTTTATTCAAGCAAAATAAGAATGGAGAATCCTTTCTCTCTTGAGGGGAAGTGCATACTTGTGACTGGCGCCTCGTCCGGCATAGGACGAGGTATATCCGTTGCGTGTGCTAAAATGGGTGCCAAACTCGTTCTATCTGGCAGAAATGAACTGCGACTACAAGAGACTTTGGCTTCATTGGAAGGCGAGGGGCATATGGTGTTAAGTGGCGATTTGAATTCAGAGGAGACCCGTAAAGAGATTGTTGACAAAATACCGGCACTGAATGGTGTTACTTATTGTGCCGGTATCTCTCAAATCCAGATGGCTAAGTTTATGGATCAGTCATCTTTGGAGGGTCTGTTCCAGACAAACGTGTTTTCGCCACTGATGCTGAATACCCTTTTGCTAAAGAAAAAGAAAATCCAAAAAAAATCATCCATCATATTCATATCATCCATTTCAGGTGTTTATCGCAGTCAGATAGGTGAGGGCGGTTATGGCGCAACAAAGGCTGCCCTTGCAGGCTATGTGAAAAGCCTTGCATTGGAACTCGCTGCTCAGGGTGTAAGAGTGAATACGATTCATCCCGGAGTAGTGGAAACGCCTCTTCTTGAAGTGAGCAATGGTACCTTTGGTGAAGAAGAACTGGAAGCCCTGCGACAGAAATACCCATTGAAGCGTTTTGGCAAACCAGAGGACATTGCCAATTGTGTTGTCTATCTGCTGAGCGATGCCTCCAGTTGGATGACGGGTTCAAATATCTTGATTGATGGCGGGTTTACTCTAAAATAATACATTCAAAATGAAAGCATATATTAAAGCAATTCATTACGCACTTCCTGAAGGTGTTTTGACCAACGAGCAGGTTGCGGCCATGTTTCCTGAGTGGACTGTGGAAAAGATAGAGAAAAAGTTAGGAATCAAGCAGCGTCACATCACTGCTGAGAACGAAACGGCTAGTGACATTGCCATCAAGGCGGCAGAACAATTGTTTGAAAAGACTGGCATAAACAAGCAGGAGATAGATTATCTCATCTTTGTAACGCAAAGTCCAGATTATCATCTTCCTACTACAGCATGCGTGATACAGAAACGTATGGGGTTGAGTCATCATATGACTGCAATTGATGTGAACCTTGGATGTAATGGTTATATTGTTGGCCTTTCACTTGCCAAAGCAGTTATTCTGGCAGGTCAAGCCAAGAATGTGTTGTTGCTGACGGGTGAAACCTACTCGAAATATATGCACGAAAAGGATAAGAGCAATCGCACCATTTTTGGTGACGGAGCCAGCGCAACTATAGTTAGCACAGAAGGTATTGCTGAAATAGGCGAGTTTGTGATAGGAACAGACGGAGAAGGCGCAAAGAACTTGATTGTCAAAACCGGTGGCGCACGTCATTTGGCACCTGCCATTGACTTGGAGTTTGATGAATTTGGTAATCCGCGCTCGTCTGACAACCTATACATGGATGGTCCTGCCATCTTGAATTATTCATTAGAGAGTATTCCAGCATTGTTCAAAGACGTGCTCGATAAGAATGGCTTGACAAAAGACGATATTGATTTACACGTATATCATCAAGCAAACATATTTCTCGCCAACTTGGAGCGGAAAACATTGCGTATTGCTCCTGAGAAATATTATGTCAGTATAGAGAACACTGGTAATACAGTTAGCTCTACCATTCCCATTGCGTTATGTGAAGCCATGAAAGAGGGCAAACTGACCAAAGGGATGAAAGTATTGTCGATAGCACAGGGGCTGGGTTATACATGGGGAGGTGTGGTATTATTATTCTGATTCAAATCTAAACGATTTAAATATTCAAATATATTATGGAAAAATTAATTGAATTATTAAAAGGCATTCGTCCCGATGTGGACTTTGAAAATGAAACCGCTCTGATCGACGACGGTATTCTTGACTCGTTCGATGTGGTAAGCATTATCTCAGAACTTGACAATGAATTTGGCGTGCAAGTTCGAATCACAGAACTTGACCCGGACAATTTTAATTCTGTCGAGGCTATTTGGAAACTGGTTCAAGAGTTGAAAGCAAAACAATAAAAACAGAAAGCAATGTTTTTTAATGGCAAAAAGATTGTTGTAGCTGGTGCTAGCGGAGGCATAGGTGGGGCTATATGCGAACAACTTGCCGACGAAGGGGCAATAGTCATTTTGCTAGGACGTCATGAAGACAAATTGCATGCTCAGCTAGGCAAGTTAAAGGGGGAAGGCCACAGGTGTTTCGTGTGCGACTTGAGCCAAATAGAGACTATAGAGTCATGTGTTGGCGATATAATTTCAGAATGTGGACCAATTGACGGCTTGGTGCATAGTGCAGGCAACGGTGATGTTAGACCCCTGAAGATGTCAAAATATCCGTTCATGCTAAATATCATGAATGTGAATTTTTTCTCTTATGTGGAAATGGTGCGTTGCTTTTCCAAACGCGGTGCATTTAACGATGGTATGAGCATCGTGGGAGTATCATCAGTGGCTGCACAATATGGAGTACAATCGCGTACAGCCTACAGCGCGTCGAAAGGGGCGATGGATTCAGCTATGATGACTATGGCCAAGGAATTAGGCACAAAAGGGATTAGGGTGAACAATGTGGCACCCGGCGGAACCCATACCTCGATGATAGATGATTTGGAATATGCAAACTTGAGTGAAGAGAGTCGGGCAACAGCTAAGCGGCAATACCTGGGCATTTGTGAACCAAGTGATATAGCGAACGCTGTGTTGTTCCTACTAAGTGACAAGGCTCGCAAGGTTACAGGAATTGTACTAAATGTTGACGGCGGCAAAATGTCGTGTTGACAATAAAACAACCCCCAAAGTAATATTTAACAACTAAAATTCAAAAAAATGACACAAGAAGAAAAAATTGCTATGCTCGAGGATATGCTCGAGAAGGATGGTGGCTCTTTGAAGCCCGAAATGGAGTTGGGTAGTATAGAAGAATACGACTCAATGGCTAAATTGTCACTTATCGTGATGATGGACGATGAATTTGGCAAGAAACTTACCGGAGAACAAATCAGCGAGTTTAAGACCGTTCGGGATATCCTCGATTTCATGGGGTGATGCTAAGAATAAAACGCATTTCCAATGATGTCTTTACGTCGAATACCTATTTGTTATTCGATAATCAATACCTCTATTGTTGGCTTATTGATATTGGTGACTATGATAAAGTTGCTGATGTTATTCCCCCACAAATGGAAATTAGAGGTTTGTTTTTGACCCACACACACTTTGATCATACATACGGCATCAATGCTTTACATAGGTCTCATCCTAATTGTAGAATATTCACCTCGGCCTATGGGGGAGAGGCTCTCTATGACGACAAAAAGAATTTTTCACGCTACCACGAAGCGGCCTTTACATACGAGGGCGAAAACGTTACCGTGTTAGGGGAAGGCAGTATTTTGGAGCTATATCCAGGTACACCGTTAAAGGTGTATGCCACACCAGGCCATTGCCCCAGCTGTCTAACTTTTGAAGTGGGAGATTATTTGTTTACTGGCGATTCTTATATTCCTGGAGTTAAAGTGGTAACGAAACTACCTAAAGGAGACCGAGCTTTGGCAAGACAATCTCTAAAAAGGATATTATTGTTATCCAATGGAAAGACAATATGTCCAGGGCATGGGGATGTGTTTTGCTTTGGTGAGGTTAGGGACTTTTATGAAAACTATTTAAACTTATGAACATACCTTTTCTTTCATTAAAAGACGTCACTGCGCTTCACGGTGACGAGATTAACGCTGCCGTGACCCGTGTGGTGAACAGCGGTTGGTATCTTCAAGGCGAAGAGAACAAACGCTTTGAGGAGGACTACGCCAACTATATCGGTACACAGTATTGCATTGGTTGTGCCAACGGCCTCGACGCGTTGATTTGGATTTTCCGCGCCTATGTCGAGATGGGCGTGATGCAACCAGGCGATGAGGTCATCGTTCCAGCCAATACTTATATCGCTACGATTCTTTCGATTACCGAAAACGGCCTTGTACCTATAATGGTAGAGCCAAAACTGAATACATTGGAGATCGATGACGACTTGATAGAAAGGCACATCACTGACAAGACCAAGGCCGTTTGCATTGTCCACCTCTATGGTCGCTGTGCTTACACAGAGAAGATAGGGGATCTATGCAAGAAATATAACCTCAAATTGGTTGAAGACAACGCCCAAGCTCATGGCTGCATGAGCAAAGTTGAGAGTTTAGAGTTTAGTGTTGAGAGTCAGTTGAAAGTGGAGAGTGGAAAGTGGAAAAGGACGGGTTCCATTGGTGATGCTGCAGGGCACAGTTTCTATCCCGGCAAAAATCTCGGAGCCTTGGGTGACGGTGGTGCTGTGACAACCAACGACCCGGAACTGGCCACCGCTGTTCGTACTTTGGCCAACTATGGAAGCCAGAAGAAATATGTGTTCAAATACACGGGCCGCAACAGCCGTTTGGATGAGATACAGGCGGCGGTGCTTGATGTGAAGTTGAAGTATCTTGACGAGGATAATAAACATCGCCAGCAGATTGCCGCCTATTATTACGACCATATCAAGAATGATGGCATCACACTTCCTGACAGATTGCCGGATGCCCGAAACGTCTATCATCTGTTCCCCGTCTTATGTACTCGCCGTGATGAACTTCAGGAATATCTCAAGGCAAATGGCGTAGGTACAGTCATTCACTATCCCATTCCGCCCTACAAACAGGAATGCTATAAGGAGTGGAATGGAAGGTCATACTCTATCACTGAGCAAATCCATAATCAAGAGTTGAGTTTGCCTATTGGACCAGCGATAACGATGGAAGAGGCGGAATATATTGTGAGGTTGATAAATAAGTATTGAAAACAGAATGGCTCAAACGAATAACGAAATAAAATCCGACTACCGCAGTATCTTTAAAGCGACATCTTTGTTTGGTGGCGTGAAAGTGTTCACCATCCTTATCTCCATCGTACGCTCAAAGATTGTGGCTATTCTCATTGGTACTACAGGTGTCGGAATTGTGGGGCTATTTACATCAGGCACGTCGCTTATCCAGAGTATCACACAGTTAGGACTTTCACAAAGCGCCGTGCGTGATGTTTCGGAGGCCAATGGCAGTGGCGATCAGGCTCGAGTGAACCGCATTGTGACCGTGTTGCGCAAATTGGTGTGGTTTACCGGTTTGTTGGGCATGTTGTGTGTGATAGCCTTCTCGCCACTTTTGAGTAAGACATCGTTTGGTAATTATGACTACACCCTGTCCTTCATCTTTTTGTCTGTGATTCTGTTGTTTAACCAACTGAGTGGAGGTCAGAATGTTATTTTGCAAGGAACAAGAAGGCTCAAGTATCTGGCGCGTGCATCGGTATGGGGCAGTTTGTTGGGATTGGTGATATGCGTGCCGCTCTATTATTGGCTTGGCGTCAAAGGTATTGTACCAAACCTGATTCTTGGGGCTTTTACGGCCATGCTTTTGTCGTGGCATTTCTCCCGAAAAGTGCCGTATGAACCCGTCAAAGTATCTTTGAAGGAGGTGATTCAAGAAGGTGGACAGATGTTGAAGATGGGCATTGCCATGAGCGTGAGCGGAGTCTTGGTCGCTTTGTCGGCTTATATTTTGCGAAGTTTTATTAACCGTCAAGGCGGTATCGATGAGGTGGGGCTTTTTCAAGCTGGGTTTGCCATTATGACAACATATGTCAGTTTGGTATTTTCAGCTATGGGAACGGATTATTATCCGAGACTTTCTGCTGTGAACAAGGATAATGAGAAGTGTAAAGTTATTATGAACCAACAGGGGGAAATTGGTATTCTGATCTTGGCACCATTGTTATTAGCTTGCATTGTTTTTGTTCCTTTGATTGTCAGAATCTTGTACTCTGAAAGGTTTCTCGGAGCGAATGATTATATTATTTGGGCTGCCAGCGGTATGTTGTTTAAGATGGCCTCATGGGCCATATCCTTTATCTTCATCGCCAAAGGTGAGTCGAAACTATTCATAATCAGCGAGACTGCTGTTAACATTTATAGTTTGGGATTCCAAATATTGGGATATTGGCTGCTGGGGTTGAAAGGTATAGGTATGGCTTCCTCTTTGACACTCCTCTGTTATTTCATTCAGGTTTATACCATCAGTCGTATCCGGTATGGTTTCCGTTTCACATTGGATTTCAACAAGGTTTTCATCCTGCAACTGATTTTGTTAGCCGCTTGTGTAGCCCTTACGGTTATGCTTGACGTGGTTTGGATGAAATATGTGTTCGGCTCGGTTTTGGTTATTGTTTCTGTATGGATTTCGTTGTCAGGGCTTGAGAAACGTATGCAGTTGTTGTCTTCCATAAAAGCAAGGTTAAAGAAATGATTTTGACCCAAAATGAAATCAATCGCCTGTTTGTCAAGTTCAAGCAAAAAGCCCAAAAAAGCCTTGAACATGGCCGATACGACAATTGTCTCAAGTATTTGATTGCTGCTTGCAGAACGGCCTATACTTTCTACATTGGTTTTACCGATGATGAGATAGAGTCTATGCTCAAGAATTTGAGCATAAAGATTCGGACGAGAAAGTATAAAGGGGGCAAACCTCGCTGTGTGTTCTACGATACTTTTTCACAGGACGCACAGGGTCTTACCATGCAATATGTGGATGCCATCATCGTGGCAGGTTGGGAGATGCTATATATTACTGAGTTTGGCTTGGCTGATCCCCGCTCTGTACGATTAAAGCAAACACTGGCAGATTGTTCAAAGGCCACGGTGATAACAGTTCCATCGAATAAAAAGGGAATGGCAAAATCTCAATTTGTTTACGATGCCATCATGGATTATGCGCCGGACAAACTCTTTATGCACATTCATCCGAGTTCTGTTGAGGCTGTTACAGGATTCTATGCACTACCCAAGGAAATCATAAAATATCAAATCAATCTTACAGACCATGCCTATTGGGTAGGTGCGGGATGCATGGATTATTCCTTTGAATTCCGTGAATATGGTGCTTGGTTATCGGTTGAGCATCGTGGATTGAAAAAGGAACAAATACTGATGTTGCCTTATTACCCGATGATGAAAGAAACAGCTTTTCAGGGGTTCCCGCAAGAGTCAGAGGAAAAGGTTAAGGTTTTCTCTGGCGCGAGTTTCTATAAGATTATTGACGAGAATGACACATTCTTCAAGCTAAATAAAGCCATATTGGATGCCAATCCTAATGCAGTAACATTGTTTGCTGGAGGTGGTGACATGGCGTTGCTCAACGGTCTTATTGAAAAATACGAGCTTCAGGGACGGTTTATCCCGATAGGCCAACGCAATGACATTTTTGAATGTTATAAGCATAGTGATATTTATTTGAGTAGTTATCCCCTCGGGGGTGGCTTGATGGCTCAATATGCTGCTCATGCCGGATTGCCGATACTTGCTTTGGCTAATCCAACATCAAGTGGTAAAATTGAAGAAATGGTTTGTCAGAAGCACGAAGAAGTCATAACATTCGATAATATGGATGCTCTTGTGGCTGAAGCCTCACGTTTGATTAACGATGAAGCATATCGGAAATCACGGGGACAAGCTATGAAAGATTGTGTTATTGGCGTTGATGAATTCAACCGCAACTTCAAAGAGAGCGTAGTGACAGGGAAAACGCAGTATCCTTTGACTATAGATGAAAACGTGAAGTTGCATTATTTGAATGTTGATGATAAACTGAAGTTGGAGAACAAGACCAAAGACTATCAAAAGTCGATTTTTGCAACCGTGGGCAAAGGAGGGCTTTTCGTTTGTCCAGGGATTTGGATGGATGGGTTTGTGGCGAGGGTAAAATCGAGTAGAATAGGTCATTTAATTGGTAAAAAGGAAGAAAAACGATTTGGTTAACTGTGGTTATATAAATGTAATATCAACCCAAGAATCAATTCAAATTGCAGGAAATATCTTTCACCCATTTGATATAGATTTCATCACGAACTGCATTTGTGTTTGGATGCCAACCCGATAAGGCTGGGAATATAAAAAAATAAAAAATATGAGTAATATTGCAATCATTTTAGCTGGTGGCAGCGGCAATCGAATGGGAAGCAGTCTGCCCAAACAATTCCTGAAAGTGGCAGGAAAGAAAATTATAGAGCACACCATTGATGTGTTTGAAAAGAACGAACACATTGATGAGATAGCCATCGTATGTAAACCCGATTTCATTCCCGATATGGAGCAAATCGTGGTGGGCAATGAATATCGTAAAGTGAAAAAAATCCTTGAAGGAGGTCAAGAGCGTTACCATTCCTCGCTTTCTGCTATTGCCGCTTATGATAACGATAATGACAACCTCATCTTTCATGATGCCGTTAGACCTTTGGTTAATAATCGTATCGTTAACGATTGTATCGAGGCTCTGAAGACATACGATGCCATAGATGTAGCTGTCCCCGCAACCGATACTATTATTCAGGTAGACGGTACAAATTGCATTACCGACATTCCTGTGCGTAGCACTCTGCGCAGCGGCCAAACACCACAATGCTTCAAACGGGGCGTGATAAAGAAGGCTTACGACCATGCTTTGGCGGATCCAAATTTCAAAACCACTGATGATTGTGGCGTGGTGCGCCGCTATTTGCCTGATACCAAAGTTTATGTGGTTCCAGGCGAAGTTTTCAACATGAAAATCACTTACATGGAAGACCTGTTTTTGTTGGATAAGCTCTACCAATTGAAGACCATTGTGGGAAACAATCATGAGTTGACCGAACGGGCACAGAGCACTATGCCCAACAAGGTTATGGTGGTTTTTGGGGGATCATACGGTATCGGCGAAGAAGTGGTAAAATATGGCCGTGATCTTGGAGCTGTTGTATATAGTTTCTCGCGTTCACAAAACGGTGTGGATGTGACCAATATGGAGCAGGTGCGCAAGGCGCTAGCCGATGTGCATCGCCGCAATAGGCGAATTGACTATGTGGTTGATACGGCAGGAGTATTGGTAAAAGAATCCTTGTTTGCCATGAGCGATGATGATATTGTACGTAGCATCAATGTTAATTATCTTGGCGTGGTTAATGTTGCAAAAGCGGCATACGAATACTTAAAAGACAGCCGTGGTTCAATGCTATTTTATACTAGCAGCAGCTATACTCGAGGCCGTATGATGTATAGCATTTATAGTTCCACCAAGGCAGCTATTGTCAATCTAGTGCAAGCCTTGGCAGAAGAATGGGCAGATAAAGGTATTCGTATCAATTGTATCAACCCCGAACGCACAAAAACACCTATGCGCCTAAATGCTTTTGGAATCGAACCAGAAGGATCTTTGCTTGAACCTAAATATGTGGGTATTGCTTCCATCAATACTTTGGTTGGAAACTTGTCGGGCGAGGTAATTGATGTTAAACGATAAAAAGAAATATCATGAAAGAATTGACAATAGATGAGATAAAACAATGCGCTATTGATATTTTGCTTTATCTTGATACTTTTTGCAAAGAAAAAGGAATTACTTATTGGCTTTGCGGAGGAACTTTGATTGGAGCAATGCGCCATAAAGGTTTCATTCCATGGGACGATGACGTTGATATTATGATGCCTCGCGAAGAATACAATAGACTTTGTTCAGAGTTTCCCAAGGAAGGTCGATATCAATTATTAACTTCTGATAATAGTGAAAACTTCCCATATGCCTTTGGAAAGATTGTGGACACAACTACCATAAAGCAAGAACCATTACGAAAAAAATTCCAAAAAATAGGTATTGACATAGATGTTTTTCCTATTGACAATTTTCCTGATGATTTAACAACAGCAAATAAGATGTGCCGTGACATTGAAGTTGAACAGCGAAAACTCTACTCTATTATAGCTAATTATGGCAAAGGACGCAATGCGGTTAGAACTATCGCTCGTTTTTTGATTACCGCCTTTTGGCATTTAACCGATGATTTGCGTATTAGTTCGGCAAAAAAATACATTTCGCGCATACAGCAATTGTCGCAACAATATAATACTACTGAAACTAGCCATTGTGGAATAGCTACTATTGCCCACTATGGTATAAGGGAAATGAACGAAAAATCGGTTTATGCGTCATCTGTAGAGGTAGAATTTGAGGGTCACAGGTTTCCTGCTCCAGTGGGCTACAACGACTATTTGACCAACCTCTATGGCGACTATATGCAAATGCCGCCTGAAGATAAACGTGAAACACATCATGGTTTTAAAGCTTATTGGAAATAATATTAGTTTATGAAGGCTCAAGTCATAGCATTATATTTGCCACAATATCATCCTACACCAGACAATGACAAATGGTGGGGAGAAGGATTCACGGAGTGGACCAATGTGGCCAAGGCGAAAAAGCTTTATCGAAATCATTATCAACCGCGTATTCCTGCAAATTTGGGTTTTTATGATCTTCGTTTACCTGAAGTTCGTGAAAAACAAGCAGAAATGGCGAGAAGGGCTGGGGTAACTGCTTTTTGTTATTATCATTATTGGTTTGGTAATGGTAAACAGGAGTTGGAACGGCCGTTTAATGAAGTTGTTGATTGTGGAACCCCTGATTTTCCTTTCTGTTTGTGTTGGGCAAATACCAATTGGGAATTAAAACAATGGAATAAAGATGGAACGTCAAATAATAGGGTTTTATGCGAAATGATTTATTCGGGAAAAGAAGACCATGAGGCTCATTTCTATTCTTTATTAAAGGCTTTTAAAGATCCAAGATATTTGAAATATAATGGCAAATTAGTGTTTATGGTGTATAAGCCTTTTTTGTTCAAAAATTTGTCAGAGTTTATGAACCAGTGGAATGAACTGGCAAAAGCAAATGGACTTGAGGGCTTTTATTTCATTGGACAATGTCAAAATCCACAATCTGATAAAGTGGTCAACGATATGCTCGGCATGGGCTTTGATGCTGTCAATGTTTTACGTCTTGAGAATTTTTCATACAAAACAAAATCTTTGCCTCGCAAGATTTACAATTATTTCACGCATCAATTACTCAATCGTCCTTTTGTAAACGATTATAAGCGGATTTTAGATTGCTTTATTGGTGAAATAGACAAAGAAGATAAGGTATATCCATCCATAGTTCCCAATTGGGATCACACGCCGCGCAGCGGCCGGGGTGGTTATCTTTTTGAAAATTGCGAACCGGAATTGTTCGAGAAGCATTGCCGAATGGTGATTGATGAGGTGAAAGATAAGCCAGAGGAAGACCGCATCATTTTTCTGAAATCGTGGAATGAGTGGGGCGAAGGAAACTACATGGAGCCGGATTTAAGGTACGGTTATGGCTATATTGATGCATTGAAACGGGCGTTGACGGAATAGTATGAAGATACTTCAGATTAATTGTGTTTATCAGGTAGGCAGCACAGGAAAGATTGTGGACAGTATCGGTGCGGTTCTCCGCGGCGATGGCCACGATGTATTTACATGTTACGGTATAGGAGGTAATCATTATGATGATTATTCTCAAAAGATATGCTCCAATTTAGAGCATAAAGGTAATTCCTTATGGGCTCGTATCAGTGGAATTCCATACGGTGGATGGCATATATCGAACAGAAGATTCATCAGTGTCATTAAACAATATTGTCCTGATGTCGTTCATGTTCATTGCGTTAATGCGTTTACCATCAATGTCTATCGTTTGTTGAAACATCTCGCTTGCAATGGCATTAAGACGGTGGTTACATTGCATGCCGAGTTTTTCCACACGGGGAGTTGCGGACATGCATACGACTGCGAGAAATGGAAAACAAGTTGTCATCACTGTGCAGTGTACCGACAAGAAACAGCCTCACGGCTTTTTGACAGGTCGCATACGGCCTGGAAAAAAATGTTCAGGGCCTTCCAGCATTTCAACCCCAACAATATCACCATTACAGCCGTATCCCCTTGGTTGACAGAACGAGCAAAACAATCTGCTATATTAGGCCGATTCAATATCGTGTATGTTCCTAATGGGGTGAATACAGATGTTTTTCATCTCCGTGCCAATACAGGTTTGATAGATAGAGAACAATACAAGAAAGTGGTTCTTTTTGTGACACCTTGCTTCAGTTTGGGAGAGGCAGACCTAAAAGGTGGACGTTTTGTTCCCACTATGGCCAAATTGCATCCTGATTACAAATTCATAGTAGTGGCAAGCCGAAATGAGGGCGGTATTGGTGATATGCCCACAAATATTCAATTGTGGGGCAGGGCCAAAACACAGGACGAGTTGGCCCAACTCTATTCAGAAGCCGATGCAACAATTTTGTTTTCCAAGAGAGAGACTTTTTCTATGGTTACCGCCGAATCGCTTTGCTGCGGGACACCTGTTGTGGGTTTCAAGGCTGGTGGTCCGGAGAGTATCGCGCTGCAAGAATTTTCAAGTTTTGTAGCATATGGTGACACCCAAGCGTTAACTGATAGATTGGATCAATGTCTGAATACGACATACAATAAATCTGAAATATCTCAAAAAGCCAAATTTTCATATTCCGAAAATAACATGGCAAATTCATATTTTAACGTATATAAAAATCTCTTGAGATAATATGCTCATTTATCTGCTGGTCATATTACTTATTTGGTTATTGCAGAACAATGTTCTCAGCATACCTGCTGGACCGGTGCGCGACCGAACCGAAGAAAAGTATCTGAGAATTGTTTGTTGGATACTTGTCCTTTTGGCAGCATTGAGGGGAAGTTCTGTGGGAACGGATACTATAGGATATATTTATGACTATTACAATATGCCTAATGTGACGTTTGCAGAGGTTTTGGAGAGAGCGTCAGATTACCCAATTTATTTCCTGCTGGCCAAGACATGTTCTTTTCTCCATTTTCCAATACAAATACTATTTGGAATAGTAGCAGGGATTTATTTATTTGCTATTTATCAGTTCATTAACAGGTTTTCAGAGGGGAAGTTATACAGCATCTTGTGTTTTATGACGATAGGATTGTACACATTTTCGTTGGCTGGTCTGAAACAGACTTTGTCCATGAGTTTTGTCTTGTTATACTATATAGCCATTACTGATAGAAAGTACATCCGAGCTGCTCTGTTAGCAGTGATAGCTTATTATTGTCATAAATCATCTCTGATTTTCCTGTTTGGCATTATGCTATATTTCATGCGCAATATGAAAACCTACTACCTTTATCTTGCCATCATAGTTTTGATGTCGTTGTTTGGTACAAGGTTCTTATGGAGGAGTATGATTCTCTTTTTGGAGAACGACCATTATACAACTCATTATTTGGAAGGCAAGGCATATTCGTCTACAACGATGTTTTTTTATGGTGTATTAGTTTTGATACTTTTTCTATTTAGCCGTAATTATGGCAAAAATAACACAATAGAGTCGCATATTATGTTAGGCATGTCAGCCTTGGCTTTTTCGTTTCAGGCTTTTTCGTTTGTAGCTTCTGCTGCGTTTAGACTATCGTATTATTTTATTCCCTTTATGATAGTTGGGTTTCCCAATTGTTTTAATTGCGTTGGCAATGCCGACACAAAACGATGGATTAAGTTTACGTTGGCTTTCATAATTCTTTTCTTTTTCTTTTATGTTAATAGAAATTCAAGAGGTTATGTGTTTTTCTGGCAAGAATAAAATAAAAAATTAATTTTTATTATGGAAGATATAGCTTATCCTCGTATTTTGGTTTCGACAGTTGGCCAATGGAGCGACATTGGAGCTGACACTTGGTCGATGTTGTTGTCGAAATACGACAAGTCGAAAGTTGCATCGTTATATTTACGGGCTATCAAGAGCAAATCGCCTTGTTGCAGTAGATATTTTCATATCTATGAAGAAAGAGTAATGAAAAGCATTCTTCATCCGCATATCCAAACGGGTGAAGCATATTTTTATTCTGTCGAGGATGACCATGATACAACCGACAAATCAGATCTTCAGAAGAGAGAGAAGGAACGCTATGCAAAATACAGCAGAAAAAAGTCCTGGTTCAATGTGACGGCCCGTGAGTTAGTATGGGTTTTGGGACATTGGAAAACCAAGGAGTTCAAGCAGTTCATAGACGATTTCGATCCAGAGGTGGTAGTGTTCCCTATAGAGAGCTATATTCATCTGAATCGCATCAACAAGTATATTATTAAGAAGAAACATCCAAAAAAAGTAATAGGCTTTTTCAATGATGATAATTTTTCGTACAAGCAAAGCAAAAAATTTGGATACAAATTACATCGTTTTTGGCAACGTTTTAGTGTAAAATGGTTAGTTAATCATTGCGACACAGTGTTTGCAGTATGCCCCAAGATGAAGCGCGAATGTGACAAAGAATTCGGTATCAACTCGATAGTGTTGTCCAAACCTATGGTGTGCAACACAGAGTTTAAACCTTACCAACCCAACATACCTATTCGTTTGTTCTATGCTGGTAAACTTTATATCAATCGTGATAAAACCATTATTTCTATCGCTAAAGCAATTAAAAGGATTAATGAGAACGGGGTAAGGGTTGTGATGGATGTTTATTCGGGGTCACCGTTGACAAAAGGTACGATAGAAGCGATAGAATGTTCCTCCGCAAGTCGTTTTAGGGGCGAAATACCTTATTCGCAAGTGTTTGAGGAAATGAGCAAGTCCGACGTCCTGTTGTTTGTGGAAGACCTCTCTAATGAGAATTTGGCAGCCCGGTTGTCGTTTTCCACGAAAGTCACAGATTTATTCGGATCTGGTAAATGTATGTGGGCCATAGGCAATAGTGATTTAGGACCAATTGAGTATATCAAAGAACAAGATGCGGGTTTTGTAAGTACTTCGGAAGGCGAGATCTATGATACACTTGTCCGAATGGTTGAGAATCCTGAGCTTATCTCGGAATACGCCAAAAAAGGCTATGACTGTGGTGTCGCTAATCATCATGTGGATGATTTGATTAAAAAGTTTGAGAACTCTTTTTTGTAATTTGCAATGAATTGTTTTTATTCAATTGTATTATCCCCTATTATAAATGCCATTAAGAATTACGGGGAGAACAAAAATGCTTTTTGTATAAACAAGCATTATTACTCGTATGATGAATTTGGAAAGAACATTTCCAAAATTCGCGTAGCAATCAAAAGCACCAAGTATCAAAACAAGAAAGTGGGACTGGTGATTAATGATGATATTGAGACCTATGCCTCGATTTTTGCATTGTGGCTGGAAGGTGACAGCTATGTGCCACTTCACCCTAATTGGCCTCTTGAACGGTGTGTTGATATATGTGAACAAGTAGAAATAGATTTAGTGCTCGACTCTTCCAAGATTACGCGATATAAGAATATTCAAGTTATTAACACATCGAAGTTGGAATATGTAAAAGATTGTTTAAATCCTAAAGATGGGATTTCTGAAGATGAACTTGCATATATTCTTTTCACTTCTGGCAGTACAGGGAAACCCAAGGGCGTACAGTTAAGTCGTAGGAATGTTGCAGCATTTATGGACTCCTTCTGGAAAACGGGCATTGAAGTAAAGGAAGATGATCGTTGCTTACAATGCTTTGATTTATCTTTCGATGTCTCCGTGCAAAGTTATTTAGTGGCTCTTACTAAAGGGGCATGTTGTTATACTATTCCGTATGGTATGATAAAATATATCTATGCGAGTAGCCTGATTGAAGAAGAAAAGATAACTTTTGGTGCAATGGCTCCTTCGATGCTTCGGTATCTTAAACCTTATTTTGGGGAGTTTGATGCATCTAGTTTAAAGAATTGTATATTGACAGCAGAAGCGTGTCCAATAGCATTAATGGAAGAATGGTTCCAATGTGCAACCAATACAGAGATTTACGATTTTTACGGTCCAACAGAATGTACAATTTATTGTACTTATTATAAACTAACAAAAGGAGGAGAGAACAAGACATTAAATGGTATTATCTCTATAGGAAAGCCTCTTGCTAATTGTGTAGGACTGATATTGGATGAAAATGGTAACGTACTACCCGTTGGTGAGAAAGGTGAACTTTGTATCGCAGGTGACCAAGTGACTAAGGGATATTGGAATAATGAAGAAAAGAATGAAGCATCGTTCTTTATCAAGGAAGTAAATGGAATACAAATGCGCTTCTACCATACTGGCGATTTATGCTACAAAGATGCGGATGGTGACATTATGTATTCTGGCCGCCTGGATCACCAAGCAAAAATCCAAGGTTTTCGTGTCGAAATGGGTGAAATAGAGTATCATGCCCGTGAGTTTCTTGGTGGAACTAATGTGGTTTGCCTTGCTTTTGATAACAAAGACGGTCTTACAGAGATTGCTATGTTTATAGAGAAGGAACAGTTTGACCCATCGAAACTATTGGAGTACATGAAAACAAAAATGCCTGGGTATATGATACCTACAAGAATAATGTATATTCCTACTTTTCAGTTAAATGCAAATGATAAAATTGATAAAAGAATACTTAGAAGTTTAATTGATAAATAAAAAATTATAAATTATGAAGAAAGAAGAGATTGCCGAAAAAATGACAGAAATTTTCCGGCACATTTTTGAAAACGATAACATGGTATTGTCGGATGATATGACTCCCGACACCGTTGAAAACTGGGCTTCTCTAACGCATATGCAGATGATTACTGCTTTGCAAGAGAACTTTGGAGTCAAATTCTCCATTAAGGACCAGCTGAAACTTATGAGGGTAGGAGACATCATCTCTTTGTTAGAAGAAAAACTTGGATAATTATGGGTAAACTGATAGAAAAGTTAAAATTAAAGATAAACGATATAAAAAAGTTTATCCAATATGGAGATTTGCCAACAAGCTATTACGTCAAACGTGGTATGAAGGTGGGGAAAAACTTTAATCGTCAATCTGGCACTCGTTTGGACCCGTCGAATTGTTGGCTCATTACCATAGGCGATGACGTGAACTTGGCAAATAAAGTTCAAATTATCGCTCACGATTACTCTTCATGTAAATACACAGAGCATTGCCGAGTGGGTCGTGTGACAATAGGAGACAGGGCTTTTATTGGTGCCAACGCCACTATTTTGATGAATGTAAAGATTGGAGAAGATGTGATAGTTTCTGCTGGTAGCGTTGTTACAAAAGATGTTCCTGATAACTGCGTAGTATCTGGAGTTCCGGCCGAAATAGTTGGACACACATCCGATTTTGTCGGTTGGGAACAATTCAAAATAGCTAAATGTGATAAGGTTTTTGACAGATCGTATACTGTTTTTGGTGGGGCTACCAAAGAAAAACAAGAAGAAATCCTAAAGTATCTTGATGAGCATCCTGGAGAGGCCGCATATATTAAATTCAAATTTAGAGAAAGACTTTCATACTAAAACATTTTTCTTCTTTTGCTTGTCTTTGAAATACAATATCAATGAAAAAACTCTGTGTAATTGCAACTATAGAGGGTACGATGAACTCTTTCATCATCCCTGCTATGGAATACTTTGTGGATAAAGGATACGATGTCACCTTGGTCTGCACCATGTCAGAAGATTTCATCAAGAAAAACTCAGGAAAATTTCATTGTGTAAATATTCCCATGAAAAGAGGAATCGCATTGGACGACATTCTGCGCCTGCCTTGGAAGTTTTGGAAGCTTTTTCGTAAAGAAAAATTCGACTACGTGCAATATGCCACAACTAATGCCTCGTTCTATGCTTCTGTACCAGCTAAACTTTGTGGTATCAAGACGCGAGTGTATTGCCAGTGGGGTTTGCTTTATGTGGGTTACATTGGCATCAAACGCCGAATTTTCAAATGGGTGGAGAAATTTCTATGCAAAAAAGCCACACACATTACAGTAGCGAGTAAAAAAAACATGGAATATGCCATACAAGAAGGATTGATGACAGCAGACAAGGCTTCCGTTGTGGGCGATGGTGGCACTGTCGGAGTTGATTTGAAAGTTTTTGACTTTGCCAAGCGGGATGCTTTCAAAGCGGAAGTGTTGGAAGAATATCCTATTTTGAAAGATAAGACAGTGTTTGGGTTTGTGGGAAGGATAGAGACAGACAAGGGCATCAATGAGTTGTTGAAAGCTTTCTTGAAAAACAACAATCCGAAATACGCATTACTGCTAATAGGTCGGTTTGACGAATTGCGATGCAACTTGGATGCTGACGTCCTTACTGCGGCAAAATCGAATGAAAATGTGATATTTCACGGCTTTTCCAGAGAAGTGCCAAAATATATGTCTGCAATGGATATTTTGGTGCATCCAACATATCGCGAAGGCTTTAGCATGGTGATCCAACAAGCCATGGCCATGGGTTGTGCCATCATTACAACAGACGTTCCTGGGCCATCGGAGGTAATAGAAGAAGGCATATCAGGATTGTTGGTTCCAGCCCAAACCGTGGATGAATTGGCTAATGCCATGCAGACACTTGGTAACGACCAAGAGAAACAGACAATGTTTTCAAAGGCTGGATTACAGCGTGTAAAAGAGAAATTCGAGCGGAGCCGTATGCTTGAACTGACTTATAAGGACAGGCTCCGTATGATGGGAGATAAATAAGTTCACATAATATGCAAAACTTTAATTTGATGATTCTGGCTTCCACGCCAGAAGATGCTTTGTGCGCCCAAAATGCGGGGGTTGACCGTATATTTTATGATTTGGAATATATCGGGAAAGCCGAACGCCAAAGAGGACGTGACACTGTAAAATACCATAACGATATTGACAACATTCCAGGAGTGAGGAAGGTGGTAACAAAATCAGAATTGCTCGTTCGCACCAACCCAATTCATGCTTATACCCCTTCTGAAGTTGAAAAAGCCATTAAATATGGAGCGGATATATTGATGCTGCCCATGGCAATGGACAAGCATGATGTGGAAACCTACGTGCAATTGATTGGTGGTCGAGCCAAGGTATGTATTATGATAGAAACGGCAGCGGCTATGGCGCGTATCGACGATATTCTGGAAGTGAATGGGGTGAATGAACTTTTCATTGGTCTTAACGATCTTCATATCAGTCTTGGTTTGAATTTTATGTTTGAGCCTTTGGCGGGTGGTCTTGTGGATTATATTGCAGAAAAATGCCACAGAAAAGGAATGCCGTTTGGCTTTGGTGGTATTGCTCGGATAGGTGACGGCATGTTGCCTGCCGATATGATATTGGGTGAACATGTCAGATTGGATTCCTCTTCCGTTATCCTGTCGCGTACCTTTAAGGGTGGCGATACACCTGTTGCCATCGATTTCAAAGTTGAAGTGGATAAGGTGAGGACGAGGTTTGATGAACTGCAAACCTGGAGCAAGGAGCAACTTGAATCCAACAAAAAGAAAGTCAAGGAAATTGTCAACCAAATTGTATATCACGCATGAACGTAGGTATCCATCAACCCGACTACATTCCATGGTTGGGCCTGTTTTATAAGATGTATCTATCGGATGTCTTTGTCCACTTGGACGATGCGCAATACTCCAACGAGGCGGCTCATAATTATAATAAGATAAAAACACCTCAAGGAGAATTGCGTCTAAAATTTCCCGTTGAACAACACATGGGACAGTTAATCAACGAAGCGCGACCGCGCTATGAACTGAAATGGCGCGACAAACATTTGCGAACTTTTGAGATGAACTATTCCAAAGCCAAGTATTTTAAGGATGTCTATCCAGGACTTAAAGAAGTCTTTATGGTAGATTACTCAAATGTAGCTGAACTGAACATAGCCATCAATGAGTACATTGCAGGACAATTTGGCATTAAACCTAAGTTTGTGAAATCGTCGGATTATCATTTTGAGACCAAACGCGAAGAAAAAGTGATTGATCTTTGTGTTGCTGTTGGAGGAACTAGGTACATTTCGGGGAATGGTGCTCGTGTGTATCAGGAAGAAAGCCACTTTACAAATAAAGGTGTGGAATTGACCTATTTGGATTACAAGCCGATAGTATATCCCCAACTTTGGAAAGATTTCCTGCCTTGCATGTCTGCACTTGACTACATCTTTAACTGCGGATATGACTGGGACTATGTGGTAAAGAAAGTAGCTGAACTCAATGAAGGAAATAGGTAGTTTCATAGAACTGGAACTTCCCAAAGGAAGGGAATTATTCACGAGTGAGAAAGATGTAGCACGCCTGAACACAGGTCGTGCTGCCATTTGGCATGCCCTTAGGCTTACTAGATGCTCTGCCATCTGGATACCTTATTACCAATGCGAAACGGTAAGGGAGTTTTTGATCAAGAAGAATTGCCCGATTAAATATTATCACCAAGACCACAAGTTTAATCCCCTAGATCTCAATCCAGACAGCAACGAAGCTGTCTTATTGGTAAATTATTACGGCGTTATGTCATGGGAGAGGATGTATGATCTTGCCAAATCATACAAAAATGTGATTGTTGATAATTGTCAGGCATTCTTCTGTTCTCCTATTCTAGGTGCTTTTACCGTTTACTCTGCGAGGAAATTTGTTGGAGTGGCGGATGGTGCGTATGTCGTTGGCAAGGATGCTTCTCATTTTGTGGATGAGTATCCGCAGTGTTATTCTTCTGACACGGCTGCTTTTCTTTTGAAACGCATCGAATATGGTTGCGAAGGGAAAGGATACGAATCGAGGACCATAAACGAAAACCGCATAGATATAGAAGACATTATGAAAATGTCGAAACTGACCCATGAGATGCTTGACGGTGCCGATTATGAGCATAATCGCATAAAGCGCCGTGAGAATTTCAAAATTGCCCATCAGTTGTTTTCTGGTATAAACAAGATAAATCCTACAGTTTACATGGACGAGGAGACCGTGCCGATGGTTTATCCGTTGGTGGTTGAAGAGGATGTGTTATTGGGGAAACTCCTTGCGGCAAAACATTTCCAAGGTCATTGGTGGAATTATATCACCAAGGAATTACCTGAAAGCGCCTTTGAGCATTGGCTGTCGCGCTATGTTATCCCTATTACGATAGACCAAAGGTATGGCGAGTCGGATATACGTTACATCCATTCCATTGTAGAAAACGCATTAAAGCAGTAAATATGGTTTATAGGTTTTTCAAGCGTGCTTTTGACTTTACGTCGGCGCTACTGCTGTTTATCGTTATCAGCCCTTTGTTTCTTGTGCTGATGGTTTGTGTGAGGGTATCCATAGGCAAACCTATCTTTTTCTATCAGGAACGGTCTGGGCGAAATGAAAAGCCGTTCAAATTGATCAAGTTCCGCACAATGACTAATGCCAAGGATGCAGAAGGCAATCTCTTGCCCGACAACGAGCGACTTACGAGATTCGGACGTTTCCTGAGGAACTCATCCTTGGACGAGTTGCCGGAATTGCTGAACATCATCAAAGGCGACATGGCGGTGATAGGCCCGCGGCCGTTGTATATGAAATACAATGCGTTTTATACCGAATACGAAAGGAAACGCAACCAAGTCAGAGGCGGATTGATACCTCCTGAATCGTTATATCACGATTCTTTCCTCACCTGGGATAAGCAGTTGAAGTACGAGGCAGACTATGCGGAGAATTTGTCGTTGAAACTGGATGTTAAGATTTTGATAAGCGTGTTTCAAACCATGTTCCGCAGAAACAAAGAAGATTACGGAGCTTATGAAAGAGAAGCCTTGGATGTTGAACGAGCAAACATTAAATCATGAGCAATATACTTATTATTGCGCCGCATGCCGATGATGAGGTTCTTGGTTGCGGTGCCACAATGGCAAAACTGGCCAAGCAAGGACACAATGTCTATGTACTCATAGCTACCAATGCTTCTGTCGGTGCGCCTGAATTGTTTGGTCCCGATTTAATTCGTCAAGTCAGGTCGGAAGCACTTGAAGCCCATAAAATACTTGGTGTTAAAGAGACAGCATTCCTTGAACTGCCTGCACCAGCATTGGATCAATATCCTCGTTATAAAATGAGTAATGAAATAACAGCTATCATCAAAAAGATAGGCGCTGACACAGTCTATATTCCTCATCGTGGAGATTGCCATAAGGATCATGCTATTATTCATGAATGTGCAATGGTGGCTTGCCGTCCTTTGGCCCATTGTACAGTGAAGTGTGTATATGCTTACGAAACATTAAGTGAGACGGAATGGGGTGAACCTATAGCGGCAGATTTCTTTGTACCGGTGAAATACAACACTTTTACAACAGAAGAGTTTCAAAAGAAACTGGATGCCATGAGTTGCTTCAAATCGCAGTTATATCCTTTTCCCGCATCCCGTTCTTTGGAGGCTATTGAAGCTTTGGCTAAGTACCGCGGATGTACAGTATCGGCAGAAAGGGTTGAGGCGTTTGAGGTTTTGAGAGAGATTGAATAAAAGTAGGTTTATGATGAAGACTACCGAGAAAGTGTACCTTTACGGAGCCAGTGGCCACGGGAAAGTCATTAAGGACATTCTTGAGGCTCATGGAATTGAAGTTGTTGCATTCATTGACGATAACCAAGCTCTTTCGCGATTTTGCGACAAGCCCGTTATGCACAATCCAGAAGGTTTGTCGCCGATGATCATAAGCATTGGAATAAACCAAATGAGGAAAAAGATAGTAGAAAAACTGTCTTGCGAGTTTGGGAAAGCCATCCATCCTTCGGCAATAGTTTCTCCCTCGGCTCAAATAGGTGAAGGAACCGTGGTTATGCCTGGAGCGATAATCAACGCCGATGTAGTCATTGGAAAACATTGTATCATTAATACCGGTGCTTCCATTGACCATGAATGTGTGATTGGCGATTATTGTCATATTGCACCGCATGTTACTTTATGTGGTCAAGTTCATGTTGGTGAAGGTTCATTAATTGGCGTTGGAGCATCTGTTATCCCATGCATGGAAATCGGCAAATGGTGTACAATTGGTGCTGGAGCGGCTGTTATCGAAGATGTGCTGGATAATGCTACTGTTGTTGGTGTTCCTGCTAAAGTGTTGAAAATTAATGATTTACTATTTCAGCGGGGGGGGGGTAAAACACTAATAATCAACCTGTTACAAGGGCCGTTGGCAGAAAGGAGTTGCCATGCGGCTTAAGGATATTGCAATATTTGGCGTTGGAGGTTTTGGCCGAGAGGTTTTGGCTTTAATCAAGGACATCAACAAAGTTACCCCAACATATAATATCGTAGGATTCTTTGATGATGGATACGAAAAGGGGATAAGGGTAAATGGCTATCTAAATTTGGGTAAGACTGAGGACTTGAACCAATGGGAAACACCAATTAGTTTGGCAGTATCTATAGGAAGTCCTGTCATTAAAAAGAAGATTCTTGATAAAATAACCAACCCATTAGTGAATTATCCCACACTGATACATCCATTAGCATGGATTGGTGATAAAGAGTTTGTGGAAATAGGCAATGGTTGTATTATCTGTGCTGGAACGTTTATCACCACAAACATCAAAATAGAAGACTTTGTGATTTTGAATCTTGGCTGCACTATTGGACATGACACTGTAATTAAAAAGTACGCAGCTTTTATGCCATCTGTAAATATATCAGGAGAGGTTACTATTGGCAAAGGTGTGTATGTCGGCACGGGAGCAAAGATCATCAATCAACTTGAAATAGGAGAATACACAATAGTAGGAGCTGGTGCTGTGGTATCAAAAACACTACCTGCCAAATGTACAGCGGTGGGAGTTCCAGCTAAACCGATAAAGTTTCATGAATAAAATAGAAAAAAATTATATGTCAAACCGCATCTACCTCTGCCTAGCCCACATGAGCGAGGCAGGCTATGAACAAAAATACATCCAAGAAGCCTTTGACACCAATTGGGTGGTGCCGCTCGGGCCGAATGTGAACGCCTTTGAGGCCGACTTAGAACAGTTTGTTGGCCAAGACAAGAAAGTCGTCGCCCTCTCGGCGGGAACTGCTGCCGTGCATTTGGCCTTATTGGCTTGCGGCGTAGGTCCTGGCGATGAAGTTGTCGTCCAGTCCTTCACCTTCTGCGCCTCGTCGCACCCCATCACCTACCTTGGCGCTACTCCTATCTTTGTCGACAGCGAGAAAGATTCATGGAACATGGATCCTGAGTTATTGGAAAAAGCTATCAAGGATAGAATCGCCAAGACAAGAAAGAAGCCCAAAGCCATCGTGCCAGTGGCACTTTATGGCATGCCATACAACACCGACCGTATCATGGAGATTGCCAACCGCTACGACATTCCCGTCATTGAGGATGCCGCTGAGGGCTTCGGCAGCCGATGGAAAGGACAGGTGTTGGGCACTTTCGGCAAGTTTGGTGTGCTGTCGTTCAACGGCAACAAGATGATTACCACTTCAGGTGGCGGTGCCTTGGTCTGTGCGGATGCCGAATCCAAGAACAAGATTATGTGGTATGCCACACAAGCACGTGAGGCTTACCCGTATTACCAACATGATGCCATCGGATACAACTATCGCATGAGCAATATCTGTGCAGGCATTGGACGTGGCCAGATGACCGTGGCCAATGACCATATTGCTCATCACAAGCATGTGTTTGAACTTTACAAGGAATTGTTCAAGGATGTCGAAGGCATTGAAGTCCACGGCAACCCCGATGAAAGATATGACAGCAATTTCTGGCTGAATACTATTACTATCGACCCAAGCATCCGTATCAAGGGACAGGAAAATGCCTACAAGACCATCGTCCAAGGCGCGGTAGGTGGTGCTGGCGGTGTGGTTCATGCCTCGGACAGCGCCCACACGGACTGCGAGCCCAACGCCAACGTGGAAGCCTTGCGCGTCTTTCTTGACCAAGCTGGCATTGAGGCAAGACCGTTGTGGAAACCCATGCACAAGCAACCTGTCTACAAGGATGCGCCTGCATACGTCAATGGCGTTTCAGAGAGCCTCTTCAAGGTGGGCATGTGTCTGCCGTCAGGACCTTACGTTTCGGATGAAGACGTAAGATACATAGTAGAAACGATAAAGGAAGCGATAGCTTAAGAAACACAAATTCCTTGTACCTAAAGCGAACTCAAATGATGTTGGGTTCGCTTTTTTTGTGCCCAGACAGAGCCTCTCACCTACCCTATTAATCCTCCGAAATCTCGCTCATCATCTTGCGATACGCCGAGAATACATTGGCGCGTGAGATGTAGCCCAGATACTTCCCACCCTGAATCACGGGGATGTTGTATTTGCCCGACTTTTGGAACTTATGCACTATCTCTTCCATAGGCTCTTCGGGATGGATGACATAATCAGGAAGGACTGCAAAATTCTGTATCGACTGGTTATAATAACTCGCATCAAACAGGATGGCTCGAACATCGTCAAACAGCACATGGCCACAGAAGAAACCTTCCTTATCAACCACAGGGAAGATGTTGCGCTTCGACGAAGACACCAAAGGCAACAGGTCACGGAAGAGACAATCTGGATTAATTGGACTGAAATTGGTTTCGATCAACTGGTTGATAGCCATCATATTAAGGATACTCTTGTCTTTGTTGTGCGTCACTTCAACGCCTTTTTCGGCCACGGCATTGGTGTAGATGGAATGGCTGAAAAACAGACGGTTGATGGCGTAGGCCAAGGCCGAAACAATCATCAGTGGAACTATAAGGGCATAGCCATTGGTGATTTCGGCGATGAGGAAAAGACCCGTTAGTGGGGCATGAAGCATACCTGCCACCAAACCACTCATGCCAACGAGGGCAAACTTGGCAGGATCCAATTCTCCGAGACCCAGATAATTAATTAAGGTTGCGAAAAACAAGCCCGTGAACGCGCCAATGAACAATGCCGGAGCAAAGGTTCCGCCCACGCCGCCAGCACCAAAAGTGAAGGCCGTGGCAAAGGCTTTCAACAGAATCATGCCCGCAAACAAGATGATAACTACGATATCTATATCCTTAAATTGGGCGAACCAACGATTGCCGAAAATAGGGCTATAGTCGCCGCGCAAGGCTGAGTTGATGGCCACGTAACCCTCGCCATAAAGAGCTGGGAACAAGAAGATTAAAATACCCAAAAAGATACTACCTACAAGGAAACGTACCCAGGGCGACTCTACCTTATTGAAACGTTTTTCCACACTAAAAGTCACCTTTAAGAAATAGGCCGACACCAAACCCGCAAAGACTCCCAAACCGATATAATAAATGGCATTGGAAGGGATGAAACCCTCGGAGATGAGCACTGGATATTCCACAGTCTGACCGAGGAAGAAATATGCGGTCAGGATGGCCGTGAAAGATGATACGATAATAGGCACTATCGCGTTGAGCGACAAGTCTATCATGAATACTTCAAGGGCAAAAACGATACCCGTGATGGGAGCCTGGAAAATGGCCGCCAAAGCCGCAGCACCACCCATACCGATGAGTTGGATGGTATGCTTGTAGTCGAGTTTTAACAGTTGGGCGATGTTGGAACCAATGGAACCACCCGTTGAAACTGAAGGTCCTTCCAATCCGACCGAACCACCAAAACCGACAGTTAAGGCACTGGTGACGATGCTTGACCATGTGCTACTGCTACTAACTTTGCCTTTGTTTTTCGAGATGGCGTAAAGGATGCCTGGAATGCCGTGCCCGACCTCCTTTTTTAGAATGTACTTACAGAACAGAATGGTCAACAGGATGCCGATGGCGGGACAAATGAAAAACAGCAGGTGCGAATAGTTGAACTGCGCGTTGAAGACCACGTCTCGGATGCCATGTGCCAACTTCTTGATGATAACTGCCGCAGCACCAGCAAGAAAACCCGTCGGGATGCTGAGAATCAGCATGAAACGGCGGTCGGTCATGTGGGTCTTGCGCCACCCATTGAAGCGGTCAATCCATCCGTCTATCTTATCGTGCAGCGTCACGGCTCGTAAGATAAAGTTGCTTTATCCGTTGATCCAAGCTTCAACGTCTTCGAGTTGCAAAGCAGGGATGTCAAGCTTGTTCTTCTTGCGCAAGCCGTTTAGCTTCTCACGAAGAGCAGAAGGCTTTTCAGCTTTTAATTGCTCTATGGTGTTATAGCCATTAGTGAGCAACAAAGTCGCCCATGTCTCGGCCATACCCAAAGCCATAAAATCTTCCTTGGTGGCGTTCTTCACGACCTTTTCAGGACGCATCATCGGGAACAACAACACCTCTTGGATGGTGGTCTGACCCGTGAGCAGCATTACGAAGCGGTCAATGCCGATGCCCATGCCAGAGGTCGGTGGCATACCATATTCCAAGGCGCGGAGGAAGTCATTGTCAATGACCATAGCCTCGTCATCACCACGGCCTGCCAATTTCATCTGCTCCTCGAAACGAGCACGCTGGTCAATGGGGTCGTTAAGTTCGGTGTAAGCGTTAGCCAGTTCCTTGCCATTAACCATAAGTTCGAAACGCTCAGTCAGCTCGGGGTTGTTGCGGTGACGCTTGCAGAGCGGCGACATCTCAACAGGATAGTCGGTAATGAAAGTCGGCTGGATGTAGGTGCCTTCGCACTTCTCGCCAAAGATTTCGTCAATCAACTTGCCCTTGCCCATTGAGTCGTCTACCTCGATGCCGAGTTGCTTGCACACATCGCGCAGTTGAGCCTCGTCCATGCCAGTGATGTCGATGCCAGTCTTTTCCTTGATGGAGTCAATCATGGTGATGCGTTTGAATGGACGCTTGAAGCAAATTTCGTTGTCACCCACCTTCACGGTGTCGGTGCCAAGCACCTCGGTGACAGCACGCTCAATCATGGCCTCGGTGTAGTCCATCATCCAGAGGTAGTCCTTGTAGGCCACATAGATTTCAAGACCCGTGAACTCGGGGTTGTGGGTGCGGTCCATGCCCTCGTTGCGGAAATTGCGCGAGAACTCATACACGCC
>Ga0265298_10002069_pt1 | contig 28714 bp, 30 predicted proteins | sample AusTroGonzalo_MG_3_FD_193486 | JGI IMG/M metagenome (GOLD analysis project Ga0265298, IMG submission 193486) | Bovine rumen microbial communities from tropical cattle in Woodstock, Queensland, Australia - Gonzalo_01 | ecosystem: Host-associated > Mammals > Digestive system > Stomach > Rumen ...
TAGAGGCTGCGGTGCAGCCCGACGACGGACTCCGTGCCGGAGCCGAAGACAAAGGCCGAGACGTAGTTGCAGGCGTCGCGGTACGCGCACGCAGCTTCGAGCAGCTGTCCGAGCTGCCTTTCGTCGGCCTTCAGCCTGACCTTGTTCGTTACCGTAACTTGCGTCAGCATATTACAAATATACGTAAAATATTCGAGTTTAACAAATTAGACAAAAGGCATCTCCCGATTCCTCCCACGATTGAAATCGTGGGTTTCCTCGGGTATTTATCATGAACAAAAGATACGACGTCGAGATAGAATACCTCGACAACGAAGGCAACGTGGTGGATTCCTCGTGCCAACTGCTTACGGATGATTACAATGAAGCGCTCGACACCGCCCGCAAGGTCGTCCTCACCAGCGAAGACCAGCAGGTCTCCATCTGGACATGGGACGATAAAAACGAGAAAGTCGTTGACAGCAACGTCGTCAAGAACATCCGAATGCAGAAAACCGTCTATGTCATCGTCGGCATCAACCTGACCGACCGGTTCGACCCCTGTCAGGACATGGACGTCAAGCTCACCACCGATGACCGTGCATTCGCAAGACGCGAACTCACGCGCCTCATCAAGGACTACATCGAATCATGGTACGACGACGAGGAGGAACTCCTCTCCAAGGATAAAATCCTCGAAAAATACTGGATCGTACAGGACGAACACTGGTGCTACGACCAGGGCGACTGGCACATGGAATTCCGGATCATCGAATCACGGCTGGTCTGAGACCATTCGTCATTGACGGGAAATACAAAACCCTGAACCCCGGTCCGGCAAAACCGCTCGGGAGACAATACCTGACAAAAATGACAGAACAGAACATCAAACTCACCAAACTCCAGCGCAAAGCACTGGAAATCATCAAGGACAAGGGACAAGTCTCCCCGATGGAATTCGCACAGCTCTATTTCACGGAGGAGAAACACCAATACCTTTTCACGGCCGTGTCCAACCAGGGAAACGGCGCCTGTGCTGGAAAGAAGGCCTGGCTTTCCGCCGGAAGCCTCCTCAATCGGCTCTGCAAGAGAGGCTACGTATATCACAAATTCGTACCTTCCCGGTACGGGAAGGGCCGGTTCGTCTACTGCATCACGGACAAAGGCGTGGAGGCGCTGGAAAACAAAGAAGGGGAGCGCTAAGCGTTCCCCTTCTGAAAACAGCTCTCCAAGGGCATCGGATGTTCCCATTCCGGACACGGAACGGCCGACGGTGTACCCCCTCGGGCCGGCTAACCTTAACTTTAATTCCCCGGAGAACCAGGAAACCGCCGGCTGGCTTAAATCGTGGCCCCGACAGGAGTCGAACCTGCACGCGTTTCCGCTTCAAGGTTTGAGCTTGCCGTGTCTACCTTTCCACCACGGGGCCTTGAGTTTCCTCGTACCCCTGGAGGGAATCGAACCCTCACTCCTTTCGGAACCGGTTCCTTAAACCGGCGCGTCTGCCGTGTTTCGCCACAGGGATATGAACTTCACACCCCTGATATCAGGGGCGAAATCACAACAGATATAAGAGTCGCATTCTCATCGGTAAACTTGCCACATCGTGTCAAATCGTTGCGGGGGAAGGATTCGAACCTACGGCCTCCGGGTTATGAGCCCGACGAGCTACCACTGCTCTACCCCACAATGGGTTTGTGAATGCAAAAGTAAACATAATTTTACAGAAAAACAAATATTTTTCGTAAATTTGCGTAAAAGCACTAAACTTTTTTTATTTCATGAACAAAACCAACCCCATCACTGAAGAATACCTCAAGACGGCCGGCTACAAGAGAGATATGTCCGCCCCGGCCGGCGTACATCGTATGTACAACGAGACGAAGGGCTACAAGAACCATTTCTCCTGGGTGACCTTCCAGAACGGCTGCGCCGTGGCCGCCTTCATCCGCGTCAACCATTACAACGCCGACGGCGCTCTTTGCAACACCGGCGTCTGGCAGAAGGAAGGCGACCGGCTTACCGTCGGGGACCTTGCCGCCGGCATCGAGAAGACCGGGGCAGACATTACGCTCGCTTAAGCCATGGACCACTTCGTCAAGGTCATAGTACCGCTGAAAATCGCCTTTGAGCCGTTCTACAAGATACGACGGAAGGCCATTCCGGGCGACCGCCTGCTCGTCAAGCTCTCCGGTAAGGAATACACCGCCGTCGTCCTCGAAACCGACGCCCAGCCGGATATCCCCGCTGAGAAAATCCTCCCCGCCGTCTTTCCCGAGAATCCGCTCCCGAGAATCACACGGGAAGAACTGGATTTCTGGAAGTTCATCTCGAAATACTACATGTGTACCCTCGGCGAAGTCTATGCCGCGGCCTATCCGCAGCACAAGACCAACGGGGAGAAAGCCCTGGCAAAGTCCGAGAAACAGAAGGAAATCCGACTCAAAAAGGAAGCCGAACACAAAAATGCCGTCATCGCGAGGCTTAAGGAACGCCTGGCAAAAAAAGAGGAGGCCCTTTCCGGCAAGCACTCGGAATCCGTCACCCGGCGGCTCGAACAGGAACGGGACAAGATCCTTTCCGAAATCCGCGAGCGCGAGAATCCGGAGCCCGATGAGCGCGATGCATCCGATGAAGAAAAGAATATCCTTCCGACCCGGGACAAACGGGCCAGGGAACTCATACAGTCCTTCCAGCCCAACCGTCCGGTGCTCGTGCACGGCGGTCCGGAAAGGGACGTCATCATCGCGGAATGCATCAAGGAAACGCTCTCCCGCGGTCTCAACGCCTTCGTCGTCGTGCCGGAAATCAACGTGAGCAAGCCTCTCCTGAGGCAGCTCCGCTACAAATGCGGCAAACGCGTCACCGTCTTCAACTCCGACAAATCCATGGGAGAACGCCGCGAAGCCGGCACCGTCCTCAGAACGGACGAGGGAACCCGTGTCTACGTCGGCACGCAGTCGGCCCTCTTCCTCCCTTTCCGGAGGCTGGGCCTCGTGGTGGTCGACGCCGAGGAGAACCCTTCCCACAAGGCCGAGTCCTCCCCGAGAACCAACGCCCGCGACGCGGCCATCGTCCTGGCCGGCATCCACGGCTGCGGGGCCATCCTGTCCACCGCCTGCCCGTCCCTGGAGTCGTTCTACAACGTCATGAACGGCAAATACACCGAATTCAAGGTCGAGGATAACGGCAAGGGATTCGAAATCATCGACACCTCCGCCGAGATCATCAAGTCCGGCATGGCCGGATGCCTGTCGCTGGCCCTTCTCAACAGAATGCGCAGGGTCGTCGCAAAGGGAGGAAAGTGCCTCATCCTTCATCCCTGGATGGAAGAATCCGCCGTCAGGGACCTTTATACCTATGCCGGTGACATCGCCTCCGGAAACAGCGTGAAGGTCGGGAACATCTCCGGTTACAAGCACGAAGACATCAGCGGATACGACCTCGTCGCCGTCCTGTCAACAGACCGCATCGGCAGGAAAAACGATTATCGCGCCGACGAGAAGACCGTGCAGATGCTCTACCGCATCCGTTCCGCCTTCGACGGGGAAATGGTCGTCCAAACGTCCGCAGCCGGAGCAGGCTTCCTGGACATCTCCGAGGACAACATCATGCGGATGCTCAACGAACGGTACCTGGCCGCCTTCCCTCCCTACGTGAGGGATATCCATATCCGTTTCACTGACCATTCGGACAAACGGACGGCCTATCTGTCGTCCTGCCTCCATAAAGAACTGGAATCCGAAGGATTCAACGTCATGCCGGTACAGAAAAAGTACATCGGCAAGGACGAATACGAACAGGGCTTCCGGTACATCAGGCTCTTCTTCCTCAAGAACGTCCCAATGGACAAGAAAAAACTCCAGGAGATAACCGACGGGTTCCAAAAGAAATACAAGTATTTCGGTCACGTCACCTTCGACGTCGATCCCGTTTGACAAAATGTGAAAAGGAGAAAAAAAATAAAAAGACTGTTCACTTTCCCTGAAAACGCATTCAGGGAAAGTGAATTTCCGTATCCTTTGAAGGACGCACCAATGCGTCCGGGAAAAGATACAAATAACAAAAAGGAAAAATGAAAAGACTGGCCATCATCTATCACAAGGCGGATTTCGACGGACTTATGTCCTTCTGCATCCTGAAAAACCATGCGATGAAAAACGATGTCGCGGACGAAATCTTCTCTTTCGGCTACAACTACAACCAACCTCTTCCCGAAGGACTCTTCGGGTTCGACAAGGTGTGGGTAGCCGACGTGAGCCTTCCCACTGAGGCGATGAAACGCCTCCATGACGAACACAAACTCGTCTGGATCGACCATCACCGCACCTCCATGTCAGAAGCAGCCAAGTGGAGCTACGACAAAGCCCCCGGCATTCGCCGGGAAGGCGTCGGGGCCTGCGAACTCTGCTGGGAATGGGCAATGAAGGACGCATTCGCATCCTCCAAGGAGGCGCCACTTCCTGTCGTACTGCTGTCGGCCTACGATGTCTTCGACAAAAAACGCATGGACTGCAACCGTATGCTGAGCTGGGACGACGAGGTGCTGCCCTTCCAGTGGGGCATGCGCAACCGTTACGGCCTCGACAGGGACGAACTCTATGCCGACTTCGCGGCAGGCGCCATCCATACGGATGAAATCATCCAGGAAGGGACCGTCATCCTGAACTACGTCCGGGAAAACGGACTCCGTTCGGCAGCGAACTACGGCTTCGAGGTGAAGGTCAACAAGATTTACAACGCCCTCGCCATCCTGACGGACAGCTTCGGCTCCATCCCGAGGGAACAGGCGGCCAGGGAAGCAGGAATCCCGCTCATCCTCTGCGCCAACCGAAGGGACGACGGCGTCTACTACGTCTCCGTTTACTCGTCCGGAGGAAAAGAACCGCTCGATATCGGAGCCTACCTCAAGGAAACCTACGGAGGAGGCGGCCACCCGGCTGCCGGCGGAGCCCAGGTGGACGAAAAGACCTTCATCAGGCTCATCACTGAAAAAGTGTTCTGATATGCCTTTCCTCAGCAATAACAACGACTGGACCTACTACTCGTCCGCCGTACCCGGTTATGCCGAAAAATTCGGCAACAACGGAATGCGCGAAAGGAACAAGCGGTATCTCGGTAAACTCAACGGGAAAAGGAAGGTCGACAGGGAATCCCTCGTCAACCTCCTCATCGAGAACAACATGCCGCTAGCCATGCTGGCCGCAACGCGTGTCTACAACAACGTCAAGCTCGCACACAGGAAAGAAAGCTACACGCTCGATGACACCTTCCAGGACTGCTGCTTCGCAATGACGAAAATGATAAAGGAAAAACAATTGCTGGACATCCCTCCGGCGTATTTCCAATCAAACCTCTATCTGACGATGTATACCTACGCCTTCAACAGGGCCAACTCGGCAGAAATCGAAAACCAGATGCCTTCACAACGCTTCGACGAACAGGATTACCCCCAGGATGCGGCAACCATCCCGAACGAAGAGTTCATCTGGTGGATAACGCGTGCGCTCCTTTCAAAGCGCGAATCGGAAATACTCTACCGGTATTACGTGCGCGAGGAATCCTTTCAGGATATCGGAGAATCCTTTCTCCTTACCGGGGAAAGAACAAGACAGATAAGCGTCAAGGCCATCAAGAAACTTAAGGAACGGCTCCGCAATTTCATCAAGAACCCCAGTTCATCCGTCACCCTGAACGATTTTTTCAAGGAAAAACTCGAACCATGGAACATCTCACCGAACACTTCGTCTTCCAACACAGAAAGCATGTCTTTAACGTCACCCGAAACGGCTATGACATTTCCATCGAAATCAGACGGGTCCAAGGACACCATATCCGGACAGTTCATGTCGTGGCTCCGCTCGGCACAAGCCGATAGGACCTCGATAACGCGGCCCTGAAGGCCATGTTGGAACAGCGAGACGAAATCGATATCAATTGACATACGAAGGCAACTCACTTTTGAGTCACCTTCTTTTCCGCGCCAAACTCATAAAAAAATCAAAATATGAAAAAATTCCTATCCACCATGACGGCACTCATCACGCAGTGCTCCTTCGCATATTTCACGGGCGAACAGCTGAAGGCCTTCCTTTCGTTCCAGCGTGCTTTCAACCGCCGCAGCATGCAGCTCATCGTCTCCATCTGCAAAGAGATGGCGACCCTGTTCCCAGACAAACAGATTGTCTTCGACCCGGATAACCGACCGTCTTGCAATTACTTTGACTGGAACGGCAGCGGCTGGTACGTGAACATCGTCTCCATGTGGTACGACCCCGACAAGGACAGCGTCATGGTCTTCGTCGAAGGGGAGTCCGGACATAAGAAAACCGTCCGGGCCGAACACCTGGACATGGACGAACCGTATACCCTCCGCCTCCTGATGGATGCGATCGTCAACCCGGTCGATCAGAATATGGTAAACATCCTCTGCATGACCGAAAAAATCAACACGGACAAATTCTTCGCCGTCTCCGGCAGAACGAAACCCATCGACATCCCTTACGCCGACAAGAAGAACTGTCCCGTCCTGACAGAGATGGGGCTCATCAAAAAACTTGTCGAGAACCTCGAGGAACAGCAGTCGCTTGACATCAACTACAACGACTAACACCACACATATCATGGTAGCCATCAAACATACGGAAGACCACATATCCGCCCCGGACAGGGACAGGACCGAACACGTGCCCGCCGTAGGGGACATCTACCTCAATAAGAACACACACTATCCGCAGATAGTGAGGCTGACCGCCGTCACCTCCTGGCAGAGGATGACCTTCTACAACTACGACTGGTACGACTTCATCAAGGGTGAATGGATCACCATCGACGACAACAAGGTCAGCGCCGATAACCTGAAAAGCTACTACGTCCTCCTCCTTGACGACTTCGACGAGGTGATGACCATGGCCCGTGCCGCCGTCGGCGGCGACATGAAGGTCCTCGATGTATTCGGCAAGAAAGAGGAGGAGACCGTCTCCATGGAGCTCATCTCCTCCAGGCCCGCCGAGCAGGTCCTCGCGCTCACCGATACGGCGGAGCGCCTGCAGGATAAGGTCGAGACCGTGAAGGTAATGATGCAGATGCTCGTCGAATCCATCCGCAGCGACATGCAGCGGCGCGTCCGCGCCCTGGAAAACCGCCTCTCCGACATCCGGGACTATGTCCGCGACCTCCAGCGGGTGATCACCGTGATGAACCTCTACACCGGACAGGGCGTGGACGTTACCGTCGTCACCGACGGGAAGCCCGCCGCACCGGGGACACCCATCCACGTCCGCCAGCGAATCCTCTACATGGACGAGGAGTACCTCGCCTCCGCCGAGTGGGGCGGCATCGACTGTAACGACGTAGGTCTCTTCTGCGACTGGATGCGGAAGCCCGCCAACAGGGACATCATCTGCCCGGAAGAGCGCTGCATCGTCACTATGAAACCCAAACGCTTCGACAAGCACTACTCCGGCGACGCCTACACGAACGCCCTGGAAAACCAGTGGAACCACCACACGATGGTCTTCTTCCGGGACGGGGAGAGGCTCCTTCTCATCGACTCCGAGGATCTCGAGCTCCACGGCACGGCCATCCCATACTCCGACCAGGCGGACCGCTTCGAGAAACGGTATCAAGAGATCATGAAGGAACGCTCCTTCCAGGAGTCGAACCTCAAAAAGCTCAAGGACGAGTCCGAACGGCTCGGCTACATGTACACGAAGTACCTGACGTTCCTCCAAGGTGTCGTAGACTCCGGGAAGGTCTTCGACCTTTCGGCGGGCCGGCCGGACTTCGCCAAGGGCGACGGCGTGGTCTTCATCCACGACGCGGAGAACGCCATCGGCACCGGCGAGGACTGGTACGCGTTCCAGGAACGCCTCAACGCGGGCATCCGCCGCGGGACGCGCGTGGTGTTCTTCCCTTACGGGCAGGATGAACACGGGTACCGTGTCGAGTCCGGCGTGCCGAACCGGTACTACTACCACGAGGCCTCTGCGCCGAAGCCGCCGAAGGCCGGCGTCTACAACGTGGACTTCCCGACGAAGACCGAACACGTCAAGGACGAGGACGGCCACTGGAAGAAGGTGACCGAAAAGGGAGACAGGCTCGCGCTCTTCTACACGCCCGTCAAGCCGTGGAAGTTCGACGGCGACCCGAAGGACAGGACCGAAGCATGGATCTACAACGGCTGGTGCGTCCTTAATTACGACGCCCTCACGGTGGATGATATCGACCGGTTCATGGCCGACAGGACCCAGCGCGAGCACTTCCGCCTCTGGATGCCCGTCCTTCAAGAAGCCCGCAAACAGCTCCTCAAGGAGAAAGCGGACGAGGACGCCTTCATACTCCTGATGCAGGAGGAGATACAAAGGGAGACAGGGAACCAGACCTATGAGGAGACCGTCCGCAATGCCATCCGCTGGTGGAAGACCAAGGTCGTCTTCTCCCGGCCGCTCCGCTCGGACGACGCGAAGGCCTGGCGGATGATCAAGAAAGAAATACTCAAAAAAAGGTAATAACGCAAGAAAGGAGGAATAGATATGAAATCACATAGATTACCCTACATCCAAAGCATCTGCCTTGACCTCTACATTAACTGCAAGCTCAAGAGCAAAAAAGACCACAGCCTCCCCATCACCGAGCCCCCTACGCTTACGGCGGATGAACAGCTTGTCTATAACATGCTGAAGAACTCCTCCATCACGGAAAGCAACCCGGACTCGCCACGCTGCTTCACGAAGGTGAACAGTGCCATCTACCTTATGTGTCGGCAGCTATGCCCCGGCCAGTGGTGTACGCGAACCCACTGCAAATCCTACTCCGGCCATTGCGCCTATCACTGCGGCGCCGGCAAGAGGCCCGCAACGTGTAACCTCTACAGGGATTACATCGAAAAGAAAAAGAGAAAGGAAGATGCTCAAGGAAATAATTGAGAAAATCGAATCGCTATGACACAGGAAGAAGCAATAAACTTTCAACCTCAGATTGCGATGCCCAACAGAAGGAGGGGGCAGGTTTTTCAACCACACCCCCTCCTTTCAGAGATAGTATCATACTGATATTTTCAACCTCATATTTCGTTTAGCCAAAATTAATAATATTATGTTATAAATCCGGGAAAACCCACGATTTCAATCGTGGGATGAAAGGATTTGGAATTATCCGAAATATTCGTTAATTTTGCAGTTAACGAATATGGTAAAGAAGCTCGTACATAACAACAAATCGGTTGTCAACATCAACTATCACATCATCTGGTGCCCGAAATACAGAAGAAAGGTACTGGTTGACGGAATAGACGTACGACTCAAGGAAATACTGCCCGGACTCGCGGCGGAACTGGAGTGTTCCATCGAATCAATGGAGATAATGCCGGACCACGTGCATATCTTCATAAAGGCTACGCCGCTCGTCCCGGTACACCTGATAGTAAAGAAGCTGAAAGCACGCTCCTCACGCATCCTCCGACACGACTTCCCGCAACTGAAAAGCCGGCTCAACACCCTGTGGACACGAAACTACTACTGCGAATCCATCGGATGCATATCCGAAGAGACCATCAGGAAATACATAGAGAACCAGAAGAATGCTTAAGGCCATCAAATATGAACTCCGGCCGAACGCCACGCAGCGCTCGCTCATCGCACGCACCTGCGGCTGCTGCCGTTTCGTCTACAACGAGGCCCTGGCCTTCACAAGAGAGAACCGGGTGTCCAACTACGGCCTGATAAAGCGCCTTCCGGCACTCAAGCAGCAGTACGAATGGCTCAGGGAAGTCCCGTCGCAGGCGCTGCAGCAATCGATAATAGACCTCGGAAAAGCGTTCAAAAACAAATGGAACGGACACAACGGCTGGCCGGTGTTCCACCGGAAAGGACACCGCGACTCCTTCCGCATACCCTGCACCTGCGAAATCGACTACGAACGCTACCGCATCAAGATACCTAAGCTCGGCTCCGTCAAGTTCTACCGGGACAAACCCATAGACACAATCAGAATCCATTCTTACACGATCGTCCGCGAACCTTCCGGACGCTGTTACGTATCGCTCCTCTACGAGGCGCCGGACAAGGTTCCGCTTGCCAACGGCAAGGCCGTAGGTATCGACGTGGGGATAAAGGACTTCGCCGTATGCACGGACGGGACGGTGTTTGAAAACCAAAGACACCTCGCCGCCAGCCTCCGCAAGCTCCGCGTCCTCCAGCGTACCATGGCACGCCGCTACGACAAAACCAAGGATATCTACGATACCGACGGACGGAAAATCGGAGTACGTGAACCCCAGTCGAAAGGATGGTACAAGGCAAGGCTCGCAGTAGCGAAATGCCACGAGAAAATCCGCAACCAGAGGAAAGACTACCTGGATAAGGTCAGTTCCGAAATCGCATCGAAGTACAGCGTCGTCTGTGTCGAAGACCTGAACGTAAAGGGCATGGTCAGGAACCGTCACCTGTCACGTGCCATCGCCGACTGCGGCTGGCGGACCTTCAAGGACATGCTCCGGTACAAATGCGACACGCTCATCGAGGTGGACCGGTTCTTCGCGTCCAGCCAGACCTGCGGACAATGCGGAATCAAGAACGCGAAGGTGAAGAACCTCGCCGTCCGCCAATGGATATGCCCGCAATGCGGCGCTGTTCACGACAGGGATAAGAACGCATCTAAAAACATCCTCCGGGAAGGACTGTCCCGGTATTCGCTAAGTTCCTCGTCGGAGGGATTTGAATAGAACCACACGAATTTATTCGTGGGAGCAGTCAGTACCTGTGTAACATCCTGTCTCTGTGTCCCGAAGCCTTCCGTGAAGCTTCTGGAGGAGATCGATGACGGCCATCTGACGGTTCCCGGTCTCTTGACGAAGAGGGCCGGTCTGCCGCACTGCGTGGATGTATCAGTCGATGCATATCTGAACTTCGGAGATGACGCGATGATGATGATGAACTACGTCCAGTACCTCGCCCTGGAGGAAAGGCCGGTGAAAGGTGATACGGTCGTCTACAGGTCGCGTAGGACCTTCGCGCCCGAACCCCTGGAGTACCAGATGGTCGTCACCGACGTCTATGCTGAGGAGGATGTGAAGACGCGCGAGGTGCCGCTCCGTGACGGCTGGACGAAGAAGGTCGTGGAGAGGACGGACACCATCGTTACTCTAAAGGGGAAGGTTCTGGCCGCGCCGGAGGGTGCGGACGATTAGCCCGACGAAATTAACCTATCTCATAAATCCACTTAAATATCTATATCTCCCCGGGGCGACGCCATCAAGGTGCCGCCCCTTTTTTGTCAAGCAGAAACAAAAGACAAACCTTCAAAATCCATGACAACTTTTCCGCCAAGGCTTATCCCCACAAGGGGGATTTCCCTCGTCCAAAGGACTCCGGAAGCCTTGGCGGAAAAGTTGTCTTCTTTCCTGCACAACGGGACACAAGTGTCCCGAACTAATTCAACAACCAAAACAATCCATCCTATGTTTATCGAAATCGGAAACAAGATCGTCAATTCCTCCTACATCTACAGGGTTGATAAAATAAAGAAAGATGAAAACATCATCTTTCTCCAAATCCGCAACAGCGTCGAAAGCCACCTCGTCAACGACGAGGCCTATGAAATAGTGCGCAAGATGCTCCTCAAGAAAGAGAAGGACAACCTCTCAGACCAGGTCAAATCCCTCACCTCGGTTGTACGCGACTTGTGGAAACTCCTCAGTGCACGCCTCCGCTAACCACCAACGACAAAACGCCATGAAAAAGTACATCGGAATCCTCCTCGCGGCCCTTCTGGCCGCATGCGCCTTCTCCCTCCTCCCCGACGCGGAAGACGTAAAAGAGACCTTCTCCCCTTCATGGGAACTCATCTCCGCGACGACCACCGCCACCGTCTACAACGCTGTACCAGCCCAGTGCAACGAGGACTGCCTCCATACGGCCTCCATGTTCACCATCGTACCGGAAAACATCTCCAGTGACCGCATCCTGGCCATGGAAAGGACCATGATGGCGGAGTTCGGGCTCCGTTACGGCGACGTCGTCCTCATCGAGGGCGCCGGCAGCTACGACGGGCTCTGGCAGATACAGGACACGATGAACAAACGGTTTGCCGGACAGCATAAGATAGATTTCCTCGTTCCGGACAACATCCGTCACGGGAAATGGAAGAACGTCAAGGTCTATAAACAAACCAACAAAGAATTCTACGCCTACGGATTTTAACAAAAATTCACGGTTAATCACTTCCAAAGGGAGTTTCCCCCTCCGGGGTGTTCCCCTTGACGGGGAACAACAGACTTTGGAAGTGATTGTCCTTAAAGGCAGACAAGGCTCACGCCTTGGGAAAACGAAGACAAACAAAAAAAACAAATAAACAATGAAATTTTTCTTCTTTGAAACGTCCATGCAGCCCCGTGGGGCCAACAACGAGCTCCGGCCTACGCTCAGGGCACTCCCGGGACAGACTTTCGACGACGGGTCTCCCGTCGATCCGGACATCAACGTGCAGGCCCCGAAGGACCCCAAGGTCTACTCCGGAGGAACCCGCCTCGAGTATCCCATAGGTACGCTGTTCTGCAGCAACCATCTGGAAGAGGTGCAGACCGCCAACGGGGCCGTGTACTACTCAATCTACTACAACAACAAGCTGGATACCCCTTCGGAGTTCCATCCCGTCTCCGAAGACCCTTCCTTCCAGTGGAACAGCCCGAACCACCGGAACGACGCAATGAACATTGCGCTGACGAAGTTCAAGGCCTTCGGCGATCAGGAAGTACAGGACACCAAAACACAGAAACCTATGGCAGATAAAAAGAAATCCAAGGCCGTCTCCGGACCGGCCGACATCAACGGGAACGCCCGCAGCGCGTCCCCGGACTGGTCACCGGCCTACCAGGACCAGGTCGAAACCGAAACCGACCTTCTGGTCATCTGGATGAGAAGGACCCTCAAGCAGATGAATATCCGCGGCACCGTTCCGGCAAAGAAGGATGATGAAATCATGCAGACCGTCAACCGGCTCTTCAGCGCCGGCGAATCCGTCGACTCCATCGCCAACGTCAACCGCCTGAACGCCATCATGACCGCACAGCGGATGGACGTCCAGTCACTCGGGCTCATCGCCAAGGGACCGTTCAAGTGGTACCTTGAGGAAATCTGGAAAGAGCACGAGAAGAAAACCGCCTGCACGGCCGTCGCCCGCGGCGAGGACGGCGCCGACGACGCCACCTTTATCATCTCCACGGCGATGAACAACATCAACGGCACGATGAACGCCGCTACGCCGGAACTTGTGGAAAAGGTCAAAAAAGCCATGGGCATGGGCTGGACCGTGAACGACATCCTCGTCCCGGACGTGCTGACCGCCAAAGACGACATGTCGCTCCTGATGGACGACATCGTAAACGGGGTAATCGAGGCACCCAGGAAAATCCAGGGCGCATCGTTCCTCGACACCATCATGGCGGACAAGAAGCTCGCCTGCCCGAAGAAGAAGGACGGGTTCTGCATCGAACCCAAGAAATGGTTCCTCCTCATGGGCAACCTCAAGGAGAAGACCAACACGCTCATCACCGGCCCCTGCGGTACCGGCAAGACCGAGATCGTCAGACGCATCTGCGAAGCTACGGGTACGAACTTCACGCTCATCCCCATGGGTACCATCACGGACCCCACCGAACAGCTCATCGGCAAGATGGACCTTGACCCGTCCACCAACGGTACCCGGTTCGACTGGGCGGACTTCGCCCTGGCGGTGCAGCGTCCCGGAGTCGTCCTCCTGGATGAAATCAACCGCTGCCCGCGAAACGGGTGGAACACCCTCTTCTCCATCCTCGACGGCAACAAAACGCTCGTGGCCTCCGGCGCCAAGTCCACCGACCAGCGCGTCATCTCGGTCAATCCGGACTGCGTCTTCTTCGCCACGGCGAACCTCGGCGCAGAGTACGTCGGCACTTCAGAAATCGACGCGGCCCTCGATGACCGCTTCATGATGATCGAGCTGGGCTACCTCGACGCCAAGGACGAATGCGACGTACTCGTCGCACGCACCGGCATCGCCAAGGAAGACGCCAACAACATCGCGCTCGTGGCCGACAACATCCGGAAACAGTACAGGAGCAACGCCCTCCAGCAGAGCGTCTCCATCCGCAAGTCCCTGATGGCCGCAAAGCTCGTCCGACGAGGCTATGACGTGGAGGAGGCCATGGAGATGGCTTTCCTGCCGGGATTCCAGCCAGGCGTGACGGACAAGGACCCGAACAGCGAACGTGGCGTCGTACGCGCCATCATCGCATCGCGTTTCAACAACTAAAAAACTACGCCAATGTCCAAGACCATTCCGACCCAATCACAGATCGATGTCGTCATGTCCGACTGGATGGGCAACCTCCGCCAGAAGGAAGAAGGAAACTTCGTCCACAAGGGGCAGGGCGGCATCCGCCGCCAGAGCGGTGAGTCCGCGGCGGACTACATCCTCGGCGATGTCAAGAGACTTGACGGCCTCGACCTCATCAAACACTCCAGGATGGCTGCCGAACAGATTGTCAACGCAATCGTGCCGGAACCTACAAAGCTCAGCGTCGGAAGCGACGACAGCTACCACGGCATCGAACACGGCGTGCACCACATCAACATCGCCACGGACTACTTCGACAACAAAGATCTCACCAACCGCCAGAAAGCGGACATCATGATGGGACTCGCCGCACACGAAGCGGCCCATGGGGCCTTCACGGACGAACAGCTGAAAAAGGAAAAGCTCGAAGGGATCATCGACAATACGACCATGCTCCGCAAGGAAATCTGGAACGTCATCGAGGACGAACGCATCGAGTTCCTCCTGGGAGAGAAATGTCCCGGGTTCGCTTCAAGCGTCGGCAAAACCAAAGGGTACTATTTCAAACAGCTCAAAGCAAACGTGGACGCCAACGTCGGGGAACCCACCGAGCCGCTTCCGCGCCTGCTGAACACCCTCATCCAGGCCGTGCGATATCCTTCGGAGCTCACGGAGGAACAAGTAAAGGAGAATTTCGACGAGCTTGAATCCATCCGCCGCATCCTCACGCCCTATCCGCTGACGCCGGAAGGCGCCTGGGACGCCACCGACCGCGTCATGGACGTCATCCGTGACATGGCCAAGGAAAAGGCCAAACAGGAAAAACAGCAGCAGCAGCAACAGCAGCAGCAGTCCGCAGGCGGACAGGGACAGCAGCAGCAACAGCCCGCCAGCGGGCAGGGACAACAGGACGGCCAGCAGCCGTCTTCCGGACCCGACGGGAAAGGACAGGACGCAAAACAGAAAAAGGAAAAGGCCCCCACCAAGGCCGAAATCCAGAAGGCCCTGTCGCAGATGCTCGACTCCCAGCAGACGCAGGGGATGCTCGGCGCCATGAAGAAGGACAACGAGAAGTCATCCGGCTCCAAGACGTCCTCCTACCTCAACATGGAGGAGGCGCTGGAATACGTCAACGAAGACGATTCCGAGTGCACGGGCGCCGGCGGCGGCAATCCCGATACGTTCGTCTTCAAGCCGGAAGGTGACGCCGACGCCTACAACGACGCCCTCGGGCGCGTACGCCCCTTCGTGCCCGCCATGAAGAAAGCCCTCACGTGCCGTGCGCGGCAGCAGGACTATACCCTCCAGGGCATGCCCTCCGGGAAGCTCAACTGCAACAAGCTCGCTTCCCTGCAGATGGGGAACACCCGCATCTTCACCCGTTCCGGCTCGGTGACGAGCTCTTCCGCCTCCGTCATCATGCTGATCGACGAATCCGGCTCTATGGGCGGCAGCCGCATGCTCGCCGCCCGTGATGCCGCCGTACTGGTAAAGGAAGCGCTCGACAGGGTGAACAACGTGCGGTTCTTCTGCTACGGCTACACGTCCAGGACCATCCGCGTCTATGCCGAGAACGCCAGGACAGCCAAATGGGCGCTCGGCGGCACACGGGCCAGGGGAGGAACACCTACCGGCGACGCGATGCGCATCATCTCTGAACGGGTGCGCAAGTACACCCAGAGCCCGTGTCTGATGCTCGTCCTCACCGACGGCGACCCGGACAACAACAACAAGGTCCGCCAGCAGGACAAGGAGCTCCCGCTCAAACAAATCTACCCCGTCGGTGTAGGCATCCAGAGCACCTGCGTGCGCAACGGCTTCAAAGAGTACATCGTTATCGACGACATGTCCCGCTTCGCGGAACAGATGGGACGGCTCACCCGGGGCAAGCTCGAGAAGATGCTCGTAAGAAAAGAATCGGAAAACTAACCCTTAAACATCAAACACCATGAACGTCTACGAAATCGTCACGAAAACCATCCTCGACCGGATGATCAACGGTGAAATCCCCTGGCGTGAGGTCATGCTCCCAAAGAAGGGCGAGAAAGCCCAGTTCACCAACCCCTGCACGGGCACGGCCTACTCGGCCCTCAACTGCCTGCTCCTCGGGGCGCCCGGACAGTACAGCACCTGGAACCAGATCAAGGAAAGGGGAGGCCGCGTCAACGACGGCGCCAAGTCCCACATCGTCACCTTCTGGAACACCTTCATCCCGAAGGAATACAAGGACGAGGCCGAAAAGCTCGAAGCCGAAGGCAAGAGCACAGAGCACCTCAAGCAGCAGACGCTGAAGTACTACCGTGTCTTCAACCTCAACGACGTCACGGGCATGAAACTCAAGAAGGAAGACGAGACCGTCGCCGCGCAGCAGCGTGCCTCCGATCCGACGGACATCGCCGAGATGGCCCTGTTCGACTACCGTCACAACGAAGGCATCAAGGTCGTCCCGTCGCAGGGCGACGAAGTGGTCTACGACCCCGGGAACGACACGGTCCACATGCCGGAAAAAACCCGCTACGCCCTCGAGGAGGACTACTATGCGAGCCTGTTCAGCGGAATGGTCCATTCCACGGCCACGAGCGGCCGGGTGAACCGCGAGACCGAACTCAAGAAAATGGCCGACGGGGAAGTGTCCCCTAAGGAAGAACTCATCGCGGAGATAGGCTCCTCGATGATCCTCACCTCCTGCGGGCTCAAGCGCAACGAAACGCACGAGCAGATAGCGGCCATCTGCCAGAAATGGGTCGAGGCCATGAACAAGGACTACCGCCTCATCGTCTATGCCTCATCCGGGGCGGAAAAGGCCGCACGGTATATCCTGGGCGGCTATGCCGCCTGAGAACCCTATTGATTTTCATATCAAAACAAATTACCTTTGCAAACGATGCAAAACGAACAGAAACCAACCCTGCAGACCATGCTGGACCGGTTCAACCCCCAGCAGAGGGAAGCCGCAACCACCATTGACGGACCGCTCCTGGTTATCGCCGGCGCGGGATCCGGAAAGACCAGCGTCCTGACGGCACGCATCGCGTACCTCATCCAGAACGGCGCGGACCCGTCCCGTATCCTGGCCCTGACCTTCACCAAGAAAGCCGCAGAGGAGATGCGCGAACGCATCATCGCCCTCAGCGGGCCTTCAGCCAGGCGCATCTGCATGGGGACGTTCCATTCCGTGTTCATCCGCTTCCTGCGTCCCAACGCCGGACGGATAGGGTTCCCTCCGGGATTCACCATCCTCGACGAGGACGATTCCACGAGCTGCCTCTCCCGGTGCATCCAGAACATCATCGGGAAGGGGCGACCGCCCAAGCAGCAGTGGAGCGAGGCGCAGAAGAAATACTTCGCCGAACTGGACGCCAACTACAAGACCAAACAGGTCAAGGAAATCATCTCCGCCTACAAGAACGAACTCATCACGGCCGACATGTACGACACGCCCCAGCAGGCGCTGAGGAACAAGGCCGGCGGACGCGAGATGCTAGGCCCCATCTTCCGTGAGTACCGGGACCAGTGCCTCCGCATGGGAATGATGGACTTCGACGACATCCTCCTCTATACGGACATCCTCCTGGCGAACAACCCCGACGTGAAGAACCACCTCGCGGCGTCCTTCGACTACATCCTCGTGGACGAATACCAGGATACCAACACCGCCCAGTACTCCATCCTCAAGCGGCTGACCGAATGGAACCGCAACATCTGCGTGGTGGGGGACGACTCCCAGTCCATCTATGCCTTCCGGGGCGCCAAGGTGAAGAACATCATCGACTTCCCCGAACACTACGCCGGCTGCAGGGTAATCAAACTGGAGCGGAACTACCGTTCCACCCAGAACATCGTGAACGCGGCCAACAACGTCATCAGCCACAACGAGACACGTATCGACAAGACCTGCTTCACCGATGCGGAGAAAGGCGCCCCCATCCTGATGCTCACCGGCAACGATGAACGAGAGGAAGCCAAAAATATCGTCAAAACCATCCTCGAGAAAAAGAAAGAGGACAAGGACCTCCGGTATTCCGACTTCGCGGTGCTCTTCCGCACCAACGCGCAGTCGCGTGCCATCGAGGACGCCCTCGTAAGGAACCGCATACCCTACACGGTGTATTCGGGCACGAACTTCTTCTCCAGGATGGAAGTGAAGGACCTGATGGCCTACTTCCGCCTTGCGGTGAACCCCGGCGACGACGAAGCGTTCCTGCGCGTGGTGAACAAACCCGCCAGGGGCGTCGGCAAGAAGGCCCTCGAGACCGTCTGCAATGTCGCCCGTTCGTGGAACTGCTCCATCTGGCAGGCCGTGACGCATCCGCAGTTCGCCTTCTGCGGGCTCCAGCCGAAGGCCTACGCCGGCGTGAAGTCGTTCATCGAGGAAATGGTCGGGTTCATCGAGATGACCTGGAGCAAGGGCGCATACGAGACCGCCTGCGCCATCAGCGACAAGGTCGGCTTCTATGCCGAATACCTCAGCCAGAACGACGAGGAATCCCAGGACCGGGCGAACAACATCCGCGAACTGGTCGACTCCGTCAAGGCCTTCGAGGAGGAAGTGGCGGGGAAAGACCCGGACGACGGGCAGTCCTACGCACCGAACCTCGCGGGATTCCTGGAAAACATCTCCCTGCTCTCGAACGCCGACACCGGCGACGACAAGGAGGACAAGGTCTCCCTGATGACCGTCCACTGCGCCAAAGGGCTGGAATTCAACACTGTTTTCGTATCGGGAACCGAGCAGAAGCTCTTCCCGATGGAAATCGACAAGACACAGTTCGAACTCGAAGAGGAAAGGCGCCTCTTCTACGTCGCCATCACCCGTGCGAAAAAGAACCTCTACATCACCAAGGCCAAAAGCCGCATACGGTTCGGCACCCGCATGGACTGCTATCCCTCACCGTTCATCGGCGAGATGAGGTCATCCGCCAAGTAACGAGAACTACCTTTATTCCATACTTTGTTTAACCCTTAAACCCTTTCCACCATGAAAGAACTCGAAAACCAAATCGTTGAGCTCTGCCAGGGCTTCATCGCCGACTCCGCCAAGGATTCCAAGGCTGCACGACAGCGCATGCGCCGTGCGACCCTCCAGATCGCCAAGCTCGGCAAGGAGTACCGCAAGCTCTCCATCGAGGCCGACAAGAAGGCTTAGTCCTTCCCGGCACCAACCAAGGGGCGGGCGCTGCACCGCCCGTCCCTTAAAAACACCTCAAACGGCTCAAAAACATACGGAAAACCGCTTAAATTATATATAATTACAGCCGTCAGCCGGCATCTCGCTTGAAACGAAACCGGCAAGATGATACCTTGCGAAAAAACTATATGTCATGGCTATCATCAAGAAAGACGACCAACGGATGACCGAACGGGACAGGAGAGACATGCTTCGCCCCTTCCTTGATTCCGAAAGCGGAACCAAAGCCCTCCAGAGTTACATCAACCCTGACAGGACCATGGACCGTGGGGGTATGTACACCCTTGAAATCCTCAACAACTTAATCCAATCTGATTATGGCACAAATGATTTATACCAGCGAGTCCCACCGGAAGTGTTCGGAGGCCTGTCAAAAGGCGGTCGAAGAAATGTCCAAGCATCCCTTATCGCTCGAGCAGAAGATTGCACAGATGAAGCGCAACCGCATGCCGTCCAGGAAAGCGGATACACCCGACTCCAAGAAGTAATCGGGAACTGGGCCGAACGCGACGGCTCCTGGGACGACTATCCTGAAAGCACCCTCGAAAAGAAAGGGTACAAGCACATCGCCGAGGAAGACGGCAGCGAATCGCGCATCTTCACCGACAAGAAGGACAAGGTCTTCAAGACCATGGCCGGGACGCACTATTCCAATATGTCCCTCTTCCTCGACAAGATTACCATCCACAACTCCATCTTCCCGGAACTCCCTTACCATATCAAGGGGTTCGGACTGCGTGACGACGCCACGCCCTACAGCGTCAAGGATGATTTCGTCCTCATCGTAGACCAGCCCTTCGTCGAAGGGCGGCGGCCCACCCGTAAGGAAGTCGAGGACAAACTCACCGAACGTTCGTTCTCGAAGACCGAAAACGGTTTCTTCTGGGTGTCAAAGACCGACAATACGGTCCTCCAGGATATCACCAAGGGCATCGACGAGATCGATGACGACGATGCGTTCTTCCAGCAGGCGTCGCCCAACTGCGTCTTCAACGACAAGTACAGGCAGCTGTTCGTCTACGACTGTGACTGCTTCCTCAAGCATTTCCCGGTCGATTCGCTCCAGCAGGACCGCTTCGGCCTCAACGAACTCCAGGCAAACAGTGTCTCCGGCGCCTTCAACGAGCAGGTCTGGCGCAAGATCCTCGGCGACCAGTACGACAAGTTCGACAAGAATATGAAAAGCCGCATCGTCAAGGCCCTCCGCCTCAACGGTGCGTATCCCCACCTCATCAACGGGAGGGAAATCCGCCTGGTCAACCCGCTCTCCGAAACGGTCAACATCAACGGCAGGGACATCAAACTCTACCGCGGTACCGTCGCAGTCGGACATCCCAACTCCTTCAAGAAGGAGAAGATCTGGAAGATCCCAGCACTGCAGTTCAATGAACAGTCCGTGTCGGAAATCAAGCGGAACATCTCCAGGCTCCTCCCCGAGACGATGGATATCAACGATTTCCTCTACGACAGCCGTTTCTTCGGCCCCGGCGCCGAATCCAAGAAAGCCCCCATCGACCGGGCCTACTACCGCGACTGCATCAGCAACCTCGGTTACATCCCGATGCCGGACTCCCGGATGAAACTCAACCCGGACTTCGTCGTCCAGGTCAACCCGAACAACCGGAACGAAGTGCTCATCAGCCACAAGGACTGCGTAGCCTTCATGGTCTGGACCCATCCGGGCGAAATCGAAGACATCGGTAAGATGACACCCGCCGACAGAACGCGGCTTTCCACCGGCCAGCCCGCCGAAATCAACGGCAGACAGGTTGTCTTCAACCTTGACAAAGGCCGCATCGACGACGTCTACAACGGTCTCCGCCTGCGGCTCACACAGAAGGTCGGAACGGACATGAATCCCCTCGAGAAGGAGAAAAAAACCGAAAAGAAACCGGCCAAGGCGCCCAAGATGCCGAAACTGAAGATGTGAAAGCGTCTCCGGTTCCATACCAACCAACAAACCAACACCAGGCACGAACCCGCACACTCTGCGGGTTCGACTTTTTACAAAGACTAACCATTCAAACCCTCATATATGAAATTCACCATCGACTGCGGGCTGATGCTCGACACCATCCAGAAACTCCTCTATGCGGTTCCCCGGAAAACCGTCATCCCCGCCTACGAGTCCTTCCTCATCAGACTGGAAGGCGACAGGCTCACCCTTACCGCCTCCAACGGCGAACTGACGATGCGCTCCACCATCGAGACCGCACCGGAGTACGAGAAGGCCGACGGCGCCTGCTGCGTCACGGCAAAACTCCTCAAGGACCTCCTCGACCAGATCCCGGACCAGCCCGTCTCCTTCGAGACGCAGACCTCGGACAAGGGCGACTACGTCGGCATCGAATGGTTCGGAGGCAACTCCGTCCTTCCGCTGTTCAACCCTGACGACTATCCCGTCATCCCCGGCGTCAGCAAGGACGCCACGGCGGTCTCCTTCGAGACCGGACCTTTTATGGACGCCATCGGGAAGACCTACCGGTCCGCCGCCAGCGACAACGTACGGCCCATCCTCAACGGCGTGAACGTCGAGATGCACAAGGACAGGACCGTCCTCGTCGCCTCCGACACCCGGGTGCTCGTCTTCGTGGAAATTCCCGGAGGATGCGGGGCCGAAGGCCAGTTCCTCATCGGGAGCGAATACATCAGCGCCCTCCTCAGGTTCAACACCGCCGACGCGGAGACCATCGACATCAGATATGACGAGAACTACATCCAGATGGAAATCGCCGGGCAGACCGTCATCTGCCGGAAAGTGGTAGGGAAGTACCCCGACTGGACCAAGGTCGTCCCGAAGGACTCTCCCGTCAAGGCTACCCTCGACAGGGAGGCGCTCCTCGGCGCCATCAAACGCATGGCCATCTTCTCCAACACCTCGAACGGCGTCATCACGATGCTCTTCCACAACGACAAGGTGGAGATCAGCGCCAATGACTTCGCCATGGGCGTCAGCGGCAAGGACTCCGTCCCCTGCAAGATGGAGGGGGAACCCGTCGAACTGAAGTTCAAGAGCTGGTACTTCGTCGACCTCCTCGGCAAAGCCTTCGAGAAGCAGGAGACCGTCGTCCTGGGAATCACCGACCCCCGCCGGGCCGTCTCGTTCGACGCGGAAACGAAGGAATGTCCCGTCCGGGCCATCCTGATGCCCTGTGTCACCAACTAACAATCCTTAACACGGGGCGCGGCCAAACTCCGGTGCGAACCGCAGCCGGCGCCAAAAAGGCCAAGCTTCTTTTTCATGACAGTCCTTCGGTACAGTCCCCTTCCGGCAAGCCGGGAAGGGCGGGGTGCAGTCAATCACCCCATGATGTAACGCCACGCCGCAAGGCGGCTGAAGGAGGGAGGGCTACGCCCGTCTGTACCTCCGGGCAGTTACAAGCCCACGAATTCATTCGTGGGTAGTTGACCATCGGGATACATTGCGACGACGCCACCGTCCCCCGTGTTATTTTTTCCAACCTCAACCACCAACCTCCGCGCGATATGCCCAAGACCCTCCGAATCATCTTACTCCGAAAACAATGGGACAAGATGCTCCAGTGTCCGTCCGACAACCCGAAAATACTCCTTCCCCTTTCAGCGGGATGGGTCCGCTGCCTGTGCCGCATTCCCGGCAAAGACAGCGAAGGGAAACCGACCAAACTCCGCATCCCCAAGCAAGCCATCGGGATGCTCGTCAACAACGGGAAAATCTCCGGCGAGACCGTAATGCGCAGTACCGTCATAGAATCCTATGACAGGGTAGCCATCTCCCTCGGCTATGCCGTCGGACAGCCGATGCTGTGCGGTGACATAACCTCCATCCGCATCCTCAACCCCAAAGGACCCAAAGAAGGATGGAAATTTGAAATCTGCTTCAAGAACGTCGAATTAGCTAAAATACAATCCATACGTAAAAGCGATTGATAAAAACAAATACAAACCCCCTAATACAATCCCCGTGTCTCCTGACACAGGGATTGTATTTCCCGTCAATCAGGGCGCAACCTGCCGTTGCGCTGAATTACACAAAAAAAACAAAAGGGGAAATGGAAAGAAAAACAAACATTTTCACGAGCTATTACGGAGGGCATATCCTCCACAACAGGGGCAAACAGCTCCTGGTTTCCGTATCAAACGGGAAACCCGCAGCGTTTATCACCGACCTGCGCTGGGACCAGGTCCTCCCGGACTGGGACATGCTCGTGAAACCCTACAAGGAGGGACGCCTGGATGCCGAAGGCTACTACGCCCTCTATTACCGTTCTCTCACCAGTAACAGAGAGGCTATCAAGGCTACGCTGGACAAAATCCTTTCCATTGCCAGGGAAAGGAACAAGGACGTCGTCCTGCTCTGTTTCGAGCGGCCCGGGGCCTTCTGTCACCGGCATGTCCTCGCGGACTGGCTCGGGAACGAACTCGGACTGGACGTAAAGGAACTGGGAGAAGAACAAAAACTATTCTAAAAAGACTGGTAATTTTTCCGCAAAGGGATTGCCGCCACTGCGGGCGGCTCCCCTCGTCCCTTCCGGGCCTCGGAATCCTATGCGGGAAAGATTACCTTCCTGTCTATCAGAAACAGGGATAAGCCTATCCCTGTACATTATTCAACAAAATGAAAAAAACAAATCCTATGAAGTCTCTCCTTCTCTACACCGACGGTGCCTGCAGCGGCAACCCGGGACGCGGCGGATGGGCCGCCGTCGCCTTCAACAGCGAAGGCATCAAGATAGCCGAGTACACCGGCGGGTTCCGGAAGACCACCAACAACCGCATGGAAATCCTTGCCGTCGCGGAAGGCCTACGCCTCCTGCGCGGACAGTTCCCGGACGTCAAGGACGTCACGGTCTGCAGCGATTCCGCATATGTGGTGAATACCGTCAACCACGGCTGGAGCCGCAACTCCAACAACGACCTTTGGAACAAACTCGACGAGGCTGTCGCCCTCTTCGACGAGGTGAACCTGGTCAAGGTCAAAGGCCACGGCACCGACCGGAAGAACTGCATCGCCGACCGGCTCGCAGTGCTCGCATCCCAGCAGTGCTCCACGGCGGCCGACACCGTCTACGAAAACGAGAACGGGGATGTCTTCTACCAGCAGGTGAACGAAACCATCTCCGCCAAGAAACCCGTTCCGGTCAACATCCAACTGTTCAACCATAACTGCCCGGAGAAACGGTTCATCAAGGTGACGCTCAGCAACGGCAGCACCGTCAGCATCACCGGCCTTTACGAGGGCTATGAACAGTACGACTGCACCCGGGAGGAAGCCGCCGTAACCGTGGACATCGCAGACCGCTTCTGCGACTGGCTCAACGGAGGAAACCTTTAAGACTTTCAAAAAAATGAAAATCAACGTCATTATCTCCCGTCCGTACTCTGAAGTACGTAACATCTGCCACGGCATCAAGAACTCCGACCTCAACTCGCTCAAGAAAGCCGCCTTCTGGCTCGCTGTCCTCATCCCCGACAAGAGCATCCTCATCCCTGTTCCCGGACATGACAGCCGGCAGACCTACATGCGCCTGATAGGCACCGCCGCGGTTTTCGAAGCGGAAAAGCTCGGGAAGGACATCCGCGTCCTCTTCGCCCTCGACGGGAAGGAACATCCTTCCCTCTGCGAGCTCAAGGAAAAAGGCCTTCCTGTTGACGGGGTAGACCTCGGCATCAGATGGTCGACGCCGGAAAAGGATTACCGGCAATGCCTTGAAAAAAACATCGCCGAAGGCTACCGCCCCGTGCTCATCGACAACGTCATCGACACCGGCAAGACCATCAAGGCCTGTCTCGATGTCATCGGGGACGCTGACGTCGCCGTCCTCGGGAACACCGGCAGATGGACCCGTGAATGCATCTCCAAAGGCGATGTCATCAACTACCGGGCGAACTCCGTAAAGGTCAAGAAAATCCTCGATGACGGACTCCTCATCAGAGACCCCTACGGCGTCGAACAAGTCATTGACTGGGAAGACGTAGCTCAATACAACCAAACCTTCTAAACATTTTCCAACTGACTTAATAGTACGTACCATGAAAAATCTCAAGAAACTGCTCCAGCACATCCGCAACATCAACTACATCGGCAACCTCAACTGCGGAAACCGCGCCAGCCGGCGCCAGGCGAAGAAACTCATCAAGAAACAGTAGGAAGGACCTAATATCATAAAGCCAGCACATATATGCCAATCAAGTACTACACGGGTAACATCACCCCTTCCAAGGGAACCGTTTTCGTCTTCGGTTCCAATCCCGAAGGCCGCCACGGGGCCGGTGCTGCCAAAATCGCCCGACTCCACTTCGGAGCCGTCTACGGCCTTGGAGAAGGCCGCCAGGGCATGTCCTATGCCATCCCGACAAAGGACCTCCGCGTTACACAGAACAAAGGCTTCCGTTCCGTCAGCCCGGCCGATATCACGGGTAGCATCCGACGGTTCTACACCCATGCGGCCCAACATCCCGATGAGCGGTTCTGCATCGCTTACCGGAATACCTATGAGCGCTCCCTCAACGGTTATACCGGCATCGAGATGATCCGCATGTTCCTGGACGCCGGCCCGATACCCGGCAACGTCCTCGTTTCCGAAGAATGGTACCGGACGGGAATGTTCAACTTTTGAAACATTTACGAAATGCAATTCCTCAATAGAATCGAGCTGATAGGCGTCGTAGGACGCTCCAGCGTAATACCCGTCGAAGACGGGAAAACCATCAATCTTGCCGTCGTAACGGAATATGCCTACCGGGACAGCCAGAACAACCCTACCGTCGAGACGCAATGGTTCAACGTCATCTACAGCGGCGGCGGAAACTACGTCCCGACCAGGGGGGACAAGATCCATGTCGTCGGTCGGATAACCTTCAGCCGCTACACCGACGAAAACGGACAAGAACACAAGATGACACAGGTTGTGGCAAAAAACATCGAAAAGATCCTTCCCGAAACCGAAGTCCTCAAATACGAAAACGCCGAAAACCTATGATAACAAAATCCGTCACCATCGACGAGGAGAAGATGTATCAGGACATCTACGGTTCCCTCGACGAGACCTACTCGCTGGTCTGCATCGACTACCGTGACGAACTCACGGGCGAGCTCATCCAAAAATGCCTGGAGAAGAAATCCCTCGAACCCCTCTACGAGGAAGACGTCTACAGCGAGGCGCGTTACCATAACGCCGTCTTCGCCCTGGACGAACTCCTGAAAAAGAAGTACACCCAGGAGGAAATCGACCTTTTCAAGACCACCGACGAGTACGACAGCCTCCGCATCGAAATCGAAAGCAGAGATGATTCCAATCCCGAAAAGGAACTCTTCGAGAAAACGAGGATCCCTGCCTATATCCGCTTCCATAGCGACTACGACTGCTGGCTCCCTGTCTGGGAAGAAGGCGGCATCCGGGCTGGAAAAGCAGCGCTTGACGGCATCATGGCCGCACTGTCGCTCAATCCCAGGAAGGTGAAGGAAGCCGCAATGGCGGAGGATATCCCCGTCTACGGCACCTTCCGGAACCTGCCGCGCAGGGAAGGGAAGGAACTTGTCGACTATAACTCGTTCATCCGTGTCCTCTGCGAGACGCCCAACTACGGCAACTGGAGCTTCTTCGGCCGGCTTGAACTGGACGAGGTGCTGAAAACAGATTTCGACATCGACTCCATGACGATTCCCAAGGGCACCACGGCCGCCATGTTCAACTGGTGGAACGGAGGAGGAAGCCTTGACTTCTGTGAAACGCTCCGGGACGTCACCGTCGGAGAACTCAAGAAACGTCTCGAAAGACATTCCGACGACCTCAGACTGGTCATCGATGATCACCAGAACAAAGACCACGGATACAAACCCTCCGAAGTCTACGGCGGGGAAGTGAGCCCGGATATCCTCCTGACAAGCGTTTAGCGTCTGCAAGACGCAAAATATCTACTATTGCTTCGCTAATACAGTCCGCTCACAAGGCGGGCTCTTTCCATTTCATGAAATGAAGACAAATATTCCACAACACCTTATCAATCCCGACGAAAACGGATACCTCATCAACACGCCGCAGCACGCGTACAGATACCTGATGCGCAACTGTTATGAACCGGAACAGATGTTCCGGGAATGCGTCTGGGCCGTTTTCCTCAACAAACAATGCCGTGTCGTCGGCAAGATGCCCGTCTGCATCGGCGGACTCGACATGGCCGTCCTTGATATCAAGCTCGTCATCCAGGCCGCTCTCTTATGCTCCGCGCATTCGGTCATCATCAGTCACAACCACCCTGACGGAAATCCGTTACCATCCCAACAGGATATCAGGCAGACCTCGGAAATCCAGAACAAACTCCGCGTCCTGGATATCCAGCTGGCCGACCACATCATCATCGGGGACGAGCAGTTCTTCTCGTTCGCGGAAGATATCAAGATCGACGCACCGGCCGACATGAAGACCGGTGAAGACCTCATCAGGGACGCCGTAGAGGCCCTCCTTTCCGCATCCGTCAAGACGGACCGCGCAATCATCTACATCAACAGGTTCCCCAGGAAGAGCCATTCCCAAAAAACCATCGTCGCCATCAACAAACTCATCAAAACCCTTACAGCATAACACTCGCAGAATTCCTATCCCTCGGCATCCAGCGCGAGAAAAAGTACAAGGTGAAGCTCTGCCTCAACAGCAGGCAGGAACCGAAAGAATACGAACTCTTCTTCTGGGGGTTCCGTTTCTATGCCGTCAACTACCCACGAATAAATTCGTGGGCTTGTAACCGCCCGGAGGTACAGACGGGCGCAGCCCTCCCTCCTTCAGCCGCCCTGCGGCGTGGCGTTACATCATGGGATGATTGACTGCACCCCGCCCTTCCCGGCTTGCCGGAAGGGGACTGTACCGAGGGACTGTCGTCACCATCGAGGTAGTCCAGTCCGAGAAGGTACAGGTTCATGGCACCGACACGGTCGTCATCACTGCGGTAGCCGCAGGCGGTGCACGAGAAAGAATGTTCAACCCTGTTTCGACTATGCCTGTCGATATCGCCACATACGGGACAGCGCTGGCTGGTGTAGGCCGGAGGGACGCAGAGGACCTCCTGGCCGTGAAGACGCGCCTTGTAGGCGAGCTTCGCCCCGAGGTCGTGATAGGCCCAGCTGACGTTGACGTAACGGTCCCTGACCTTCACGCGTTCGGTCTGCGCCCGCACGCCCTTCAGGTCCTCCATGACGAAGAGCGTCCCCCGGGGGTTCGACTCCGCGAGTGCCTTCGCGATGCAGTGATTGACATC
>Ga0265298_10002071_pt1 | contig 28691 bp, 23 predicted proteins | sample AusTroGonzalo_MG_3_FD_193486 | JGI IMG/M metagenome (GOLD analysis project Ga0265298, IMG submission 193486) | Bovine rumen microbial communities from tropical cattle in Woodstock, Queensland, Australia - Gonzalo_01 | ecosystem: Host-associated > Mammals > Digestive system > Stomach > Rumen ...
CATATTAAAGTCATCATCGGGATCAGGCCCCACAAACTGCACGGTCTCATTCAGGCTCTTTGTCTGAAAAGTACTGTCGGAAGCAAAACGCTGATAAAACTTCAAAAACGAGGCATTGACATTCTTTTCAAGGGGATTAACTCTGACTTCACATAACATCCATGCACCTCTTATACGACGGAACATATAATCGTGCACCTCATTTTTCTTCAGTACTATTTTCTCTACAACAGCCTCACTAACAGCAGTATCCTTCATCAGCGACATTTGCTTATCATCATTGAAGAGTAGCGAGTAATACCCTTGACGCATAAACAGATGCTCCATCTTCCATTGCGACTTTTCAACCTGTTCCACCTTATTATCTTTAAATATTCGGAGGGGAAAAACAATCCGTTCTTTCTGCAATCGCTTGTTGGCCAGGAAATTGAAAAGAAAGTCATCAAACATGGCGTCAGCAGCACGAGGCATTGGCGTCTCTGTAATCAACAGTTCCATCGTGTCGACATCCGCCACATCTGTGGAATCGGCGACAGAATCAGCAGGCATATCATCTCCCTGATTAGACCTGTTTCCCGTACATGAGAACATGAACATCAGACCTGCGGAGATCGCAATAAAAAACCTTTTCATCTAGTGAAGAAGTAACCTAATCAATCTGTTTATTCTTTCAAATTTCGGCAAAGGTACAAAATATTCTTAATTCTGCATCATAATTCTCATTTTTTTTGTACCTTTGCACGCAAAATTGCAATTTTTACTGATTATGATACTTGATAAGATAGATGAACTCCTGAAAGAAGTACAGAATTTAAGCGCAAAAAACGCAGAGGAAGTTGAGCAGCTCCGACTGAAGTATCTGAGCAAGAAAGGCGAGATCACAGCCTTGATGAACGATTTCCGCAATGTTGCTGCCGATCAGAAAAAAACTGTCGGTATGAAGATTAACGAACTGAAGACGCTCGCCACAGAGCGCATTAATCAGTTGCGCGAAGAGGTGGAGACAGAGGAGAGTGGCGAAGAGGTTATCGACCTGACCCGTACTCCCTACCCCATTCAGCTCGGCACACGCCACCCGCTGACAATCGTTACCAATGAGATTATCGATATCTTCTCGCGTATGGGCTTCGTCCTAGCCGATGGCCCAGAGGTTGAAGACGACCTGCACGTGTTCACCAAGATGAACTTCGCAGCCGATCATCCTGCTCGTGATATGCAGGATACTTTCTTTGTATCGCAGCATCCCAACGATGTAACAAAGAACATCCTGCTCCGCTCTCACACCTCATCGGTACAGGCTCGTGTGATGGAGCACTTGCATACAGAAGATGGCAAGTTATCTGAGCCTATCCGTGTCATCTGTCCTGGACGCGTATATCGTAACGAGGCCATCACGGCTCGTGCACACTGTTTCTTCCATCAGGTAGAAGGCCTCTATATTGACAAAAATGTTTCGTTTACAGACCTAAAGCAGGTTCTGTTGTCTTTTGCCAAAGAAATGTTTGGTGCCGATACGAAGATTCGCCTGCGCCCCAGCTATTTCCCATTCACAGAACCCTCAGCTGAGATGGATATCTCTTGTTTCATCTGTGGCGGTGAAGGTTGCGGTTTCTGCAAGCATACTGGTTGGGTAGAAATTTTGGGCTGTGGTATGGTTGACCCCAACGTACTTGAGCAATGCGGCATCGACTCTAAGATTTACAGCGGCTATGCCTTTGGTATGGGCGTTGAGCGTATCACCAACTTGAAATATCGTGTAAGCGACTTGCGAATGTTCTCAGAAAACGACACCCGTTTCCTCGAAGAATTCGAATCAGCTAACTAATATAAAAGCCTCACCATTTAGTGAGGCTTTTTCTTTATCTAAGCATTATATTCAAGCACCCGTTTAATTCCTTCCGTAAGTGAAACCTTCGGTTTCCACCCTAAGTATTCAATTGCAGTTGTGTCTAAGGCTGTACGACGATAAGAACAATAGCCTTTTTGCTCACCAAGCGACATTACGACCTGAAAACCATCTCTCTGCGATGCCAACAGTTTTGCCAGATTCCTTATACTGGTGGGGTCGGTCTCATTAGCCAAATTATAGGCCATTCCGGGAGTTCCATAAAAAAGCACGGTAAACATGCCCAATACGGCATCTGTTACATATAGAAAAGCACGGAGTGCTTCACCATTGCTTTTTAAGACGATATCACGCCCAGCCACCACATCACCAATCAAGTCAGCCATCACCCTTCCATCATTCTCCAACGTCATCGTTGGCCCGTATGAATGAGCTATGCGAATGGTATTGAAACTCATGCCGTATTGCAGATAATAACTCCTCAACAAAGTCTCTGCAGCTCTCTTACTTTCAGGATAACACGATCTATCATCCAAAGTATCGAGAGTTCCAAATGCTTTCTCATCCAGCACGTCAGCCCCTTCGTTCTTACCATAGACCTCACGAGTCGAAGCAAATATCACTTTCGCCGTCTGCCAGTTACGAGCACATTCTAGTATATTCATCGTCCCCACTAGATTACACCTCATAATGCCAACTGGGTCTGTATTGATATAGTGCGGACTGGCATTCCCTGCCAGATGGAATATATAGTCAATCCCTCCTTCATACGCAATTGGAGCACAAACATCCTGAATCAGGAGACGGAAATAAGGTTTATCCAGATAAGAACCAAAGAATTCTTCAGCCTTCTTGCGATTCCTGCAAAGCGCCACCACACGCACATCAACGCCACAATGCTCATGCAAATAGAGCAACAGCAAAGTAACATACGATGCCAACATGCCTGTAGCCCCAGTTACGAGAACCGTCTTTCCATCGAGCTGCTTCCAAGGCAGATTCGCCTCGCCCATTCTTCGCAAGTCGTCTATAACAACCCTATTATTCATGCTACAGTCCAAACACGACACCCTCTTCTCTTGCCTCTAAGATGGCACGAAACATAAAGCAGTCGGCAGGTGTCGTTATTTTAATATTCTCTACTGTTCCAAGAATCGTATTAAACTTATACCCATAATACTTCATCATCGTACAGGTATCTATGAAGTCGTGCTTTTCCTCTTTCAAAGCCTTCCGGTGAGCATCCATCACATCACCCAGCCTGAAACACTGAGGAGCCCTGGCCACATAGCAATTCGAGCGGTTTGGAACAGACCAGTCACCATTTTCACCTTCAACGACTATAGTTTCCATCGCAGGCACAACAACCACGCAGTTTCCCTTCTCGTTAGCCACTTCGATACACTCCAGAATTGTCTTATCCATCGCCAGAGGGCGCACACCATCATGAATCAGCACCATCGTGTCGTCTGGATAACGCTCTTTCACGCATACCAGCCCGTTGTAGATAGAATCCTGTCCTTTTCTGCCACCAGGCACAATATGCAGCACTTTGTCAAGATTATATTTCTCCACTTCGTGACGCAGATAAGGTATCCAGTCTTCCAGACAAGCCACCACGATACCGTCTACAGCAGATATACGCTGGAAAATCTCGATAGTGTATATTACGATAGGCTTGCTCCTGAACTCAATAAACTGCTTGGGGCGACTGTAGTTATGAAGTCTGCTCCCCATTCCTCCTGCATATATTACTGCAATATTCATATTTTAGTTATATTATTGGATAATCATTATTCCATATTACTTTCTTACCATCCAGGAAATCGGCCATCTTCTTCGCGATATCTTTGGCAGAATGTCCTGTCTCGTTCAGTCCCATCCTCAGCGCAAAGGCGTCCCATCTCTTCAGATAGTCCTCTTCATTGAATGCCTTCACGTTCTGTTCCAGTTCGTCATTATTCGTGGCATACAGGAACGGCAATTCCTCCATCTCGTAGTATACGCCCCTTTCTTCATTCTTATACTGATCGAAGTCTGTGGCATACGTAAAACAAGGAATCCGCTTCAGGGCAGCATCGAAGATACAACTCGAATAGTCGCTTATCATCACGTCCGTTGCCATCAGCAGGCGCTGCATATCCTGATAGTCAGTCACATCCATCACATCCGGATGCATTTTCTGATAGTCTTTCACATATAGTCTCAAACTGGGATGAAATCTGATCACCATCGTCCACTCGCCTCCAAACTTCTCCGTCAACACCTTCTTCAAGCGTTGCATGTCAAGGCTATACACATTCATATCAATCTGATGATCCACGGAGAAACTGAGTCGCCAGGTTGGCGCATAGAGCAGGACCTTGTTATTCAACGGGATGCCCAGCTCTTTGCGGGCTTTCAAGCCCTCTTCTGGGTCGTTCAGCACCAGCATGTCGTTCTTCGGATAGCCGCATTTCCAGATAGGACCATGAAATCTGAATGCCCTGCGATAGATTTTTGAAAGATGATCGGAGTTCGAGATAAACACATCCGCCATATCAGAGGCATTTTTGAAAAACGAGATCTGTCTTTTCTGCGTCGCATATTTCCCTTCAATATCACGCGACACCTTTTTGATGCCAAGTCCGCCGTGCCAAGTTTCCACGTACATCTGCCCTTTACGCTTCACATAATAATCCGGATCCAAACAGTTATTGGTCCATATCTTAGCAGTCGCATATTCATAGTAATAGCGAAGCGAACGCCATCTGACTATTCTCATCCACGAAGGCACCTCATACGCATAGCGCGGATCCTTAACCCACACAATGTCTATATCACGGCAGAGTTTATGCAGCTCCTCCATGATATACTTCTGGTTGTCATTATAGTTTCTGCCAGCAGACACGCTCACCAGCACCTTGTTCTTCTTGATTGGAAATATGCGCAACAGATAGAACAGAGCAATAATCATTGCTCCTCCAACAGGTTTTGCAAAGGGTTTCACAATCATCCACAATTTATGGCTAAGGTTCATCCTTATATGTTACGTTTCGTGTTATAATTTGCAAAATTAGTAAAATTTGGGCAAAACACCAAAGAGTGATGGATTTTTCTTTAATTTTATTTCCTTCGCAGAACTTTGATTGTATTTCCCTGTTATTTTACTCCGAGTAAACCCAGACTTTAGTCGGAGTAAAATAAAATGTTTCACCGCGGATTATTTGGAATCTTCGGCTTTTTTACGTAATTTTGCAGCCGGAATAAAATAGAGAAATGAACCAGCCATCAACCACAACCGAAAAAGAGAAAGATGTTTCTCCAATAGATTAATATGCATAAGCCATTAGTCAGTATCGTAGTACCAATATATAATACAGCAGAATACATCGACGAATGTGTTCAGTCCATCCTGTCGCAGTCATATACCAATACTGAAATCATTTTCATCAATGATGGAAGTACGGATGGCTCTGGTGAGCTATGTCAGAAATATGTCCATCTGCCTCACGTCAGATATGTAGAGCAAGAGAATCAGGGACTGACCAAAGTAAGAGAAAAAGGGGTTATACTATCTCGTGGCGAATGGGTGATGTTCGTTGACTCAGACGACATGCTACTACAGGATAGCGTTAAAAGGCTAGTACAATTATCAGAAGAAGATTGTGATATCGTTATTGGCAGACATCTGAATAATAAGAATACAGGTTTACCTGATTATTATAGTTGGGAAGAGTACCTTTACAGAATCTATTCTATCACGACAAGTGTTTCCACTTGGGGAAAGCTGTATAGAAAGCAATTGGTAATGAATAGTCCTCATGCGTTTGAGTATAATTTGATTAGGGCGCAGGATCTACTAACGAATATTGCTATAGCAAAGACAAACAGAAAGAATGTTCAAATATGTAAAGAGCCAGTATATTACTATAGACAACGTCTCAACTCGACTGTACATACAATTCTTTTCTCATTTGACTATTGTTACAATTTATGCAATATTGCCGATTCAATTATGGGCGAGAGCCTTACGTATAGAAAAAGGTTAAACGGAAGTATCAGTCAGCGACTTTATTATTATCCTATTATTCTAAAAGGCAATAACTACCAAGGCAACAACAAACACCCTTTTGTAAAGAATATCATACGACGGATGAATGAGGCACGAATGTTACGGTTAAGTGACAGACTGGTATTAGCAGCATCAGACAGGAGAACCGTGAAGATATGCCTGCTCTCATCAAAAATCATTAGAAGACTTGAGAAACCCTCTCTAATCCATAGAGATATTAAACGAATCATCAAGCGTTAGTTAAAATGGACTCCTCATTAGTAAGCATCATAATCCCCATATATAATACAGCTGAGTACGTTGAAAAATGTATTCTTTCTGTTCTGTCTCAGTCATACAAGAATATCGAATTGATTCTCGTAAATGATGGGAGTACGGACAATTCTGGCAAGATATGTAAGAAGTATGAGAATTTGCCCAATGTTATATACATAGAACAAGAAAATCGCGGGGTTACAGCAGCAAGGAAGCAAGGTGTAGATACAGCTAAGGGCGAATGGATTATGTTTGTGGACTCTGATGATCTTTTGGTTGAGGATTCTATATACGGATTAATGGATATATGCAAATCAGCTGATATTATTATTGGTGTAAATCAGAGGAACATTGATAGCGTAAAGAAATTGCCAGATATTATATCCAAAGAAAAATATCTTGAAATGCAATATGCAAGAGAAATCTCCGCCAGTCCCTGTGCAAAATTATTTAGAAGAAGATTGTTTGACGAACAAGCACTAACATTCCCTAAGCATATTGTCAGATGTGAAGACTATTTGATGAATCTGGTACTGGCTATTAACAATCAATCAGATGTATATGTATATAAACATCAAATTTGCTTTATCAGAAACAACCCGACGTCAGCCACCCATACACGTCTTCTGACATTGGACTATATGTTGGAGTTATGCAAAAGAGCAGATGATATTATAAGTAATCATATTCCTTATGGCATATTTCTAAATCAAAGGGTGAAGCAAAGGATATATTTTTTTTATGAAGCAATGCACGACACCAAATATACCAGCAATTCCCATCATCCATTTATAAAAGACATCAAGCGTTGCATGAATGAGGCTGGAGTATGGAGCCCAATAGACAGATGGTTATTAAGCATATCATCACCATGGGCTGTACAAACTGTATGGAATCTTAGAAGGGTGATAATGAGGATAAAAAATCCTTTTATGATAAAACGCGACATAAAGAAAATCCTAACATATATTCATTCTTCAGACATAACAGATAAATAGAGGTTCTTATAATTCAAACCCACATTTGTTCGGCAATATCTGCTCAAAGGCCTTTATAAGTCTTTCTTTGTATTCTTCGAAATGGGTTACATGATCTCCGTCATTCAAACATATCAGTCTTTTCTTTTGATGACAAATGCAGTCAACACTCTCAGATATATTTTTATCGCAGAGATAGAACACCTTTCCATATTTGTAAACATTACAGGGCGTAAAATTGCCTGAAGCCAATTGCCAGTAACGTATTAACGTAGGAGAAACATCTCCATAAGAACGGAATTTACTTTCACATGTTCTTGCCAACTCTTCCCCACAATACTTCCATATCTCATCATAGGTTTTCTTTAAATATATCTGTGGCAAATGATTCAAGCTGAAACCAGGAAATTGTGGGAGTCTAAGATACCTAAGATTCGCTTTTATAACCCATGGGGTTGATGGTGGATACCACTTCAGAATGTTTTTCTTCACAACCTTCCTTTTCTCAAAATACTGATTTACCAAAGCCTTCGCCATAAAGCAACAGTTGTCATAGACATTCGCTTTACTATGGCACACAGCCGACATAATGGCCATATCACATGGAAGCCCATTCCTAAAGAAATGCGTAGGAAAAACATTATCGATAATAAACATGTCATCACAGAAATAGACGAACTTGTCAGACAGTCCTTCTATTCTGTGGAAATTGAATTCTATAGGGAAACAGCTAAAAGTAGGCATGTATTGAGACGGAACAATATCTTTGTCATTCAACACAATCAACTTGGGGTGCTTGGTATTCATCCATTTAGGAGGATTCGCATTGGTAACGAAGTATACCTTATTAACCCAAGGTGCAAACTTTTCTATTCCTCTGAATAGGAAATATAACATATCCCAATCGCGATATCGATATATACTACTATCTACTGTCCGACCGGCCTTGGCAGAGTAATATTCATACTGTTTTTTCCAGTCAGGATCATCATTACTTCCCCATGTTATGACAAAATCAATCTTTTCGTTCCTCATTCTTTACATCTTAATATGATGTTTTTTCATATAGAGTTTATGGTAGTTTTATGCTTAGACTGACTCCAGGCCAATGAAACCTTCGGTAGAGAGTCTGAGGGGGTGGGCATATGGCTCATAGAAGCCCTCAACGTGGAGAGTCTGGCAATTCTGAGCTTGGAAGAAATCCTGTACATGGGGCTCATGCAGATAGAGTGCAATGATATAATAACCATCTGCCAGATACTTAGGAAGACGGATATGTCGCTCAAAAGTAAACTCGCCAGGCTGGATATTACATAGTTGACCCGTATAACAACCTTCAATAAAACCTGCCAATGGCGTACCATCGAGTTTCTTGATAATCATACGCACCTCACATTTCATGGGTTCTTTGGTCGTACCCTTGATAAGTACATCAAGAACCTCTTGCCTTGGAGACAAAGATGTTGTGGTATAGGGTGTATTATTAATCTGTATCTCGTTGATTTTCAAATAGCTTTTACAATAGCCTATACAATCTGTCATCAGTTTTTGATTCTCTGTCTGGGTGGTAGCAGATTTCAGATAATGATCGATAGCCTCTTCTGCTGTTCCAATAAAATCGGTCATACCATCGCAGAGCACAATACCCTTCTGACAAAGATTACGAACCGATGCCATGTTATGGCTGACGAACAAGACGGTTCTACCCTCGCCTTTCGCCACATCCTGCATCTTGCCAATAGCCTTCTTCTGGAAGTCGGCATCTCCTACTGCCAGCACTTCATCCACCACCAGTATCTCTGGCTCCAGATGGGCTGCTACAGAGAAGCCCAAACGCACCTTCATACCTGAGGAATAGCGTTTGACGGGGGTATCGAGGTAACGCTCACAACCAGAGAAATCCACAATCTCGTCGAGCTTGCGGGTAATCTCAGCCTTAGTCATACCCATGATGGCGCCATTCATATAGATGTTCTCACGACCTGTCATCTCTGGATGGAAGCCAGTACCGACCTCAAGTAACGAGGCAATGCGTCCACAAACGTTGATTTCACCAATACTGGGGGCAGTCACTCGTGAAAGCAACTTCAACAGAGTACTCTTACCTGCACCATTCTTACCGATAATGCCCACCACATCGCCTTGTTCCACACTAAAATCGATGTCCTTCAGTGCCCATACGAAATCACTTTCGCCTTTTTTTGAACGGATGTTGGTCTCACCAATCTTCAGGAAGGGGTCTTCCTTGCCAAGTACATTCATGGCCCACCAGCGACTGAAGTCACGACTGAAGGTGCCAGTAGAAACCAGTCCTAAACGATACTGCTTACCTACATGATTAAACTCAATAGCCTTCATACAGTATCCATGAAATTGCGCTGCACCTTATTGAATATCACAATACTGAACAGCAGTAAAACACTCATAAACAGAAAACTATAGCCAAGGGCGAGCCACGAGAAATAGCCTTGTCCCAAAGTGGCATATTTGAAGGCTTCGATAATCGACGTCATCGGATTAGCCAGAATCAGTGTGCGAAGTGAACTCTCTTCTACCATACTCAAGGGATAGACAATAGGTGTGGCATACATCCATAGCTGGACGATAAAAGTAAAGAGTATCGTAAAATCGCGATACTTAGTGGTCAGCGATGAGATTAGGATGCCAAAGCCAAGACCTAGGCCTGCCAGCATCACAACAAACACTGGTGTGAGCAGGATGGCCCAATTAACGGCAAGGTCTGCACCATTAAAAAAGAAATAAAGATATATCACCACGAACAAACCAGCCTGAATGGCGAACCTGAGAAGATTGGAAATCACCACAGCGATAGGCACTACCAAACGAGGGAAATAAACCTTGCCAAACATGTGCTGATTAGCCGTAAATGTGGACGACGACTGATTCAGACAGTCTGCGAAATAGAACCAGCAAATGTTACCTGCCATATAGAAGATGGCTTGGGGAATCCCGTCTGTACTCATCTTGGCAATACCGCCAAACACTACCATGTTCATAATTACAGTGAGGACGGGTTGTATCAAATACCACAAGGGACCAAGTATGGTTTGTTTGTACTGTACCACGATGTTTCTCCTGACAAACAACTCCGTCAGGTCACGATAGCGCCAGATTTCGCCCAGATCGATATGCCACAGCCTTTCGTGGGGCCGAATCCGCATGGTCCAGTATTGCTTCTGTTCTTTTTTTCTCATCTCTGATTACCTCATTTATAGTTAAGGCGCTGCAAAGATAATGCAAATTGAGTAAAAAACCAAATTTTAAATAAGGAAATGGTTCAGGCACATGCCTTCAAACTAATCTTTCGCCGTTACTACAGTTACGATATAGGCACTTAATAAAACCAAAACACCTGCTACAGGCTTATCCCATGTAAAAACATCCTGACCTAACAGAATAGCTACAAACGATGCGATGACTGGTTGCAGATTGGTGTAGATACTCACCGTGGTGGCCTGCAAGTATTTCATGGCAAATGGAATCAGGAAATAGCCGAGGGCCGTTGCGCATAAGACAATGAAGAGCATTTCGACTATGCCATCCCACCCCCAAGATGCTGTATAAAGCGCATTGGCCGAAAGTTCAGGGATAGCTATAGGTACCGTAACGATAGCAGAGATGAGGAAAACATATTTCATCTGCGTGACAGGCGAATACTTCGAGGCTACATTGCGGGTTATTATCAGATAGACTGCCCACGTGAGGACACTTAGAATAGCCAGCGAGATACCAATCAGATCGTTTTTCCCAGAACCCTGAGACTGACTCATCAGTACCATTAAAACAGCTCCCACAATACCAAGAAGAACGCCCAGAGATTTCATGGGCGTAATCTTTTCGCCAATGGTCAGTGCAGCACAAAGCATTACGGCTACAGGCGTCAGCGCGGCTATGAGCGAGAAGTAAACAGGACTGGTATAATCGAGCGCCCAAGCAGTAAGCGTCTGGGAGATAACAAATCCCATCAAACCGCCTATCAGGATTGTAATCAGGTCTTTACGCTCCACATGCTCCTTTGGAAGAAATGCGGCAATCAGCCAAAATACCAGACAGGCGCCCAATGAGCGCGAAGCCATATAACCCATCGGAGTAACCCACTCGTCGAGCAACAGTTTGGTGACGGGTACGCCAAGTCCGAAAATTGTGTTTGCAAAGAAGATAGCGCTATGCGCCTGCAGTTTTTTGTTCATAATCTATGGTTGTAAAAATCTAATCGTTCACGAAGTGTCATCTTGGCAAATCTCCGCCATTCTGTAGCAGAACCGTCATGCGAGAGATAATCTGGCTCGTTCATTCTATGATAAGCCTCCATCTCAAAGGGATTCAACAGATAGCCGGCATTCCTGAGTTTTCTACACATGGAAAGGGCCCGCAACCAATACCACATATACAATAGGTAGAAGCGTAGCCAGGAGTCGCCACACGACTGTGCTTGCCTCAGATGGATCATCTCATGATTCTTCATGGCCGAGAAACCGCTATTAAAAGCATCAGCCTCTTGTTGTGTGGGTGTCAGGATCTTACCGAAGAATGTCAACCCCTCGTAGCCCTTACGAAGCCAGAAGGTGTTAACAACAGCTGGCATGTCGGCAACCCTACTTGGTCGCACAGCACGCCACATAATCGGTATCACCTGAAACATCATCCACATAACGACCGCAAAGGTACGAATAAACGAGAGAAAAACCAAAAATTATTTAGTTTTTCCGAGCGTGAGTATCTTCGGCAAAGCCAAAGGTACGAAGATTCGTTGAATAAAACGGGACGTTCGCTGAAAATTTTTCCTGTCCACCGACAAAAGCCCTACCTTTGCACAAAAAAATAATTAAACAATTAAAATATGAAGAAGATGAATTGTTTCTGGAGTGTGTTGCTGATGCTCAGTGCCTGCGCAGCCTGCTCTACTGAAAACTGGGATGAATGGGGAGAGAACAACTACAACAACTCTACGACAACTGAAAGCGATGATGACAACTCGCCCACCAATACAACTGGTGACAATGTGGCTTTTGGCTCTTCGAGCGATGGCAACGTTACCTCGTTTACTGTAGAGCTAAACAAGAATGCTATCTCCGAGACGCAGAAGATCGATTCTGGCGATGACGACTACATCGAGAACTCCTCGTTTGCCAAGACCATCACCATCACTTTCAGCAAGTCAGGTTCTGCCACTGTGAGTGGCGATGATATCGGCATCGTAGCCATCAACGACAATGATGTCGTAGCAACCAACACCACCGAAGCAGTCATCAAGTATGTGCTGACAGGCGAGACTACCGATGGTTTCTTCAAACTCTACTCTTCGAAGAAACAAGCCATCGTGCTCAATGGCGTCAGTATTACGAATCCCGATGGCGCAGCCATCAACAACCAAAGCAAGAAGCGCACCTTTATTGTCCTCAACGACGGCACGAAAAACTACCTAACTGACGGAACTAAGTACAGCGACGCAACTGACAGCGAGGACATGAAGGCCTGCTTTTTCAGCGAAGGACAGCTCATCTTCAGTGGCTCGGGCTATCTCGAAGTCGACGCAAAATGCAAGGCTGGTATCCGCAGCGACGACTATGTGCGCACCATGCCCAATACCAATATCTACGTCAATGCTTCATCGGGCAACGGCATCCGCGGCAACGATGCTGTGATCGTAACAGGTGGCGTCATCAATCTCAACATCACAGGCACTGCCGATAAGGGTATCTCTACCGATGGCGAAGTACGCATCGATGGCGGACGTACCACCATCCTTACCAGCGGAGGCTACGAGTATGATGATGACGACAAGGACTACAGTGCCTGCTCTGGTATCAAGGCCGACAGCATCATTAACATTAATGGTGGCGAGCTGAACATCAAGTCTACAGGTACAGGCGGCAAGGGTCTGAACTGCGATGATAAGATCAATATCAACGATGGCATGGTTCGCATCATCACCACCGGCAAACGCCAAAAGGACTCTAAGGGCAGCGTATCGCCTAAGGGTATCAAGGCCAATGGAAACATCACCTTCAACGGCGGACAGACTCAGGTACGACTCGAAGGTTCTGGCGACGGTACGGAGGGTATCGAAAGCAAAGGCGAAATACACATCGAAGCCGGTACTGTCGAGAGCTATAGCTATGATGACGCCATCAACTCTGCTGGCAATCTCTATATCGATGGAGGCTACGTTTATGCCCGCAGTTATAACAACGATGGTATCGACGCCAACAAGAACCTCTACCTCAACGGTGGTGTGGTCATTGCCGAGGGAGGCTCTCAGCCCGAATGCGGCATCGATGCAGCCGAACAGTATAAGGCTTACGTGAATGGTGGAACAGTAATCGCCGTCGGTGGTGGTATGCAGGCCATCGATTCGAGTTCCAAACAGGCCAGCATAGCCGTATCTGTTCAAATGGGGACAACCATCGGTATACTCGATGGTAAGAAGGCAATACTCGCCTACACCACACCAAATAGCAACAGCGGCACGGCCCTGATGATTTCATCACCCTCGTTCAAAAACGGTAGCAGCTACACCCTGCGTTCAGGCTGCTCAGTATCTAACGGCACATCTTTCTACAATCTTACAACAGGCTGTACCATAGGCAGTGGAAACCAGAGTGTCGACGTATCGGCCAGCACCTCGATCAGCGGTTCAATGGGCGGCGGTGGTGGCATGCCTGGAGGCCCCGGGCGCTGGTAAAATAAGCAAAAAGTGAAAAGTGAAAAGCGAAAAATGATTGCTTTTCACTTTTTTTATTTATCTTTGCAGGCAAAATAAGATTGAGCTATGGATGAGATCAAACGCATAGAGCAACTTCGTCAGGAATTGCACGAGCACAACTACAGATATTACGTTCTAAACCAACCTACGATTGGCGATCAGGAGTTCGACTTCATGATGCATGAACTACAGGACTTAGAGGCTCGTCATCCTGAGATGGCCGACCCAAACTCCCCTACCCAACGTGTAGGCAGCGACCTGAATGAGGAGTTCCGTCAGGTTGAGCACAAATACCCCATGCTCTCACTTGCCAACACTTATAACGAACAGGATGTGGCCGACTGGTATGAGAGTGTGAAGAAAGGACTGGCTGGTGAAGACTTTGAAGTGTGCTGCGAGATGAAATACGATGGTCTCTCCATCTCTTTGACTTATGTTGATGGCAAACTGATACAGGCTGTAACTCGTGGTGATGGTGTGCATGGCGACGATGTGACTACCAATGTAAAGACAATCCGTAGTATTCCCCTAGTGCTAACGCCACCTGTTGCCAACGACCTGTTTGCGACCCCAAGTTATCCTCGCGAGTTCGAGATACGTGGTGAGATCCTGATGCCTTGGGCTGTATTTGAACGTCTGAACAAGGAGCGCGAGGAAGCCGAGGAACCTCTCTTCGCTAACCCTCGCAATGCCGCCAGTGGTACGCTGAAAAGTCAGAAGTCAAGTTTAGTTGCCAGTCGTCAGCTCGATGCTTACCTTTATTATCTGTTAGGCGAGGAGTTGCCTGCCGACGGACATTTCGAGAATCTGGAAGTGGCACGTTCATGGGGGTTCAAAATCAGCGAGGGTATGAAGAAAGTCAAGACCCTGCAGCAAATCTACGACTTCATCAACTACTGGGACACAGCACGTAAGAATCTGCCTGTAGCTACCGATGGCATTGTACTGAAAGTAAACTCTCTGCGCCAGCAGCGCGCCTTAGGCTTTACCGCCAAGAGTCCGCGCTGGGCCATTGCCTATAAATTTAAGGCAGAGCGCGTGTGCACTCGTCTCAATGAAGTCACTTATCAGGTTGGCCGTACTGGTGCTATCACCCCTGTAGCCAATATGGATCCTGTGCAGTTGGCAGGCACCACCGTGAAGCGTGCCACGTTGAATAATGAGGACTTCATCCGCTCGTTCGACCTGCATATCGGAGATTACGTCTATGTTGAGAAAGGTGGTGAGATTATTCCCAAAATCGTTGGTGTAGATGTAAGTCAGCGCCCCATCATCGCCCAGCCTGTAGAGTTCATCAAGCGCTGCCCTGAATGCGGCACGCCATTGGTACGCTATGAAGGCGAGGCTGCCTGGTATTGTCCTAACGATACGGGGTGCCCGCCACAGATTAAGGGACGTATCGAACACTTCATTGCCCGTAAGGCTATGAACATCGATTCACTGGGCCCTGAGACTGTCGATGATTTCTATCGTCAGGGGCTCATCAAGGACATCGCAGATCTTTATAAGATTGAGGTACAGCAAATCAATGGCGATGGCAGCCGCACCAAATCAGCTCAGAGAATCGTGAATGGCATTGCCGCCTCAAAGCAAGTACCTTTCGAACGAGTGGTCTTTGCCCTTGGAATCCGTTTCGTAGGTGAGACATCGGCGAAACTGCTAGCACGTCATTTCAAGAATATCGATTCTTTGATGAATGCAGGATTGGAAGAGTTGCAGGAGATTGAGGGCATCGGTGAGGTTATGGCCAAGAGTATCATTACCTATTTCCACGATGAGAAAAACATAGAAATCGTTGGTCGCCTGAGAAGCTACGGTCTGCAGATGGAACTATCAGAGGAACAGACAGCCCAGACAAGCGACAAGCTGACAGGACAGAGCATCGTAATCAGTGGTGTCTTTACTCACCATAGTCGTGATGAGTATAAGGCTATCATCGAACAGAATGGTGGTAAGAACGTTGGAAGTATCTCTAGCAAGACTTCTTTTATCCTTGCTGGAGAGAATATGGGGCCCTCGAAACTCCAGAAAGCTGAGAAATTAGGTATTAAGATTGTGAGCGAAGAAGATTTCCTATCTATGATAGAATAATCAGTCCTCGTCCCAATAACTGATGGTGCGTGTCTGGTTAACCTTCATGGTCTGAGGTCGCTGACCTTTCTCCCAATAGGTCAGGTTCAGTTCGTTCTTGATCCAGTTACCGTTATCATCGCGTTCCTCTATGCTGTTTTTCATGCTGATAGACATGATGCACTCATTCTGCTTATCGAACACCTTCTTGCTTTGCTGAGTCATCTCGCCATCATCATTATATTTATACTCGTTTATTACCTTCAGACCCGACTTCGTGTTTGTCAGCGTCTGTCGGCGCAAATTGCATTCGTCATCGTATTCATAGGCTATCACGCTCTTCTCGCCTGACGCTTCCATCTGTGCAGCCTCAACGATATAACCAGCACCATTATACTTTCTGTCTATCAAGTCAGCACCCTCAAGTTTGCCCCATTCGTCGAAATGCAGAATGGCTTCCTCACCCACAGGGTTCTCGGTAATTACCTCCTGTACGAATCCCTTCAGTCCCATATTGGCAGCATCTTTATAATAAGGTGCCATATTCAGATAGAAATAGGTTATTGTGTGGCGTCCCTCCGCATCAAGTGAAGTAGACTGACGAATATAGCCATAGTCGGTCATCGTGTGAAGCGAACCGTCACCCTTCGCCTTGAAGTTACCCCACTCACGCTGGAGTTTACCTAACAGGTATTTCTGGTTGCGCTCAAAGAGTTCACGAGTCCGATATGGTCCGCATTTTACCGTCACATCCGACAACAAACGGGTCTTCTCATTAACGGTCACCATCAATTTAGCATCCTTGATGCCGTAGAAGTCACCTTTAAAATAATAGGTATCAGGATCATCGCCTTCAGACTTCACCTGCTGGAATCCCGCAGCCTGCAAAGTAGGTATAAACACCGAGTCGGTCCCTTCCAAGGGCACATCCATCAGCGTCATACACTTCACGTCGCTGACCGCCTGCCCCCAAGCAAAAGCAGTCATCAACAGCATACAGAATAACAGTCCAACCTTTCTCATTGGGTGCAAAAGTACAGATAATAATCCAATTATCTTTCTTTTTTATCAATTTTTAAAATAATCGCTCAGAATTATCCACTCCGAATAATTGTGCCCGGCCTCTGTCAGCGAGTTTTTGTAATGTGGATTCAGCAGCGTATGGCCTAGTCCCCGCCACTCAGAATCAATATTGAGGATGTCGAGAATTGTAGTAAACACATCGAGTTGGTTACACTGGCCGTGCCATGCCTCATCGTTCGAGAAACCGCCATTAATGATAAACACAGGCAGTTCGCGCTCTTTGATATTCGGCGGTAATTCCAACTGGTTTTCCGACACATGATGGTCAGCGACGATCACAATCAGCGAACTGTCATACAGTCCCTTTGCTTTCAAACTGTCAAAATAGCGTTTAATCTGATTATCCATATAATGACAGGCATTCAGATAATAACTGAATTCTGATGGCTCTACACCGACAGTAGCCGTAAACTCATTGTCGAGATTCTCTATATATGGCTTGTGCATCGAAAAAGTGAGTACCGTCGAGAAGAATGGCTGACTGCTCTGCGAATCCACGGAATCAGCCAGTGTCATCACTTGTTCATCAGAAAGAAACGAACCATGAGACTTCGGGTAATCATTTATCGAATAAAGTTTTTCTATCCCGTATGCCTTACACATGGCATCCTGACTCCACATCGCCGCAGCCGTTGGAATCACCATCCGTGTCTGCATTCCTCTCTGTCGTTTCAGGATGGCAGGTAAGGCGGGCATTGTATTGCGCTTTGCCTTAGTGATTGAGATTTGGTTTCTTAAAGGCAATAATCCCATCATGTATATCAACTGTCCGTCAGACGATTCGCCGCCTTGGATATTCGAGGTCATGTGACCATTATAATAAACAGAAGAATCGCGGGCCAATGAATTGAGGAAAGGAGTTACCTCCTGATTGTCTATTTTCATGTCTACTGAAAACGACATATATGACTCCACCAACAGGATTATCACGTTCTTAATCTCCGAATTAGCATGATGTCCACTCACTTGCATAGGTTTCAAACGATTAATTTCATGCTTAATTTCCAACTTCTTTTCTTTTGTGAGTTTATGAGTGCCAAACTTTTCTTCGATGAAAGCAAATGCCATGCATCGCATTGAACCGCGTTGGAAATTGGTATACACAGGCTGACACGTATAGCGCCACGTACGGAACAGTTCGTAGTTAATATCCTCTACATAGGCTTTCATACTGAATGTCGGCTTCAGTACCCAGTGTGATACCAGTCCTAATAAGATGACCGAAAGAATTCCGGCCACACTATATTTAAGCGACTTCAGTTTCAATCTCATATCGGGAATCTTCCGGTAGAGGACTGTTGCCAATACCAAGCTCAACACAAAATACAGGTCTCCCCAGGAAAAGCCGTCAATAAGGCTGCGAACTACGATAGGATCGACCAGACTATTACTCTCGCTAAACGCCGAGTAAGGAATATACTGAAAGAAGAAGCGGGAATAGACAATATTTGAGAATGCCCAAAGACATGTAACGACCGCAGTAAGGAATGCACCAATGCGTAATCTCCCGAAGGATGCTAATGTAAAGAGTGAGACCAGCAGCACCACCTCTATCGTCACGAAACAGAAATTATCCGCATAATCTACTGGCACCATCGGCTTTTCCACATCACACGTCATGATGATTGTATAATGCATCACCAGCAGGTTCATAATACATAGTGCTTTTAAAAAGCACACATATTTATTGGATAATAGATTCATCTCAATATTGTTGATTTTGGTTGCAAAGATACGAATATTTTTTGTATCTGCAAAAAAAATCGTAACTTTAAGCAATGCTCGAAGTGCTCTCGTTCGGAATTATCCAAATAAATTTGGTATTTCCCTCACTTATTCGTAACTTTGTCCCCATGAAAAAGGGATTGGTACTTGAAGGCGGCGCCATGCGCGGGCTCTTTACGGCAGGCATCATCGATGTGATGATGGAGGCAGGCATTGAACCCGATGGACTCATTGGCGTATCGGCGGGAGCAGCTTTCGGCTGTAATTATAAGTCGAGACAACCAGGGCGCGCCATTCGATATAATACGAGGTTTGCCCGCGACAAACGTTACTGTAGCTGGCAATCACTGCTCCGTACTGGCAATCTCTATAACGCTGAGTTCGGTTATCACATCATCCCCACACAATACGACATCTTCGACAATGAGGCTTTCGATAAGAACCCTATGGCCTTCTACGCCGTCTGTACTGATGTACTGACAGGTAAAGCCATCTACAAGAAACTGGAAAAAGCCACCCCCCTCACCTACGACTGGATTCGCGCATCGGCCTCTATGCCGCTGGCCTCAAAGGTCGTTGAATTAGAAGGTCAGAAGGTGCTTGATGGCGGTGTTGCCGACTCCATCCCACTTGAGTACTTCGAGCAGATTGGCTATGACCGCAACGTGGTGGTTCTTACGCAGCCAGAGGGCTATATCAAGGGGCACAACCGTCTGATGCCGTTAATGCGCATCGCACTGAGGAAATACCCCCTGATGATTGAGGCTCTCGACAAACGCCATATCATGTATAATCAGCAATTGGACTATATACGTCAGGCAGAGCAAGAAGGTCGCTGTCTTGTCATTCGTCCGAAGGAGAAGCTGCGCATCGGACACATCTCTCACGACCCGGAAGAGATGCGCCGCATTTATGAGTACGGAAGAGTGGTTGGAAAAGATTATATAGAACGTATTAAAGAGTTTTATACAATATGAAAACATGTCACTTTATTATGAAAAAAAAGCATCTTACTGGTATAGTTTTACTTAGCTCTCTCTGCATGGTCATGCATTCATGTTCCATTATAAGAGGACTCCGTGCCGATGGCCAAAGCGGGCCACATATATATAGTTTTGAGCATCATGCCCACGACACCATTATCAATGGGGCACAGACATTCCAATTCCCTTATGCAGAGAGACAGGCTGTTTGGATTGACACACTGCATTTTTTCAACCAAGGCTCTCGGTATCATAACATCACATTAGAGAAAGCACTGGCAGGAAAAACCGATACACAAGGTATCCTTATCATTCAGAACGACAGCATCGTCTATGAGAAATGTTTCGGTGATATCTCTACCGACAGGCTGGCAACCGTATTCTCTATATCGAAATCCATCACTTCCTTATTGTGTGGAATTGCCGTCGACGATGGTTTTATCAAAAGTGTGGATGATGCCGTGACAGACTATCTGCCAGAACTGAAGAAGAAAGACCCTATGTGGCAGAAGCTTACCATCCGACATTTACTCAACATGCAGAGCGGACTGGACTTTGATGACACCTATTCCCTTCGAATAAAGCACCTGAAGCGACTCAACGCGATGGCGAAACTGAATTACGGCCATAATCTGAGAAAGCAGATCCGGCAACAGAAATTCCGTTGTACCCCTGGTACAGAATACCGTTATGAGAGTATGACAAGCCAGATTCTCGGTGTGGTCATCGAACGAGCCACAGGAAAGCGCTATGCCGACTATCTCAGCGAGAAAGTGTGGAAACCATTGCAGATGGAGTCACCAGCCACTATCAACATCGATAGCCACAAGCATAACCTTGCCCACGCTTTCGGCGGCATATCTACCACCATGAAGGATTTGGCAAAACTTGGACGTCTCTACCTTAATCGTGGCATGTGGAACGGGAAACGCATCGTCAGTGAAGACTGGATACGACAGTCCACCGAATATGATAATGACAACCACGGCTATCACTTCTGTTGGTATAATACGAGCAGTATCGGAGCCGAAAAGCCTCTATACCCAGGCTTCTACGCTCATGGCATTCGCGGACAAGTGCTATACGTCAATCCCCACAACCAACTCATCATGGTTAGAATAGGAAAACAAGACAACACCTATGCCTCTATTCCATATCTCTTTGAGCAACTTAGCAACTCGTTCTCTGGAGAACTTCCGAGAATAGGCGAAAAGTCCAAATAATCATCTTTTTTCACCATAAAATAGAAAAATAGTTGTAACTTTGCAGCGAAGATAGAGGGATATATTATAACAACTTAAGATTATTACGCAAAATGAGAATAGATATTATCACCGTGTTGCCCGAGATGATCGAAGGCTTCGTCCATGAGTCCATTCTGGCACGTGCAGAGAAGAAAGGACTGGCAGAGATACGCCTGCATAACCTCCGTGACTACACTCTCGACAAGTGGCGTCGCGTTGACGATTACCCTTATGGCGGTTCTGCCGGTATGGTAATGCAGTGCGAACCTATCGACCGTTGCATCACGGCTCTCAAGGCTGAACGCGACTACGACGAGGTCATCTTCACATCGCCTGATGGCGAACGGTTCGACCAGCACATGGCCAACGAACTCTCGCTGAAAGGCAACCTCATTATCCTTGCGGGCCACTACAAGGGCATCGACCAGCGCGTGCGCGATCACCTCATCACCAAAGAGATCTCTATTGGTGACTTCGTACTGACGGGTGGCGAGCTCGTGGCTGCCATGATTGCCGACGCCATCGTCCGTGTCGTGCCTGGGGTGATTGGTGATGAACAGAGTGCACTCTCCGACTGTTTCCAGGACGATATCCTTGCCGCTCCCATCTATACACGTCCTGCCGACTATAAAGGTTGGAAGGTGCCCGATATCCTCCTCAGCGGCAATGAAGCCAAAATCCGCGAGTGGGAACTCGATCAAGCCATGGAGCGCACCCGCCGCCTCCGCCCAGATCTATTGAAATAATAATAATAATAATCCCCGCCAGTTGGCGGGGATTATTATTATCCAATAGTTATCGTATATCTACTCATGAACGATGCACCAGGCAACAAGTGATTCATCAGCGGCTTATCCTTATACTCACCATCGAATCCTCTTGGATCACCCAATCCATACCACGGTTCTATGCACACGAACGGCGCCTGCTTATTATACGGACTCCAGAAGGCAATCACGGGTGTCTTGTAATCCACTGTTACAGCAGGTTCCCCGTTGGTATCCATCAGCATGGCACGATGCGTCTGACACTTATGAATCTTCACCGAGTCGTTGCGGAACAGGTTGTTGTTAATCTCCATGATACCCATATCGGCCTCCAGCGGCACTTCCGTCAATTCGTTGCTGCCGTCGATATAACTCTTCAGCGAGTCCATCGGCTCCTCGTTGTCCAGTTTGATCATGCCGTCCAGTTTTCCGCTGGGCATGTTGAATGCCGGGTGTCCGCCTATCTGGAAGTGAATCTCCTGCGTATCAGTGTTCTCCACATGCCATATCACGTGAATCTTGTTGCCCTCCAGCCTATAGCTGATGGCCAGGTTAAATCGGTAAGGATACACCTTCAGCGTGTCCTCGCTCTCATGCAGGGCCAGCGTCACCTTATCGTCCGACTGTTTCACCACGGTAAACATCGTGTCGCGTGCGAATCCGTGTCTGGGCAGATGATACTCCTTGCCGTCCACGCGATACGTATCGTTGTTCACGCTACACACGATGGGAAACAGAATCGGCGAATGTCTGGGCCACAGCTCTCCTGCCTGCCACATATACTCCCTACCCTCGTTGTCCTTCACACTCTGGAGCTCAGCTCCCATCTCAGCAACCTTAATCGCCAGCATTTCATTTTTCAGTTCTATCATAGTTGTATTCCTTTGATTTGTTATTAATCTTTTATACTTATTCTATACTGATGGCCAGCATAGTGAGGTCATCGTTCTGCTCGGCACCATCGCGGAATTGGTCGGCGTCGGCCTTCAGAGTCTCTATGATGTCGTGACAGTTGCTGGATGAATGCGAGGTGAGCTGCTCAATGATGCGGTCTTCGCCATACTGCTTCTGCTGGCAGTTCTCAGCCTCGTTCAGACCGTCGGTATAGAGCAGCATCATACTGCCGCCTGGCAGATCCATCTCTTCACCCACATATTCCAGATCGGGCCATAGTCCGATGGGGGCATTGGCCTCCTTCACGTCAAGGAAGGTGTATGGTCCTTCGGCATTGCCGATGACGGGCGGGTTATGACCGGCATTACAGTATTCCAGCCGTCCCTGTTTCAGGTCGTACATACAGATGAACATGGTAACAAACATGCCCATCTCGTTGTTTTCTGACAGTTCGGCATTCAAGCGGGTGGCTATCTCGGCGGGAGTTTTCCCCGTCGAGGCCAGCGTCAGGAATCCGCGAGTGGCCAAGGTCATGAAAAGCGAGGCAGGCACGCCCTTACCGCTAACATCGCCAAGGCAGAAATAGAGTTTGTCGCCTTTCCGGAGGAAGTTGTACAGGTCGCCACCAACCTCCTTGGCGGGTGTCATCGAGGCATACATGTCGATGCCTTCTATTTCCGGAAATACACTGGGCACCATCGACATCTGAATGTCGCGGGCAATGCGCAGCTCACTCTCCATGCGCTCTTTGGCGGTGGTGGTCTCTTCCAGTTGGTCGTAGGCTGTCTTCAGTTCGTTGTGGGCTTTTGAAAGACGGGCTCCCACGCGATGGCGCACGATGATATAGATAAGCATAATTACAAATATGATGGCCACCAACACCATTCGGCTAATTTGCCGGCCTCGCATATTCTGTTCGCGCTCTGCTGCCATCTCCTGCTCCTTCTGATGCACAGCCTCCTGCTCTATAGCATCGGCTCGGCGTGCCTGGGTAATGGCCGAATCAAGATGCTCTACAATCTCCATGCTGATAGCTTTCGCCGAGTCGATCCTGCCAGCCTGTCGGTTCACATCAAACTTCTTCAGGAGCATTTTCTGTATATTCTCAAGCGAATAGCCTACATTTTGTTCTTCCATCAGCGTGTTCAGGTTGGAACAATTATCGGCCGCCTCCTGCCACCGCTCGGCCAGCCCAAGATAGACGCTGCCAAGCATATTTCCCTCGGCTGTACGGCTAAAGCTGGTTTCCTGGAATAACAGATAGGCTTGGGCTGCCTCGTCTTTACGTCGTAGTCCCTCGAGGGCTATGGCGCTATTGATATAGTAACGCGACCACTGCTTTTCAGCATAGTCTGGACGCCCATCCGGCACTTTCTCGTATCCACGTATCAATTCAGCTAAGCGTTCTGTCCATATATAGGCCTTACCATACTTATGGATATCCAAATAAGTGTTGCAAATGATGCCCAAACCTATGATAGCATCGCGATAGTACATGTAGTAAGGATGGCGCTGAATCAGGTCGATATGCAGATGGTAGCCTTGTGCCAGATATTCGTCGGCCTTAGCCTCTCTGAGGCCGAAACGACTTTGGTAGCAGCCCTCATAGATAAGCAGATTGGCATAATCGCTCGTGGAGTCGCAGCCCAACTTCTCCAATTGCTCGATGGCGGGCAGGACAATCTCCTGTGCAGCCTCATACTCTCCCCATACATTCATAAGACCAGTGAGACGCTGGACGATGCCTGCATACGCCTTCACTTCCTCAACATCGGTGGAATTCTCGACTGCCGCTATACCTTTCTTCCAGTATAGCTCGGCCATGCGCTTCTGCATCAATCGGTCGTAGGCGTAGCCCAGCCAGTAGAAAGCCATGCCCTCTGAGAGATTTCCCAGCGGTTTAAAACTGTCGACAAGTTCTATGATGCGCCGATAGTCTTGGGCCAGATAGGCCTCATTGACCATGTTTTCAGCTTCTCTGTTCAATCTTTCCCGTTCATGGGAATCGTTTCCACATCCCGACAGGAATAAGGCGGCAACAAGTGCCACCACCAGAGTCAAACGGTAAATGATGTTCTTGTTCATATATCCTATCTGAACTTTCATGCCGCAAGGCTGCGATTAAGCGAGAGCAATGAAACTTGTTTCAATTGCCGAGCGCGAGCAAGCTCGCAGTTTCTAACTGCAAAGATACAACTTTTTTGTAGTAAATTACAAAATTAAAGCAATAATCGCTTCAAAAGCTCCGTAAACCTTTGCGCTGGATCAGGGGGAAAGTTCTTTTAAATGGCGCTTAGAATCCTCTGAGCCATCGAAGTTAATGGCTTGTAAAAATAACTCTTTAGCCTTTGTGAGATTCTGGGCCACACCTTCGCCCTTCATGAAGAGAACGCCAAGATTGTTGTAAGCTACTGAAGTGAGGAGAGTTTCGCCACTAGTATTGATGGCCTGGCGATAGAGTACTGCAGCCTTGGCATCGTCACGACGTACAGCCATCTCGTTAATAGATATTTATTTTACAAAACCATCAATCCTACAGAAGCGCTCAAAAAGTCCCCCCGGAGGAGACTCAGAGGGCCCTAAGCCCCACTAAAAAAGGCAGCTCTAAGGCCACCAAAGGTATCGATAAATAATATTTTCCACTGAGCCACGAGCGGCTCAGTGGTGAGGGGTAAAAGAATACCGTGCAAGCCCTCAATCAGACCACCCATCTCTCCTCCTACTCAGGAGGGGAACCCAAATGTTTAACTAATTAAAATTTGTATTATGACTAAGAAAGAAACTGTTAAGTGCATCTGATTGCGACTATCGCTACGGCGATCGTAACAGCGCTAGGTACTACGAGTTGCGTAGGTGCGTAATAGAAAGAGCCCTTCGGATTTATTTCCGGAGGGCTCTTGGGGGAATTATTTGTTTGCGAAGCGCTCGGCTTGCTGGCGGATGAGTTCGGCATCGTTGAAATAGTCGATACGCATGGCCTTACGGACTTCATCCATGGTCTGAGCCCCGACTTCACGAGCCTGCTCCGTACCTTTCTTTAATATATTATATATTTCAGGAATGTCTTTCTCGAACTCGGCACGACGAACACGCATGGGCTCCAGGAACTTGTTGAGCACCTGATTCAGGAACTTCTTGCACTTCATGTCGCCAAGGCCACCACGGCGGTAGTGATCTTTCAACTCATCAAGGTTCTGATACTCTGGCAGGAACTCCTTAAAGTCGTCATCGCATGAGAAAGCATCGAGATAGGTAAATACGGCATTCCCTTCTACATGACCGGGATCGTTGAGGTTCACGTGCTCTGGATCGGTATACATAGAGCGCACCTTCTGCCATACATCATCAGCAGAATCTGAAAGGTAGATACAGTTGCCTAATGATTTCGACATCTTCTCCTTACCATCGGTACCTGGCAGGCGACGAGCTGTAAGGTTCTCGGGCAACAGGATGTTGGGTTCAACGAGCACGGGAGCATAGATCTGATTGAAGCGACGCACCAACTCACGGGTTACCTCGAGCATAGGCTCCTGATCTTCACCTGCAGGAACAGTAGTGGCCTTAAACAGGGTGATGTCAGCTGCCTGAGATACTGGGTAGCAGAAGAAGCCGAGAGGGATGCTCTCACCTTCGAAGCCACGCATCTTCACCTCTGTCTTCACCGTTGGATTGCGCTGTACGCGGCTTACCGATACGAGGTTCATCAGATAGGTGGTAAGTTCTGCCAACTCAGGAATCTGACTCTGGATAAACAATACGCACTTCTCTGGATCGAGACCTGCTGCGAGGTAGTCAAGAGCCACCTCTATGATGTTCTGACGAATTTTCTCTGGATTATCTGCATTGTCGGTCAATGCCTGAACGTCAGCCATGAACACGAACATACGATCGAAGTTGCCTTCGTTCTGCAACAGGACACGGCGGCGAAGCGAGCCTACATAGTGCCCTAAGTGGAGTTTACCGGTGGGACGATCACCGGTCAGAATTACTTTTCCCATTGTATTTTAATGTCTGTTATTTCAAATTTGGCTGCAAAGATAATAAAAAAAAGTAAGAAAGTAGAAAGGTAAAAAGGTAAATCGTCATTTGTCTTGCGTTTTTTTACTTTTTTACCTTATTTTCCCTTCTTTATCTCTAAGCAGAATCGCTCGCCTATATCAAAGCCTTCTTCATAGAGGGCTTCAAGTTTCTCCACATCACGACAGATGCGCTCAACCTCCATCGGGCGTTCAGGACGAATGCAGATAATCTCACCCCAATCCTCCATCCGCTCTATGAGATCAAGCTGCTCATTATAGACCTTCACATGATGGCTCAGCACAACACGCAGACGCGGATACTCCTTGTAAAGAAAACGAGGAATTTTAAAGTCAGGTTCACTAGAACGAAAGCCGCGATTCCTGGTGAGTATCACAACGTTAGGCGAATAACCTTTATCAATAGCTCGCACCACAGGAATACTGTCAACAATGCCGCCATCGAGCATCGGGATACCACCAACCTCGGTAATCTGAGCCACATAGGGCAGCGAACTCGACGCCTTGACAATAGCCGTCAGTCGCCGTGCATCGTTTTTCTCTGAGAGATATTCAGCACGCCCCGTAAGACAGTTCGTAGTCACCACCTCGTATGTCGCAGGATTATTCCTGTAAGCCTCATAGTCGAAAGGTACGATCTCATTAGGGAAACGCTCATAGAGAATGTTGGGGTCGAAGATGCTGCCTTGGGTGAGCAGACTCTTCAGCGAGATATAGTCATACTTACGCAGCATGTCGATATTCGAATACCGGGCCCTACGAGGCTGACAACTCATATACGACAGTCCGTTGCAGGCACCTGCCGACACAGCAACCACATAAGGAAAGGTTAAATCGTACTTCATGAAGGCATCGAGCACCCCCGATGTAAACACGCCTCGCATGCCTCCACCTTCTAACACAAGTCCAGTTTTTCTGTCTATCTGCATAAATATTGCAAAAATTTGCTGCAAAGATACAGCTTTTTGAAGAATAATATGTAACTTTGCCGACAATTTGACGAATAATAACGAAAACATTGACAAATGTTCAACAAAGAAACTTATATTAATCGACGTAAAGAACTGAAGCAGCTCGTTGGCGAAGGCATCATCGTTATGTTCGGAAACAACGAGTCTCCGGCAAACTATCCCGCCAATGCCTACGCTCCCATGCGACAGGACTCCTCGTTCCTTTATTATTTTGGACAGCACCGCGACGGGCTGGTGGGTGTCATTGATATCGACAATGACACAGAGATAATCTTTGGCGACGATATCGACGTGGAAGATATCGTGTGGATGGGCTTCACCCCATCTGTAGCCGATCTGGCTTCAGAGGTAGGTGTCGGCAATACAGCTCCAATGGCGGAACTGAAGACGCTTTGCAACAAGGCAAAGGGGCGCACAATCCACTTCCTGCCTCCCTATCGTTTCGATACAAAGATTCAGATCATGGATCTTTTCGGTATCCATCCCGCCCAGCAGAAAGAGGCCGCTTCCTTGAAACTCATCAAAGCCGTAGTGAAGATGCGTGCCACGAAGAGTGCCGAGGAGATAGCATATATCGATGCTGCTTGCGATGTGGGTTACGTGATGCACACCACAGCCCAATTGCTTATCAAGCCTGGTGTGACAGAGCGTTTCGTGGCAGGTCAGGTGGACGGCATCGCCCGCAGTCTGGCTCAGGGAAACAGTTTTGCCACCATCTTCTCACAGCATGGTGAAATCATGCACGGCAACCCCTCCGATGCTAAGTTAGAGGCGGGCCGTCTGGCGCTTTGTGATGCAGGTTGCGAACTCAACGACTATTGCTCAGATCACACCCGCACCATGCCCGTGTCAGGTAAGTTCACCCAGCGACAGCTCGACATCTACTCTATTGTAGAGGCCTGTCACGACTATGTGCTTGAAGTGGCTAAGCCTGGTATAAAGTATGCCGACGTACATTTCGCCGTATGCCGTCTGATGACGGAGCGACTGAAGGAACTCGGACTGATGAAGGGCGACGTTGACGAGGCTGTCGCTGCCGGAGCCCACGCCATGTTCCT
>Ga0265298_10002072_pt1 | contig 28678 bp, 27 predicted proteins | sample AusTroGonzalo_MG_3_FD_193486 | JGI IMG/M metagenome (GOLD analysis project Ga0265298, IMG submission 193486) | Bovine rumen microbial communities from tropical cattle in Woodstock, Queensland, Australia - Gonzalo_01 | ecosystem: Host-associated > Mammals > Digestive system > Stomach > Rumen ...
CTTGGATATTCTGAAACGCGCTGTCAGCGGTCTGGCAAAAGCAAGAAACGGTGCCAGCCCCAAGGGCATTCTGTTTTTTGCCGGTCCGACTGGAACAGGAAAAACCGAAACAGCAAAAACGCTTGCCGAATTGGTCTTTGGCGATGAAAGTGCGTGTATTCGATTTGACATGAGTGAGTATATGCATGACAACAGTGACCAAAGGCTACTTGGCGCTCCTCCTGGTTATGTCGGATATGAAGCAGGTGGACAGCTAACAAATGCAGTCAAGAAAAGCCCTTTCTCCATTTTGCTCTTTGACGAAATCGAAAAAGCGAGTCCGTCCATCATGGATAAATTCCTGCAAATTCTTGAGGATGGAAGAATGACTGACGGCCAGGGAAATACTGTGTACTTCTCTGATTGCGTGATTATCTTTACCAGCAACCTTGGCATTTATACGACTGATCAGTTTGGAAATCGCCAGGTAAATGTTTCACGCGACATGCCCCGTGAGGAGGTTAGAGAAAAAGTAATTTCTGCCATTCAGGATCACTTCAAGCTGAAACTCGGAAGGCCTGAAATTCTGAACAGAATTGGGGAAAACATCGTTGTGTTCGACTATATCTCCGAAGATGTCGCGAAAGATATTCTTCATTCGAGGCTTGTAAGTATCTGTTCTTCTATTCGGGACGAGTGTGGCGTTGAGATCGATTTTTCACCGGTTGAAGATGTGCTGTTGCAAAAAGCTGTGGCTAACCTTGATAACGGCGGTAGAGGAATCAATAACATCGTTGAAAAATTGCTGATTAATCCCCTTGCCCGCCATCTGTTTGATGAGCAGATTCCTCGTGGTGAAAAAAGAACCGTGGTCGAAATCAAAGCGGAAGAAACCCCTGTGGACATTGTATGGAGGAAAGCATGAGAATTTTAACTTATCAGCAAAAGGGTTGCATGGCAGAAAAAAAGGAAATGGAAGATCGTCTGGCCGCCGGGAACAATGTTTTGTCTTCAGGATTTCATTACATGGAAACCGATGACGGCGGTATATATGCTGTCTTTGATGGTGTTGGTGGATTAGCCGGAAGCGCTTTCGCTTCAACAACAGCCGCCCGAGCCATCACAGATATTGACGCGCCATATGATCCTGAGGTGGTTCGGGAGACTCTTCGCGAGGTACATAAGGATCTGGTTGAATACAGCAAAACCGCAACTACAGCCACCGGAATTTCTATCTTTGGTGATACTGTACACCTGTTCCATATTGGAAATTGTCGCCTTTACGGCCTTTTTGAGGGATACATCAGGCAAATTACCGTTGATCAGACACTTTACGAAGACCTGCTCAACGCAGGTCAGTCCATCGACGAAATACCGGAATCCGCCAAATGTAAAATCAATGCCTGTCTGGGAGTCAAACAGGAGTTTATTAATCAGCTCGTTTTTGAAAACATCAGTTCGCAATATGCACAGTGTCAGAAGCTCCTCATGACCAGCGATGGCGTACATGATCATCTTGATATTGAAACACTTGAAACCATGTTAAAAGATGATGCCTCCCGGGAGTCTCTGCAAAAACTCGCGGAATCAGCAGTAGGAAACGGCTCAGAAGATGACATTAGCATTATGGTGGTTGAAAAATGAGAATAGGAAGAATCCTTTGCCCCGTTCGTGAACTCGGTCCGGGGAATCGTCTGGGAATATGGGTACAGGGATGTAGGAGACGATGCCCAGGCTGCGCCAATCCGGAATTATGGAGTATTGATGAACGCAAAGATATCCCTGTTGAACTTCTTACTCCAATGGTTATAACGTCTATCGTCAGTCAGAAGCTAACTGGCGTAACAATTACCGGTGGCGAACCGATGTTGCAGGCAAAGGAACTGGCTGTTCTGCTGAAGCGTTTGAAGCCACTTTGTGATGATATTCTACTGTTTACCGGCTTTACTTATGAACAGCTGTTACAGTCTGAAGACCCAGATGTGAAGGAAGTAATATCTTCTGTCTCTGTTCTGGTCGATGGAGAATATATAAAGGAGCAAAACGCCGGAGACCGCTTAAGGGGATCAACCAATCAACGTATTATCTTCCTAGACAAAGAAAAAAGAAATAAGTACGAGACCTATATCGGATCAAACGAAAGACTAATAGATAGTTTCATTACCACAGATGGCATTGTATCTGTTGGAATACACCCCCAGGAATTCCTGAATCAGGCATGGAGTATCATATCTCCTGCGGGAGAAATCCTCGAGCAAGATGAAGTTGGAGGTTCCGGGAATCATGAGAAAATTCATCAATGAGATTCTCAGATGCGTCGGATACTACATCGTTATGGTGATAGTAACAGCTGTAATGATACCAGCCAAGGCGCAGCCTTCCATGAATAAGATCAGCGCTATCGCAATCATCGCCGCGCTGATTATCAATATTTTCCGCATGCTTCTCGGAGGTGATGAATCCGAATTCGGTACCCGCGTCGCCCGTCACTTGACGACTTTTATTTTTGTTGCTTATATTCTCGTCTTCCTTGCCGCACTGCTGCTTGATAACTTTAGTGATTTGCTGCAAGTCATTACGCACGCTTTTCAATAGCAGATGGTCGAAAGAAGGTGCTAATATATGGAAATGCTCGCTCTATTGGTTATTGCACTAATTATCCAAAACTGGATATGGCTTTTAGTGATTGCTGCCATCATCGGTACCATATATGTCGTCGTCAGATGCACCAAGACAACAAGACAACGCAACCGAGAAATTAAGGCGCAAAAAGAAAGAGAGCAGCGTGAAACGAAACTGTTGGAAGAGCAGCGTCAACGCACTCTGGTCGCAGAGCAGATCACCGAGTTCCAGAGGATGAAGTATGGCGACACACATCTTTTCCCTTTTTTGCAGACACTTGAGACTGTCGGTACGAGAACTGACACTTATCATCAATTCCTGAAAAACTATTCTCGCAGTCAAAATGCTTTTCGAGCTGAATCTATTAGGCTTAATGAAAAGGCCTCAGAATTAGGCATTCCAGAACGTATTCAGCATATTTCTGATAGAGCATAAGTGAGCATTCACAATCAGACAATTCTCGCACAGGAGGTTTGCATCTATGGATGACAGCTGTATGGGTTATCTTGGGATGGCTCTTTTGGCTGGTATTCTGGTAGCTCTTGTGTTTCAGTATATAATCATCCCGTATTGGTATATCATTCTCATTATCGGAGCGATCGTCTGCGCTATGATCTGGGGACCCGATATTATCAGTAAGCATAATGCGAAGAAACGAGCAAATATTCAGACCCTTCTGGTAGAATTTCCCAAGAAATATGGAAAGGATCTCTCCAGTTTTCTTCTCCTGTTGAATGAAATGGATGCACCTTCCGCCAGCTTTGACAAAATGGTTGACGCTTACCTGCTCCACCGTGTGCAACTGTCGGACGAGTGTAAGAAGCTGAATGATCTTGCCGCCAAGCACGGAATCGCTGAGCGGGTCATTGATCCAGATGAATCTGATGCGCACAAGGCATAAAGGTTGTTATGATTAAGTCTGGAATGAGGAGGCGAAGGAAACTCAGGATCCATGGAAGGAATCACTTCCCTGGCTATCGAAACCGACAGAGCAGGATGAGGATGATTCCGTTGACGAAGCGGTCCGGTACACACGAGATAATTTGTGTCTGGCAAAGGAGGATGAATTATGAACGCACTCATGGCTTATTTCTCCGGAAACTGGAAAAGGTTGTTTTCACAGCTGATGACTCTTATGCTGATCTGTGTAGTCGTTTTTCCAACAGCCGCTGAACAGTCCGTTACGGCTTCGAAAGCGAAAGAGTACACCTGTGGTGATTATACCTACATCATTCTGGATGACGGAACCGCTGAGATTATCGGTTATGTCGGACTGGATGATGAACTGACGATTCCGGATAAATTGGATGGATTGACTGTTACCGGTATCGCGGATTATGTTTTCTCTTATATGGAAGATTCCTGGCTGACCACTGTCACCATCCCGGACAGCGTGATCAGAATGGGGAATAATCCTTTCGCGGGTAATGAATATCTTAAGGATTTCATCATATCGCCTGATCATCCTTTTCTTACTGTGATTGACGGCGTTCTGTTCAGCAAGCCGGATCATCGATTGATCTGTTATCCGATGACCCTGTCTTCAGATCACTATTCCATACCAGATGGAATTCTTGCCATTGACGGCTCTGCTTTCTGCTGTAATGCCTCTTTGACTACCGTCACCATCCCGAACAGCGTCACAAGCATTGGGGATGAAGCTTTTACCTGGTGTACCTCCCTGACTGCCATCAGCATTCCGGAAAACGTGATCTTTATTGGAGAAAACCCTTTCCAGTGTTGTGATAATCTGAAGGATATCACCGTATCTCCTGACAATCCTTCCATTGTCATGATCGATGGTGTTCTATTCAGCAAACCTGATAACCGACTGATTTGTTACCCGATCACCCTGCATTTTGATCACTATTCTATACCTGATGGAACTCAAGCCATTGGCAGCGCTGCTTTCATATGCTCCTCACTTGCTGCCATAAACATACCGAACAGCGTCACAAGCATCGAAGACAGGGCTTTCTATGAATGCTCCTCTCTGACCGCCCTCAACATTCCGGACAGCGTGACCAGCATCGGGGATGAGGCTTTCTCTGACTGTACCTCCCTAACCGTCATCACCATCCCGGACGGCGTCACCAGCATTGGGGATAAGGTTTTCTTTCACTGTGATTCTCTAACCGCCATCAGCATCCCGGATAGCGTCATAAGCATCGGATATTCCGCCTTCTCCTGCTGCAACTCCCTAACTACCGTTAACATTCCGGACAGTGTGACCAGCATTGGGGAATTTGCTTTTTCCGACTGTGACTCTCTGACCGCCATCAATATCCCGGACAATGTGAACAAGATCGAGTTTGGAGTGTTCACCCGCTGCACTTCCCTGACATCCATCAAAATCCCGGACAACGTCATAAGTATTGAGGCGTACGCCTTCTCCGGCTGCTCATCCCTGAACGACGTCAACATCCCGAGAAGCATTACCAGCATCAATGATTCTGTCTTCTCCGGCTGTTCCTCCCTGACCGTCATCAACATCCCGTACGGTGTGATCAGCATTGAGGGCGTAGCTTTTTCCGGCTGCTCCTCCCTGACCGCCGTCACGATCCCGGACAGCGTGACCAGCATCGGAAATTGGGCCTTCTCCGAATGTGCCTCTCTGACCACCATAACCATCCCGGACAGCGTCATTTACATCGGGGAAGATGCTTTCAGTTGTGAAAAAAGCTGCTCGCGGGTTTTCATCGTCCCCGCAGATTCCTACGCCGAGCAATATTGCAAAGCATATGAGTACCAATACAGGTATCCATATTCGTCCCCTATTTGACATTTACGTTTTCAAGCCTGGAACGTCATTTCGTTCCAGGTTTTTTGTTGGGAATATCATTTAGTAACACTTAATAACAATCTTTAATAATCTATATCTGTTAATCTATATAAAAATAAACAGATCGCTTTCATTGACGCAAAAGTCCATAAATGTTATAATAAATGCTGTTAAATTTCAAGGAATGGTGGGAGGTATCTTTAAATGGAGGAAGGCTACATCGGACTGGATGCAGCAGCAGCGTATCTGAATGTGAAACCAGGAACGCTCCGCAAATGGATTAGGGAAAATCCAGACATCCCCGCGCATCAAATCGGCCGTCTTTGGAAGTTTAAACGGGCCGAACTGGACGATTGGGTGCAAAGCGGAAGAAGCGTGATGAAGCACAGCGATCATGGAACTGATGGGGATTTTATACCCCCTGATTCTAATTGCTGAACCATCGTATAATATAATGCCGTATTGATTCAGGAGGTGATTTCAGTGAGTGGATTGCAAACTGGCGGCTCAGCCGTCGTAAAATTCGAGCATACGCTGACTCGACGCATGAACAGTGTTAAATCCGGGCTTGAGAATCAGTTCGACGATATGCTGACAACAAAAGATTTTCTGTCCGTAATTCAGGATTTACGGCGTGCCACTCCAGATACTGCACATTCAATCAGAGCACAGCTTTGTTCAATGTTTGAACAATGCGGAGTCGCTAATGTCAGTGCGACTGAAGCTGTAAGCTATTATGAAAACAAACTGAAATCTTCAAATATCCCAACACCAGAGCAACTGTCACATAGGCTTTATGATTTTTTCTTTCGCCAGTTTTGTGAAAATCCCTTTCCTTCACCTGAAGAATATATTGCCCGTGTTGTTCAAAGAGAAATTGATCCGGAATGGAAAGACGATTCTCTCCGTCTTCAAATCCTAAAAACATTCTTACGCAATGCGGATGGGCTTCGCGGTGCAGGCTTTAAATATCTTAGCATCAAAAGATATGTAAGTGAAAAGGCCAATGTCCAATCTCCGTCTATGAATTTGATCCTCGATTCTTTAGACGATGCTATTTTTCAAAAGCTTAGCGAAGACCTGGACAGAATGACATCGCTGGAAGTCCAGCGAGAAGAGCGTAAGATGCAGCTTTCAAAAAGCTCTGCATTTAAAGAGTGCGTCACGAAAGCAGAAACGAAACCTGAAGACATTTTTGAATTAGATGAAGAATATTGCAAGCTAAAAAAAGCCACCTCACCCGCGGAATGGGAAAAAGCCAAACAGTCAAGAAAACAGAAAAATAGTGGCCGGGGCACCTATGCTTTGCTTCGTATCGCGGACGATTTGGCTTCTGGCAGGTTTGGAAATGATGCTGTCGTAAGGGAAGAAATCTATCTGTTCTCGATTGTCTTTGGCCTTTCATTTTTTGACACAGATGGAGCTGAATTTGATCCACGGTACAGTATTGAAGGTGTCATGTTTCGTGATTATTACTCCAACAACCTGATGCGCTATATTACCGGGAAGCACGAAACACTAAGAAGTGGGGGAGAAATCGTAAACCCAGTAGGAAGAGGCATAAATTTTAAAAACTACATGGAGGCAATTTTCCTCTATTATTCCCGTATGACGGCACTTTCCTCTTCTGAGGCGATTGAGAAAATATATTTGATGGCTCATGCCGCTCACAATCAATATAAGAGTCTAAAGCAATCCATATCAACTGATACTTCTTCTGAAAGTAATCGCACTCAAAAATTCCGGGATGCTTTTCAAAATAATGCTCCCAATTCAGATGAGGAGGAATTCCTGAAGTTTATTGTATACCAATATAATTGCTCCATTGCTCCCGCTACATCTAAAGTTTTCGAGGAAGAAAATGAAGTAATCACAGCAGTACGAGTCTTTGATGAACTTTGTGAGGATGCTGCTGAATGTGGTATTTTCGAAGCAGATTTTGTTCTCCGGGGCCTTTCCTTTTTCGATGAAATGCTAAGTATTGAAGCGGTCAGTAAGCTTGCCCAGCAAACTGATATTAACAGTTTATCCGATCAGGGAAAATTTAATTTGGTTCTTTATGAGGTCAACAAAGAATTAGTTGATCTGCCTGATATTAATAAAATACATGATCGGAAAATTGTGTCCAGGCTTGATTTCCTTAAAGTATTCTACCAAATGTTCCTTCTTTATGCCGAAGATGATTTCGCATGGAAAGAAAGTTTTCCAGGATTCTATCGAAAGTTTGTGAGGGAGGCAAATTTGTATCTTCGCAAAGCGCTAATGCAGGAAATGGAATCAAGAAATTTGCTGGATATAATCATCATCTATTCTGCGTTTTGCATCACCAATGAAAACCATACCGAAAGCACGACAGAATACGACGAAAAGGAGTAAATAATGTATTTATTTTCCAAGAAAGGTGCCTTTCATCAGGCGACTGGTAGCGCATGCCAGGATGTGATTAAATCAGCTGATTTCGGTAGCTGGCTGATCATTGCTATGGCAGATGGTGTGTCTTCCGAAGAATATAGCGGATCAGGGGCTAATCTCGCATGTAGTGAAGCCCTTGATTATCTTCGTTTACAGCATGAGAAAATTGGTTTCCTGCCGCAATCCTGGAGTCAGAACATGCTTAACCATATCACCTCAGTGATTACGGAACACGCAACCGCCAACAATAGAAAAGCAACCGATTATGCCTGTACATTAATGGTTTTGGTCTTTGAAAGAGAACGCAAAATTATGCACTGCTTCAATATCGGAGACGGTTTATTGTTAGGCATTGGGGATGACAATAAATGTCGTGTACTTGTCAAACCGCAGGATGATTCTTTGGGTTGTCCGACAATATTTACCGAGAATATAAAAACCGCAATTGATCTCAAACACTTCTGCACATCAAACATCGAAAGCCTTCTTCTATGCACGGATGGCGCTTGGAAATCCATGTATAAACGCGGCATCATGGACGCAGGCATTAAACACGATTTGATGACCAGAGATTTCTGCGGCTTCATTAATCATATGAAGAAGATAGAGCCTCAAGATGATTGCACCTTTGCAATTCTGGAAACAGGGAGGGCTGCATAATGAAAGAGATTTATGGAATTGGCGAATCCTTCGCGCTGACAACAGGACCCGTCAGTCGAACCTTCACGATTCTGGACACTCGTGAATCAGAAGAGGGCAAGTGGTTTAAACAAGGTGGTTCCGCTATTTGCTATGATGCTTTCTATCAGGAGGCTGGTATCAAGCATTATGGAAAACTCAAACAGTTTTATCTGTTTGATCCTTCTCTCGATTTTCAAACAGAAGCAAATGCATATATAGAACCCTATCAGGCCCTTCAACAGTTAATATCTGATTCTTCAGCTCTTAATCAGCTCTATACTTTTATCCCGGCGTACGATATCCTTTTTGATTCTGATGGGTGTCCTTACGTTTGGACAAATGCGCTTCCTATGTTAACTTTTGAGGAAATATGCAATAATCTTCTTCTCAATGAACATTTGAGTGTTTATGATGCTCTCTATCAGATTGTCCAAACTATGAAATCGCTGACAGAATGTATTCGGATTATTCATTCCTCTGATCTCATCCATGGCGATATTAATCCGACGAACTTTGGTTTTTATATTCGCGACGGTAAAATCCTGGCAGATGGATTATCCCTCTTTGACTTAAATACGCTGCACCGCACCGGTGCAAAGCAGCAATGGTATAATTCTCCATATTACGAAGATATCCAGGATGACTCTATGCGTCTCGCCCGTCCAAATCGCGCTGATGTTCGTGCGATCGGAGTAACGTTCTGTAAAGCTCTCCTATGTTCAAACGAACAGATAAATAACATCATAAACGCTCACAGCCTGTCTAACACTCGTGCTCGCTCAAGCATCGAATCCGCTTTGTTCTCAGGTGCTCTTTTTGAAAAGAAAGGAGTGCTTGATTATGAAAACATTAAAAAGCTTCTGTTTATGATCGTGCTTGAAACTGTTACAAACAGAGCATCTAAGCGGATTGATTCCTGCAGCGAACTATATCAAAGATTTCAAACCTTAGAAATATTATTGTTGCCTCACACAACCAGAAATGAGCTTTCAAGAGGACAGAGTATTGAAATTGTCAATGTTGAAAACCGTCGCAAGAATACCATCAAGAGGCTCCATCAATTACTTCTGTATGAATATCCTCTTTATCAGTTCTATTCGGGACAGCAAATATATAAGGTATTCGTATTTGGGTTTGGAAGTGATGCTCAGCGTTTCACTGATGCAATTCTTGAAACTTCGCAATCAATGGATATCCCTTTTGAGATTCATGTTTGGGGTTCAAACGCTATCCGAAGTGAGAAAAACATCTATTTAAACGAACGACCCGCGCTCAATCAGTTCTTCCTTGTAGATAATGATTCCGCCAAATTGACCGGCGATTCTTACGGTAGCATTTATTTCCATGAAATGAATGGTTCTTCTCATGAAGCGAGAATAAGTCCTGTCTTACAGGACAATACCGATGCCCAATACATCTACGTTGCAGCCGGGAATGATTCTGACAATGAAGCAATTGCAAACATGTGTAAATCCGCAATGCCGGAAGCGTTTGTGATCTGCCAGTGTGATCAGCATCGATCTCTGAAGAATGGAATCCATCTATTATGTGCTGAGGATAAACCCGCCGAACTTGAGAAGACTGCAGATTTGGAAAGATTTGCATTCAATGCTCATCTAATCTGGTCAGGAACTCTCAACACCGACCTTGCAATAAAGAAAGCGACTTTTTCACAGCCTTATAATCATACCTCGTGCGTTTCTCATATTTTGTCTATAAAATACAAACTTCATTCTTTAGGGATCGACATCTCAGAAGCTTCCTCTGCTGCGGAAAAGGCAGCAACCGCTTTGCGAAAAAATTCAGCCGTAAAAGACAGCCTTATTGCTTCAGAGCACCGCCGTTGGGTCACAGAAAAGCTCTGTGATGGGTGGAGAAACATGCCTGTTCAGGCATGTCCATCATATAATGACACAAAAGACATAATTGGGAAAAGGCATGTCTGCTTAGTCAGAAGCACAGAAAAGCTCGGCTTGATAGGTACGTGGAGCAGACATCCTGTTTGGGATAGCGCTTCAAATGAAGACCTTTCGACTTTAGATGAACTTGATCGAATGTCCGTAATGCTTCATCAGGAGTACAAAAAAGCCGCCAATTCCTTTATAAATAATGAAGTAATCAACGCAAAAACCGTTTCTGATATTCTTTCATTAGCGGAAAAATATATCAACGTACAATTGTCGTTTCTGGAATGGTATGATTCCCTCACACAGTTGTTCAATGAACATTTATCCCCTTCCTCTGAGAACAAATCTGCCGAACCCGCGCTTAAAACTTTTGATTTCCTGTACGCACGTTTAATCGATCAAATAAATGCTATTGGCAATCATCAAAAGCACGTTAAAGAAACTCTCCTTGCGAAAGTTAAATATGCCTATGAGAGTTTTCGTCCAGTGATTAATGGCTTGCGCTATCACGACTTCAAAAAGAATGATTCGGAACTCGTCGATGGAATTCCATTCATCCTGACATACAGAGAAAACATTACTATTTTTGTGCCATGCGCTGTTCAGACACTAATTCATCCATGGAAACTTGAGAAAGCAAATAAAGAAGTTGAAGCAATTAACCCCACAGAATTCTTTTCCTATGTTGCGGCTTCAACCATTATCAATCCACAAAAACTATATCTCGTCTGCGATACAGTTCCTGATCTTTCCCTGCCATTCGTTAAAGAAAAGCATGCTGCTATCATCAACTATTTGCGAAGAAAGGGCCTTCAAACCCAGTTATTCTTCATTGCAAAAGAGTCATTAAACCAATTTATCTGCGAAGCGGATAAACAAAATGAAACTATATTAATCAATCAGACACTGCTGCCGGACACAGGTAATATCCCTGTTGGGATATTCGACTTTGATACTAACAAGCAGAGATTTACCCTTTCAGAAAACATCAGGTGGATATCTTACATCCAGCGTAATGCCTTCATCACATTACGAGATGTTACAACGCTTCTTGGCAGGCCTTATGATATAGCAAAGCAGCCATTCTTCAAGAAAGATGATTGGCAAGTGCTTTTCGGCATGTATCATACGGAAGAGGTCAGCCGCAAAGCGTGGAAAAAGATATGTGAACTATTAAAGGATGATTCAAGCCGTGCGGTTGAAATAGCTTCTCTAAAAAATTGTGCGGATTTTACAGCAGAGTCCAAGCACATTCTGCCATTTGAATGTTTTAAATCCGCTGAAAAAATCATTTCTCTTTTTAGGGACAAAAATATCGTTTCACGCCAGAGCTTTGTTCAACGTTATTCGTTTAATGAATGCGTCGTCCAGACATATGAGGGATCAGCTAATCGAAAAGCGATTGATGATCTTTTTGCAAACCCGCTTCTCTTGATGACTTCAAACGAGTATCTGATCACCGAAACAAAAACTGGTTTCTCTCTCCGATGTGATACTCTTTCTGTGCGTGGAATTGAGTTTGTAACCGATGGTTTAAGCGCCGAGGTCGTTCAGGAGGTTTATCATATCCTATCTGAACTTCACCGTCATGGATTCATTCAGTTTTGTCTCCATACAGATGGTTTTTCGTCTACAATTGACGTTGTTTATGGCAGTAGGCAAATCAAGTCCCTTTTTATGAACGAAGGCACATTCCTCGAAATGTACACGTATTACAAATTGCGCGAATTGAATTCTTTCAACGATATTTGCACGGCCATCAGAATCATGAAAACGGATAAAAAAGATAAGGCCGAACACGAAATTGATGTATTCATGACGAAAGGTTTCCAAACGTACATCGTTGAATGTAAAGGTCGCAGACTTCTGAAGAACGAGGATTCGAAACTTCTTCTTAAAGAATGGAAGGAAAAGCTTTCTGAACTTTTATCATGGTATGGCATTAACGGCCGTGGCTTTCTTATTGTAGACAGCGAAGATGATTTCAACGATGTTCCTGATCCTGACGGCGTAATGACTGTCTACAAGGGCAAGGAAATTGCTAATATTGGGAGAACGATTGCATCATTGATTAAGAATGGGAGATGAGAAAATGTATAATCCTCAACCGATAGATACCTCGGATATTGTTCTTTCTGATGAACTCCTGGAACTGACTGAAATGATCGCGAAGAATGTACATGATATATGGGCAGTCGGCCGTATTGCGGAAGGCTGGACATATGGGCCAAAAAAGGATGGCGATAAAAAAGAAACGCCTTTGTTAGTTCCATATGAAGAGCTCCAGGATAGCGAAAAGGCATATGACGTTAACACGGCTCTTGAAACACTAAAACTGATTACTAAACTTGGTTATACTATCCGAAAGAGGTGAGGACGAGTGTTCTTTATCAGCCATTCCTCAAAGGATACAGAGGCTGCTCACAAAGTGGTCGAATTTCTTGAAGGAAAAGGGGTTTCATGTTGGATCGCTCCGCGCGATATCGTCCCTGGAAGATCGTATCCTTCACAGATTGTCAAAGCCATTCGCGATTGTACAGGCTTTATTCTTGTTGCTTCCGATAATGTTAATCAGTCTAATCATATAAACAGTGAGGTTGCCCGTGCGTTTGACCTGAAGAAAGCAATTTTCCCTTTCCTGATTGATAATATACAGTTTACAGATGACTATATCTACTATCTTGGTCAGATTCAGTGGATAAATGCCTATGAGAACTTTGATTTAGGTTTAGAAGCATTGTTATCCGTCATTCAAACAAACCCCAGTACTTCATTTCCATCGGCAGCTTCAATTCCCGCTCGTTTTGAATCTCCTGTCCATCATGAAAACGATGAAAAAAAACAAAGTGGGAATAAAGAAACCCGTATTGCAACATATCAAGACCTCACAGATGTGGGCATGACAGCTCTGGATATAGCTAAAAGGTTGGTGGAAAACGATTATAAGCTGTATCCCGGCATGGTTGTAGAAAACGAAGGCGAACCGGAACAGTGGGCCGGGTATCTTTCGACATATCCTGACACTTTCAGGTATCTGGTTAATGAAAAGAACGAAATCATCGGCAACTGGTCTTTTCTGGCAGTGTCTGAGGAGCTTCATGCCGAAAAACTTGCTTCTGGGCAGCTTACAGAGGACACCTTCAAACTTGATGAGACAGAGTATCTCCTTTTCCCCGGCGATTATGTAGGCTACCTGCTGAACTTGTCCATAAACGACGGGTATAACAACCCAAAGAATCTAAATATGCTTTTGCAGGCATTTGTTGATCAAATGCTCACTTTCGCTGAAGATGGTATTTTCTTCAAATCATGGTATGTAAATGTTTTCCGCAAAGACCATGAAGCCATGTATCGAAGGATAGGTTTCTCATACCTTCTGGACAACGTAAGTTTTGGAAAAGTATATTTCCTCAGCTGCATCCCACCAACGAAAGATCCCCAAAGAAAAAAGCATTCAAGTGGATCAATCTTTACTACGAGCAAAAGACTTATGGAGTTATACTATGAACATTTTGTGCAGGATGCTTGAAACAAATGCTTCAGAAAAGCGATTAAAGGATGTTGCTGGATTGATTTATGATACCGATCCATACATTTATCCCGCCCTTTTTCACTCGCGTGAAGAAGCGTTAGAAATCATACCTAAAATGTTTAATACCGGCGATCGCATGTTTACGGCAGAAAACATTTTCATTGCCGAATGTGAAGATCGTATTGTTGGAATGATTCTATGGCACAAAGGGCCAATGGTATGGAACAACACCCAATATAATTTATGCGGAGGCAGCTCGCCTTATCTTGATGATGTTACTGCACGATACTTTTCTTCTTATTCTTCAGTTCCAGATGATACTATCGCAATAATCAACGTTTGTTCCTCGATAAAAGACAATGGCATTGGCACAAAGATGATTCGTTCATTCATGAACAAATTCCCTGGAAAATATGAACTCTATGTGCTTGCTGACAATGATCGTGCTGTATCTTTATATAAAAAATTCGACTTCATTATAGAATCTGAATCGAATGGTTATAGTGTAGATAATCGGAACTTGCCATGTTACAAAATGACTTGCAACAATGGAAAGGGGGTTGTCGCATGATTCAAATCTTTATTAGCTATCGTCGTGACGGAGGAGACACATTAGCCCAGCTTTTTTACGACCGTTTAAGTAATGATGGTTATCATGTGTTTCTTGATGTTGAGTCTTTAAGATCAGGCAAGTTTAACACGGCCATATATTCCAAAATTGAAGAGTGCACCGATTTCCTTCTCATATTACCCGAGCATGGACTTGACCGTTGTGAGAACGAAGATGACTGGGTACGTTTAGAGATTGAGTATGCAATCAAGCTCAAGAAAAACATTATTCCTGTCATGATGCGTAACTTTGTATTCCCTGATAATTTACCCGAATCATTAGCAGAACTACGTCATTACAATGGCATCTCCGCAAACATGGAACTTTTCGATGGCGTTATTATCAAATTGGAAAAGTCTCTTCTATTAACTCCCAAGCCAGCAGGAACAACCACAAACAAAAACATCTCGAAAAACAAAATCAAAGTGAGGAAAAAAGTTAATAAGCAACCTGTCATTATAGCGTCAGCTATTATAGCCATTTTGCTTGTCGTCATATACTTCACATGTTTAAAAACGTCACCCCCAAATGATGATGTATCGCTCAATGCTGGTGAGAACCGGACTGTCGAGGTTTTGGGCGAACCTGATTTTTCTGGTGTTACGAGAACAAATTTTGAAGAGTATATTGCCAAAGCTGATTCAGGGGACAAAACTGCACAATACATCGCCGGAGAAATGAATCGTACAGGTACATATGTAGAACAAGATTATGATAAGGCATTTCAATATTTCAAAGCCTCTGCTGAACAGGGTTTAGTAGCCTCCTATAACAAACTCGGCATTTGTTATGCCATGGGTTTAGGTACTCCTGAAAACGGTCAAGAAGCGATTTCATGGTATACTAAAGCAGCTGAAGCTGGTGACCCAAATGCACAGTTCAATCTTGGGCTGGAATACTACTACGGAGACATCTGTGAGAAGGATTATAGCAAAGCATTTAAGTACTTTAGTCAATCCGCAAGTGGTGGCTATTATATAGCGCACAGGTTTCTGGGCATATGTTATTGGAACGGACTGGGTGTTACTGTAAATCTACAAAAAGCGGACGAGGAATTATTAACAGCTGCTAATGCAGGCGATGAGTCAGCTTATATCGAACTGATTCATTTCTATGTCGATACATATTATCCAACCCAGGCATTTCACTGGGCAAAGAAGGCCATAGATTCAAAAGATAATGAAATAAAAGCTCAAGGATACTATTGGCTATCAACGTTTTACAGAAATGGTCAAGTCGTAACTCAGGATTATCAAAAAGCATTGGATTGCCTAAATAAAGCTCAGGAATTATCAGATGTTGACCTCTCTGCGGCAATTCGTCGTGTTAAAATTTTAATGGGGCAGGAAACTGTTACTTATGCGGACTTTGAACGTCTTGATTTCCATGTCACAAAAGAATTGACTGACAAAGATAAGGATATCTTCGATTTTGCGTTAATTCACGACACCGGAACAAGGTTGTATGTTTCGAATTCGATTGTCCTTTATGGATTCAAGGACTCACCCGATCTTATTGGCACATTTTACGTTGGTGGCTTGGGAGACTCTATCAACGATGGATACTATATTGAAAACGGATTATTAATGTCCAAGAGTTCAATGAGAAATCTGTATATGGTTGCCACCATTATTTCCGATCACAGGAGCCATCCGGAAAACCCCTTCCTCTATGCATGTCTCCCTATGGAGAGCTGGGATTCTATAATTGAAAATGACATTCTCGTCGTGATTGACGGTGGAATGATAACAGGAGAAAAAAGTGAATCTGGATTCTGGGATCTTTCAACTCGGGAATTGTGGAACGTAAAATTCTATTCAAAAAAGTACTATTACTACTCTTCTGACAGAGATATGGGGTACAAGTGCATAGGTTTAGGTTTCGTCACTGGGACAACATCAGATATCAGTCTTATAGGCACAGCTGAATCGGCAATTGGAAATGAAGCGCTAGGTAAATATCCTAATTTTACCCAATACTTTGAAAATCTAAACAGTTCTGTCAAGAGCAATGAAAATTCTTTTGATCCAAACACTTTTCACATCAGTTTAAACTCGGAGACCATTAGCAATCTCAGAGTCGCACTACCTTATTTGAATACACCATAACTGATTGATAGCGAAAATATTAGTCTTATTACGAGAAAGACAGGAGTTGATCAGTATGCTTGACCAACAATCCGATGGTAAAGTCAATACCTGCAATACACCAGATAACACACGGGATAACGCAATTGGAAGCCTTAATCGTATATTGAGAACAGAAATGGATTTGGAACAGCTGAATTGTTTTTTAGAAAAGACATTAAACCCAATACAATTGAAAGTGATCAAACTACGTTTTGGTTTGCAGGAGGATCATTGCTATACAGTGGATGAAGTATGTAAAGAACTCAATGAAACTTATGATCACGTTCGCCAAATTGAAGCAACGGCATTGCACCGGATTAAAGATCCTGATGGAATGGCTGCAATGGCTCGCCACCGGAAACTAAGAGATTATCTGGATTGATGATACGTGCTTTGGACCCCCTGTAGTCAAATTCGCCCCATAATAAACTTATTTGTCATCCTTATGTGGTGATAATATCGATCTGATGTTTCCGCTTTAGATATCCTGCTAAGCCTTATGCGTTCATGCTCAGTAGTCTTTTAAAATTTTTCTGACTGTTTTTCTGTCAATATACTTGAACGGTATTCGGCTTCCACGTACAATCTCCTCACAAGTGTATTCGATTTCTTTATAGTACTCATATTCACTGTCTTTATAATTCGGAGCATCTTCACAACCCTTGCATAGCAGCAATTCAAGAAAAAGTCTTCCGTCTTTTCTCGGATCGTCCAGGTCAAAACCCGGAATATCTGATATACATCTTCGATAATTTCGAAGAAGCTTCCCATATTTCTGGATACAATCCGGAAGATTATTGAATCCGCTTGAATATACCGCTGCATCATAGCAGTAGATCGCCTTATGGTCTAAATCCACGATGTAAACATCATCTGCGCTATAGTCAATATTTGCCTCAATGTAGCAAATCACGTCCTCATCTAATGGCTTATTGTATATCCTTCTGAAAAGCTGATCAACCGTCCTGCAATCACAGTATTCTGCAGCAAGCCTGACCGTTTCGAGCAGAATCCCAGTATATGACCAGTTTCGGCAAAGAATCATATAAGGGTCACGTCCACCAATCTGAACTACGATTTCAGAATAATCCGCCATTTTCACATACTCCTTTCTTCTGATGCGTCATCTAAATCTCGCATGTCCAATATCTGCATAACACCTGCTGAGTGTTTATACATTTTTCAGTTGCTCACTCGTGGAGATTTAGATATTCAGTTGCCAAGGTGCGTTGCGTTTCGGCAAAAAAAGCCAATGCGCCTGGAAGAACAGACTCCTGTTTCAGAGTCAAATTCTTTCCACGCGCATTGGCTAACCGGTTTAGTGTTCTCCACCTGGCACAGCTCTCGCTGGCCTTTCAATTCTACGCCCTGTCGAACTCCCGTATCATCGTATCCCGGTCTTTGGAGTATTTCTTCATTACCCCATTGACATACAGGCGATATTCTCCTCCTTCCTGCCTCAGTTCCACCAATCCATAAGATGTCATTTTACTCTTCAGCAACATTTTTCTGTCCCTTCCTTTCTGCTCCTCATCGGAACAATTGTATCTTAGCAGATTTTCCCATGTTGATTTCAGGGGGGTGTAGAAATCAGTTGCCGACAACGCATAAAGAAAAATCTTATTTCAATGTGTATCGAGTCCTTCAATGTTGAATCTTCTTTCATCCACGATACTGTCCAGGTGCTTTTCCTGCTCAAGCAAAAAAAGCAATGCCTCCTGTTCAGATTTAAATGTGGAGCTTATCCTGATGAATGTATCATAGGAAAGTACTGTGATATCAGGCGGAAAGTGAATCCCGTCAAGTGTAATTGAGTTGTCGTCTTTAGAGAATAGTCGTAGATACATTGTAGTAAACTCGTCAGAGTTTAATATATCCGCAAGGAAACCCAAATACTTTAACTGCTCTTTCTCGGAAAGCAGTTCGAATCTTATCGTCGAGTGCATCACTAAATTGATCATTGTAAAAAAGAAACAAAACAGATCGCTGTTCATGTTTCCAATGATATACCCCTTATCATCCATATCGTATTTATCAGGGAACGCTGCCAACCTTTTCTGACTTAATGAAATATAGCGTGATCTTCTTCTCCGAAGATCGCCACAATACCACCCGTCTGCGTCTATATGAATGATTGTATCTGATTCCCCAACAAGTATATTGTCTTCATGAAAATCGCAAAATGAATATGAGGTTTTTCGATTAAGAAAATCAATATCTGATTGCACAGCCAACATTATTTTTTTAAAATGCTGGCCAGTTTGAAACACAAATTCCTTCAGCGGCTGAAAACGACTATATGGCATGATGTAGCCGATAACTTTTCCTTCTATTGTTAAAACTCGACTCGGTATAATAAAACGAGGCTCAAAGAAACTGGTTCCTTGGGCCAAGCTCATAATCGTGTTTATATCGCTTTGAATCTCTTCATGGCAAAATGTATCTGCATTCCCGGAGAAAAGCTTAAGAATCTCTCCGTTTGGTGTAATCCACAGATCTGTGTACGCAGGTTGACGGTCATTGATTGGAAGTTTGATATCTTTTTGTTGTTCAAGTTCTGTCAGTGTTAATTCTTGAACTGTAATCATGTTTTCCCTTTCCTGTCGCCCTCATTTAAAATGCACTATGCCCTTTCATTGACCTTCTATAAGATCACACAAATGATCAAGAAATTCATCAACTTCCCGGGGATCGTAACCATTCTTCGCGAATGTGAATTCCTCTGTAGAAATCATTTCAACTGTAATTCGCCTATTCGAGGAACCGTTGTATTGGTCATATATCATTTGGATAAAAGCATCGACAGCCTTTACTTCATATCCTCGCTGTACCCGATGGAATTGTCTGTTTTCTATATCAGACAGGATTTTGTTTGCCAGAGGCTTTCTTTCAGGAGCGTTTTGCACTTTATAGGGTCTATACGATGTATCCTGAATGGTATATGTCGGTTGTGCGCGCTGTGGTTCCTTTGGAGCATTTCCTGCCGCGTTTCCAAAAGCATAACGGCCAAATCCCGCAGCTACCTTGGCTTCGATCGAAGTTGCTGCATACTCTTTTTCTTTTCTTTCTTGAGATACTTTCTGTTCTAATTCTTCAAGCTTAGCACGCCACTGCTTTGCTTCATATTGCATTTGGTAAAGCTTCTCAACAAAACGTCGGATCTGACGATCGTTATAGGCGGAAACTTCAGTAGCGAATTGTGTAACATTGATCTCATTGACCATCGCCACTGTAATATTTTTTGTAATGATGTTATTTGCCTTCAGTGAATCATTTCGACCTGTATTGTCCACGTTGTATTCGAAGAAACTTGAAGGACCTGTTCCAAGCGAGTCGATTGTCAAACCTGAAAAGTATTCTCTCCAAATCATATCAGCATCATCCATGACAAGATAAAGCGGAATTACTGATGTACCATCTTTAATTCCCTCAATAACTCTCTCGAAACCTGATATTTCGCTCTCCGTTACCGTCGTTGTTTTGGATTTTGCGACTATTTTTAAACTAGTATAAAAACTTCGTCTGTAGCAACTTTCCAAGCAAACTCCATAACCATATATGACGGCTTTTCCATATTTAACAATACCCATTTCGAATCTCACCTCGTCTTTCGCCGCAGTTTCTTGAAAACTGATCCATTTTACTGGATCAGGAGTAAAAATACCCAAATTTAACTATTCGTCGCACATCCTCTATTTCCTGCCTTAATAGATGGTCTACGCCGGTCACTCGCTATCAAGTTCTCGCCTTGTTGCAATAGAAATTGGCGCTTCCGTCCACTCCTGAAAGATCGCCTTCACATTTTTCATATCCATATTATCCAATGGTATTCTGCAATGATAAAGTATGCTTGTCCATTCCGTTTTGATTCCAATCTGTTCCGGGGCACAAACAGGTTCGCTTTTAGACTCCCATGAATCAAAATAATCCATTATGTCATCGAAATCATCTATAGATAAACCATCCCTTGGAAATCTGACTGTCTTGTAATAAAGCACTTTCCCAAACATCTCCATAATGCTTGGAATGTTCTTCCATCCACCCATTTCCAATGCTCTATCTGCACAATAAATGCATTGATTGCTCATATCAACAACTAACGGAAACTCTGAGCATTCCTGCATCCATTCCAGATTTTCGTCAGTGTTTTCGATCAATTCTGGCTCAACAACATAGCTGAAGTCCTGTCTTCCGAACTTCTTCCAACGAAACTCCTGAAGCGATCTGCAATCTGAATACGTTGCAGCAATAACTATCGCCTCATAGAATAAATCTTTGGTATCCCAGTTACGATAATAGCCAATGTGCGCAATCCTTTCGTTGTAGACAACTGAAATCGTGTATCTATCAGACATACTTCCTTCTCCTTCTGCCGATGTGTCGGCGGTCGCTGTCCGACATGTTCCTTACTCTTACTCTTACTCGTAATCCAACCTTTCGGATTGCCTTGGCACGCTCGCCCCTCCTCCCGCGGGGGTCCTGGCGCTGCTTCCCCGGCATTGCCGTTAGGATGGTTACGCTTTCAGTTGTCAAGGTGCGCGGAGTTCCGGCAAAAAAGCCAATGCGCCTGGAAGAACAGACTCCTCCACAGAATCATATTCTTTCCAAGCGCATTGGCTACCCTGATTAGTATTCCCCTTCTGGCACAGCTCACGCTGGCCATTCAGTCCTAAGCCCTGTCAAATTCTCGCATCATCGTATCCGGGTCTTTGGAGTACTTCTTCAGCGTTCCATTGACATACAGGCGATATTCTCCTCCTTCCTGCCTCAGTTCCACCAATCCGTAAGAAGTCACCTTACTCTTCAGCAGCATTTCTCTTTCCCATCCTTTCTGTTCCTCTTTGGAACGATTGTATTTTAGCATCTCATTTTCCCTAATCTTTCAGGGGGTATGAAAACTGTCTGGCTTACATGAAAGTCCTTCTCGGGGGATAAACCGCATCCCACTTCTCGTAATTATACTTCCGCCTCCCTTCTTTTTCCGCCGAGAAGGTGAACTCGATTCCCTGGCCGCTCATGGTCTGTAACCAGTCCCGAACCGCCGCTGTGACATCCTCGTCAGTAGTCTGGGAATCTACCGGCCTCGTGAAATCCACCATGGCCTTGTTTTCCGAATGGAACCAGGTCAAATGACCATATGCATTATTCGCAAATCTGTAAGATACCCATGTCTGATCCTGATGGCCATCAAAGCTTGGTTCAGCGCTAAGGCCGAATCCATGCCTCTTGCAGGCGTCGAACATCGTTGCCAGAACGGTGTTTTCCAAACTGACACGTCCTGGAAAAGTCACAAATACCCGATAATGATCTTCTTTCTTGCCAAATAAACCCATCGTTTTTCCGCCTCCTTGCTTATTCTGCCGGTAAAGATAGAAACATGACCCGCCTCCGATGATCAGACCAAGCACCACCCCCGTCGGTCCAAACAAAATTCCAAACAAAGCGACAATGATGGCGTAAGATGTGATAATATGGTTACTCGCGAAGCTGATAATCTTGTCTTTATTTTCTTTACCACTGCTCGGCATAATATCTCCTTTTAATTTTTTGTCATCCTCTTTATTGTCCGGTATCACACTACGTGGTTGAGCTGCAGGCGTATTCACAGGAGTGGCGCTCAATTCTCTTGCTGCAGATCGGCGTCTTGGAGAACTCATTTTCTCTTTGGACTGATTCTGCGCATTTTTGCCATATATTGCGTCATAATTCGACTTCCCAACGATTGGATCACCATACTTTTCATCATGCCAGGCCTCAAAATCCACAAGCATTGCCAAGCCCATGAATACAACCAGTTCTCGACCTTCTGTATCAGCCCCCTGTTCTTCCATATAGAGTACTTGATCCAGGAAACTACACGCTGTTTCCCGCATTTCCGGATCCTTCTTACTGCGCAGCGCTGCGCAGAGTGTCGCAACATACAGCGCATTCCGCTTATTCTCTGCCAATTCAGCGTCAACGATCCTTACTAATGCTTCGCCATTATCAAGAACATCTTGCAGCGCAGGAAGTGCATCACCCTGGTAATACTCCATCTGCTGCCGATACTTGATGCGGACTTCATCAGTATTCAGCGAAAAGAGTCCGCACATAGCCAGTATCGCATCACATGCCGGGAATTCTGGATGCTCCATAGCAAATTGCTCCAGCACTTTCGGAAGATACGCACTGATCAGAGTCATTTCCGGATTCTCCACATCCTTTGGAAATGAATCTTTCATATCGTGCATTCTGGTAAACAGATAACTATCTCTCTTTCCCATGGTGTATTTTCACCTCCTATTATTGATCGCTGTTTGTCAGCTGATTACTTTTGCTTCGTTCAGAGCTTTCCGGTATCCGGCAATCTCGTCTTCAACTTCACGCTGCCACTCTTTTGCCTTGTCGTATTCAGGGTTGTTCGCAAGATCACCCAACTCCCTGGCCGCGCTTATCTTTTCGCTTACTTCAAACCGTGTTGTGCACACCAATCTGTTATATTCGTTGTAGATCTCCTCAAAACGTTCGTGGGAAATGCCGGCGTGTACTTCTTTCATCAGGGTTTCAATCTTTTCATTCATTCGGATTTTCCTCCTTCTTAGCTCGCTGTTGTTTTTCAGTATTTCTCCCGGCCTGTATTTTGTGTCCTTCCTTCCTGCCTCTCTCGGAGAACGATGTGAGTATAACGATGCTCATAAGCCTTAATTCGAGGGGGTATGTTTTTTGCTTTGATCATATAAATACTACGTATTTAAACATATCAATTGCGTATCTGCGCTATTATTAGTTGCGAATATTGCAATTTTCTTGTATAATATTTTGTCTCTATTATGATTTGGAGAAATTTGGTTGAAATTTGGAGGAATGTGAGGACACTATGAAAGAAATCTGCTACAAACGATTATGGAAGCTCCTGATCGACAAAGATCTGAAGAAGAAGGATCTGGCTGCCGTAGCGACAATCAGTCAGTCCTCTGTCGCCAAAATGAGTCGTGGGGAAACAATCAGTATGGATGTGCTACTCAAAATCTGTACCGCGCTTGACTGCGATATCAGCGATATCTGTGAAGCAATCCCAGCGAAGCAGGAAGCACCAGAAATAAAGGAAAAAAAAGATGAAAACAATCGCTGAACTTTGCAAACCGCGCGAAAGCGTCTTTGTAGACACGACACGGGATGATGTTCTGAATCTAAGCGACTTCGTTGTAGGCCGTATCGACGCGGAGCGGTTTTTGAAGAAAACTTCAAGACATGCGACATGGACATGAAAGGCTAGTAAACATATTCCCAGCAGCGGCAGAAAAAGCACCCCCCTGACAAGGTGCTTGGAATTATGAATATAATAAGCCTGATGAGTTTCCTCAGAACCGCCTTTTAGGCAAAGCAAGCCAGAGGAAATGCACTCATGCGCCGGATGGATGATACACACGACCACAATACAGGAGGCCAAAATGAAAGTCAACATGGATACCGTAAAGTCCCTCATGGCACGGCACGCCAACGACGGCGAAATGATTGAGCTCATCGTTGATTGCCTGGAATCCTTTGAAAGCTACCATAAAGCCATCTACAGTCTGGAAATCCAGAGAGAACTTTATGCTCGGGGAGCAATGGATTCTGAAACTTACAGGGAACTGATCCCTCATCTGGATCAGATTCGTTCTTCCGGACACAATGCGGTTATCAGTAATGTACGGCTTCTGAACCGTTTAGCCCAACAGGCTGGTCTAAAACCATTCTACGATGATATTGTTTCCGAGGAACACCCCTATCGCACAGAATTAGCTGACGCCATTCTGGAATATGTGAACGAAATCATTGTCTGTCGGGTTAAAGGAAAGTAATTCAAGTCATCTGGCTCTGTTACTCAATGAATGTGGAGGAGGTGCTTCATGAAAAAATCCATCGCCATTCTGCTTACTTTTGTTATTCTTTTTGCTTTTTCTGTTTGCTTCGCTGATCAGGCGAGATTTTTAAAGGATGATGGAAACCAGGCTTATCATGCTGAGCACCTTCTGCTCCATGTTGGATCACAAAACTGCAAGGTGGCAGGAAATTATATAAAGATAAGGGATGCCGCTGGCAGCAGTAATGTACTTGGACATCTTGAACAGTCGGATGTCTTTACCCTTGATTATATGAACGGCTCCTGGGCACATATCACAGTAGCCTTTTCCGCAAAAACGAGCCCCGATTCCTATACCGGTTTATCCGGATGGGTGGACGGCAATTATGTTGAGTGTCCCTGCTCCTATAATGAATACTATTACGGGCCTGCGCATACTACTTATTCCACCGGAATCATACTTCAGGACAAAACATATTTGCGGGAAGATCCTGCGAAAAACTCTGTCTCGCTCACGAAGGTGAACAAGGGCGATCAGGTGGACATCCTGAGCGAATACACCGGAAAAGACGGAAAGCTTTGGTACCGAGTCCGGTTCAACCAGCAAGTTGGGTTTATACGCAGTGATCTACTGAATATCATAGCTACTGAAATCAGCGAATCGGAAACTGCCTCTACCCGGTATGAACAGGAAAATTCCGCCAGTACAGTGGGTTCCGATTCTCCTGCTGTCGTTTCCTCTGGCGATTCATGGCAAGATCTGTATCGTGCCTTTATTCTCAATAAAGAATATGAACGTATCAGTTATCCGGATTATTTGCCAGATGGATATGACTTTATTGCCATGACAAACGGTTCAGATCAGTTGGAGTATGTAGGATATGATTATGATCCAATCTGGTTCTCTCTGTACGATCTTGATAACGATCAAACGCCAGAACTGCTGATCTTCAATGGTATCGGATATATGGCCGGAAACTTCTGTCATGTCTATACTTTCCAGAACCATAGCATGAAATATCTTGGCCAGCTCGGGCGTCGTGAACTGTTCCTGACATACAGCAATGACCGGAGTTTCCCCGGACTTGTCCAGACGGATGGCAATATGGGGTTTTACACGACGGATTATTGGTATATCAAAGATGGAGAAATCCTGGTTGAAACAATTGAAAGCATTTCCGATCATCCCGATCCGGAGGAAGCGGAATATGATGGAAGTGGCGATGATGCAATCATCACTCGAGAAACCGCAAACACCGCGCTGTATAACTGGTATCACAGTTTCTCTTTTTCCTCACTGCCGCATTGGGAATATTCTGAAATCCTGGAAAAAGGCTGGGACATGTTCGTCTCCGCCATGTTATATCAACCGTCAGCATCTCAAACAAGCGTAGCTGCTGAACCGCCACAAAACATAGCCAAGGATGAGCCATCAGAAAGTTATACATGGGAAACCGCAATGTTTTTCGAGGATGTGCTGCTCGATTCAGATATTTATGATGGAAGCTGGCCTGAAGCATATCTGTCAGTACTGAGAGCAAAAGAAACCAACATACGCAATTATCAGAGTCAGATAGATGAAATATTGCCTTATCTTGCCGGACAGCCTTTATATATACTTTTCCAGGATATAAATGGGGATGAAACTCCCGAAATGCTCCTGATCAGCGATACCTGGGCCGAACCGGGCATGAGAGGCTATTGTGACTTCTATGTCTATTCACATGATGGTTCGCATGCAAAATGTGTTCTAAGCATTCCGGAAGTATATAAAGAAGTGGAAGCGGGGGCATCCTATTCAATTTTCATAGATGGCACTGATTCCGGCACTTTCGTAGTTCAATACTACGATGGCTGGGGCATATGGCAAGTCAGGTATGATTCGGCAGACAATTTCCAGAGGCTGGATACCCTGAGAGGAGTTTATTACAAAGCCTCTGATGAAGACGAACAGGATACATATTACCTTAACGGAAATCAGATTTCGTATCAGGAATTCCAAACTCGCTGGATTTCTAGTAATTCTGACACAGTAACCTTACTGGGAAGTACAGCCTACAGTCCCGCGGCGTCCGGTATGAAATATGATGCCGCAATCCAGCATCTTTCATCCCTATTGTCCGTGAATGAAGGAACTGATCAAGGCAACACACCTTCGTCGGATATGGTGGATTTCGGCGTTGCCAATGAAGATGTCCTTTTCGTCTCTGAAGGATATTATTATGTGGACAATTACAACACTGAGGATTACTACTCCTTTATCCCCGTAGATGTATTCAGTAATAAAGAAACATACAGGGCAAATGATCCTATCAAGTTTAGCGCCGATATTCTCGGTGGTACGCCGCCGTTCACCGTCACCTGGTCTGTTGAAGAATCTCAGACAAGAGACGGCCCGACACCGCTTGATCGTTACATGGAATCCCATGAAGATTATTCATCTTCCATCTCTTATACGACAAACTGTCGTCACGTCGAATATGTTTATACTCCACCTGTCGAAAGCACAACGTTGTTTGGGTGTTTTAGTGTAACCGATTCACGGGGCATATCCAGTTACTCACCCAACGAGAATCTGGCCGCTGTTGATACGCTTGCTGAATGGAATGAGCTGTATCCGCAGGTTGGGCGGCCTGAAGATGAAAGCTTTCCTTTTGCAGCCAGAACCAATAAGAAAAATGTCAATGTCAGGAATGGCATCGGAAAGGAACAGGCTAAATTAACAACTTTTTCCTCGGCAGGTACATTGGTAAAAGTAATCGGCAAAGGCTATGACTCAACGGGGAAGAAATGGTATATCGTTCGATTCGGCATTGATCAGATCGGGTGTATCCGCAGCGATTTTCTTACATTCGAATAAAAATGTGTTTATATGAAGGAGGAGTTCCAAATCAATTTTGTGGGAGAAAAAAAGATGAATTCGTCATTAAAAGACTATCAGGGAAGTTCAATTCCTCCGTTACCAAATAGATTCTACAGTGTTAAAACCTTCCTGCAAAACCATGATCCGAATAGTTCGATCGTGTTTGGCTTTTGCGGAACAAGCAGCGCAAGCACATATGCGGGGCCTGCTTACCCGTCTTCTTACAGCTCGAGTGCTGTGATTATTGCAAATTACCGTGGCGTTTACTATCTTGCGGACCCTTGTGCCGCTTCTCTCGCTTGGAAAATCATCAGGCTCTCAAACTCTGAAGCAGACGAAATCTGCAAACACTTTTATAATTCGTTGTCCAGGGTACGAGAAACGCATTTAACGCATTTTGCAAATGACTACAGTGTCTGGGGTGAATTCGGCCTGTTCTTTTCCAACAACGAGAAGTACGAGATTATTCCCAATGAAGTTCAGATGTCAAGCGAAGCCAGAGATTATTCTGTAGATGACATGTTCGATGTTATTAAAAAAGGAGAACTGTTTAAGCAATTACAAGATCGTAAAAATGTTTCCCGCAAAGAGTCGATAGCGATTCAGCAAGAAATCGAGGCGTTTGTTGCAGCGAATTGTTGTGATGGTATCAAAAGATTCTTGGCTTCCGAGGATAAAGGCAGAAGCACCCAAAAGGAATATAGAAAGAAAAGAATTAAACAGGTTCTGGATTATTGGATTCATAACCTTTTGCGTGTTCCTCGCAAGAAAAGGTATAGAGAGAAAAAGAACCACATTAAAACTCCACGGGCTTTCCCGCCGGGATGACGAAGCCAAGGGATTCAAATACGGAGACGAAGCCACTGTAGTTGATAAGGTTCTACTTTTGGAGATGCTAGAAGCTTTTGGGGAAGCCGTCGCCGAAGGAAGAACTGAGAAAGAAATGACGTTGTTCGAAACATGCCAAAGTGATGATGAAGTATTATAGGGCAAATCAATGAGTCAATCAAGTTCTTGCCTCGCCGGTTTCTGGCAGCTTCTGGCAGTTTTTTACTCAAGAATGTGCTGTTATTGTTCAGTGTTTCGCTAACAAAAAGTGCACGATCAACAGTTGAGTCGCTCACCTTTCGTTAGATTTGCTAATCGCTTGCTAATTTTGGATTAGAAAAACGGGGGAAAACGAGGGTGAACAGAGGAAAACAGATTCCAATTGAATCGTCCGCCAGCGTTGAAAAAAAACGCATCCAGGCAAATGCAGGAAAACGCAGAAAAGTGTATAGTGTGATCTCCTAAGCGGCAGGCCGTGGGTTCGAATCCCGCCGGGTGTGCCATTGAT
>Ga0265298_10002073_pt1 | contig 28673 bp, 33 predicted proteins | sample AusTroGonzalo_MG_3_FD_193486 | JGI IMG/M metagenome (GOLD analysis project Ga0265298, IMG submission 193486) | Bovine rumen microbial communities from tropical cattle in Woodstock, Queensland, Australia - Gonzalo_01 | ecosystem: Host-associated > Mammals > Digestive system > Stomach > Rumen ...
ACTTCGGCATCTCAGGACACGGACCTGTCAACTCCCTGAACGTGGCGATGATCTCGTCGGGCGTGCCGACAAAGACCGTATAGTCTACGGCTGTGGCTACGGGCGAACGGAACACCGTCTCGTCTTTTATCAGATGATACCAGACCGTCGGCTGGTCGTCCTTCGTCAGTTCTGCCGTGAGTTTGTGGCGCCCTTCGTCCAGAAGCACGATCTTTGAGGCCGTCGGGGGCAGCCAGAGGTTCTGCATCTCAATCACGGGCACACCGTCGATGCAGAGGTTGTGGCGACGGGCCATCTTCTGACCCACATCGAGCAGCAGGGCATAGTTGCCAGCCTCCTCGATGTCGAGTTCTGCCTCGAAGATATGCCGCTCACGTACCTCTTTCTTATTACCCTCCGTCGATGTCACGTCCACCTCTTCCGTCTTCCCTCTGCCATCTGCCTTCTGCAGTCGCACGCTCTGGTCACTTGGATTGAACTCCGTCATGCCGTAGTTGTTCCACAGCACGCCGTAACCCTTGTTTGAGAGCAGCATCGGCATTGAGATCTGTGTGTTCACCTGTGTCAGCCGACGGGAAAGACCCCGCACGTTGCTGTAGCCGTCCTGGAACTGTCCCAGTCCGAACAGAAACTCATCCTCCGGCGAATCAAAAGCCAGCGTGGCCTGTCCGTCTATGAGTTGGTGCTGTGTAGCCTTGAAGACCGGCTTCCCGTTCTTATCTTTGATGGTGATCGTCTGCTGTTCCGCATCAATCTGTGTGCTGATGTCCTGGCTCTCCACTTCGTCGTGTTTCACATACAGCCAGTCCGGCAGGTCACTTTTCACTTCCGCCTCCATATACTGGATGCGCACCGCATTCCGTGCCACCTTACTCACTTTCAGCCGTCCCTTTCCGAAGGGCATCTGCGCCATCATCATCACACCGATGCACAGCAGGATAGTTGATAATATAGTTCTTTTCATCTTGCAGATTGTTGATTTGCGTTGCAAAGGTACGAATAAGCGAGGAGAAAACCAAATTTTATTTGGGTTTTCTCGAGCGAGAGTACCTTCGACGAAGTCAGAGGTAGTGCAAATCGAACGAAATACCAAAGAAAAAGGCAAAAAAAACAAAGAGAGCCGACAGCTTTGCTGTCAGCCCCCTCATTTTCACCTTTTTACTTTTTCACCTTTTCACCTTTAGAACGGTCCTCTGCCCATGCAACTGGTCGTTCCGATCGCCGTCAAGAATGCCGTGAGCGCAGCTACTATCACCTTCACCGCCAGCTCAATCACACGTTGCTTCTTCATAAGCCTTAACCGTTACCACCGCCACCTGCGTTATCTGCCTGGGGAGCCAGCACGTAGCTGATCGGCGTCTTCTTCTGGAAGCGCTTCTGCTTGCCATTGATCGTGCGGATCTCGCTCTGCACCACATACCCGTACTCGAAGATGCACTGCTCTTTGAAGGCCCTGCTCGTCAACTTCTCACCCTTCGTGTTCTCCGGCGAGAAATTAATCTTGATGCCGTTGATCATGGCATCGGCACCGGCTGCCACGGCAGACTCGATGTCGTTCTTGCCCTGCTTCTGACCATCGACGCTCGGTGAGAACGTGCCCAGTCCGTCGAGTTTCACGGGCTGACCCTGTGCGAGCAGCTCGCTCATGCACTCAACCACCTGACCCAGTACCAGCACACACATCTGATAGTCGGCGATCTTGCCGTGACTCGTCATGTGCTTGGCGAATCCCTTCAGGTTAAGGGGCTCTTTTGAATCTACCTCGGCGAACCACTTGCCGAATGCGGTGCTGTCGTCGTTCGTGTTCTGACGCAGGTTAATCACCATTGGAATGTTTGATCTTGCCATTTTTTGTTCCTTTCTCTTTTTAGTTAAACATAAGCTTTACTTTTCTCTTTTGCAATTGTGGTGCTCGTGCCCTGTCGTTGGCGCCTTCGACTGCAGCCCTCGCCCCTTCTTTGCTACTGCAAAGTTAGCCATTTTTCTTGAAATATGCAAATTAATTATTCGTTCAAAACATTTTATTCCACGTTATTCCACATTATTCAATGTTATACTAAAATATTTGCGCTTTTCTTTGGCTATTTCACCGATTTTTACTATCTTTGCATCGTCAAACTAAAAATCTTAATCGTCAATGTTACAAGCCAATCAAAACATCAAGAGTATGGGGCGTACCGAACTCGCCCAGTGTTATTTTCCGCATGTTCTGCCTCAGACCGCCTGGCAGAAACTGAGGTCACTCTTACTGGAAGATCCCGGCCTCGCGCACCTTACGAAGTTGAAACGTCGCACCTTCCTCCCTGCTGAAGTAAACATTATTTACCAACACCTTGGGCAGCCTTGAGCTGCCTTTTTTAGACCGTTTTCGCACGTTTGACTTTACATAGACCAAACTCCGACTTTACCGCCTTCAAACTCCCACTTTCCTTAGCCCAAACCTTCAGTTTGCCCTATCCCATTCCCACACTTTCACTTTCAAACTTTCAATTGTCATTTTCTTTCCTACCAATATTTCACTATTAAATTATATATATTATATATTATATTAAAATATAATATATAATATATATAATTATTGAAAGGAACACGAAGCACATTTTACTTTTCCATTTGAAAGTTTGAAAGTGAAAGTCGAAAACCCCAGAACATTAAAACCATTTGGCAGAAGGTGCCACCTTTCTCATAGAAGCTAGGCACTTTTCTTGGACTTTGGACTAACCTTTCTTGAAGTTTGAAGGCATCTTGAGGTTTCATTTCATACAATCAAAAGCTGATTTCATACAAACGAGATTAAATTTCTACTCATATTTCTTGTTTGTTTCAGAAAATTGTCGTATCTTTGCAATCAAACAACAAACGTTTTACCAATGACGCAACAGAGAATCTATTTCAATTCGCGCGATAAACTGATTCGCATAGACACCCAGAAGATTGTCTACTTCGAGGGTGACGGCAACTATACTTACATTGTCACAGTCAATAAGCACAAGGTTTGTGTTACTATGAATCTGGCCCATACGGAAGAGGCCTTGGCAGCACAATTAGGTGATAATGCCAGGCAATTCATGCGTATTGGTAAGCGGTTTATCGTCAATATGAACTATATCTTTCAGGTAGATATCCAGAAACAGGTGCTGATGCTGTCTGACTGCGAACGTTTCATTTTCCAGATGCCTGTTTCCAAAGAAGCACTGAAAACCGTCAAGGAACTTGTTATACAAACCAAAATATAAACAATCATGGAGATCATTATCGGCAGAGACCAGAATACGCGCCAGCTGAATATCAATAAGGATGGACAAACAAAACTCTACGGACAGCCAGGGAGTGTCCCTATGGATGTCAGTCGTAACCACGCATCATTGCAGCCTATGGGAGCAGGGCGATGGCAGATCAAAAACCTCAATGATCGCAACGTCACCTTCGTGAATGGCATAGCGGTGGAGAGCAAGATCATCTCAGAAAACGACAGGATTGAATTAGGCAACTCTCATTATCTTTTTCGTTGGGATGCCCTTCAGGAGCCGAGGGTTGAGACCGTCGATATCCGTCCTTTAGAGAAAGTATGGGATTGGTATGAAACAACGCGATTAGAAATGATTGAATCCGAGAGAAAGATTCAGAACAACCAGAAATTGGCTAGCATATTATCCTCTTGTGGTATCTTGTTCTTTTTTGTTGAAGGGTTGGGATTTCTTCGCTTTGTTCTAATGGGAATATCAATTTTAATCACATTATATTTTTGGTATAGAGGAAATAACCCAAACACCTCCCTTAACATAAAACAAAATGAATTGGCGAAGGAATTCAGAAAGAAATACATATGTCCGAATTGTGGCCATTATATGCGTGACCCATATGATGTCCTTATTCAAGGTGATGCCTGCCCTTACTGCAGAAGGAAGTACAAAAAGTAATTTCGTACAGTTAAACGGGTATTTCCTACAGAAACCCCTCCAAATTTTGGAACCAAACGATAAATATACTAATTTTGCAACGAATTTAAAACAATATTGATATGAACGAGACAACAATCTTAGAGAAGCGTCCAACAGCAAACGGACAGCCGGAGAAAAAGAATGAAGGTGTAGCCTGGAAGCTGGTCACCTTAGGTGGAGTATCAGGAATCCTGATGGGAGCAGGCCTGTTGTATGCAGGACAGGTATCCGCACAGGAACTGGCAAAAGAGGAAACTCCTGAAGATGTGACAGCCCCGGATCCCAACGAGACCAGTCATACCTTGGAGAATGGCCTGAAAGTAGCCGAAGTCAGTGATGACCTCTCTTTTGGCGAGGCTTTTGCACAAGCCCGTGCAGAGGTAGGCCCTGGCGGTGTGTTCCATTGGCATGGTGGTATCTACAATACCTATACTGCTGACGAGTGGAGCAGCATGACCGTTGAGCAGAAGCATGACTTTGCCCAGCAGGTGCAGCCCGAGATTCGTCCTGAAGAGATCCCCACGCCTACAGATGCACACCCAGATGTCGCTGTGCAGCCCACAACGGAAACTACACCTGAACAGCCTGAGCAAGATGTTGAAGTTCAAGTTGTAAGCCAAGAGACAAGTGAGGCCCCCGATGCAGATGTAGAAGTTCACATCGTTGGTTATGGCGAGGTTCAGGGACATACTGCTGTTGCCCTTGATTTGGACAATGATGGCGATGCCGATGTGGCCATTATCGATGTCGATGATTCGGGTGGTATCAGTGCTCCGGATGTTGTCGTAGATACGCAAGGCCATGCGGCTACTGTTGGTGAGATTCAAGGACAGCCGGATCCCAGTCAGATGGCATCTATGGAGAATCCCGATGTTGCTCCTGATATGCCCGACTATATGAATGACGCCAACGTTGACGATATGAATGTTCTGACATGATGAGGCAGTTCTGGGTGATGTTCGTATGGCTGTTTGTAGGTGCAGTTCCTGTGCAGGCAAAGGTCTATCTGGTGAGTGTTGGCATTGCTGACTATCCTGGCAAGGAGAATGATCTTCGTGTTAGCGATAACGACGCCAAGAACATCGCCAAGGTATTCCAAGCCACGAAGGACGCCTCAGTCAGTGTGCTTGTCAATGGGGAAGCCACTCAGGCATCACTGCTTAGCACGATACATTCAGCCTTTGCCAATGCCCAGAGCGATGATGCCGTCATCCTCTATTTCAGCGGGCATGGTACACCAGGTGCCATCGTCTGCCACGATGGAGAACTCACTTATCAGCACATCTTTCAGATGCTAAAGGGTTGCAAAGCCTCTAAGAAAATCATCATCGCCGATGCCTGCTATGCTGGCAAGATGCGAACAACCCAACAGCAATCAACGAACTATAACAGTCAGAGCGTGATGCTGTTCCTCTCCTCTCGCACCAATGAACGATCCAAAGAGACAAAGTTTAAAAACAGCCTCTTTACCATCTTTTTAGAGCGTGGATTACGAGGTGGCGCTGATACGAACAAAGACCGCCAGATTACAGCCCGAGAACTATATGTTTTTGTTCACAAGGGGGTAATAGAGGCTTCTGGCAACAAACAACATCCTGTGATGTGGGGTAAATTCGATAATAATATGACAATTATCAAGTGGTAACAATATGCAAACAAAAAATGTTAAGTGTCCAAAATGTGGAGCACCGCTTGTCGTAAAAAGTATGAAGGACAAGAGAGAAGTAAAAATCAAATGTCCCAAATGCGGATCACCCTTGAAAGTGACATTTCCTCCAGAGGAAGAACCTCTAACTGCCCACACCCTCTTGGAGATGCCCAAGAAACCGTCTGTAGATAGCGGAGCCACACAATTGGCTGCAGGTCTCGCTGGAGCCACGCAATTAGCCATGTCCAATGAGAAGCCTCAAAGCAGCAGTGCCCGCTTGGTATTTGATGACCAGCCTTATTTCTTGGAAGAAGGCCAGAATATCATAGGTCGCAAAGGCACAACCTCGAAGGCTACAGTCCAGATAGCCACCGATGACCGCTACATGAGCCGCCAGCATTGTGCCATCACCGTCATGACGCTACCCGATGGCACCAAGAAAGCAGTATTGAGCAACTATCAGAACAAAAACCTCACCACGATTGATGGCCAGGAGATAGAAACTGGTGATGCCATTCGTCTCGTCAATGGCAACCGTATCACCATGGGCCATACCACCGTCGTTTTTAAACTATAGAAGTTTATGAAGATTGAATTATATCCTCCACTATCTATCCATGAGATAGGCCAGCGTGACAATCAGGAAGATGCCATTGCTCAATGGGATAATCGCCTGTTTGTCCTCTGCGACGGCATGGGAGGCCATGAGAAAGGTGAGGTCGCCAGCCAGACGGTATGCAAGGCTATAGTAAGCTGGTTTGAAGAACATATAAATCCTGATGACCTTTTCACGGATGATCTTCTCAAAGAGGCCATCGAATATGCCTATACCGAGCTCGATAAATTTGCAGACAGTACTAACCCTCGACAGATGGGCACCACACTCACCTTATTGTATATACATAAGCAAGGCGTGACAGCAGCCCACATGGGAGATAGCCGCATCTACCATATCCGCCCTTATTCCCCTCCTGAGTTAGGAGGGGTTAGGGGTGGTCTGAAGAACGGCATTCTCTATCAATCCCGTGATCACTCTCTCGTTTTCGATCTCTTCCAAGCAGGCGAAATCACTTATGAGGAAATGGCCACCTATCCTCAGAAAAACATCGTCACCCGCGCTATGACTCCTGGAGAAGATAATCGTATGCGTCCAGACATCATTCACATCACAGACCTTTTACGTGACGATTGCTTTATTCTCTGCTCTGATGGTATGTTAGAGAACATGGATATAGATGTTCTAACCCAGTTACTTCTTACGGACAAACTAAAAACAATCATCTCATGCACAGAAAGCAATCAAGACAATCATTCATTATGGTTTGTTCGCATAAAAGGTCTCATACATGAAGAAGGAGAAGAACTGCCAGAAAACGAAGAGCCCACAGCCCGCTGCAATGCAATCAACCTCATTCCGCCTAAGGCCGAAATTGAGAATGATGAAGACGATGACGTAGTGATTGTGGAAGAAGTTATAAAACCCAAGTCATTACTACAAAGAATGAAAAACGTCATGAAACTATTTTCGAACAAAAAGAAATAACGAAATATGCAAGAACCTATTAACTATCAGTCAATGCTTAAGGTAGGAACCATCCTGCGAGGCTCCTACCGAATAGACAGCTACCTTTCTTCTGGAGGCTTTGGCAATACCTACGTTGCCACGAACATAGAGTTTGAAGAGCGAGTCGCCATCAAGGAGTTCTTCATGAAGGGTGTTACCCATCGTGATGACAACCAGACTACAGTTAGCGTAAGCAATACAGAGAACAAAAACAGCTTCCTTGAACAGAAAGAGAAGTTCAAGAAAGAAGCACGTCGTATCCGTCAGCTTCGAAATGAGCATATCGTCAATGTGCATGATCTGTTTGAGGAGAATGGTACAGCCTACTATGTAATGGACTATGTGGATGGTGAAAATCTGGCAGAGAGGTTACAGAAAACAGGAAGGCCAATGACTGAAACAGAAGTGCGCTTTTACCTTCCTCAGATTCTTGATGCTCTAAAGGCTGTTCATAATGCTGGAATATGGCACTTAGACCTAAAGCCAGCCAATATTATGTTGGATAACTATGGTCATATAAAACTTATTGACTTTGGAGCCAGTAAGCAGTTGAATTCTCAGAAAGGTGGTGCTACTACCAGCACAGCCATCACCTACACCAATGGTTATGCCCCTCGCGAGCAGATGGAGCAGAACTATGAAAAGTTTGGCCCTTGGACAGACATCTATGCCCTTGGTGCCACACTCTACAATCTGCTAACGAATAAACGTCCACCATTACCAACAGATATTGATGATGACATAACTACAGACAAACATGAGGCTTTACCCTTCCCTGATTGTGTCAGTCCTGAAACGAAGTCTATGGTACTCATGATGCTTAATACCAATCGTTTGCAACGTCCTCAGAGTGTTGACGGTCTTATTAGTGCAGAAAAGACAAGGAGAGTAACCCCTCAACAGCCCCCTAAGCAGCAAGCTACATATCAGAGATCTACCAGTTATCATGATGAAGAGACTCTCATTGCCACCCCACAACCTAAGAAAGAAGAAAAGAAACCAGAGCCTAAACAGGCTCCAAAGGTAGAGACTCGGACAACACAGACCTCATATACATCGGGAAGTCAATATACTCCCAACAATTCTAATAGTGATACTACTAATATCTGGAAAGCGATAGGACTTATTTTCGGTGTTATATTCGTTTTTTATGTGATTTCTCTAGCCGTCAAATCAAGTGTAGACTCTCCTCAGGAAACAGAAGAACAGAAAGTAGAAAGAGTTGAGCCAAGAACTGTGAATAATATGCTGTACCAAACAGCAATCGGAGGCTGTCAGTATAATGGCCCTGTTGATGAAAACAACAAACCTCATGGTATAGGTAAAGCTTTCTTCAATGATGGACGTTATTATAGCGGAAATTTTGAACATGGCACTCTGACTGGTAATGATTGCTATTTCAAATATGCAAATGGAGATGAGTTTAAAGGTGATTTCCGAAACGACTCCTTTTATTATGGAAGATATACTATCGCATCAGACGATAGCTATTATGTTGGCTTTTATAAAAATGGACAACCAAGCGGCGGAACATGGTATAATAAAAATGGAAAAGTCATAGAAAACATATAGGAGAAATAATTATGAAATTGAGATTATTCACATTATTATTCTGCTTAACATTTGCGCTAATGGCATCAGCCCAAGCCAGTGGTGGGCAGATTAGACGTCCTGCGAAAAGACAATCAAGTAATTCAACAGCAGCCCCATCACATAATTATACTAAGACATATACCGTAAAGGAACAGTATGAAATGGGAAGTTCGTATTATGACAAGGGGAATTATCAGGAAGCGATAAAATGGTATAGGAAGGCTGCAGAATTAGGGCATCCAGATGCTCAAAGTGAATTGGGACATATGTATTTCAATGGTGAAGGTGTCCCTGTTAATCATGAAGAAGCTCGAAAATGGCTAAGTAAAGCCGCTTCTCAAGGTGATGCAATAGCGCAATCGACATTGGGATACATGTATAAAAATGGAGTCGGAGTTCCGAAAAATGAAGACGAAGCGGCTAAATGGTTTAAGAAATCTGCCTTCCAATATTACGATGGAGCTAAAAAGGCTATGAAAGCAGGAAACCAATTGGCATTTGAACTACTCCAGACTGTAATATCGATGGACGTCACTCCTTATAGTGTATGGTCATTGTTCCATATGGGTACGTTATATTACTATGGTGAATGTGATTTGAAAACAGATTTTTCTCAGGCATTTAATTATTTCAAGCTTGCAAGCGAAAAAGGAAATCTTCCTGCTTTATATTATTTAGGACTTTGCTATGAGTATGGTAGAGGAGTTCCTGAAGATAAAACAAAGGCTCAGGAGTATTACAAAAGATCTGGATATAAAAGTGCTCCTTCTAGGAATTTTTAGATAGATTGAAAATTGTCATATGATTATGAAATATAGAAGTCTACTTACGATATGCTGCTTGTCATTTTCAATAATGGCATCCGCACAAGCTAGCGGAGGACAGATTACCCGTAAGAAACCTACAATATCGGGGAGTAATAAAAGGAATAATACTCCTGCAAAAAGCAATTCAAACACATCTATTAGTACTCAAGAACAAACCAAAAGAGAAAAAGCCTCTAAAATCTACCCTATATATACCAGCAGTTTGTCAATATATAACGTTGTTGCGAAATCTTGTTCTTCATTGACGAATGCCCAAGATGAATGCCAATCATTAAGAGATAATGGCTATACTTCATATATTTTCTTTGATTATTTAACACAAATGTATAATGTCTTAATATATCCAGGTACAAATAAAGAGGAAAAAGCAAGAGAATACTGGAAAAAAGCAAGAGAGAAATATCCCGATGCATGGATTATGTGTTTGAAGAACGGTCGTACATATAAATACGGATCCTCCGACAACAGTATTTCAGGTACATCTGTTCAAACAAAACCAGCGACTCCTATAAAACGTAAGAATAACACTTCTGCAATAGAACCAATAGACACAAAGAGTCTGCCAAAATATAATATTGTAGCTAACTCATATAGTAATTTGTCAAATGCACAAAAAGCCTGTAAAGAGTTGAGTGATAATGGATACTTTTCTAATATATATTTTGATTCTTCATCAATGTATAGAGTTTTGATTTATAAAGGCACAAATGTTGAACAAGAAGCAATACTATACAGGAAAAAAGCAAGAGAGAAATATCCTGATGCTTGGATTATGTGTGTAGAAAACGGTCGTACATATAGATATAATAAATAATGAAGATGAAAAAGATAATGTTTATTTGTGTATCATTGTTATTCCCATTAACAATCATCGCCCAAGCCAGTGGAGGACAAATAAGACGAAGTACGACTACTGCAACAACAGCAAAAAAGCAGAAGAAGCCAATTCTTCCTCCTAATTCCATCAAACTGGATGATGGAACTATAGTGCAATACGAAACTACAAAAGCTGTAGATTTAGGTCTTCCAAGTAAAACCATATGGGCCGGATGGAATATCGGAGCCAATTCTCCATTAGAAGTAGGTTCATATTATGCATGGGGTGAGACTGAAGAAAAGGAAGAATATGATTGGAATACTTATTTTGATATAGAATCCATACAAACGACAATTTATGGAGAATATGTTAATCCAAAATTCAAACAGTATCATGCCAATGGTGTCATGTCTATAGTTGGCACAAAACAGGATGTTGCCCACGTAAAATGGGGAGAGCCATGGCAAATGCCTTCCAAAAAGCAAGTAGAAGAACTTATGAATTGCTGTAAATTATCGACAGTTATGCTTCCTAATAACAAATGGGTCGCAATATTTACTGGTCCTAATGGGAAATCTTTAATATTTCCAAATGGTGGAGAAAAATACAAAAAAGAAATTAGAGATTATAATCTGATATGGTCTGGTGAGTTGAGTAATTGGGAAGGATCCTCACAGAATTCATATTTTGCATATCATTTAGGGTGGAACCGCGTTTTTTCTGAAGGTTTCAGGTTTTTGGGAATGAATGTTAGAGCTGTGATGAAATAATAATATGATTAGTTTGAAGCCAAATAGTAAAAAGAAAGATGAGGATATTCTATATGTTATAGGAAATGGTTTTGATAGAGCCCATGACCTACCCACCTCATATGAGCATTTCCATCAATGGCTATTAGATAATGGCCATAAAAGTTTTGTTCGCGATTTTGAGAATCTTTATCCAGATGTAAAAGATGGCTGTGATTATTGGTGCGATTTGGAGTCTGCATTAGGAAAGATCTCATTGAAGCAGGCTGTGGAGTATGATTTAAACCACCAAGAGTGTCCAGATGAGGTAAGAGAAGAAAACAGTTCTCACGATGCATATCGCTGCGGAGATAATCTAAAGAACGTCATTTATGTTCTTCCACATCTATTAAGAGAATGGGCGAATAGCATCCATACTAAAAATGTTCGATCCGTATTTGAATTGTACAATGACGCTCACTTCCTTTCATTTAACTATACAAAGACATTGGAAGATGTATACAAAACAAAAGATTCTAACATTCTTCATATCCACGAAACTGTAATTAATTACAGACCATTGGTCGTAGGATGTGGAGAAGCCCTTTTTGACGAAGATAATGAATATACTTCAGGAAGAGACGATGTTGATGTTCAGATAATAAGAAACATATTATCTTATGGAAAGAAGCCTGTAGAGGCGATTCTTAAGGAACCTATACCAAAGACGTGGTTTGAGAATCTTGGTGAAGTATCATCTGTTATTGTTTATGGACATTCTTGTTCTAAAGTCGACAAGCCTTATTTTGAGGAAATATCGAAGAATATAACTCCTAACGCATCGTGGTATTTCTATGTTCACGAATCTGAGGAAAACGAGCGCTATAACAGATTTGCAAAATCAATAAAAGGAGATGGTCAAATAATAGAAATAAAATAATCATAATTATGAAGAAGTACTTATTCACTGCGTTGTTCATTTTAACCCCTATTCTTTCACTTGCCCAAGCCAGTGGAGGACAGATCAGACGTCCTAATCATGTTCAACAGACAGAACAAAGATCTCGTCAACATAACAATACAAGGAATAATCATGAGTTTGTAGATTTAGGATTAAGTGTGAAATGGGCCACATGTAATATTGGAGCTTCTAAGCCCCATGAATATGGGAGTTATTTCGCTTGGGGAGAGACAAAGCCGAAATCGGATTATTCGTGGAAAACCTATTTTGATTTAGCAGGTGGTTCTTCAAACCCACATCTTTCAGACGAAAACTATTCCTTTAAAAAGGATGATTTTGTAAAATATTCAAGATTTACCGATTTGCAATTTGATAAAGATTGTGATGCTGCTACGGTGGCTTGGGGAAGTTCCTGGAAAACGCCATCACATGAAGAATTTAACGAATTGTGGACATTATCGCATGAATGGGCATGTATAGATGGCGTTTATGGAATGAAATTTACCGCCAATAATGGTAGTAGTATATTTTTACCTGCTGCTGGCGGTATAGTACGTAACATGTTAGATAATGTTGGAATTGTATGTCTGTATTGGATGAATGAACTCCATGAAGATGACTATGATGTTTCTGAACTTGCCAAAATGTGGCTTATGGATAAAGAAGATGGCGGATGGTCATTTGGACTCCGATGTTTTGGTTTTTCTATTCGGCCTGTAACAAAATAATATAATAACAGATGAGAATAATAATATCAGTCATATTGGCGATGTCTTTTGTATCTGCTTATTCTCAAGCCAGTGGAGGGCAGATAAGGAGAAACAAACCTGCTTCAAATGTCACCAATACACGCAACGCAAACAACAGTAACAATTTGTATGCAAAAACGGGCAGTCATAATGGATATGATTATGTAGACTTGGGGCTAAGTGTAAAATGGGCAACATGCAATGTCGGAGCAATTTCGCCAGAACAAAATGGAAATTATTTTGCTTGGGGAGAAACTTCTGGACGAACGGACTACGGGAATATTGCTCAAAATCGAATAAGAACCGATATCGGAGCTAATATTTCTGGTACAATTTATGATGCTTCCTCTGTAAACATGGGAGGTAGTTGGAGAATGCCCCAAAAGGCAGAAGTACAAGAACTTATTGATAAATGTAAATGGAAAAAAGCAAAACACAAAGGAGTTGACGGGTTCTGTGTCACATGACCCAATAACAAATCTTTGTTTATTCCTGCAGCAGGACTATTCATAGAAAAGGAAAGGAGCCATGGCTATTTTGTAGACATGTGGACATCTACTGCAGAAATTGAAGGTCGACTTTGCTGGGTTTATCATGTACATATTGATAACAATAAATATGAAACACCTCCTGTCTCTCCCAAATTAGTTCGAGAATCATATTTTGTCGGGATGTGTATAAGACCTGTTATTAACCTGTAGATGGTGAATAATATAATGTTGTTTTTGACAAAAAGATGTAGAGATTAATAAAGATCATAAATCACATATGGGAAATCAAGAAGAAAAATTGAAGACTGAGATTAGAGAACTTTTCTGTGAATTAAATGAAGAAGTAAAGGATCGTTTTGATATTGCAACAAATCGTAAAATAATCCCTAATAACATTCATTATGTCAAAATCGCAGAAGAGCTTTATCAAAAAGCGATTGAGTTAGAAAATTTGAATAAGAATATTTCGGCATACGATCTTAAAGATGTTATGAGAGAAGAAGTTGATGAGGTTTTCAAACATAAATTTGAATATAAAGGAAATATTCCAAAAGGGGAAAGTATTACAGAACTTCAGAATAAGATGCGAGATGCAACTATGCATATTCAGATGTACTATTCTGATGTTCTTGGTAATATAAAAATAGAATAATTTATGCAACACCTACAACCAAACACCACCTTGCAGGGTGGAAGATATAAAATTAAAGATGTGCTGGGGCAGGGAGGCTTTGGTATTACGTACTTAGCGAAGGACAATTCTTTGGGCGTGTATGTCGCCGTGAAGGAGTTCTTCATGAAAGACCTGTGTTCCCGTGATGAAGCGACGCAGACGATGTATTCGTCTGGTGGAAGTCTCAAGCAAGTAGAGCGATATCGGGATAAATTCATTAAGGAGGCCAGGAATCTTTCAAGACTTCATCATCTTCATATTATCAGCGTCATCGATGTGTTTGAAGAGAATGGTACGGTGTACTATTCTATGCCATATATGAAAGGCGGTTCTTTGCAAGACTACGTGAAAAGCAGAGGGCCTTTGACGGAGGTGGAGGCGATGAGGATTATCAGACAGATTGCTGATGCGCTGAAGTATATGCATGAGGTGGAGCACATCTGCCATTACGATGTGAAGCCTTCAAACATCCTTCTTGACGATAGAGGGAATGCGATGTTGATTGATTTTGGCATCGCCAAGAATTATGATGAGTCTGGCCATGAGACAAGTACCACTCCAATAGGCAAGAGTACAGGTTATGCTCCCATAGAGCAGTATCAGCAGAATGTAGAAGAGTTCTCTCCAGCCAGCGATGTGTATGGATTAGGGGCAACGCTCCTTTTTGCCATGACTGGAAAACGCCCGGCATCAGTGATAGAGCGTGTAGGTGGCACGCCTCTGGAAATGCCACGATATTGCTCTGAGCCCATAAAGGAGCTTATCTTTTCTTCGATGATTATCCAGAGGAAGTATAGGCCACAAAGTATGAACAAATTCTTAGAATACGATCTGCCTAAAGTTGTACCATCTCCAGTAGTTGCTGCTTCAGATGAAAGTACCCTTATAGATCAAGATCCTCGCCAGAGGCATCGTCCAGAACCTGCTAAGAGTTATGATAATGTTGTGTCGCATAAAGATTATAGTCCAAGACCTTCGAATAATAAAAAGTCTGGTTATTCCCCCTCCAAATCCAAAGATGACTCCAAATTTTTATTATGGCTATGTTTGGCAGGTGTGATCATTATTATGATGATTCTTTATGGTTTGTTTGGTGGAAATGAGGTGTCTGAAAAATCAGATACGAAATTTAATAAACGTATTGTGTTTATAACTGCAATAGGCTCATGTCAATATGTAGGTTCCGTGGATAGCCAGGATGTGCCCAATGGTGATGGCGAGGCTTATTTTGATGATGGCCGATACTATAAAGGTAATTTTGAGCATGGTAATTTGACGGGAGATAATGTCTATTTTAAATATCCTATAGGGGACACTTTTAAGGGCGAATTTAGAAACAACCTCTTTTATCGCGGGACATATACAATTGCTAAAGATGGAAGCTATTTTGTTGGCTACTTCAAAAATGGTCAGCCAAGTAGTGGAATATGGTATGATAAAGATGGAAACGTAATAGAGAATATTTAGGAGGAATGAGTATAAAAACTAATTATTCAATAAATAGGTTGAAAAAACAGAAGAAGCCTGCGATTGAGCTCTAATCGAACTCACAAAAAATTTTTGTTAGTTTGACAAGAGGGAACAGTAACATGAGCCACTATAATCTGGCTAACACAAAGGATAGGTATTTCGTACAACAATCCCGCCATTTCGTACAAGATGGCGGGATATTTTTTGATAGTGGCGGATTCTGTCGTATCTTTGCACTCGAAAGATGTTTAACTCTAAAAAGTGTAAAGTATGAAAGAGATGATGATTGCATGTTGTATGCTGTTTGGTACTGTCACAGCATCTGCACAGTTTACGGTTTACCAGAGTGCTGAAGTGCCTCAGAGGTCTTATACGCCAAGCATGGGGTATGGGGTGCCGTTTACGATTTATGAACCTCTTGAGTTAGCGCCTCGGCGTGGTTATTCTCATCAGCAGCAGCCTGCACAGCCTAAGATGCAGGAAATGACGATGAGGGGGTACTACAAGAAAAGTGACGGGTGGTATTCTGCGCCTATCAGGGTGGGCGTTATCGGTGATGAAGTCCGATTGTTGAGTATCAAGACGCAGCATGGCTGGAGTAATTGCGGTTCTGTCGCCAGTGAAGTCGGTGCCTTCGATTCTGAGGAGATCCGCGATAACTTCACCTTCAAAGCCTATTCTTCCTTGTACGTAATGGTCTATTTCTAAAGAGAGGAAATTGTTATGATAGATGATGAATTACAAGTGCAGGGGAAACCACGTAGGATGAGTAAGCGAGAGAAATGGAGGATTGTCATTGCTGCTATTGTGCTATTGGTTTTGATTGTGTTTTTGGGAATAACACTGAATAAGGCTCTGGCTCTCCAGGAACCTGAAACGACTATGCCAAATAAAGAAATGGGCAAGCCCACCATCGTTCCTGAATTGCAAGAGAGTGTTGACTCTCTGCTAAATGAAAAGTTGATGGAGATAGGCGGTCTACAAGGTCAGGTGATTGTGATGGAGGTGCAGACGGGTGAGGTACTGGCAATGGTAGGACTGGAGTGCGACTTCGAAGGTAAGTTCCAATCTTGTAAGAACTTTGCCTATCAACAGGAACTTGGATCCTTGGCTAAAACGGCGTCTTTACTCACATTATTTGAAAGGGGAATAGACAGTTCGTATGTTGTCCATACAGGAAATGGAATCTGGGGAGTTGATGATGACTGGGTTGTGAGAGACCATAACTGGCGAAGAGGAGGCTATGAGGATTTGAATTTGGCCAGAGCATTGGAGGTCAGTTCAAACATCGGAATCAGTATGCCTATTTGGAAGTTTTATAAAGGACACGAAAGTGATTTCTTTGATGACTTAAACAAAATGAGTTTCGGACAACCAGACTTCATTGATGGAATAGAAGGGCTTAAACCAACTACCTATGATTCTCCAAAAGATTCAGATTGGGTAAATAAGTCAATCATCTGGAGTTCCATAGGGTATAACCGTAAGATTGCGCCAATACAGATGCTGACGTTCTATAATGCTATTGCCAATAATGGTAAGATGGTAAGGCCTACGCTGAAAACTGGCGAGGTGGAGGTTATCAATCCTCAGATTGCCAGCAAAGCAAATATCAAGGTCATGAAAGTGATACTGGAACATGTGGTAAGTCAAGGATTGGGCAGGAGGGCAGGTACTCCGATTTTTAGGGTTGCAGGAAAAACTGGAACGTCACAGGTGAAAGAATATTATTATGGTGATAACGAGGATCCCGTTTGCGAATACCAGGTTGCTTTTTGTGGCTACTTCCCTGCAGATGCTCCTAAATACAGTATGATAGTCAGTCTGAACAAGCTGGCCCTGCCTGCCAGTGGCGGTGGTATGGCTGGTGCCTTATTCCACGACATCACTGAATGGATGATCACTCATGATATGCCTTCTGTCCTTATGATAGACGATGAAAAGAATGATACCGTCAAAATAACCAAAGAGAATATACATTCGATCATAGAATCATTAGATAAATGAAAATAAAATGAATAGTGGGTGGTTGGACGTTTCAATTTAATTATTACCTTTGCACAAAATTCACGATAACAATAATTATTATGGACAAGAACAAACGCCAAAGGGAATGGGAAGATGCTCTTAATCTTATGACAGAAGAAGAACTGCAATTTATACGAGAGCATCCAGTAGGCTGCTATCAAAACTTCGTAAAGATGGCAACGAAGAAAGCGTGGGAAATAATAGACGACCCATATCCTATTTCCAAAAAGCAGGCAATGACTAATGCCATAATCAATATACTAGAAGAATTAGGCAGCCAATGTGGAATCAATGATGATAATGAAATCTGCTTTATTTGCCACGGTGCAAATTATACTATCAGGATAGATAAAGATTATGATTATGTCGACATATTAGATATTAGTTGGAGGAAGATAGACCTCAATGACTCTGATTTAGTAGAGAAGATGATACACGCAATAAATAAGGCGAATATATTGAATAGAGTAAAGATTGTCTATCTAATTGATCATGAAGAGAAGGTGATGGATATATTTAGTTCTTCAAACATACCCTATTACCCTAATTTTGCTTATCTAAAAAAATATCTACAAAACAAAATACTCAACATGATGAGTACCCATGAGCTAGTGAATCACATTCTGCAAGAAGAGAATATGAGTCCATTTGAAAAGTTTGTTTCCGAAATAGTCTCAGATGATGCAAATTAGCGAAGTGGCATTTCCTGCTAAATAATCAGTTTATATACCCTTTATTAAAAATGTCACCATTATGGTTAAACAACATATAGTCTTTCTTACAGGTGCTGGTGTTAGTGCTGAAAGTGGATTAGCTACATTCCGTGGTAAAAACGGACTGTGGACTAACAATGAATGGCAGTATCTTGCTAGCACAGACGGCCTTTATTATGATACGGAGAAATCGCTGGAGTTCTATAATTGGAGACGCAAACAGTTAGCTGAGGTACAGCCAAACCAAGCACATCTATTAATTGCTGAGTTGGAAAAAGGGCACAAAGTAACCGTTATAACCCAGAATGTTGATGATTTACATGAAAGGGCTGGTAGCTCCAACGTTATTCATCTTCATGGTGAACTAAGGAAAGTTTGTTCTTCCAAGAATCGATATGATCCAAACTATATCAAGGATTATCCATTAACTACTCCTATAAGAGTGGGTGATGATGCTGGTGATGGTTCCCAAATGCGACCTTATATTGTACTGTTCGGTGAGTACGTTCATGGAATTGAGACAGCACAAGACTTAGTTGGAGATGCAGACATTTTTGTGGTTGTGGGTACTTCACTATTGGTTTATCCAGCTAACAACTTGATCTTATATGCTCACAAAGAGATACCAAAGTTTGTAATCAATCCAGATGATATGCCCCATTGTGAAAAGCTTGGATATACTCATATCAAGACTAACGCAACTGAGGGCATGGAAATACTTGTGAAGAGATTAAAGGAAATGAATTAGAGAATTGGTTGGATTTTTTATAAAAACAGATTTAGTAGTTTTATGCAAGAGAAAAAAAATAAAGAAGCGGAGAGGATTCAAGAGTTATTTAAAATGATGGAATATGAAGACAAAGACATTCCAACTGTTGAAGAAATACTCTCTTTACCAAAAGTAGATGAAATGGCAATGAATAACTGTCAAGATCTTGAAGAAGAGACAATTTTTCCATGGGATGATGTTGATGCATGTCTGGATTCGATTATTCCGCCAATGAGTAATGGAAAACCATGTCCTAAATGCGGTACTCCACCAGAGAAATTGAAATGGATCAATTTTCGTTCTCCTGATTGGACTTGGAAGTATCTATGTGGACGTGGTGGCCCTATGTCTATTTGTGAGAAATGTCACAAACAAGTTGAGTTTTATCCAATGATAGTAAACTAGTATGGCCATCAAAATGAGTAATATAACCAAACTTTCAAACGGAAGAATCTTCAATCTTTTAGAAGATGATCTGACAACTCAAGATTATCGAGAATTATCTGGAGTTGAAGTGAGGGAATTAAGAGAAAAGCAGATTAATTAGAAATAATATCGTAATTTTGCAAAAACAAATCATTATGGCTAAAATATTAGATAAAGAACATTCTAATCCTCCTTATTGTGAAGTGTGGGTTGATGATGAAGATGGAAGTGTTCATACTATTCATCGTGATTTCGGATTTGGAAAGAATCGCAAATATCCCAAATCTAATGAAGATATTTGAAACTCTGTTATTAGTATTGGAATAACAATATTGTTAAATAATAATTCAAACAAATATGAGTGACAATAATTGTAAAAAATGGCCAACTACTGAACAAATTAGAGAAATGTCTGGCGAAGAAGTTAGGCAAATAGAGGATGAATTGTCTAAAGAAAGATGGACAAAAGATATGGATAAGTTTTTTAAAGAAGGAAAACTAATGGGATTTTTATAATTTAACTGCATTTATGGAAGATAATTATTTTATTAAAGGTGAAGATGCTTATTGATTTAATATAAGCATCTCCTATATATATAAATAAGGTGTAGGGACAGAGGGCGCTTTTGTTACATACCAAGTGCGGATGGCTGAGGCTGTCTGCACTTTTTAAATGATTTATTTGGATCAGGGGATATAAGTTCCAATCGGACAAAGGGTTATGGAAAACGGCTGTACGGATAATGGAATATGGTTGTCAAGAATCCTGCCTTAAATAAATTTAATGGCCTGAAAAAGGGTGGGAAAAGATGATTGATTCTGAAAGATAATACTTACTTTTGCAAGCAAATCATCTGTTCTTTAAAAACTAATTCAACTTCGACCATCGTGGCGAAATTCATCGATATAACAACTCATGGCGCCAGCCGTGACGGGGGGCAAGACGGCTCTCCTTCTAAGGCCGTAGTGAGGGAATATCTGATGGATATGCACCATATGTGTCTGGGAATGAAAGACTTGGAGGCGGCGATGCCGACATTGTACCTGATGGAGAAATGTCTGCGTAAGAACGGAATCAGAGACCCGGAACTGTTGAGCCTGCCATCCCTCGTGGAAGATTACTTCAGGAAGAAGAACGAACCGCAGCCCTCAACAAACAACGTGGGCTGCAATTTTTTTTATGGGGATATTCCTGATGCGAGAATCGTGGGACAGGATCAGAAGATCGGGCAGTTGGTGATGGACAATCACGGTAATATTAACAATAAAGAAAAGGAATCAGAAGAATGACAGAAGAAAAGCAAATGGAGTTCTTGGATCGTTTGATCAGGAACGGCGTGAACATCGGACAGTTGATCATGGATAACCATGGTACGATGGAGATCAGTAACAACATGGGTGGCAGTGGTGAGGAAAGAAAGCCCAAGGTGACGGAAGAGCATATAGCCAGGGCACTGATGGCGCTGAACGGCAAGGGTAAGCCCATCGACAGCCAACGGGCATGGCTGGGAGCCTGCTGCCTGCTGGGATGGAAGTACGGATTTCCCAGAAACCTGAAGGACTGCTGCCAGCAGTTAGAGGGGCTGGTGGACATGGGCGAAGTGGAGTTCGAGTGCAAGTACGACAGCATCCGCATGTATGGCAGTTGGAAGTTCGTCAAGGAGAAGTATGACGACTGGGAGGACTACACGCCGAGGGACGACGAGAGGGCCATGTTTGAGAAGAGCCTCTCGGTGGCACAATCCTTGGAGAAAGAGATACTGAAACAGGCTGAACTGGAGGTGTAGTTCACAATCAGTTTACAAAGAGTTCACAAAGAAATTACAAAACGCTACAGCAACCCTGTGGCGTTTTTTTTATGCCTAAATTTGCCGACGCAAACTTGCAACAAGGCGAAAGTCCGGACCGCCGTAAGCAGGGAGCGAGATAAAGTAAATTAAGGTATAAAGAATGAATCAGATTATTATCAAATTGAATGATTTCTCGGATGATGAGCAGCGCATCACCTCGAAGGAGATTGCAGAACTGACCGGTAAGGCCCACAACCACGTGATGCGTGACATCAGAAATATGGAGCCCGCCTGGGAGAAAGTACATCAGTCCAAATTTGGACAGATGCAAATCCGGGAGAAACTGCCCAACAACGGATACCGCTACATCACTGTCTATGCCCTGACGAAGCTGGAGTGCCTCTACATCGCCACGAAGTATAATGACGAGGCCCGTGCCAAGCTCGTACTGCGCTGGGCAGAGAAGGAGGGCATCACTGCCCAGGCCATGGAGCACGAGGTGCTGAGGCTGGAGACGGAGAACGAGATCCTGAAGCGCAGCGACGAAATCCTGCGCGTGGAGATCTCTGAGGAGAACGCACCTGCCACGGACTGCTTTACAAACACGGAGATGGCGAAGATGCTGCACGTGGACCGCAAGTGGCTGACCTCGATGCTGCGTCGTGAGGAGGTGCTCATCTGGACGGGTGACCGTTACGAGCTGCAGCCGCCGTACGACCTGATGGGACTGGAGATGTACCGTCATCATCAGGGCTACAGCCTGAGGGGCGAGCGCAAGAAGTGTGTCTATATGGTGTGGACACCGAAGGGCAAGGAGTTTCTGAAGGATCTCGTGGCCCGTGTGAAGAAAGAGGAGAAAGAACCGAAAAGACTGGCTTATGTTTATTAAAGGAGGAAAGACGATGAAGAAGTACATATTTGTTTTGAATGGCGTCGAGCTGCTGAAGAAGATCGCAGTGGACAAGAGAGCGGAGGGTGTTCTGTTTATCGACGAGAACACAGGGTGTCTAACTTTCAAGGCGTACAATCGCAAGAGCAAGAAACGCTGGCGTGACAAGATCATCCGCTACCTGGAACATGGCTGGGTGAAGGAGTCGGCAGAACGCATCAAGGTGTATGAGAGCATCCCGAAGGTCATCGGCACAGCCCGGATGATGGGGACACTCGACAGGGAGATGCAGTCGGCGAAAGACGCGCTGATTGAACGACAGATCATCGACAATGTGTAAAATTAGAAAATTATAAAATTATAAAATTGAAGAACTATAATGGAAAACTTAGTAACAATCGTAGAGGTGGGCGCATACTCTGAGCGCCAGTATCAGAAACAAGACGGAACCACGGAGTACTTCAAGAGCCGTGGGGTAGTGATGAAACGAGGTGGTGACACGATCTATGGCGAGATGACAGGCGAACTGGCAAGTAAGAACCGCGACACGCAGTACTATCAGAACCAGCCGTATATCGTGAAGGGCTTCTGGAAGCACCGCACATGGGGTGAGAACAATGACCGCCACGAGAATGCTTTTTACATCACAGACCTGCAAACGCTTTAAAGACAACGGATTTAACGGATTAGACGGATTAAAGAATGATTAATTACCAAAAAGACGTTAAGAAGACCTCTGTCGCGAAATGCGGCAGAGGGGACTTCTGGAGAGAAGTGAAGAGCCAGAAGACGGAATGGCATATCAATGCCCGAAGAGCTGTCAAGGCAGCAGTAAAAGCTGACCTTGACGGAGAGGGCGCAGCTGCCATCCACACCTGGCTGCAGAATACGGACTACCAGAAGTTTTTGATCAGGAAGCCTAAGAAACTGAGTTCGAAAAAGGCCAAAGAGGCCTGGGCCAAGAAGAGCGACGAAGAGAAACTGCTGGCTTGGGCGGAGGAACTGAAGCAGGAACTGACAGCGTTTGTGTTCTGTTGTTATCTCTTTGATGAAGTCAAGCGCAAGAAGAAAAAGAAGGATGGTACGACCTATGAGGTCACGGAACGCCCACGACAGCTGAAGTACTGCCATCTCAACGGATTGGTGATGCTGGATATTGACCATGTAGAGAACCCCATGCAGATATGGTGGAAGCTGCGTGAGATGAAAGAACTGATGAATCGTGTGGCTCTGGTTCATATATCATGCTCAGGTGACGGTCTCCGTATCATCTTCACTGCCGATATCAAGACCGGCAATCTTGCGGACAATCAGATTGTTTTTGCACAGACTCTTGGATACAGGGCCGACAGTTCTTGTATCGACGCCACTCGCACATCTTTCTGTCCGAAGGAGGATGAGATCCTTTACATTAATGAGGAACTATTATTTGATTACTACAATGAAGCATTTGACAAGAAGTACACAGATGAGTACCGTAAGAAGAGAACTCAACCACTATTTCATCAGTTTGGTGCTGAGGATGAGAAAGCGCAAAGCGGCGACATGAATCAATTAGGCACGGATGAACACGGCCTTAATGATAAGGACACGGCTGGCTGCGCTGATGATAAAAGCCGTGTTAATCCGCGTAATCCGTGCCAAGAAATAAAATGGAGAGGTTATGATGTACAAAGTATTATTGATGCTCGGTATGGCGATAAGCTGCCCTGCGCAGAGGATTCCAATAGACACAAGGAGAGCCTTAAGCTCGCCACAGACTTACTCCTTATGCTCGACGGCGACAAGAAACTGGTGCAAAGAATCGTCGAGGCTCAGCCCTGGGTTAAGGAAATCATTGAGGAAAGAGATGAGAATGTGGCCCAGACGGTGGAGAGTGCAGCGGGGTGTGTCGCGGAGAAGGAAAAGAAGTATGCAAGCTCGCTGCCATCCAAGGCCATGCTTGAGGCGGTGAGGAAGGTCGCAGGGAAGGACTATCGGGAGGTCACTGGCGCTTCTTCAGACCACCCCGCCCATCCGGGCACCCCTCCTAACTTAGGAGGGGAAATGAATACCTTGCTGGATCAGTGGGGAGCAGAGATAGAGGAGATGTTTGAAGATTTCCCGGTGTTGAAGGATGTGTGTGCCGGACTGAAGCGCAGCCAGTATCCTGCTGCAGTGTTTGTGGCTGGCGGTACGGCGATGACGCTGATGACCAGATGTTGGTACAGGTTTTATCACAGGCCCCAGCAGGAGAGGCGCCTGAACTGCTCGTTGTTTATCATCGGACATCCGGCATCGAACAAGTCGATGGCTGATGATATCTACGAGATCCTGTCTGCACCTATTGCAGATGCCGACAAGCCGGGACTGTTAGCCCTGAACCGCTATAAGAAGGATACGAAGAAGAAGGCTGCCAACAAGGAGGGCAAGGACAAGCCCCAGGTTATTATCCGCATCCATCCTGCAAGAACGAGTAACGGTCAGCTGATTCAGGACATGCTCAATGCCAAGGATATCGTGGAGGGCAAGGAGATCCAGTTGCACATGCTGACGTTTGATACGGAATTGGATAACTCGATCATGCTCCAGAGTGGCGGTTCATGGATCAACAAGCAGGCGATGGAACTGAAGGCTTTCCACAACGAGAAAGACGGTCAGATGTATCAGAACTCGGATTCGCCCGTCGATGAGTTCCGTGTGACCTGGAACTACATCTACACAGGCACACCGATAGCCTTGAAGAAGAAGGTGAACGAGAAGAACTTCGGTAGCGGCCTCTCCACCCGTCTCGCTGTGATTCCCATGCCTAAGACGAACTTTGAGATGATGGCGTTCGAGGAGCAGAAGGCTATTGACTGGCAGAGGCTGGAACGCATGAAGACCTGGGCCTTCAAACTCGACACCAGGTTTGGCGAACTGCCCTTGTGGCCATTGGTGAAGCGTCTCTATGACTGGACCAAAGACCGTATGGCGGATTGCGCTGAGGATGATTCGGAGGCTAACGAACTGATGTTGAAGCGTGTGCCATACCATGCCCTGAACTATGCTGCTCCCTTCATCGATATGCGCCACTTTGATCATCTTCACCTGGTGGGGAAGTATTGGGAAGGTACTTACGAAGTGGACGATACAGACTGGAAACTCTGTGAGCTGATAGCCCGTATCCAGTATGCCACCCAGCAGCATTTCTTCGGAGTATTGGCTGAGAAGTACTTTGATGACATGAACAGTGATGTGCAAGTGACAGGAAGCCGGCATCGGCAGAAGTCCGTAGATGGCTACAACCGTCTGCCGGAAGAGTTCTCAAAGGAAGATGTCATCCATTGCTTCGGGTACAAAGGCGACAGTTCTGCTTTCGTGAAGATCAAGCGCCTGATGGACAAAGGTCTGATAGAGAAATATGAGGAGACGGACAAGGATGGCCACGTATGTACGAAGTACCGCAAACTGAGTAAAATGGGGTTGTGACCAGACTTTCACTTTCATACTTTCAAAAGGAAAATCAAAATGGAAAAAGTAGAAATCAACAAAACGATGCACCTCTCCGAGCACTTCAAGCTCGGGGAGGTTACGAAGAGCAAACACATTGAGATCAATAACATTCCCAGTCATGTTGCGATCGAGAACTTGAAAAGGGTGTGCGGGTGGTTAGAAGTATTAAGAGCGAGGGCAAAAACCCCGATCGTGATTAATAGCGGCTATCGGAGTCCGGAGCTGAATAAGAAGGTAGGAGGCTCCCCGACAAGTAATCATCTGACGGGATGCGCTGTGGATATCAAAGTGGCTGGTATTGAGCAGGCGATGAGATATGCAGTGATCCTGATGGACTACGCTGACGAGACCAAGCAGGACTATGATGAACTGCTGATTGAGAGGAATCGGAGCGGCGGCTACTGGCTGCATTTCGCGGTGAGGCCGAAGGACAATCGGAGAAAGACGATGTTCCTGCAAAAGTAAAAAAATATCCCCGTTGTTTTTGGCAACGGGGATAATTTTATAGTGATACGGTGCTCTCAGAGAAGTAATGATCGCGCAAGGGCTTGGTGACGGAGGAGCCACGGAGGATGAGCTGTTGCTTCAGACGGATGTCGGCAGAGGAGGCGCCCACCTTGAAGGTGTAGGTGCCTGGCTCGATGTTCCACTGGCGGACGCTGCCGTTGTGGCTGTAGAAACCTAACTGCTCCACATAGACGTGCGTGGTGACGGTCTTGGTCTGTCCGGGCTCCAAGGCGATGCGGGCGAAGCCCTGCAGTTGGATGGGACGGATCTGCTGGGTGCTGTCGGCGGGCGAGAGATAGATCTGTGCAATCTCCGTGGCAGCAACCTTGCCCGTGTTCTTCACCTGGAACGTCAGCTCCACAAAATCATCACTGGTCTGTGCCTCGCTGTTCACCTGCAGGTTCGCGTATTCAAAGGTGGTATAGGTGAGGCCGTAGCCGAAGGGCCAGGCGATTTTCGAGGAGGGAGGAGTGAGGAGTGAGGATTGAGAAATGTCTGCAGGCAGGGAGTTGTAGCAGAGGGGTTCGTTGAGCTCGGTGTTGGGGTAGGAGACAGAGAGCTTGGCTGAGGGCGATACGTTACCGTAGAGGATATCGGCCACGGCATTGCCACCTTCTTCACCTGGATACCAGGCCTGGATGACGGCTGCACACTTCTCGGCGAGTCCTGAGATGACCTGGGCACGGCCACCGAAGACTACCAATACCACGGGATTGCCGGTATTAATAAGCTCTTCTACATACTGTTCCTGTTTGCCAGGCAGACGGAGACTCTGACGGTCGCGGTTCTCTCCACAGAGCATCACGTTCTCACCCACAGCAGCGATGATGACATTGGCGTCTTTTGCCAAAGCGAGGGCCTCGGCCATGTCGGCATTCTCACCGGCATCAACTTTACGATGCAGGATCTCATATTCCCAGGCACGCTCGTCGCCGAGTTCGCTGAACTTGGTCTCAATCTCCTCTGTCCAGTCGCAGCCACGGGAGTACATGAGGTTGAGGCCCTCAGGTGCCTTGGCTTTCATGCCCTCTAAGAGGGTGATGGTGTGAGGATGGTCGAGGTCGTTCTCCACCTTCTTCCAGAAGTAGGACATAGCGGGGAAGGAATAGTCGCCCAGCATGGCCCACATGGAGTTGGCATTGGGACCGGTGAGGAGTATCCTCACCCTGTCCCCCCCAGGGAGGGGAGCGCCTGCGGACAGCAGTTCTATCTTCTCTTTGGTCAGCGGGAGGATGCCGTTGTTTTCAAGGAGGACAACGGATTGGGTGGCGATGTCGTAAGCAGTCTGACGCTCCTCGGGGGTGTCGAGCTTGATATCTTCGGTGCTATAGAGATAGGCATCGCTGTCGAAGAGGCCTGCACGGAACTTGACGCGTAAGACGTTCTTCACGGCACGCTCCAGAGTCTCGGGCTTCACTAGTCCCTCGTCGATGGCTTTTTGCAGATACTGGTAGTTGGCACCGAAGGGGAAATCTACATCATTGCCATTGTTGATGGCAGCAGCTGCCTTCTGTACGACGCTGTCGAGTCCTGGGATCTGGTCGATGGCGGTGTAATCACTGACGACCATGCCGTCGAAGCCTACATAGCCACGTAGGATGTCCTGCAGGATCTCGCTGTTGCAGACGCATCTCGTGCCATGCACATCATGATAGCCCGGCATGACGGCTACACTACCCGTTGTCCGGATCATGGTCTCGTGAGGCAGGAGAATCTCTTCCATGAGTTCTTTTTCCTCAGCATCGCCACCACCGCCATAGCCGAGGTAGTGCTTCGTACAGGCACCAACCCCCGTCTTCAGGTTGCCCTGCTGCAGACCTTTCACAAAGGCCACACCCATGGCGGCAGAGAGATAGGCGTCCTCGCCATACGACTCCTCCAGGCGGTTGAAACTCGGTGTACGGCAGACGTCGACCATCGGTGAGAGGGCCAGGATACCACCCATCTTACGCATCGTGGTACTCGTCTGGCGCGTCTTCAGTTCTGCCAGTTCGGTGTTGAAAGAGCAGGCTTGTCCTATCTGCTGGGGATAGATGGTAGATCCCTTGGTGTTGATGCCCGAGAGCACTTCCTCATGGAAGAGGGCAGGGATACCATTGGGCGTATTGCTCTTCAGCCAGTCCTGCACAGCCACCACCATATCACGGATGGTGTTCGGATCGCGAGGTTTCTGAAGGGCAAACTGTGAGAAGTGGCCGATGCCATAGGGAATGAGTTCGCGGCACTTCGCCGTATCGAGTTTCCCCTCATCGTTGAAGAGTTCGTCCATATACATGCTCTTCAGCTGGGCGATGCGCTCTTCCTGAGGCATCTTCGCATAGAGTTCATCAATCTGCTGTTCCATATCGACGGCAGAATTACAGCCAGTCATGAATGCTGTCACACCCATTATCAATAATCCTTTTAAATATTTCATACTTTTTACTTTTACTTAAACTGCCACCAGTCGAGGCGAGTGTCGCCCGTATTGTCGCTAAAGCAGAGATAGAGGTCGTGAACACCCAAGGCATTGTTGACTTTCGTGCTGAAGGCTTTGTACTTCTCAACATTGCCCGTCTTGGCGATGACGGCCTCACCGATGACGGGACCGTTCTGACTGTCGATACGCAGGGTAA
>Ga0265298_10002074_pt1 | contig 28650 bp, 25 predicted proteins | sample AusTroGonzalo_MG_3_FD_193486 | JGI IMG/M metagenome (GOLD analysis project Ga0265298, IMG submission 193486) | Bovine rumen microbial communities from tropical cattle in Woodstock, Queensland, Australia - Gonzalo_01 | ecosystem: Host-associated > Mammals > Digestive system > Stomach > Rumen ...
AGTAGGAATAATCATGTTTCGGACTGCCATTTTCATTCATCTATTATAGTTGCGGTTTGGTGCAAAGGCAAGTATCAGCGTCATTTGGTTATTGATAATAACAATATGGATATGGCTGCAGGTTGTTTTTTTAAAGGGTATCTGAGAAGTGGCTTTGTTTACAACAATTCAATCCAATATACGGTAAATACACTTGGACTTAAGGAAGTTAATATATTTGATTTAGATTGCCTAGAGAACTCATTTATTACAGGAAACAAATGTGATTATGCTAATGACCTTGTATATGATGGAATTAGATATCCGAATAAATGCAACACATTTGTAAAATGCAAAGGAGCAGTCGATAATTCGGATATAACGAATAATAAATTCGGAGAAAGTCTGGATTATGGATTTGTTTTTGATAGTACAGTTTCTGGGCTTTGCATTAAAAATAATTCTATAGTTTCTTCTTGTACGTCGAGTAAGTATAATCGGGATTTAAATCAATCGAACAAATCACGTAAGAATGCGTATGTCGTAAAGTTTAATAGGGATACAATAGAACGAGTTGTAATTGAAGGGAATACTCAGCTTGGGAACAATCAAATATTAATATATGAAATTAATAAATTTGATAATCAGAGAGATGACGAAAAGAAGAATGATATTCCAAGGTTTGGACCGACCAGCAAACGGCCTAAAGGCTCTCTTGTTTATATTGGTTATCAGTATTTTGATACAACATTAAAAAAGCCAATTTGGTATTCTGGCTCTAATGTGTGGGTGGATTATACAGGTGAAGAGATGTGATTTTTTCGAGTGTGTAATATAATGGACTAAAGAAAATTTTAGCAATATGAATGTAGTAAAAAAAGGATTCATTTACAATGTAGATGAAAGAATTGATTGGGCAGTTAATACGTTTATGTGCCCTACGCCATTTTTGATTAATGACGAAGTTATAAGAGTTTATGGTTCTTGCCGTGATGCAGAAGGTAGAGCAAGAATTGGTTACGTTGATGTAGAAGCAAAAAATCCTCAGAACATTATTAAAGTGAGTGCAAAACCCGTTTTAGATTTAGGAGAGGATGGTATGTTTGATGATAATGGAGTTATACTTGGAGATGTTATAAAAGTTGGAGATTTGTACTATATGTATTATGTGGGTTTTCAGATTCCACAGAAAGCTAAATTTATAGCATGTTCAGGACTCGCAATTAGTAAGGATGGAGAAACTTTTGAGCGTTATCAAAAAACCCCTATAACTGACAGGACTCCCAATGCACCGTTTGGAAGATGCATTCATACCGTATTACAAGAAGGAGATATTTTCAAAATATGGTATGCTGTAATATATGGTTGGGAATTCATTAACGGGAAGCCCTATCCAAGATACAATATTCGCTATATGGAGTCAAAGGATGGTATTCATTTTCCTGACAATGAAGGCATAAGTTGCGTGACATGCAAGGATAATGAATATAGAATTGGTAGGCCTAGGGTGGTAAAAAGGAATGACGATTTATATGAAATGAGATATACTTTTGATACACGGGACAAAGAATACATCGCAGGCTTTGCGACATCAGTTGATGGCGTAAACTGGATACGCGATGATGCAAAATCTGGTCTTGTAAAGTCTAATGAAGGATGGGATAGTGAGATGGCTTGTTATCCAGTTGAGATTGAAACAAAATATGGAAGTTATCTATTCTATGATGGAAATGGAATGGGAACAGATGGCTTCGGATATGCAGTATTAGAAGATTAGAAAAATGGAAAAGACAAAGAAGCTTGTTATTTTTGGAATCGGTGAAACAGGAAGGATGTTTTACAATTGTTTCCAGCATGATTCAGAGTATGAAGTATGTGCCTTTACAGTAGAAGATGACTTTAGAACTACCGATGAGTATAGAGGACTGCCTGTTGTAAGATTTGCTGAAATAGAAGACCATTTCTCACCAGAAGAGTATGAAATGTTTGTTGCAATAGTAAGCACAAACATGAATACATTGAGAAAAAGAATTTATAGTGAATGTAAGGCAAAAGGATATAAATTAGCCACATATATAAGTTCCAAGGCCTCAGTTGGCTATGAAGTTGAAATAGGTGAGAATTGTGCTGTTATGGAAAATACATCAATTCAACAATTTGCAAAAATAGGTGATGATGTGATTATTTTTAGTAACAATGTGATTGGTCACAGTTCAGAAATAAGGAATCATGTTTTTATAAGTTCATGCATTGCCATGTCAGGTTATTGTAAGATTGGCGAGTCCTGTTTTTTAGGAGTAAACTGCACCCTTAATGTTGGCGTTGTTGTAGGCGATTATTGCTATATAGGAATGGCTACGGTCATAGAAAAGGATGTGCCCGATTTTACTCTCATTAAAGCTGAGCCGTCAAAACCATATAAAAGATCAACCAAACAACTGTATGGATTAAAGATGGGTGAATGAAATATGGTTTTCATTGAGATATAACACGTCTAGATTAATAGTATAAATATATTTTTATGAATATACCGTTTTTATCATTAAAAGAAGTAACGGCTCTTCATGGAGCTGAGATAAATGAAGCAGTAAGCCGTGTAGTGAATGGAGGTTGGTACCTTCAGGGAAAAGAGAACGAACAGTTCGAAAAGCACTACTCAGAGTTCATTGGAACTAAATATACCATTGGTTGCGCCAATGGTCTTGATGCACTAATCTGGATATTCCGTGCGTATATTGAGATGGGCGTGATGAAGCCTGGTGATGAGGTGATAGTACCTGCAAACACCTATATTGCCACCATCTTGGGTATTACGGAAAACGGGCTGGTTCCTGTTTTGTGTGAGCCAAAGCCTAATACTTTGGAAATTGACGATGACCAGATTGAAGGCTTGATCACACCCAGGACAAAGGCTATTGCCATTGTGCATCTGTATGGCCGTATTGCCTATACCGAAAAGATTGGTGAACTTTGCAAGAAGTATAACCTGAAGCTCGTAGAGGACTGTGCTCAGAGTCATGGATGTAAGTTCTCAGATGGCAGAGTGACTGGTTCTATCGGTGATGCAGCTGGTCATAGCTTCTATCCTGGCAAGAACCTTGGTGCCCTTGGTGATGGTGGTGCTGTAACTACCAATGATCCTGAGCTGGCAGCTGCTGTTCGCGCTTTGGCAAACTATGGCTCTCAGAAGAAGTATGTGTTCAAGTATGCTGGTCGCAACAGCCGTCTGGATGAAATCCATGCATCAGTTTTGGATGTGAAGTTGAAGTATTTGGATGAAGATAATGCTCATCGTCAAGCAATGGCAAAGTTGTATTATGAGGGAATCAAAAGTCCTTTGATTACCCTACCAGACCGTTTGGCTGATGATCAGAACGTATATCATCTATTCCCTGTTTTCTGCGAAAAACGCGATGAACTTCAGGCTTATCTGAAAGAGAATGGAGTAGGAACGGTCATTCATTATCCTATACCTCCTTATAAGCAGGAATGCTATGCTAAGGAAACCTGGAATATACCTCAGTTGAATCGACCAATTACCGATAAGATACACGATACAGAGTTGAGCCTTCCTATTGGCCCTACAATTACAGTTGAACAGATTAATTATGTTATTGAGACTTTGAATAAATTTCAATAACTTTACAAAATAATGTCATTGGAAGCAAAAGATATACTACAGACTTCGAAAGGACAAAGCAAGACTTCGACTTATAGAAGCATCTTTAAAGCCACATCTTTATTCGGGGGTGTACAGGTTTACCAGATATTAATAGGCGTTATAAAATCGAAGTTTATTGCAGTCTTGCTTGGGCCTATGGGAATGGGTATCCAGGGCCTCTATCAATCTACACTTGACCTAGTTAAAAGTATAACAGCTTTAGGTCTTGGTAGTAGTTCTGTGCGTGATATTTCGGAAGCAAATGGTAGTGGAGATCAGTTGCGTATTGGTAAAATCGTAGCAACAGTACGAAAGCTTGTATGGATTACAGGTTTATTGGGGTTGGTTATTACCCTTTGTCTATCTCCTCTATTAAGTAGGCTGACATTTGGTAATGACGATTATACATGGGGCTTCATTATATTATCATCAACACTTCTTATTAATCAACTTTGTGCAGGACAGAAGGTTTTATTGCAGGGGATGCGTCGTTTGAAAGATTTAGCGAAAGCATCTGCTATAGGTTCTACTGTTGGCCTTCTTGTTAGTATACCCCTGTATTATTGGATAGGAGTTAAAGGAATTGTGCCAACTATGGTCTTAATATCCCTAACAGCAATGTTTTTATCGTGGTTTTATTCCCGAAGAATACCGATTCAAAAGGTGCCGTTAACAAATAAACAAGCGATTGAAAATGGCCGTTCCATGATGAAAATGGGTATTGCAATGAGCATCAGTAGCATTCTTGTGACCTTGTTCGCATACGTGTTAAGATGGTTTATTAGAAGCCTTGGAGGGGTTGATGAAGTAGGCTTGTTTACGGCTGGATTTGTAATTGTAAATACTTATGTGGGAATGGTTTTTACTGCCATGAGTACCGATTATTATCCCCGTCTGGCAGCAGTAAACAACGATAACTCAAAATGCAAAGAGATAATCAATCAGCAAGGGGAAATAGCGGTATTAATACTTGCTCCAATAATAATTTCTTGTATTATTTTGATGCCTTTTCTGATTCGTTTGATATATACAGAAAAATTCCTCCCCGCTAATGATTTCATTACTTACGCAGTCACTGGTACAATGTTTAAAGCAGCATCGTGGGTTATATCATTTTGTTTTCTGGCTAAAGCAGAATCCAAGTTATTTATTATCAATGAGACAATTGCCAATATCTATATCCTTCTTTTAAATCTAATGGGGTATTATGTGGGTGGGCTAACTGGATTAGGTATATCTTTTGCCGTCGGGAATTTTGTATATTTAATACAAGTTTATTTGTTGTCTTGGAAAAAATATAATTTCCACTTTTCATCTTCATTCCAGAAGGTCTATGGCGTGCAAATACTCTTTGTCGCAATAAGTTTGATATTAGCGTTGCTAATGCAGGATACACTATGGTTTTATTTACCAGCAGCAGGAGTTTTTTGCGTATGCATGATATATTCTTTAAAAGAACTCAATGCACGTATGAACCTCCTCCAAATTGTTCAAAATATAAATAAAAAGAGAATTATTTAATGAATGTAGGAAGAAAACTATGAAAATAGTAATAGTGGGCGAATATAGCGCTTTTTCTAAAAATCTAAGCATAGGTATAAGAAAACTTGGACATGAATGCCTTGTGTTTTCTTGGGGTGATGTTTTTAAGAAAATAGAACCGGATGAGAGTACTTATCTGGTAAATGTTGGAAAATATCATCTATTCGGGAAACCAATAAAAGGGTCCAATCTATTAAAGCAGGCAGTGTCTGGTGTAAAATTGCATAATTATATAAAAAAAAGATTTCAGAAAGAAAAAGCAGATGTTGTATTAGTTATGAATATGGCATTCCTAAAAGAGACCAACAATGTATTTGTTCCGAAATTTACAAATAGTATGTTGTTGAGCATGTGTAAAGACCCAGAGAAAATTTACATGTCTTCTTGTGGAAATGACTATATCGTTAACAAATATCTTCCCATGTTTAGGAGACCTAATGAATATTTGATGTTTAAAAAAGGATCGGGTTTGGATAAGCAGAAGAAGAAATTTGATAGCCATATTGAAGTTACAAAAAACATAATTCCAATAGCTTATGATTATGCATTAGCGTATAATTACAGTAAAAAAGATTATAAATACACAGTTTTGCCAACAATCCCACTCCCCTTTGATGTTTGTTCCGTAGAGTCAACTAATATAATTAGAGATAAAATTGTAATTATGCATGGGGTGAGCCGCCCATATGAAAAAGGGTCATATATTATAATTAGTGCGTTAGAAAGAATAAAAGAAGAATTCTCTGATAAAGTAGAAGTTAGAATTGTAAAGAATTTGCCATTAAAAGATTATTTAAAGGTAATACAAGAATCCAACATAATAGTTGATCAATGCTATGGCGGAACATGTGGAATGAATTCAATCGAGTCTCTGTCCATGGGGAAGGTTGTCCTAAGTGGAAATATAAAGGGGTATAACCGCGTATTTACAGATATGGAGTGCCCAGTAGTCGATATAGAACCCAATTCGGAACAAATATATCAGGCTATCAAAAAACTCGTTCAAGAGCCTGACTTAATTAAAGAAATATCAATAAAATCACACGATTATGCAGAGGCGGTTCATGATTGTCAAATAGTTGCTCAGAAATATATTGATTTGTTTTCTGTATAATTGAATATGGCGTACTTTAATATAATAAATCTGATTTACAATTTTATGGAGAAATTGAGAAGCGTTTAAAATGAAATAAGTTAGTAGGATATGTTTTTTTATTGGTCTATTTGGTTTTTTTTCTTATTACTTTCTATTCTTTGGAAAGACAAACATAATATTGACAAGTTCAACTACTATTTGTTGTTGTTGTTTCTAGTAATTATGGCCTTAATAACAGGTGGTCGGGATTCTGTGGGAAGCGACTGGGCCTCTTATAAGGCTCTTTATTTATGGGGCGTATCAGAGGCAGGTATGGAAATTGATGAAATAGATCCTTTATATCGCCTTAGTATTATTGCTGGGCGGTCAGTCGGATTGTCATATGGGATGTTTTGTTTTGTGATATCACTGCTCTCTCTTTGGGCTTTTTGGTTGACTATAAAAATAGCTAAAGTAAAGAACTGTTGGTTGGCTTTTTTGGTTTATCTCTCTTTAGTCTTCTGTTATTATCAATTTAATATAGTGCGTCATGGGGTTATGTCATCATTTGTCCTCTTGGGTATGGTGCTGGTGGCTCGATATTATAATAAAAATAAGGAAGTTCGTAAAAAGGAAGGAAAGATAACGTACAAGGATTTGTTATTGGGTGTTATAAGTATAGTTGTAGGAGCTGGTTTTCATAGTTCAGGACTTATGTTTCTGCTGTTTGTACCTTTTATACATAGACGTTTAAGTAATTTCTCTTTATGGTTAATTGTTGTACTAGGATTTGGATTATATTTCCTTCATGCAAATGACCTTGTTGAATTAGCAATGAAGTATTTGTTTGTTTCAACTAGATATGAGAATTATTTAGATACCTCACGTTGGAGCGATGCACAATTAACTATAGGAACTTTAGGGAAGGTATTTATATTTCTCTATGCATATTATGGCAATGGAAAATTATATAAAGAAAATATATTATATCGACAATCTGTAAATTTGTTGCTATTTGCATTATTCTTCAGTGTTGCATTCAGTGAATACGGTATAGTTGTTAATCGTCTTGGTAATACTATGGCACTATCATTAGCAATTGTTCTTCCATATTTGTCATATTACTCTAATAAAGGAGAGCTAATGCATTTTGCAGTAAACACAGTTATTTATATATATCTTGGATTGTATTATCCAACATCATTTATGGATAGAAACATGCTGCCATTTACATTTGAAATTTCAAACCTTTTTAGTAATTGATATCAAAAAGATTTCTGTCTCGAGGTAAATAATAGAAATAACAAATAAAGGAAATATATGGTTAAAGTAGACCTAATCTATTCTGGGTTTATAAATGCACCCAATGGAGCCAGCCGATTCGTCAAGCTCATGTCCTCGCTGAAGAAAGAATTTAGCGAGAGAAATGTTGATTTACGCGTATTCTCAAGTGATGTGTTTTTGAAGAAGGCACGCCCATGTGTACAGAGCGAAAGTAGCCGTGACGCAAAAAAACATAAGATGTTAGAGGACATAGCGAAAAGAAGCTGTATTTTTACGTGGCTACTGTTACGTAGAAGATATTTTTCTAATAGTGAACGTATAGTAAATTACTATAATAACTTGCCAAATGAAGAGAAAGGTGATATAATTGCCTTTCAAGAATTCTATACTTGCTATACGTATCTTAAGCAAGGGGAAAATAAACAAAAAGTTCTTGTAACTCTACACAATGACGGTAACGTATGGCCAATGTTGTATGACAGATACCCTCGTCTTAAAAGTCATTATTTCGATGGATTTAAAAAGAAAGTATTTGAAGTTTTGAAGAGAAGTGACAAAATAGGTTTTGTGTCAGAACATTCAAGGCTAAATTTCTGTAAACTGAATCCTGATTATCCGACAGCCCAAACATTTTTTGTTTATAATGGTGTTATGGATAAAAGGTTGGATAAGGAACAAAGCTGTACCGATGATATTATTACCTTTGTTTGCGTTGGCACACTTTGTGAACGTAAAAATCAAATTGGCATACTTCGAGCCATTAATTTATTAAGCAAGGATTTACAAAAGAAAATAAGGTTAGTATTAGTGGGTGATGGTCCTTCTCGTGAGGAAATTGAGAATTACTCAAGCCAATTAGTTTCAGATATTCTATTGGTAGGAAGTAGCAATCGTGTTGACGATTATTTGGCGATGAGCGATTGCTTCATTCTATTTTCTAAAGTTGAAGGCCTTCCTATTTCTATTATTGAAGGTATGCGAGCAAAACTTCCAATTATTGGGACTAGAGTAGCAGGAATACCCGAACAAATAATTGATGGCAAGTCTGGCTATATTGTCGAGGTTGATGAGCACAAACTAGCCGATATACTCAAGAAAGTTGTGTCAAATGGTAGAGAACAACTTAGAGAAATGGGCGAACGATCATATGATCTATTCAAGGAAAAATTTACGATTGAGGCTATGTTAGGTGGATATGTCTCATTATATAAGTCGGTATAAAAATGTAAAAAAATGAAGAGTAAAGTATTTCCCCAAAACAGAGCAAAGATAAAAGAATGCTTGGGTATAGATGATTTCGTGGCTGATATGCTAGAAGGTGAGTGTAATAGGGATGTTGATATCACATTACTTTCAAGGCACCCTTTTTTATTCCCTGGATTATTATCTTTAATTACTAACGTTCTATTTTCAATTATTGGTTTAAAACGAAAAGTACAGTCCAAAGACGATGACTTTATTTTTGTAAGTTGCTCAGATCCTTCTTTCCGAACTAAAACAATAGATTTGATTGCTAGTGGCTTGAATTATTGTATAATCTACCTTCCCAATTTCCACATTAGAGTATCTATTAGATATCATAAGTTCTTTAAGAAAAATAATATAAAAGCTTTTTTCCCCACCATTAAGTTTGGCGATGTAATAAAAGCTAGAAGTAAAGTTAATGAGTTAAAGAAGAAAATGGATGGATTAGGAGCTGACGAGGATAGTATAAAGGTAATTAGTATTATATCGAATTATATCATATATGATAGAGTCGTAAAGCGTTATCTATCACAGATTGAGTCATTCAAGGGGAAATGGATTCTTGAACATCAAAAATTCATATTTATGGCAACTGTAGCAAATCTTTATCAGCGCGGGATAAAATCAACAATGTTGCAGCATGGTATTTTCTTTAAACCAGTATATGACTTTATTCCCTTGCTTTGCGATAAAGTGCTTTGCTGTTCAGAAAGGGAAAAGAAGATATATATAGATAGTGGTACTCAAGAAAAGAGGATTGAGGTTTTCGGAGCACCTTTACAAACATTACAATTAACAAAGTCATCACAGAATAATGTAGAGAATTATGATTTGTTGATTATGATGACTATGGTAACTGAAAAAAATGTTGAGTTAACTCGTGAGGTACTTGAATATATAAAGGGAAACTATGATAGAGTTCTTGTAAGAATGAGACCTAGATCAAGAAAAGGGGATGAGGCTTTATTGTCAGATGTCTTAGCTGGAATGACATTGTCGCCAGAGGGGACACCTATAGGCGATGACATTATGAATTGCAAGAAAGCTGTCTCATTCTCAGTAGATGCTAATGTTGAAATATCAAAATTTCGCAAACCATTTATTTTTATTTGGGACCAGGATTTGTCAGAGCCAGTGGAAAAGTTGAATTGTGCCACGGCAAACACCTATAAAGAAGAGATAATAAAGTTAATGAATAATGATTTTTATTCAACGTTCAGTGAGAATCAATACAAAGATATATTAGGTGAAACAGATGTGGAAATATTGAAAAAGAAATTTTCAGATTATATAGCGAAATGAAAAATAATACCAAAATTAATTGGCTGCTGATTCTGCAAGGATGGGCTATGCTTTGGGTAGTAATTGGCCATGCCTTTATCGGAAAACATAATGAAGGGCCTGTATGGGAAACATTTCTTGGTAATATAGCCTATTCATTTCACATGCCACTATTTATGTTGGTGTCAGGGTGGTTGTTTTACATTACGCGACTATAAAAATTAGAAACAAGCGAGTTTTTTGGGGGGGGACAAAAATGGAACTATTTATCAATAATGAAAGATAAAAGTATTCGTTTGTTACTTCCTGGTATTGTTTTCAGTTTGGTTGCGTTTGCCGTGAAGATTGCATTTCTAGGTGAAATGGCAAGACAGACGAGATTTGGCTTGAAAGAACTATTGATGGCGTTTGTTTACCCTTATGATAATCCGTTCAGGGAAATGTGGTTTTTAATTACCCTATTTATATTCTTTTTGTTGACACCAATCTGGCAGGAGGCATTGAAAAAAGGATGGTCAAAATGGGGACTACTTGTAATACTAATAGCCCTTCATTTTATCCAACCTGAAAGTAAATTGTTTAGTATTGATAGGGTTTGTAATCAAGCTGTTTGGTTTTATTCGGGTGTATTGTTGTCAAAAGGGAAATACATAGAAGAACGGATTGTAAAATATCCCTGGTTGACTATGATAATGGGCGTAGTTATATATGTTATAGGATACTACACAAACTCTTTTGTTACAACAATAGGTGGTATAACATTTTCGTTTGGTTTCGCATTACTTGCGGACAAATATTGGCCCATGCTTTTATTCACGTTCCGTAATTACACGTACCAAATATTTCTCATGGGCATTTTTGCTCAGATAATAATTAAAATATTGTATAGACATTACCCGATGCCATACGTTCTTGCTTATTTAGTTTGCATAATTGCAGGAATATACGTTCCAGTTTTAGTTTCAAAGATTATAGAAAAAATAAATATAAACCCTCTATCGCTTTGCGTGGGGCTAAAAACGAAATAATAGTATTAATAAATAAATAAGTATTATGGAAGCTGCGATTATTACAACTTACAGATGCCCAATGCGTTGCAAAATGTGCAACATTTGGGACAATCCTACAAAATTATCAGAGGAGTTCAAACCTGAGCTTTTGGAGAAATTGCCTCATTTATCTGGCGTGAATATCACGGGAGGAGAACCCTTTATTAGAGAAGATATCGAGGATATTGTTAAGATACTACTCAAGAAGGCTGACCGCGTTGTATTTGCCTCATCTGGATATTTCAACGATCGTATAATTAAATTGTTTGAGAAATATAAAAAAGAGGATAGATTGGGTATTCGAATTTCTACGGAGGGCCTATCTTGCAAAAATGACGAACTTCGAGGACGCCCAGGTGGATTTGACAAGGGACTGAGCACCCTTCTCGAACTACGTCGTATGGGTATCAAGGATGTAGGTTTTGGTATAACGGTATCTAATCATAATTCTCCTGATATGCTTCAGTTATATGAGCTGAACAGAAATCTGAAGATGCAGTTTGCTACTGCAGCTTTTCACAATTCTTTCTATTTCCATAAGTACGACAACGTGATTACTAATAAGGATGAGGTTTGTGCTAACTTTGATGAATTGATTCAGCGACTTATGCGTGAAAAAAATCCTAAAAGTTGGTTCCGTGCATTCTTTAACCTTGGACTTATTAATTATATTCAGGGTGGAAGACGAATGCTACCATGTGAAGCTGGTAGAGAAAATTTCTTCTTGGATCCATATGGAAATATCCTGCCGTGCAATGGTATGGAAGAAGATAAGTGGTTTGATACCATGGGTAACCTTAACGAACAGTCATTTGAGGAAATCTGGAATGGAGAGAAAGCTAAGAAAGTACGTGAAGGTGTAGCTCACTGTCCTAAGAATTGCTGGATGATAGGAACTGCCGGACCTGTGATGAAGAAGTATATGAAACAGGTAGCACCCTGGGTAATCAAGAATAAACTTAAGGTGATGAAGGGTGGCAAGGTTGACACCAGTTGTATTCCATTCTATCATGTAGGAGACAACGAATATCAGGGATTAGGGTATAATAATCCCAATCAGTGCTATAGCTGCAACGACGAAAAGAATAACAAATGAAAATAGCATTTATTGGAGGACGAACATTTAATCAACCGGATGGTATTGCAAATTTTATGTATAATTTAGCAAGCCATCTGGTTGAACTTGGTGACGAGCCTATCGTGTACTGCGAAAGTGATAAAAACGCTGAGGAGTATGTAAATGGATTCAAAGTAGTTCACCTAAAATCTTATAAAAGCGCTGCCGCTACCAAAATACTATTAGGTTGGAAGGCCACATGGCAAGCGTTACATAAAGAAAAAGGTGTTGAGGTTTTCCACTATAATGGTTGGGCTCCATCTCTAATCTCTTGTCGTTTGCCTTATCTCTATGGTAGGATTTCACTTATGCAAGGTCATGGCTTGGAATGGAAAAGGACCAAATATTCAACGCGGCAGCAACGAGTGATGCGATTTATGGAGAAACTTACAGCTCATCTTAACAAGAATCTTATTATGTGTTCTCAAGAACAAACGGATTTTTTTAAGTCTGAGTATGGGAAGATCTGTAAAACTATTACAGGTGGTGTGGATATGCCAGGTGAAGGAATGGAAAGTAATATATTAGAACGCTTTTCAGTACAAAAGGGTCAATATATACTCTTCATGGGAAGATTGGTACAAGATAAAAACCCAGACTTTCTTATCAAAGGTTTTATGAATAGCAACTATAAAAAGCAGAATTTAAAACTAGTTTTGGCGGGAAGCAATGATGGCGATCCTTCGTATGTATCGTATTTAAAGTCACTTGGCAATAAGGATGTTGTTTTTACGGGGGCGGTCACAGGTGCTGATAAAGATACATTATTTCGTTATTGTTATGCTTATAGCCTTCCCTCAACACTTGAAGGATTGCCAATATCACTGTTGGAGGCAATGAGCTACGGGAAAATATGTATTATATCAGACATACCTGCTAATCATGAAGCTTTGGGGGATAATGGCCTTTGGGTAAGATATGAGAATGTAGATGACATTACAGAGCAGATTAATAATCTTTGTGAGGACTATAAAAAGTATTATAAGCAGGGTGAAGAAAACAGGAAAAGAGCAAGTGAGAAGTTCTCATGGCAGACAATAGCTAATGATTACCATAATTATCTTGCTAAATTAGTTAAATAATAATATTAAAAATGAAGAAAGCATTTGTATTCCCTGGGCAAGGATGCCAGAAAGAGGGAATGGGGTCTGATCTTTATGAGCAGTTCCCAAAAGCCAAAGAGTTGTTCGAACGTGCTAATGATTTCCTCGGTTACAGAATTACTGACGTGATGTTTCATGGCACAGAAGAGGAACTGATGGAAACTAAGAACACTCAGCCCTCGGTATTTGTGTATGAAACTATTTTAGCATTGTGTCAAGACGATGTAAAGCCGGATGTGGTGGCGGGTCACTCACTAGGTGAATTTGCTGCATTGGTGGTTGCTGGAGTGTTATCTTACGAGGACGGATTAAATCTAGTTTTGAATCGTGCTGTTATTGGCCAAAAAGTTTGCGAAAAGTATCCTACAGGTATGGGTGCAGTGATTGGTCTTTCTGACGAGTATGTGGCACAACGTATCAAAGAGATATGGGATGAAACAGGTGAACCTATTTATTTCGCCAACTATAATGGACCTGGTCAGGTGGTTATCAGCGGCTCAATGAAAGGTGTGATGAAAGCTTGCCGTGCCTTTAAGAAGGAAGGCGCAAAGAAGGCTGTTCCATTGACCATTGGAGGTTCATTCCACACTCCTTATATGGATGAGGCTCGTGAGGAATTAGGCGAGATTATCATGAAGACTATTTTTAACACGCCAACTATCCCGATTTATCAGTGTGTGGATGCTTTGCCTCATACAAATCCTGATGAGATTAAGGAGAATCTTATCCAGCACATTACCCATCCGGTTCTGTGGACAGACATGACCCGCAATATGGTTAAGGATGGTGTGACGGAGTTCTATGAGGTTGGTACAGATGACACTCTAGAAAAGATAGTTCGTCGTATGGCACCTGAATTACATCAGCAGTCGTTGCTTGATGTGCCCACATATGCAGGGAAAGTAAAAAATTACAAGATTATAAAAGAAAAAGAGAGTTAATTAAAATAATAGTTCAATTTTTAAAAATTTAAAATTATGACATTAGAAGAATTCGTAAAGGCATTTGCCGCTGAGTTTGATGAAACTCCAGAAGATCAGTTCAAGGCCGACACAGAGTACAAATCTTTGGAAGAGTGGGGATCACTGACAGCTCTTTCAATTATTGCCGTAGCCATGGAAGGCTTTGGCAAGAAAATTACTGGTGCAGACCTTCGTGCCTGCAACACTATTGAGGACTTGTATAATCTGATTCAGACTAAGTAAGATGAAAAATCCTTTCACGCTCGAAGGGAAATGCATTCTTGTGACGGGTGCCTCGTCCGGCATAGGGCGAGGAATTGCCGTCGCATGTGCAAAAATGGGAGCAAAAGTTGTGTTGAATGGCCGAAATGTTGAACGAATGAACGAAACTCTCTCAATGTTGGATGGTAAAGGCCATATGGTTATTTCGTCCGATTTATCAAAACAAGATGGTATAAATTATCTTGTATCGCGCTGTCCAGATATTAATGGCTTAGTACATAGTGCAGGAGTTCCATCGATACGTGGTGTTAAACACATTGATAGGTCGTTGATAGAGGAAATTATCAATATCAATGATATCGCTCCCATTTTGTTAACTTCGGCTTTATTAAAACAGAAAAAGTTACATAAAAAATCATCAATTGTGTTTGTTGCGTCCGTTTCAGGCGTGTTCGTAGGTAATATAGGCGAAGCTTCTTATTCTGCTTCGAAGGGTGCGTTAAGTGGTTTCGTAAAAAGTGCAGCGGTAGAGCTTGCAGCACAGGGGACACGTGTTAACACAATTTGTCCTGGCGTTGTTGAAACAAGATTGTTGAACCTCTCGAATGAGATGTTTTCTGAAGATCAACTAAAAGAGACAATGTTGGGACGGTATCCACTTAAGCGTTTTGGTAAACCAGAAGATATAGCTTATGGTGCAGTGTATCTATTATCAGATGCTAGTAGTTGGGTAACAGGTATAAACTTGCTGATTGATGGTGGTTATTGTTTATAATTAAACATATTAAGAATGAAAGCATATATAAAAGCAATTAATTATGCTCTCCCAGATGGTGTCCTGACCAATGAGCAGGTGGCAGCAATGTTCCCAGAGTGGACAGTAGAAAAAATTGAGAAAAAACTCGGAATAAAACAGCGTCATATCACTGCTGAGAATGAGACGGCTAGCGATATTGCCATTAAGGCAGCTGAGGTATTGTTTAAAACAAGTGGTATTGATAAGAATGAGATTGATTATCTCATTTTCGTAACTCAGAGCCCAGATTATCATCTGCCAACTACCGCGTGTGTAATCCAGAAACGTATGGGATTGAGTCATAATTTAACAGCCATTGATATCAATCTTGGTTGTAACGGATTTGTTGTCGGCTTATCCTTGGCAAAGGCTGTTATTCTTGCTGGACAAGCAAAGAACGTATTATTGTTGACGGGTGAGACTTACTCAAAGTATATGCATGAGCGAGACAAGAGCAATCGCACAATCTTTGGGGACGGAGCTAGTGCTACAGTGGTTTGTACAGATGGTATGGCAGAGATAGGTGAATTTGTAATAGGCACGGATGGTGAAGGTGCCGAGAACCTGATTGTTAAAACAGGAGGTGCAAGACATTTGAAACCTGCCAATGACCTTGAGTTTGATGAATTTGGCAATCCTCGTTCTTCGGATAACCTATATATGGATGGTCCTGCTATTTTGAATTATTCGCTGGAATTCCTTACAGGTCTTGTGAATGATGTTTTAACTAAGAATGGTCTTACTATGGAGGATATAGATCTTCATGTTTATCATCAAGCTAATATCTTCTTGGCAAACCTGGAAAGAAAAACGCTGAGGATTGCCCCTGAGAAATATTATGTAAGTATAGAAAATACAGGCAATACCGTTTCCTCAACTATACCTATTGCCTTGTGCGAAGCACTTAAAGAAGGAAAAATATCCAAGGGAATGAAAGTGCTGTCTATTGCACAGGGCCTTGGATATACATGGGGTGGAATGGTTCTTTTATTTTAAATGATTAAAGTAGAACGATTTGTCAATGAATTGATGACTTCGAACTGCTACATTGTAGCAGACGAGGCATCAAAGCATTGTATTTGCATAGATCCAGCTTCTGAGAAGTCTGTGCATGAGATGGAATATATTGAACAGAATGGGTTCACACTGGACTATATCGTCCTGACGCACGAACATACTGATCATACATGGGGTTGCAATGCTTTAGTAGAAAAATATGGTGCAAAGGTTATTTGTTCAGAAATATGTAAACAGAACCTTTCAAGCGAATTCCAAGCCTATTTCTTGTTGTATTATGATAATCCTGATTATTACTATACTGTTTGCCAAGTAGATGATACGACTGAGAACCTGGGGAATGAATTAGAATGGCAAGGTCACAAGATAGAGTTTATCAATACACCTGGTCATAGCATGGGGTCCGTATGTATATTGATAAATGACATTCTGTTCTCAGGTGATACCATCATGCAGTCTAAACCCTATATCAACAAACGCAATGGTTCAAAAGAAAGATTCAAGGAAAGCATAGAAATGGTTCTGGGTCGTTTTGACGGCGAACAATTGATATATCCAGGACATGGAGAGGTTTTCAAACTGAAAGATTACAATCAATGATACATATAGAGAATAAAAAAACAACAGAACTGACTCAGGAAGAGCTTCAGCAAATATTGAAAGGTTTTAATCATGTATTCTCATTAGATAGGACGATGGAATACCAGATAAACCAGTATGTTCAAAATCCTTTTGGCTATTCATGGCATAATGTCATTTATGATGATGAAAAAATAATAGGCCATATTTGTGCGGTACCCAGTTATTACTGGTGTAATGGGGAGAAAGTAGTCTTTGTGGATGGAGTGGATGCATTTGTCCTTAAAGAATATCGGGATGGCGAGATTTTCTTAAATCAGCTGCAATCGTACTTTGGTCACATGAAGAAAATCGGTGCCAAGTTGATGCTTGGCTTCCCTGATGCCAAGGTGATGAAACTCTATGCCAAAACGAAGGTGTACAAGAAAATAGGCGAGATGGAAACGTATATCTTGCCATATAGGATTGGAGGTGTTAAGCCTGCATTGAAACTATTTAATATCTTGTCAAAGGCGTTTGCATGGAGTTATGTTTATCTGACAGGATTGTTTGCCAGCTCAAAGGTAACTACTTTTAAGATAGAAAAAGATGCAGTATCGTTTAATGAGACGCGATATAAAAGAGCTGATGGTGACTATTGTAAGGTCAAAGATGGTGATTTGGAGTTTTTCTATAAGTGTATGCCATTCAAGGACGTAAGGGCTGCATTCTTGATTGATGTGACGGGCAAATCTGCCAAACACTTCAATCAGGCAGTGAAATACATTATGATGCATAACTGTAAGGATTTTGATGTGATACTGTATGTGGGTAATCTCTATTTCAAGAATAGTGGATTGATAAAAGTTCCTCATAAGTTTGCCCCAAAGCAGTTTAATTTCATCATTAAATTCTTTGATAATAATTATAATAATGAAGTGGTGAATGACATTAGGAACTGGGATGTGAATTTAGCCACTTACGATGTGATATAATAGGGAATATGAAGAATATTTTGATAACAGGGGCTGGCAGCTTTGTTGGTACAAACGTAGAGCAATGGCTGTTAAAAGAGCCAGACCAGTTCAAGGTTGATACCATTGATACCATGAATTGTGAGTGGATGAAGGCCAATTTCAGAAAGTATGATGCTGTGTTCCATGTGGCGGGCATTGCGCATGTTGACCCTAAGCCAGAAATGGCACCTTTATATTATAAGGTAAATAGGGATTTAGCTATAGAGATTGCTAAATATGCCAAGGAAATGGGCGTGAAGCAGTTCATCTATATGTCATCACGTATTGTGTATCGTGTGAGTAGGTCATTGAAAGGGAATGTTACAACTCCTGAGACTGAACCAGATCCAAATGATTTCTATGGTGATAGCAAGTTGCAGGCAGAAAATGGGCTGAAGGAACTGGAATGCGATACCTTTAAGGTAGTCATCCTTAGACCTCCTATGATTTACGGTCCTGGCAATAAGGGAAATCTGCCACGTTTGGCTTGGTTGGCACTCAAAACTCCCGTATTCCCTGCATGGCATAACAAACGCTCAATGATTCATGTAAACAATCTGGCAGAGTTTATAAAACAGGTAATTCTGCGTGAGATGTGTGGAACGTTCTGTCCCCAGAACGCAGAACTTGCTGATACGGTAGAAATAGTACGTGCTGTGGCAAAAGAGAACGGGCATAAAATATGGATTACAAAACTCTTGAATCCATTCGTATGGCTGGGATCTTTTTTCCTTCCTCCTATATCGAAGATGTTTGCTGATTCTTATTATGTGCCTGAAATGAGTAAGTATGGCTTTGATTATCAAGTAATAAACTTTGCTGATAGTATTAAAGGACTGGATGCGAGAAAAACGATGAGATAAATATAGAATTGGAGAATTATGATATACAGTATAGTAAAAAGGTTCTTTGACTTTATATGTGCTCTGGTGGGTATTGTGGGGACTTCGCCCATTTGGTTGTTCTCCATTATTATGACGGAATTGAGTGACCCGGGGCCGCTGTTCTATTTCGCTAAAAGAGTGGGAAAGGACAACAAGGAGTTCAAAATGTGGAAATTCCGCTCCATGCGTGTCGCAAAGGGAGCTAACGAAGCCTCGTTACGTCCGGATCAGGACCGTATTTTCTGGTGGGGAAAATGGATGAGAAGACTAAAGATTGACGAATTGCCTCAGTTGATAAACATCCTAAATGGCACGATGTCCATTGTTGGGCCTCGACCAGCTGCAGTGGATCAGGTGGAGATTACTCGTGGTGGTGAGAATGCAATTGCAGCAACCGTACCATGTGGTCTTACGAGTCAGTCAAGCCTGTGGGATTACATCTATGGTGACCAATTCCCCGATGAGAAGGAATATAACGAGAAGGTGCTCCCGATTCGTCTGAAATTGGATGTGTATTATGTAAAGCACGCAAGCTTCTGGTGGGATATCAAACTGATTGTCTGGACTGTATTGGCTATTCTTTACACTGCCGTAGGTAAGTATCCACAATGGATGCATGATAAGTTGGTGGAGTATTCAAAGACCGTCTAAACATTGATTTATCGTTTGCTGGCTTGAAGGCGAGTGATTTATGGTAGAGGAGTTAAGTTCATTTACACCCCAAGACTTGGCAGACATTGATGCATTGATGCATGAGTTATCTGCTACAAGTTTCTGTAACGAGGAGCTTTTGAACAATGCCTTGAATGATGCGAATGTTCACGTGTATGTGATTAGAAATGAAGGGCACATTGTGGCTACCGGAACGCTTTACATCAAACACACGCTGGAGTTTACCATTGCTGATATTGAATCTGTGGTTGTCAGTTCTAAGTGCCGTGGCCGTGGATACGGTAAGGAGTTGATGACGGCTATGGTTGAGGCAGCAAAGAAGATGAATGTGCATCATATACAGTTGACATCCAATCCCGCACGTGTGGCGGCAAACCAGCTGTATCAGGTGTTGGGGTTTGAGCGGTATGAGACGAATTGTTATAAGATGGAGATAGCGGGAGCAATGGGAGGAAAGTAGGGCTTCCGAAGGCCAAAATGGTTCATGGTGATTACCTCGGATGTTTATATTCACGGAATGAAAGATGAACTGAGAGCGAAGGGGAGACTAATTACGGTTCATGGTTAATGGTGAATGGTTAAAGATCATTTTATGGAGTACTAGTATTGAGGATGGTATGTATGCTGCTATGAAAGGAGAGTAGATAGATGTCTGATCTGTAATAAATTAACATAAAAATATTAGGTATGAAGACATTACTTGTTTATTTTTCAGATATTCATTTGACAGGTGACAAACCTGAGAATGAGGGGACAGTAATAAAGGCTTTTTGTGAAGACTTGAAAAAACAACTCTTAGAATTAAAGAGTGGTGATGTCTATGTCCTGATTGGTGGCGACCTAGTGCAGGCTGCTGATAGTGCTGAGAGTTATCAAGATTTTTATGATAAGATAATAAGCAAACTGCTGTCTTATGGAATTCAACGTGAAAAGATAATAACTGTTCCTGGTAATCATGATTGTCAGAGGCAATGGGTTATTGATAATAAAGAAGTATATGGCCCGATTGTGAACCAAAAGTTTACGGAGGACAGATTTGATAATCTAATTAATGGATCTCAATCAGCTCTCTTTACGGGGAAATTTGAGAATTACAATCAGTTTGTGGAAAAGAATCTTGCCAATTCCAGACATAATCTGATTGGGTACCCCGTTGAAGTAAACGATGATTGGAGTCTTTATTGCTTGAATAGTGCAATAACATCATTTGCTGGTTACGAATGGAATGAATATCCGAATTTGAAAGATGATGAAAGGAAATTGAATGTAGATACACGTAAACTAAATGAATGGGTGCAGAAGAATTCTAAGAAGAAGATATTGATGATGCACCATCCAGTATCTTTCCTTACGGAGTGGGCTGATGATGAACTCACAAGACTGCTTAGAACGGAATTTGATTTGATACTTACAGGGCATACCCATCGCCAAAATATACTTTGCAATCAAGTGAAAGGCGAATCATATGTGTGGTGTCAGGCTCCTCAGCTATATACGGATAAAACTGACAAACTAGGATATTGCCTTATTGAACTTGAAGATGACAATATTGATAGAATAATATATCGACAGTGGTTTGATTCACAACGCTGCTTTAAAAAAGGGCTGGATTTTACCTCTGGGGATGAGGGAATTGTGGAAATATCAAAGACCAAACAACAGGTAAAGGATCCAATACGACTAATGCTTGAAGATCGCCTTCGTGATACAATGGCTATTTATGGTGATAATTCTTTGCTTTGGATTGACCGCTATTTTAGTATGAATAGGTTTGACCGTGCTTTCACATTTAATAAAAAGGACTTGTATTCAGAGGATGATATTATGGAAGCACGCAGAAGCTTAAAGGTTGTTACGCCTGCGCAATATGGACTAACATCCTTCGGATGGCATTTCGTATTGAGACTATGGAAAGAGAAAGGTGTGTTTGGCCTGTTCCTTGATTGTGGAACCCTTAAGGTAAATAAGATTGAGAAGGGTGTAGAACGTCAGTTAAATCAATTCGGGGTAAAAAAAGAAGATGTAGGTTGGATTGTATTTGATAATTGGGATTTGAACGATAAGGATGCCAAGCAGATTCTTACATACATGAAAGAAGAGTTTAACGAAGTTCCTCTTCTGATATTATGCCCGATGCTTGAGAAATCGTTTATTGACAATGAAAATATTTCTCTGCGAGAGTTTTCCATCGCACCCATTTTTATGGCACCAATGCAAATGGGACAACTTAGAAGTATGGTGGTAGCATATAATAAAACGCGAAAGATTGGTGAAGAAGAAGTAGTGTTGAAAAGACTAAATAACGATATCCAAAATTTCAATATGCATCGTACTCCATTGAATTGTATTTCTCTGTTAGAGGTATTCAGTAATCATTTTGAAGAGAATCCTGTGAACAGAACAGCAATGATAGAACGTCTTCTGCGAATTATTTTCGAAAATGAGGTGGTGCCCAGTTATAAATCACGTCCAGACGTCAAAGATTGCGAATTTGCCATTGGATATTACTGCGAGCAGATGATACGAAATGAAGAGCCATACTTCAGCTCAAAACATTTCTATGATAAGATATCGGACTTTTGTAAGAAACAGAAGATAACGCTTGACATAAACTATTTATTTGATATTCTTTTGCACAATCAGATTATATGCCAATATGACAACGATCTTTATGGTTTCAGATTCTCTTTCTGGGTTTACTATTTTGCTGCCATGCGAATGACAAAATCACCGGATTTTGCCAATTTTATCTTAGCGAAAGAAAACTATGGCCATTATCCTGAGGTGTTAGAATTTTATACAGGTAGCGATAGGACAAGAAATGATGCGGCAGTGGTTGTGATGGAGGATATACAAAAGGTATCAGCCAAGGTTCATAATAAGGTAGGCCTACCGGATAAGATGAATCCTTTGCAGATGTTGCGTTTTGATGTGTCTGATAAACAAATAGCAAAGGCTATAGATAAGTTGGATGAGGATTTAAAACAAACAAAACTGCCTACAAACATAAAAGATGCACTAGATGATAAGACTTATAATCCTTCTATGCCTTTTCATCAAGATGTAAGAAAGGTTTGGGAGAATTACTCTGTGAATTATCTTCAAGAAATGATTGGAATAGCATCAAAAGTTCTGAGAAATAGTGACTATATAGAACCAGAAACGAAGGTGAAATTGCTTGATGCCATCACAGAAGCCTGGCTTAATACTATAAGAGTAGTGTACCTGATGGCACCTGCTTTAGCAATGGATGGTCAGGCCGGTTTTGATGATTTCAGACTTTATATTGATGACTCCTTTAATAAAGAGACTACTGACAAGAAGAGATTACTGATAGATATCATGTCTGCAATTCCTCATAATATTGTGTCGTGGTACAAGGATAATATCTATTCGGCCAAACTTGCTGATCTTCTTTATGAGAAAATAGAAAATGAGCAAAATCCGGTAATCCGTCATATCTTGGTGAGTCTTGTAATCTACGAGCAGCCAGACCATTGGAGCGATGTGGTAAGAAAGTATTTAGCCAAGACGGATAAAAACTCTTTTTATTTTGGAGATACATTATCGTCACTCAGGGTGATGTATGCTAAAGGAGCCATGTCGGAGGCAAATGTTGCAAGAACTAAGGATCTTATTTTCCTAGCTTATACGAAATTGGCTTCAAAGGATGGTAGGATGAATCCTGGAATGATGAAGAATATCAATACTAGTGTATTGCCTGAGCGTTCAAGGCAGGAGGAGAATTAGGATGGGGGATAACTTATACTTCATAGAAAGCATATATACACCTGCTGATAGTACAAACTCGGTGGTTACTCTTTTTCCTACAAAGGAAGAAGAACAGGCTGTTATTGTTCGCAACCTCGAAGAAGGACAGTTAAAGATGCATAATCACAGAGGGACTATCAGAGAAGGATGGTATGTGTATGTCGATGAAGGAAAGCAGGTGCCTTTCGGGTATGGCAACCTTAGTCTTTATGCAAGGGGACAATTCAGGGACTACTATGCATTGCGCAATCAATTGGCTGAAAGACTGATTACAGCAGACAGTGAGGGGGCGATAGTTCCATCATGTTTTCAAGACCCCAAAACAAAGGTTACTTCGTATCATGTAAATGTGGGGCATGGAAATTGCAGTTTAGTTCTCATTGAGTCTGGCAGTTTTTACCAGATTTGGATGGTAGATTGTTCTATAATAGACAAAACAGATCGTTGGCGCAGCTATAAAGGGAACTTAGAGTTGTGTTTCAAAGAAATTGCAAAGAAACTGGGTAGGGCTGAAGACGCGAAGTTGCATATTGACCGCTTCTTCCTGACTCATGCTCATCATGACCATTATAACGGGATAGAATATCTGATAAACAATGGGCTTATAGACATACGAACAGTTTGCTATGTAAATATCTACTACCAAATGGCTGGTAAGGCTTATAACAAGATGCTAAAAGCCTTATATGATGCCAAGGTGAAGATTGTAGAGCCGATTTCTGGAAATAGTAAAGAAGCCATTAGTTTTCTACATCCGGAGAAACGTATATATAGAAGCAAGGCAACAGTGAAGAATACGTCGGATGACTATCGTATTGTGGATAGACCGGTGAATGACTCTTCGGTAGTGTTGAAGGTTAATGCCGGAGGAAAAACAATGGTGTTTCCTGGTGACTTGGAACGAGGCGGTTTTGACAAGATGACTATATGTAAGGCATGTAGTCCTATATTGTTTGGGATTGACTATTATTCTATATCGCATCATGGTAGTCTGAATGGTCATCCAGACAATGCATGTTTGAATCCAGATCCTAATCATCCTGGAAAACCATTGGATTGTATATCCATACGTAACTTGAAAGCAATTTTAATGGGGCGTGATGGTGCATACAATGGGATTTATAGTCCTATTGTTACATCATATTGGAATGGAAGAACCGCTTTGGTAAAGACTGAAGACGCACCCCATTTTGTTGAGTTGGAATGGGGAAATGGTGTTGCAACCCTGAAATAAGGCGAAATGACACAAAGTGAAAGGAGTTGAGAAAATCAATGCAAATTAATATGAGTGAACTATATTTCCTTCCCGCCCTACATGGCGACGCATTCTTTCTTCACTGTCAAAAAGGCGATGAAGAAGGGTGGATTGTGCTAGATGGTGGACCTTCGGGGAATGCGAAGTTTAATCCCTTCATAAAACTCATAGAAACGTTGCCTTCACGAGACTTGATGATCCTGACACACCATGATGATGACCATCTAGCGGGAATAAGGGCATATATAAAGAAACACAAGAAAGATAATCCTTTTCCCGTAAAACAACTATGGGTGAACTGCGCAAGGCACTTTGTTTTTCCTGAAGGAGGTGATCTGTCAGCCAATCACGCCAGCAATCTTGCAGATGTGCTGAAGGAGATAGCAGAAACGCAACCCCTACAATGGAGGGATTACATTACGGAAGGGTATGTGGATGAAACTATCAAGTTTGCAGACATAGACATCCTGAACCCGTCACAAGAAATACTGGAAAGGTTTATACCTCTTTATGAGGAAAAAGCAGGATACCCTGTAGAAAAAAAAGGCTCAGATCTTACAGCCCAAAGAAGTAATTATGACTACGGGATATGCCTTGAAGAACTTGCTCAACGAGAAAAGCAGAAACCTTCTGAAAAGAACTATGGGGAACTGGTAAATATGGTTTCCATTGCGTTCATTGTGAGATGCGACGGTTTAAGTGGCTTAATGCTGGGCGATTGTTTCCCAGACCAGATAGTGGAAGCTTTGAAAAGAAGGGAATTCTCAAAGGAGAACAAACTTCGTTTAGACTTTATGAAGGTAGCTCACCACGGTAGCAGAAACAATATAAGCAATGAACTGCTGGACATGATAGATTGCCAGAACTACATTATATCGACAAATGGTGGTGCGGCCCAGTCATATCATCCAGACCGCGAGGCCATGGCCAACATTATCTGCCATGAAGGTAGGGATAGGAGCAAAACAGTACATCTATACTTCAATTACGAACTGGCTGAGATTGAGGCCAGAAAGAACTTTAAACTTTTCCACGACGAAGAGTATGAGGCATTTAACTTTGTGATACACGAACCAAAGGCAGACGCTGCCAGTAATAACTACTATGTTGCCCTCACCGTATGACTTGCTGAAAATCTCCGTCAAAATTTGTAAAGTCGACGGAGACGGAAAAGACACCCTATTAGGAACTGGCACCATTGTAAGCGATGGTGCAGGAGATTACTATGTGTTGACAGCAGCCCATTGTTTCCGCGATAAGCAGAATAATGACAATTGCGAATTGAAGGAGATTGTCGTTATCATGTATGACGAGGATGATAAGGAAACTAGGATTAAGCCAAATGATTGGTGGAAATCGTCGGTAGAGGATGATGCGGCCTGGCTGAAGATTGACAAACCCAATAACGGATTTGATTTTACGAATGGTTTGAAAGTATTGGGTGAAGAGGTGTCTGAACCTGCATGTGTATATGGTTATACGGAGGCTCTTCCACTTGGGCGCATGTTCGACTACACCATAAGAAGGCCCCATGTGTGGAGTTGTAAAGATAGCGTAACAGCCAACGGAGGTGAACTGTTTGATACCATCAAAGGAACATCTGGGGGCGGATTATTTATTAAGGAAGGTGAATTCATCTGCTGTATAGGTTACGTTAAGAAAACCTTTGATGATGACCAGAAGCTGGATGATGTACAGATGTATCCTATGTCAAAATTTAATCTCAATCTGGGAAAGAACTATGTGCAAAGGCTGGCTGATCTGACAGGGCAGAAGGTGAGGACAAAGGAGTGCAATGAAGACAAAGCCCGTTACGGTGAGGCATGGAACAAACTTCATAATGAGTTGTATGGCGACAAGGATATTACAGCCACACTGAGAGAGATACAAGAGGCTAAGAAGAAGTATCCGAATCCGAAGAACGTTCGCCTACAACAGCAGGTAATAGATTTGCTTTACCGTAAGGAGAACTGGAATGAGAGTTATCAGCAGGCTTTTCTGATGGCATTGCTGGATATGGGGCAATGGATGTCGTTGTACGGAGAATTGCCTAAAAAAGTGGGTAATCTGATAGAGAAAGAATTGGCCCAAAAACAGTTGATAAGAGGCTTTACTCTGATGGACGCTCCCTCGTATGGCGGTGATATGGAAGCCATGACCGGTGACGAAGCCATCTACGAGAATATTTTACGTGCGGCCTTTGCCTTGGATTTTTCAGCCATGCGAAAGATGGTTGCGGAATGGAAGCCTGTTGGCTTTTGGATAGTGAGAAGGGCGCTACTGATGAATCTGTTTGGAAAGGATGAAGAGAGCTTGGAGCAAGTCAAAGCCTATTACCGAGATACTGAATTTGAAAGTCTTGACACGAAATTCCTGACCGCTACTACCATCAACCTGATAATTGGTGATTTTAGGAATAGAATAGATTACCAGGAATTTTCGGATAAGGGTATTGACGGCATCGCTGACCTGTTGGCTTATATTGCAGGCAATATTGACAAGCAGAAGGACAAGGTGGGCATCTATGGCATACACCAAAGTCTGCTCTTTGGCGGTGAAGATACCGTTTCGTTCCCTGAGTCGTTGAGGCTCTTGCAAACTATTGCCAGTACAGGTATGTTGCCATGTATGAACTTCATATCGGTTCTGTCTAATGAGAACTGGATGAAAGCTGTAAGACATCTATTCCACGATATGCCTTATCCTGTGGTGTTCTATACTCTATGCTACTCGGATGAAAAGATACTGAGGCGCGTGGCGCAGGAGTTGAGTTATGCCGACGAGGAAAAAGTTAGGCAGGCATTGCTGTATTTGATGATAAGGCTACTTGATGCTTTCGGTAGCACTGATTGTCCCAGGAATTTTTGGATGGGTATTCTCCAACTGACCCGTGAGTGGTATCAGGTTATATCTGAGGATGTGTGGTATCCGAGTTTTGTAAAGAATGTACTTCATTACTTTTGCTATGATATACCAACGGAGAATGTGTCATACCGCGATGTGCTTTTCCAAAACATAGAAGAAGCCATTCCGCATATCAAGACTTTGGAGCGCAGACATGAGGTACTAATGATGGTTCTTGATGCGTTAGATAAGAATTCATATCTGGTAAACAGACTTGTTGACGAGTTGGCCTTTGATGATGAGTTGTTGAACTTGAAAGGAGTTGAGGAGAAGTTAAAGAACATTATCGAGACACATGCGCTGAAAGACATCTATAATATAGCATACAAAGTATTCCATTCGTGCAATGTTAGTGATGGCTTAAAAGGCGCCATCCATCGAGTGGCGGAGGCGGATGCCTTTGATTTTGGACACGATGCAGGAACGGCTTACGCGATGTTGAGTTTTGTCCTGAGCGAGGAGGCAGACTTGGTCAGACTGAAAGAGAAGACTCTACTAACGGACATGTGGAATTGCGGTGTGAGAGGACAGGGTTTTACTGATCCCAACTACATTCATCTGGAAACTTTCGATAAGAATCTTTGCTGGACTGTAGCAGAATGGGAAAGGATAAAAGAGAATATGCTTGCGAATGTTGACTTAATAGGTCAGGACAGACCGCACCGTGACGGACTGTTACAGCACTTCAGCAAGCAGTATATCTCTCTGTTGGCTAATATGCGGTACTTCATGAAGAAGATTCAGGAGGTGGAAGGCTATGATGTCGCGGACGTTTCTGAACGTGTTAACCAACTCATTCATGAATTGAGAGGCCACAATAACGTGGTGGAAATGTTATCATCAGATGAGCATGATACAGTAGTAGAGGGCATTTGGTATTTGAGAGACAGGTTCGTGGATGAGGGCTTGGGGAATTGCTGTGTGGAAATCATGCTGTTGATAAACAGGGTGATGCTCCAAAAAACAACGGCTCTGGAGCATTGCACCTCATTGTTGGCTGCTATGGTTGAACATATTCCAGAGGAAATGACAGCTGCATTTGGCGTCTCACTGTTGGAAGTGGTGAAGAAATATGCACGGGAATTTGACTACGAGACGCTGTTTGTTAATAAACCGTCAATGTATAAATGGATGAGAATGATAGCCAAGGGAATTGCTTCATCGTATGGAGAAGTGCAGGCTGTGAAGTATTGGTTGGAGGACGGAGAGGTGAATAGGTTTGACTTTGGGGAATGATTGAGATTAAACGATAACGAA
>Ga0265298_10002075_pt1 | contig 28645 bp, 25 predicted proteins | sample AusTroGonzalo_MG_3_FD_193486 | JGI IMG/M metagenome (GOLD analysis project Ga0265298, IMG submission 193486) | Bovine rumen microbial communities from tropical cattle in Woodstock, Queensland, Australia - Gonzalo_01 | ecosystem: Host-associated > Mammals > Digestive system > Stomach > Rumen ...
GTTCGAGGTGTGTTCCAGTCCGCCGATGGTGGTCAAATACCAAGCATCAAACTCAGAATACTCGGTTGAAGACCAATAGGGTACTCCTATCGGCTTAACAATATCACCACCAACTTGCTCGATGCTAGCGTTCACATCCTTCATGTTTTTATACAGTCGCTTCAACTGACCTGCTGCGGGCAGATACCAGCCATTTTCGAAGTCAATTGCGGCAAAAGCCGGATATTCTTTTTCGAGTTCAAGGATGGTCTTCGTGTTGTTAAAGCCGTCGATATCATCAGCTGCTTGGCCTCTGCTGGAGTAGTTTTCCAGTTTGGTGTCATCGCCATAGCCTCCCCAAGGGAGCAAGCCATTGTTCTGCAAGGCCACAATCCAGCCATGTTCACCCGATTCGTCCACATAAAACACCACACCCTTGGCAGCGATCTTCAAAGAGTCGTAATCCTCAGGACTGACCAAAGTGTCACCTTCGCAAAGGATATAACCCACTTGAACTTGAGCATTCACAAACGGCACCACGAATGCCATCAGAAGAGCCGTCATCATAAATTTCAAAACATGTTTACGCATAATTCTTTTTGTTTTCTGATTTTCAATGTATTACAAGAACTTCGAGTGGTTTTTCCACCCATTTTACAGCGCAAAAATAAGATTTTTTCAAAACATACAAGCAAAAAAGTGAAACAAACTCATTATTTTGCATGATTATTCTCCCATCAAATGGTAATAATGCGGCTGATAATCAGCCCATTCACCCGTCAACAGCTCGGGATGGAAGAAATGGATGAAGTCGGCCAAAAGCAAGTCAGGCTCGCACTGCGACTGCTCAAAATAACCCGTTTTCAGGATGTCGCACACGATGATTTGCCGCTTTTTGTAGGCATCGAAAAGCGAATAAACGGGGTTTTCCTTGGCCAATGTCGAATAAGTCATGGGCGTGGGCAAAGAATTGATAACGCGCCAATAGTCAGCTTTTTGCGCCTTTGCGAGAATACTCTCAGCATCCATCGGGACGCTGGCTGTTGAGGGATTGTCTTTCCAGATGTAGTCCGCGCCCGCATCGGCGAAGAGTTTGGCGATGTAGCTTCTGCCGCCCGCCACATACCATTGCCCATTGAAAGCCAAGTCGGAGAAAACCGTCGGGCGATGCTCCACGTTGGCGCAAAGCCCCGAAAGTGCGTTGTATCGCGCCTCAATGTCGTCAAACCAAGCATTGGCCTTGTCCTCGCAACCCGACAACATGCCGATAATCCTAATCCATTCGGCGCGCCCCAAGGGCGTGTTTTCCATATAGTCCGCAAAAGGAAACAGCACCGCGCCCGTAACATTCAGGCCACCTTGATTGCCGTCAAAATAAGGCGAATAGAGCAAGGCATCGGGCTTCAATTGAATCATTCGCTCAATGTCGGCGGCAGCTTCTGTGCCGATGTCGTAAACCTTTTGTTGCGCCAACAACGATCGCATGGTGGAATCGGTTACGAAACGACCTTCGAGGATGCCTTTTACGCGGTCGATTTCGCCCAAATGCAGAAAAACAGCCCATTGCGTGGCCGAAAACGAGATGACCGACTGCACGGGAACCTTCAAGACGCCCGTCACATCCTTGTCGACAACCTTGGCCGTGTCCTTGACGATAGCGAATTTACCCAACGAAAGCGTTGTGTCCCAAGGGCATAACACATCCAAAAGGTAGCCGTAATCGCGTTCATAAACCGACACGTTTTTGGCATAGCGCATCAGGTTGTCGCCTTGAATCTTTTCGGGAGAATGAGTAGTCTTTGGAACACAAGCCGTAAATGCAAAGAGCACTACTGCACACAAAACGTGCAATGTACAGGGCAAATTTGCACACAGAAATCGCAGAACCCGCAGAAACCTACCAGCAGCAATATTTGTGTCGCTTTGCGCTTCCCATAATTCAGCGTATTCTGCGTGAGACAAATTATTTGCGTGAGGCATATTATTTTCCATTGATTTCCTCCAAACAGTCTTTGCACAGGCAATTGTCGTAATTTGCTTTCAAATAGGCTTTGGTGGTGTCAGTAAGTTTCACCTTGACACACCAACAGTCAATGGAATGCACACATTCAAATTCTTTTCCGCAACGGGGACAGGTCTTTTTCATTTTTTAAGTCGTTGATAGTTTAACTGTTTTGAAAAGTTCAGGCGGATTTTGCAATCCGCCCGAACAGTGTTGGGGATTTGCCATCCCCGCAAAAGAATATCAATTATTTAAACAACATTGCACTGGGAATGACGCCGGCCTCGAACGAACTTAGCTTCACGCCATCAAAGGAATAACGGTACACGGTACCGTTCATCAGGTAGTTTTTCGCATCGCTGACATAAATGTCGCCCGTGTTAGGGTCGACGGCCATGTTGTAGAACATGCCCTGAGACTCAGGAGTAATGCTGAAGGTCTCTGACAAACTCTGCGTGCTGACATCGAAACGACGCACTTCATTGTTGTATATCATATAGAACTGGTCGCCAGAAGGATTGGCTCTCAAAACCATAGCCGTGCCGTCAAACTCATAACGCTTTGTCGCAGACTTCAGTTGCGGATCGATTTCCCACAGCGTTGGGTTCTCGCCGTCAACCTCCCATGTGGCGCCTTCGCAAAGCACCCAAACGTGGCCGTTTTTGTCGACGGCCATCGTGTTAGGCTCCTTCCCCACCGTGATTTCGGCCACCTTTACGTCGTTGTTGACATCCGCGACCTGAACGGAGTTCTTCTCCATGCCTGCCACAAAAGTATTCGACCAATTGCTCACGTACAACTCATTGCCCACAAGTACCATTTTCTCCGTGGACTTGCCCATCTCAATCGAGCCGGAATGGCTCATGTCCTGAGGATTGACAATCCACAATTGAGTGCCGTACAAGTCGCTGACGTATGCCTTGTTAGGTGCCACGAACATCATCTCGCGCGGTGAATAAAAACCCGTAAGCTTGAAAGGCTTCGTGGTATCGCACACCATAGTGTTGGCATCCACCTTATAGATAAGATTGCTGTTGTTGACCACAATGTAAAGCTTTCCGTCAACCAAAGCCATACTTTCTGCCACATCGCCAAGCGGGGCGTTATTCACCTTGTAAAACAGGTTGTTGGCCACCGTATCCGCCTCAGGATTATAATAGGTAAGCGAGGCATTTGCGTACTGGTAGTTGCCCTCGTTGAGCACCAACACGCCCGAACCTACGGTATACCCGCTCGGATTGATGGGTTTGTTGGGCTTGCAGGAGAACAGCATCGACGCCACCAAGGCCAACAAAAGCAGATATTTCTTTTTCATCGTGTTATCATTTTATTGTTTGACAATGCGTTTCGTGACTGACTTACCCTCGCTCGTGATGCGGACGAAGTAGATGCCCTCTTTCAAGTCGCTCATTTCGACGACGGCCTGAGAAGTCACCAAAACCTGCTGCCCGACAAGGTTAAACACCTCGACGGATTGCAAGTTTTCCACTTTCACGAAGAGTCTGTCTTTCACGGGATTGGGATAAACCAACACATTATCGGTCTCATTTTCAGCGACATCATTATGCGCCACATCGTGAATCACACCGACGGCATCAAGGTCGAAGCCACTGGAATTGAACGGCGTGGGCCACGGGTCGTTAACAGCACGGCCTTCCGAATCGTAAGTGGCATAATCGGGATCGATATTGCCCACCACATCAATCAGGCGGACGTGGGTCACTTTATTCTTGTTGAGCAAGGCATTGTCCTCCAATTCGTCCAAGTCGAATGGTGTGCCGTAAAACACCTTATATTTCCCCGCAAAGTTGTGGATCTGGCTCGCGTGAATGCAGGCAAAACCGCCCAACTGCGCGGTATCCTGTACTTTGGTGACGGCTGGAAAACGGAAAAAGTTCTCGCCATCGGAGCTGACCTCGACAAAAGCCAATTCAAGGAAACAAATGGTGGTGTCCTGAGCGTTGACAAGGCCATTCTCGAACACGGCAAAATCGGGACCTGCGGCATTCATAATCGGTGAAGCGAAAGTCAAGGTGGCCGAACCACCATCGCCGAGGCTGATGACATCCATCGTGCCTCCGGGCACACCCAAGGCAAGGGCTTCCTCTCCGAAAGAGGCCAATCCCAAGTTGGGCTTGTCGATGCGTTGCAAACCACGCTCCACGGTGCAACCCGTAGCCCAAGCCACAAACGCCGACGAGTCGGCATGCATGGCAGTGGTGCCGACGACACCCGCCTCAGGCGCAAACTGTGCCCAAAGCATCGCCGGCATCACAGCCATCAAGATGAAGAAAGCTTTCCTCATTTCACGACCAATTTGGCGGTCTTCACAGTGCTTTCATTGCTCACGGTGATGAAGTAAACACCACTGTTCAGCATTTCAGTGCCAAGGCGAACTTTTTCGCCTTCCATAGCATCGAAGCTCTCCTTGCTGACAAGACGGCCTTGGATGTCATAAACCGAAACCTCGTTCAAGCCAGCGTTTTCGAGAGTCACAAAGGTCTCATCCACAGCGGGATTCGGGTAAATGGCCAAGGTGTTGGATTGGTTCTCGTTCACGTTGGTATAAACGCTGACAGGTTCCACTTCCTGAGTCCAGACATAAGTCCACGGAGCAATTTCGGTGCCACACGACTCGTCGCCCCACTTGATGAAAGAGCCAGCACCAACTGGCATCTCATCGTAGCCCAAATAAGCGCTGAAACCATCGACGTTGTACATGAAGTACATGCCAGAAAGGGACAGATGCAAGTCGCCTTCATCGAAAGTAATGTTGGAGACATAACCCATCGAGGCATCATACGAGAAGCGTCCGTCAGCCTCAGCAATGGCATCCATCACCTCTTTCACAACAATAATCGCATCATTGAAGCGATAGCCCCAAGCCAAGCACTTGTTGGGATTGTTCCAGTTGACGGCAAAGACAAGCTCTCTTTGGCCTTCGCCCACCCAATAAAGGATTTCTGAAGGGTCAATCTTGGCTTCATCGGCCAAAGGATACACGGCAGCGACTTCCTTTTCCCAGACATAGATATAGTTTGTGGGGTCGACCAGAATGCCGCACGACTCATCGCCGAACTTCACCCAGTCGCCATTGACGATGGTCTGGACATCAAAATAATTCATGGCCGTCATGCCGTTCACATTGTACATCCACCACATGCCGGCAAGGCTAAGGTCAAGGACACCATCGTTGAAGGTAATGTCGGAGACGAAGCTCTCGCCTACGAAATCAAAGCGAGTGTCAACAGCGGCAATGTCGTCCATCATAGCTTTCACCGTGATGGATTCCTCACTGAAACGGTAGCCCCAAGCCAAAGCCGTGTCAGGCTCGTTCCAGTTGACGATGAAGACCACTTCGTTTTCGCCTTCGCCAATCCAATAGCGGATGTTGGCAGGGTCGATTGAGGCATCCTGTTGTGCAAACAGGTTGGTCGTAAACAGACCAAAGATTCCCATAAGGAACAATAATGTAAAGTTTTTACGCATAATAATATAATTTTAAGGTTTGACAATCAATCAATTACATTAAAATGCATCGGGAAAGGTTGGTACACCTTAATTAATAAGGAACGCCTGCTCTTGTCCCGAAAGCATCGTTTCAGCGACAGGCGGCAGGTCTTCTGACTCACTCCCTTGGACTGGACCGCCTTCCCGAAAAGCCTTGGTTTTCAGTGGCATGATGGCCAGCGTGAAGAGTTTACAGCAGCGGGAACTGTACGGGATTCTCACCCGATTCCCTATTGAGCCTCGCGGCACCGCTTATCGGCGGCAAAGATAGTGGTTTTTCTTTTCGGTTATGCTTAAAACAAGAAAAAGTTTGTAACTTTGCATCGTAAACGAATCCTCCTAATATGAAAAAGATTGCCTTTTTATTTACCTTATTGATTATGTGCTTCGGCACAATCCATGCACAAAACGAACCTTTACAAGGATGGCACACCTACTGCGCAAGCGAATTCAATGAAGCCATCAGTTATGGGACACATACCACCGTCGCAACCTGTTATCCGCTTGATATGGCCATCCAATACGCTGGTACAGCGATTACCAAAGTGGGCATATTCAGCGACGACCTTTACAATTCTGTGGGCGGCTTATATACTTGTAACATCTACTTGAGTGGCGAAACACCTGCCGAAGGCACAATAGTTTGCACTATGACGGTGGACGTGCCGCAAGGTCTTGGCGATTGGGCAGAGTTCGACCTTTCCACTCCCATTTGGGTTACGGGAAACGAAAACATTTGGATAGTGTGGGAATGTACTGAACCGTTGACCCCTTATCACATAGGTGTTTGCAGCGACATCGACCCCAGTGGTAATGGAATTTGGGCATGGAACGGATCCCAGTGGGAGCAATGTTGGTTTTCGACAGGCGACTGGATGGTGAAGACTTATTTCAACTGGGACGAACCCCAAGCCCAAGATGTTTATGTCTCGGGCAACCACTTTACCACGGGTAAAGTCTTCAAAAACAATACGCTGTTATATAGCATCACCGACAGCATCGATATTCAATTGAAAGGCATCCAAGTAGCGGAAGACGGTACGGTTTACGGATCCGGATATGCTTACAATAGCTCTGAAAATCGTGGCAAGGTTTGGATGAACGACTCGTGCATATTCACTGCCGACACCAACACCTATTTCGACCACATCGCCTTCAACGGCAACGATTGGACAGTGGCTGGCTTCAACAACGTATGGCAAAACGGCGAGTTGCTTTATTCCTACACCCACGGAGATGACGAGTGCCACATTCATGATTTGGCCGTTGACACAACGACAGGCGACATTTATGTAGGCGGTGCTATCTACCTCTCTGGCGAAAACATTGCGTATGCCAGCGTTTGGAAAAACGACTCGCTCCTTTGGATGGAAGATACCATTTCGAGCGTCCAAAGCATCTGCTTCGATGGCGAGAACCTCTATTCAGCGGGGTACAAGATTGAAAACGACTCCCTTTCGTACGGTGTCATTTGGCAAAACGACTCCATCATCTACCAATTGGAAAACGCCAACTTTGGGCAAATCGCCGCATTTGACGGCAGCCTTTATTGGACAGGGATTTCCCTGACAGATATAGTGGTTTATATTTGGCAAGACGGCGAGGTTCTCTACGATCTGCCTGAGCTTTCTGGAATCAGCAACTTGGTCGTCAACGAGAGCGGAGTGTATTATACCGATGCACAAACGGTTTATAAAGATGGCGAAGTCCTCTATCAGCCCGAAGAGTGCATCATCACCAGCCTCGTCGTGAAGCCTGTCCCACCGCAACCGGAATACACCATCACTGTCGAATCCGGCAACCCCGACTGGGGCACGGTGAGCGGTGGCGGCGAATACCCTTACGGCGACACAATTCAGATTGCGGCTTTCCCCAATGTAGGTCATGAATTCCTGATGTGGAATGACAACATCACTGACAATCCTCGCGACATCATCGTCACACAAGACAGCACCTTCATCGCTTTCTTTGGCAGGCTCCAATACACCATTGAGGTCGTCTCCGACCATCCCGAATGGGGCAGTGTGGCTGGTGGCGGCATCTATTATTATGGCGACACCATTGTCATCGAAGCCATGGCCAACTACGGTTGCGAGTTTTTGGGCTGGGCCGATGGCATCGCCGACAACCCGCGCACCATCATCGTCACGGAGGATGGGACCTATACTGCGCATTTCGGCCTTCAGCAATTCCTTATCAAGACGGAAGTCATCCCTGAAAATGCGGGCACCGTCGAAGGTGGCGGCGTCTACGATTACGGCACCGTCATCCAACTGACGGCCCACAGCAATCCGGGCTACGTTTTCGTCCGATGGGAAGATGGCGTCGCCGACAACCCGCGTACCGTAGTCGTGGAAGGCGAAGCTGGCTATGTCGCGATTTTTGAAGCCCTTCAATACGAAATCACCACGAACTGCGACCCCGTCGAAGGAGGCAGGGTCACGGGCGGCGGCATCTACCATTACGGAGAAACTGCTACCTTGGAGGCCTTTCCCAACGAATACTTCATTTTCATCTGCTGGAGCGACGGCACCGTTGCTAATCCACGTCCCGTGACCGTCACGCAAGACGCCACCTACACAGCCTTGTTCCACCAGAACGGCACGCCTGAGTATACCGTCACGGTGCTTGCCAACGACCCGACCCTTGGCACTGTCACAGGTAGCGGCACCTATCCCGAAGGCGTCACCATCGAAATCAGCGCCACGCCTGCCGCCAATGCGGTTTTCGACGGCTGGAACGACGGCAACACCGACAATCCGCGTAGTGTCGTCGTCAACCAAGACTTGACCTTCACCGCCAATTTCTCATTGATGCAGACCTATACCATTATCGTGGTGTCCGACAACCCGCTTATGGGTTCCGTTTACGGCGGCGGCAACTATTTCGAGAACCAGGTCGTCAACATCGGTGCAGTGCCCAATCCCGGTTTCTTCTTCGCAGGCTGGCAAGATGGCATCATCGACAACCCGCGCACCATCACCGTGACGAGCAACGCCACATTCACGGCCTCCTTCGCGGCTGAACCTACACCCCACTACACCGTCACCGCCTATTACAGTGAGGATCAAGGATTTGTTATTGGTTCGGGTTCATACGTTGCGGGCAGCACCGCCACCTTGGCTGCCATTCCCGCCGACGGCTACGTTTTCGACAAATGGAGCGACGAAACCACCGAGAACCCCAAGCAAGTGCTTGTCGACCACGACATTGTGCTGACGGCTTACTTCCTCTATACCAGTGTCGACGAATACGATGGCAAGACCCTCGCCCTCTATCCCAACCCCGCAACCGACATGATTCGCATTGAAGGTTTGGAAGGCGAGAACGAAATCAGCATCTACAACGCCCTCGGACTTTTGGTCAAGACAGAAAAAATGAATGGCGACCAAGAAATCGCCATTCACAACTTGCCGGCGGGCCTTTATCTGCTTCGCATCAACGCCAGCCACACTGTGCGATTTGTGAAGAAATAAACTATCGCGTCAATACGACCTTGGTCGTTTGATGGCCAAAGTCAGAGGTGGCATTGATGAAATAGATGCCCGATTCCAAACTATTCAGGAAATTCTCCAAAGTCGTGTGGTTCAAGCCATTGAAGGAGTATTGATACAGCTGACGGCCCATGAAATCGAAAACCAAGATTTCAGCCTTGGCACCTTCCATCAACTTGACGCGAACCGCCCCGTTGGAAGGATTGGGATAGACGTTGACAATCTCATTCGTCGGGACGACAGGCTCGTCCACATGAAGCAACTCCAACGCCCGTGCGAAGTCGGGGATGCCGTAGCCATAATAGCTGTCAGGATTGTCGGCGCGGTCGCCGCAAGCGCGCACCACGTCGCAAATCTCCTGCACCGCGGCATAAGGATTGGCCTGACGGAGGCAAGCCACCGCACCCGCCAAGACAGGATTGGAGAAAGATGTGCCGTCGCCGTTGTAGTAATCGCCATTACCATCAGCCACATAGGTGCTTTCTCCCATCGCCATCACGTCCGGCTTGATACGGCCGTCGTAAGTCGGGCCAAACGAACTGAACCAGGTACGCTCGCCATTGGCATCAACGGCTCCTACCGTCAAGACGTGCTCGGCATCAGCGGGAATGCCCAAGCATGGCTGGGTAACCCACGGATAGCCCTCGTTGCCTGCGGAGTTGAGGCAAATCATACCACGACTCACGGCAATTTCGGCTCCGATGCTCATGGGAGCGGTATGTCCGTCGAAATGCTCAAAGGGATGATCCCACTGGCTCATGTCGAAATCGATGTAACCCAAGGAAGTGGAGCAAACATCCACGCCCAAGCTATCCGCATACTCTGCGCCCGAAACCCAGTTGTATTCCTCGACGATGTTCTCGGTATCGCCATCTTCTGTATGCAAAAGGTAATAGGAAGCCTTGGGAGCCGTCCCCACGAAAGTGTTCGGGACGTATGCCGCCATCGTGCTCAAGCAAGAAGTGCCGTGTGAACTTTGGGAATAGACGGAATTGCTGCCATAGACAAAATCGCGCACACCCAACAGACGGCCTTCCTCACGCATGTTGTCGAAAGCCGGATGGTTCTGCGTTCCGATGAAACCGCCGTCAAGCACAGCGATAATCACGCCTTCGCCTTGATAGCCACTGTCGTGCAAGGCCTGACCGTTGATTTGAGTGATTTGTGTCTCGCCGCCGCCATAATAACCACGAAAATCGCGATGACCCTCAACGGCCTTTTGTTCATTGGCCATCCAGCGTTCCTTGATTTCCTGAGCCTTAGGGTCGTTGGGGCAGTTGCGCACCGTCAAAACGAACTCAAGGGCGTTGATGGCTTCGACGACGTTGGCATCGTTGGTATAAACCGTAACGCCATTCAACCATTTGGAAGGATTCAGCAACTGCGCGCCGCAATCGGCCACCGCCTGAAGATACTGAGGATTGACGGGAAGGTCGTACTCGTCGATGCCAATGTTTTGGTTGGCACGGCGTTGCAAAGCCCTCGGACTCAAATAAGCCTCGGGATTGTTGATGGAATAGGGTGAGTTGTTCTTGTCGGTGAACTGCACCCAGTAAATGTTGGTCGCGATTTGAGCTTGAGCAAACACCGAAACCGCAATAAACAGCAGTAAAAATGTCAATTTTTTCATTTGTACAAAAATAAAAGGTTATTCTTAGAATTAAGGTGATAAAACGGCGCAAAAATAACACAATTTCCGAACATCATCCGTAATTTCACGCAAAATCCGTACTTTTGCCAAAAATTCAAATACAGACTCATGCGCATTGACATCATAGCTGTTTTCCCTGAAATGTTCGAGGGACCTTTCACAGAGTCCATCATCAAACGCGCTGTAAATAAGGGCATTGTAGAGATTGGACTGCACAACCTCCGCGACTACAGCACCGACAAGCACCACAAGGTGGACGACTACAGTTTTGCCGCCGGCGCGGGCATGGTGATGATGATTGAGCCTGTCGACAACTGCATTAGCCACCTGAAAAGCCAGCGCAACTACGACGAGGTCATCTACATGAGTCCCGACGGAGAATTGCTCAACCAACCTTTGTGCAACCAACTCTCCATGAAACAGAACCTCATCATCCTTTGCGGCCACTACAAAGGCATCGACGAACGTATCCGTGAGCACTTGATTACCAAGGAAATATCCATCGGCGACTATGTGCTTTCAGGCGGCGAATTGGGGGCTGCTGTTTTAGTTGACAGTATGGTGCGCCTCATTCCGGGTGCCTTGGGTGACGAAACCTCTGCCCTCTCCGACTCGTTTCAAGACGGCTTGGTGTCGCCTCCCGTCTACACCCGACCGAGAAATTACAAGGGTTGGGAAGTGCCTGAAATTCTCCTTTCGGGCAATGATTTAAAAATCAACGAATGGAAACTGGAACAAGCCATACAGCGCACCAAGGAACGCAGGCCCGAAATGTACGAAATTTTCAAAAAAAGCTGATAATCTGCGTCTCGTATTGATTTTTTGTGTATTTTTGCACCCACTTTTTGAAGAAAAATATACAAAAATCATATAAAATGAGCAAACAAGCATTAATCCAATTCGTTGAAGATCAAATTGTTGTAAAAGATTTTCCGAAGTTCAAGACAGGCGACACCATCACGGTGACCTACAAGATTGTTGAAGGACAAAAAGAGCGTCTGCAGAAGTTTCAGGGCATCGTCCTGAAGCGCAGTGGTCAAGGCAAGACCGGCACGTTCACCATCCGCAAGATTTCTAACAACATTGGCGTGGAAAGATGTTTCCCGATTGCCTCCCCCATGATTGAGAACATTGAACTCAACAAGCAGGGTGCAGTCCGCAAGTCGCGCATTTACTACCTCCGTGGCCTGCGCGGCAAGAAAGCCAAGATCAAGGAACTCAAGAAGTAATCAGTTCCACGACAACGAAACCAAAGTCAAGAGTTCGGCCCAACGCCGGACTCTTTCTTTTTGCCTTAAACTCTCGAAAAACCCTGCGCCAGTTGCTTGAATTTCTTGCCGCGTTCCTCGAAGTTCTTGTACTGGTCGTAGCTCGATGCGGCGGGCGAAAGCAGGCAAACATCGCCATGCTTGGCATGAGTGGAGATATAGTTGAAGGCTTCTTCCATATTGGCATAATAGAATAAGGTCGGCCCTTCGACAGGCTCAGGGACCTTAACTTTTTGTGACCCTTCTAAAAACTCAGCGGCTTTGATTTCGCAGGTCGTTGAGCCTGTCGAAACGCCGTCCATTAGATGCATTATCCTCTCCCCTGCCTTGCCTGTAAACAACAAATGCGGGACGGGATGAGTTTTCAGAAAATCCACCAACGGCTGATAATCAATGCCTCGGTCAAAGCCGCCCAGCAACAAAAAATCAACGCGCCCCAACGCCTGACAAGCCGAAATGGCCGCCTGCGGGATGGTGGAAATGCTGTCGTTCACGAAAGTCACGCCATCGAAAGTGCCAACGGGTTCCAAACGGTGCTCCAAAGGCTTAAATGTATATAAATAAGGTATCAGTTCCCGATAATCCACGCCGTAAGCATCGCAAGCCAACAACGCCGCCTTGACATTCAGATAGTTGTGCTCGCCTTTCAAAGGCAATGCTATGCGATCAATCTCGTCATCGAAATCGAACAAGGAAAAGACCTTGTTGTTGACAAACAAGTCCAAAGCATCATTCAGCAGCGACTCATGAATGACAGCGGTATCGTCTTCGCCCATGAAACGCAACAGGTTGAGTTTCGACGACTTATAACGCTCCATCGTGCCAAAATGGTCAAGATGCTCTTCAAACACATTCAGCAACACGCCCACGCGCGGGCTATTATGCACATATTCCAACTGGTGCGCCGAAAGTTCATACACGACAATACTCTGAGGCCCAATGCTTTCCATTACATCAAAACACGGGATGCCGATGTTGCCCGTCAGGATGGCATCGCGCCCCGAGGACTTCAACAGATGGTAAATCAAGCTCGTGGTCGTGCTTTTGCCCTTAGTGCCCGAAATGCCGATGGTCTGCGCATGGAACTGGCTGAGAAACAGGTCAGTCTGCGAGGTGATTTCCACGCCTTTCGTATCAAAATCCTTCAAGGAAATGCCCGGCGTCTTGATGACGATGTCGTAATCGTACATCGCTTCGAGATAGTGTTCTCCAGAATGGGTGACACCTTCCATCGCATTCTTGTCGGCCACCGCCACGTTGGCATCCGGCAAATATTTGTTCAAGAAACACAATGTCGAGCGGCCTTCCCGACCAAAGCCCAAAACAAGAACACGCTTGCCGCGTAACCGATTCAGTATCAAGTCAAACATGGAGCTTTGATTTTAGGATTTGCTCGAATTGCGGGGGCAAGAAATGGTTTTCGTTAAAACGACTGAGAATTTCATCTACGGTCGGCCCTTCGCGTCCTTCGACAGGCCCTGGAATCTCAGCAGAACTATCGGTCATTGAGCCTGTCGAAATGCCCGCCACCCTAACACAAGCCTGCACCTCCTCCACCGTCCCGACACACTCAAAAGGCTTCACGGCAGCGGTACCGTTAAGTTCCTCAAAAACAGGGCGCAAACTTTCATCGGCCATCAAATCTTTCCCGAAAATGGCCGTCAATCTTTCCTTGGAAAGGAACGGCGACAGGATGATCCAAGTGAAAAGGCATTTGGGACAATGTCCGCACCATGAATCGGTCTTGCTGCCCACGTTGCAACTGCGAAACACCGAATGATAAGCCTCGCATTGTGCGAACAGTTTGGCAATCTGCAACTCACTTAACGGACGCAAGAAGCTGAAATATTGCACTTTATCGTTCAGATTCTGCGCCACATAGTTTCTGAAATCGCGCTCAAACTCGATGGATTTGCTGTATTGGTGGTTAATATTGGTTCCGGGTACCGTCGACTCGTTGGCACTGTTTTCATTCGACAAGGCGATGTATCTTGAACGGCTTCCAAAAGCCACCAACACGCTGATGAACGCCAACAAAGCCGAAAATGGTGTGTGTCCGTTCAAATAGCCTTCCGCATTGAGTTTCAACATGGTAGGGTCAAGCGTGCGGTTGATGACGATAAACTCGTTTTCCTTGTAACCAGCAGTTTGGACACAATTCAAAGTCGCGCCACGTGGATTGACAATCAGCGGAATGACCGGCATCTCCCCTCGCAAGCATTCCAAAGTCACCACAGAATCCTTTCCGCCACCCACAGGCACCAAAGTATGTTCCTCGAGAGGCAAATCAATTTTCGCAAAAGGTTGGTTCCCGACGGATTCAATCTTCATCAAATCCTTTTCCGAAACCGTGATGCCATTCAAATAGAGAAATTCGCCCAATCCGTTGTAATACAACTTCTTCCAAAACGCAACTTGGCTTTCCGACAAGGCGAAAGGCTTCACCACTACCCTTTTCGGGCAGGCAATTTTCCAATAACTCACCAACTCCGTCATGCCGATTTGGAACGCCAAAGCCTCCAATTGTCGGGTTGGAATACTGCCCCAATCGAAGAAGGGTCGTGTGGGGATTTCAAGGATCGGACGGAAAAAATAACAGTCGTCGAGGCTGAAATCAAAGGCCAACGACAGGTTACCATCCTGTAACGTCACCGTCTGCCCAACAAAGGTGAAAGTGGTGAATTCCGCCCGCAAGGCGTCAAATTTGGATTGATTGTCGTTTCGTTTCAAAACCGTCTGTTTTATGCCACAAAATTACGAAATATGCCTCAAATATCGTCCAAAAAGCCTATTTTTGCGGTATGGATTTACGAGAAAAGTTCGTCATACGGAGCAATTCATTGAAACCGAAACAAGGTAACATCTTGATTTCCGAGCCTTTAATGAACGATTTCCATTTCGGGAGGTCGGTCATCCTTCTTATTGACCACACCGAGTCGGAAGGCAGCTTCGGCATCATCATCAACAAGCAATTGGAGGTGGACGTCAACCAAATCGTTGAGGAGTTCCCCGATTTCGAGGCACCGGCCTATCTGGGTGGCCCCGTAGCCGACAACCAGCTTTTCTTCATCCATTCCCTTGGCGACATCATCCCTGACTCGTACCCCATCATCGACGGGCTGTATTGGGGCGGCGACCACAAGACCCTTAGAACGCTCATCAACACGGGCATCGCCAACGAGGAAAACACGCGGTTTTACTTGGGCTATGCGGGTTGGGATGCAGGTCAGTTGGTCACTGAGCTGGTACGCAATTCATGGTTGGTCAGCGACATCACGACCGACCAATTCTTCAACACTCCGCCCGAAACGATGTGGTCAGAGTTTGTGTCACGCCTTGGCGGACCATACGAAATGTGGAACCGTTTCCCTAAGAACTTCGAGGACAACTGATTCCGTGTTGGTCAATACCGCTCCACGAAATCCATAACCAATTTGAAAACAGGCTCATAGCTGTCGAAAACAGCGTTCTCCCAAGTGTCATAGATGGTGTGGTAATATGGGAAAGCATCGCCCTCTTGGTTCTCAAGGAAGATGCAAGGCACATGGCGCGTGGCAAAAGGATAATGGTCGCTGTTGCCGGCCAACTCGCCACGGTTCAAAGCCTTGAAATAGTGCTTCTCACCATTGATTTGATCAAACACGGCGAAACCGCGCATACCTTCATCACTGACTTCGCAATATTGTACGGGGTTATTATCGCCAATCATGTCGATATTAAACAAATACTTGATTTGCTCCAAAGGCACGAGAGGATTTTTGGCATAGAACTCCGAGCCGCGCAAATTGGCATCCTCGCCTGAGAAAGCGATGAAATACATGTCGTATTCAGGACGATTTTTCGCATAATAGGCCGCAAGTGTCACAATGGCCGCAGTACCTGAGGCATTGTCGTTGGCACCCGCGTAATACACGCGTCTGCCGAGGTTGCCGAGATGGTCGTAATGCGCTGTGAACACATAGCAACTGTCATGCTTTTTTCCCTCCACCTTGGCGATGACGTTGAAAAGTTCGTAATTCTTCAGGAACTTGTTGTCCACCTTCACGCGAATGGTTTTCACGCCTTCAATGGCTTCGGGAGTCGTCCAAATGATGGGCTTCTCCACCACGCGATGGCCGTATGCCTTGTAAAACTTGATCGGTGAGGTCCAAGTGTTGATGATTCCTGCGTTGGGGCATTCGCCGACCTTCTGCAAACGTGCGAAATCCTTTCCGTGCCGATACGCGAACCAGAACTCACAGACCACAAAGCAGTTGGCATATTCGGGTTTGGCGAGGTCGGCAAACATCTTTTCAGCGTCAAAGTTTATAGTATCTACATGATACACAGGAAATTCACCATATACGCCGGGAGAATACTCACGCATGGAGAAATCGACTCCGGGGGTCAGTTTCTTCCCATCAGCCCACATCTTCATCTTTCCACAAAAAGTATTGATGTCGATGGTGAAAGGCTGGCAGACAACCTCATCGACGCCCGCCTTGGCAAATTCCTTCTCAAGATACTTTCCGGCCTTGTTGGCACCATCGCGGGCATAGCCACGACCCTGATACTTCGAGGAACTCAGTTCCTTGACGATTTTCTTGTAATGCGCCATGTCCTGCGCGGTCAATTGCATTGTGGCCAATGCGAGCACAAAAATCAATAGTTTTTTCATTGCGTTGAATGTTTTTGTTTGAGTCGCAAAATTACAAAAGTATCCGAATATTCGTTTTAACAAGACGAAATTCCGTTAAATGATAACAATTTCGTGGCATTTGTTGTACTTTTGCAGTTTTAAAACTGAAAGCCTTGAATGCAAATTGTCGGCATCGACATTCAAAACGACATCGGAACGACCAAAACAAGCGATTTATTTAACGTCATGAATATCAGATTAGAACAACCCAAAGATTGGCGCGAGGTGGAGAACCTCACTCGCGAGGCATTCTGGAACGTCTATCGTCCGGGATGCACCGAGCATTTTGTGCTCAACCAATACAGAAACAACCCCGATTTCATACCCGAATTGGACTTTGTGATGGAAGAGGACGAAAAAATCATCGGTCATGTGATGTTTTCAAAGGCTGAAATCATCCTTGATGACGGAATCGTGTTCCCTTCGTGGACTTTCGGCCCCATCAGCATCCATCCCGACTACAAGCGTAAAGGCTACGGCTTGAAACTCCTGAACTATGCGCTTGAAAAGGCCAAATCCATGGGCATCGGCCTGCTCTGCATGGAGGGCAATATCGACTTCTACAAACACGCAGGCTTCGACCTTGCCAGCAAATTGAAAATCCATTACCACGCCGAGCCAAGAGAATCCGAAGTGCCTTATTTCCTTGCGCAAGAGTTGATTACAGGCTATTGGAACGGTCGGGAGGGCACATATTGTCCACCCAAAGGCTATTTCGTTGCCGACGAGAGCCCCAAGGCTTTCGAGGCGTATGAGGCGACTTTCCCACCAAAAGAAAAGAAAGTATTACCCGGACAACTGTTTCAATGAACTTTCAAAACAAACACTTAAACCGAATATGGAAAACGAAATGAAATTCTGCCAGAGTTGCGGAATGCCGCTCACCGATCAAGTCCTCGGTACGAATGCCGACGGCAGCAAGAACGAAGAATATTGCATGTATTGCTACAAGGACGGTAAGTTCCTGCAAGACTGCACGATGGACGAGATGATTGAGCATTGCGCCCAGTTTGTGAACGAAGTCAACAAAGGCCTACCCCACCCCATCACGAAAGAGGAATACATCGGCCAGATGAAGATGTACTTCCCGCACCTGAAACGCTGGCGCGAAGCCATGAAGGTGACGGACGATAGCACGCTTGAAAATCCTGCCTTGGCGGGCGTTAAGGACCTTATTGCCCAAATGGCCGACACGTTTCCCTTGACCTTCATCTCCTCGGTGGACGATGAAGGCTATCCCTGCACCAAGGCCATGCTGTCGCCACGCGTCCGTGAGGGTATCAAGGTGTTCTATTTCACCACCAACACCTTCTCATTGCGTGTGGCGCATTACAAAGCGAACCCTAAGTCCAGCATCTATTTCTGCGATGGGGAAAGTTTCAAAGGCATGATGCTTCGCGGCACGATGGAGGTGCTGACGGATGCTAAAAGCAAAGAGATGATTTGGCGCGATGGCGACACGGAATATTACCCCGGCGGCGTGACCTACCCGAACTACTGCGTGCTGAAATTCACAGCAACTGACGGACGCTTCTATAGCGATTTCTATCCTCGGAGTTTTGTGCTGTAAGATGAATTCACTGATGATTTAGGGATGATATCTATGCGGCAATCGCAAACTTTGGAGCAAAACCGAATTGACATTATTTCAATGCCTTCATAGGATATTCCTTTTTGCATTTCTGACACAGGATGCACTCTGTAGCGTTTTTCCGTTTTTAAATGACCGCAATGCAAAGGCCGATGTAAGTGAAGTTGAGCAAGAAGAACAACTGACCCGTCGAAAGCCAAAGCGAAACAGCAATGGCCTCGAAAACGATGAATAGGATGATGGCGGTTTTGAATTTTTTCATTGGCTGACTACTATGGAGGAGCAAAAATACGAAGATAAAGTCATAGAAATGAAATGAAGGACAAAATGTTGTTTGATTACATCTTTTCAGGGCAAATATTAGAGTTTGAAATACATGCTTTTATGAACAACAAAGGCTTTTGGGACAATTCGTGCCATTATTGCGGGAAGCACCTGCACCTATTGTTTTCCGCATGTTTGATGATTCGGATGCGTAAATCTTTCGCAGTATTCACATGAATGATGTCCATTGCTCCGTCCGTTCCACAGTCATCCACAAAAATCATCTCGATGTCCTCAAGCGTCTGGCTGAGCAAAGAATCAATGCAGCGGCTGATGCCCGGACCGGGATTCAACACGGGAATGATGACAGAAATTTTGGGAAAAACGGATTGTGTCTGGTTCATTTCTCTTGCACTCATAAGTCTCTCTTATTCCGTATTCTCCTCAGCAAGTTTGATTACCATTCTTCCATCCACCATTCGGCAATAGCCTGCGGCTGGATAGCATGGCATCTCTTTTACCTCTGGCTTGCTTTCATATAAGGTAATTATGGATTCATTATGATTCATATTGATGGGTTGCCCCATCAGGCGGAAATATCTCTCAAAAGTCAATGGATAGGTGATTGAGACTTTTTTGTAGCCTTCAATTGGTCTATACCGATCAATATTTTTCATGCTTGTGATATTGTTTTCTTTAGAATCCAAACGGCCTATCACAACTACTTCCGTCTCGCCTGGCGAATATTCTTCTGACGAATTCATAGCTACCAAGATCATTGTAGTCGCAGTAATCGTGCGGTCATAAATCACTTTGCTTACGGTATAAGCTTCGTTACTGAAACGAACGAACGAAAACAAAATGAGAGCGCAGGCCAAACATAATGCTTGTGTTGCACGCCTTCCAATGAATCGTTTGTTCACGGAAGGTTTTGTACAAAATAAAAGAGGTCCATTCATTTCAATCAGAGCGATGCAACCAGGATAGAACAAAAACACTGCATAAATCGTACGAAAGTTCATTTGGTGCATGAGCAACGGCATCAACATTGAAGCCAGCGGGAAAAGCGCAACACATGAGAAAAGCAGAAGTATTCTTCCGACTCTTGCCTCTTTCTGTTTCAAAATCCGGCTGACAGCCACCACTACAGCTGTTACAATGAGGGTCAAATTGACCAATGCAATCAGCCAAGTGGATGGCGCTTTGCTTAAAAACCAGAAGCGAAAGAAGTTTTTATAGACCAAGATTCCGCCATCCACCAAGTATCTGATATCCATATTTGACAAATGTGATAAAGAAATGTTAGAATTTTCAGGCTCTATTCCCGTAAAATGGAGCACTGCTTTGTAAACAATAAAATATAGTGCTCCTCCCATCACAAATGCTGCTACATATCGTATCCACTCACAAAGATGAGAACTTAGGCTTTCCTTGGAAGATGTCTGCCGCATAACCAAAATGAGGAACAGGGTAAAGCCCACGGTTATATAGGCCTGATAGAGACCCATGGAAATACAGATGAGCACCGCAGCAGCAATAACGGCTGTTTTTCTCTTGATATTAGTCACCATCCATACTCCAGCACATATTAGCATAAGAGCAAATGTGTAAGCACCAAGAACAAATCCAAATGTCCCGCACAGTTCGGTAATGGAATAATTGACGGAAAGGAATCCCGACGTAAGTATTATCCCTGCTTTGCTTCGGATTTTCAGTATTTCGATGCAAAACCAAACAGTAAGCGACAGGAAAAGAATAGAAAGCAAGCCGGTAAACCATGGAACAGTAATATCACTAATCAGCTTTCCCCATACAGGATGGAGAAATCGACCAATGGCGATTTCATGTTTATCGTTAAACAATAACGTATGATGGATTGCATCATGATGCGGGGTCAAATTAAAATACGCAAACGCATTCGCTACAAGCGAAAACGCCGCTGTTGCCAGGAAGCAAATCTTTGCTTTTTGTTGTTTAATCTCTGTCATTTCTATACCTCCTGATTTATCTGATTTTCTGCCAATCGGTTTACTACATTTCTTTTACGCTCATCAGTTTCTTTTGTTCCAGCCTCTTCTCTGCGATGAACCTCTGCGCAGCGGCTGGCGACTTAAATTTGGGAATGCGATAATTCACGTTGCATCCACACATGGTTTGTGTACAAAAAACGCCATGAATCCAATCTTCACGCAAAAAAGGATTTTCCTCAAAAATGTTGCATGTGGGACGGTCAAGACCACAAATGATACCCTTCACACTTCCATCCACACCTATTTTGGCACAATTTGTTCCTGCAATACAAGTCATACCCTTAAAACTATTCCCTGTCAAGTCTTTGAGCTCGGAAAGGGAAATTTGTTCATGGTTTTCAGTTACTCCTCTGACTTCTCTTTTGACCATGAACTTCCACCCGAGGATTTCTTGTTGGTTTTCTGGCCTTTGGGGGCCTTCAGAATTAACTTTGCTGAACTTCTTCTTTATCCTTTCCGCGATATTGAAATGTTCCTGCGTATATCGGCTGTCAAACTGATTAAACTGTGGACCCTCTCTCAACAAGCTGGGGTACATCCAAAACGAATATTCTCTCCTAAGGTCGCACAAGGCATCTGCCATAGACATTACCTTGTCAATCAATTCTGGATGGAACATAAGTGCTATTTCCAAGCGCGTCCGCGACGAATACCGTTTCACCATTTCAACAACTCGTTCCACATTCATATATTCCAAATGGACGGAAATGGACAATTGCACATTGACCTGCTCTCCCGCCTTTAAAATGGCTTTCATCTGGCTTTCACTAAACGAGCCGTTAGTGGTAATTTGCAACACTTCCAAACGGTTGCCAAGGTATTGACACAGCAGATTGATTATTTCATCAAGATGAGGATGGGATGTCGGTTCACCACCCATCAAATTTATTTGATAACTCGGTCGGTTGGCTAACGCGATATGCCTAATGGCTGTTTTAACCTGTTCAAGGGTACAAAAGACCTTTTTGTACTCTTTTCCTGCATTGAAGCAGTATGAACATCTGAAATTACAATGCGAAGTAACATTCCAACTAACACGAAGAGGTAATCCTTCGAAGCATTCAGAAGAACCTTGCCAGATGATGGGTTGTTTCTTTCTCAATTTGGCTTGCACACGCCACCTGCGGAGTTCCTCACGACTCTGTTTGACGGCATTATACAATGTTTTCGCCAAAGGGATTTTGGAAATTAAAGTTCGGATGGTTCGTTTCATATTGTTTTGTTTTTTCGATTCTCAACATACTTTGTTCTTCATACATGATAATTTCAACTCTCTTGAATAGAATGCAAAAATAGTGATTTTTTTGAATTACAAATAGTTTATTTTTACTACCGCTCTGCAAAATCCCGAACTTGCTGAAGACAGAATCTGGTCATAAATCAGTTTGTTTTTTTATTAAACATTTCCTTTTCAATTTAACTAACACTCGCCTCAGCTTGTTTTTGAAAAGCATCCACATTATAAGTGGCTTCCACCACAAAGCCTTAATTTGTTTTTCGTAGGCTTCTATTTCTTCTTTCGAAATACCATCTGATTTCATCTGTTTCGCAAACCCATTGGCTTTAGAGATAAGCGCAGGCAATTCTTTATAATACTCAGGATGGGATTGCAAGAAATCAACACGCCTGACGACAACATCTGCATAGTCTTCAGGTTGGGGTACTTCCCATGAGGGAGAATAAGGCCTTTCCGCCAAACCTTCACCATGGTCGACAAGGGCGAGAATAGTCAGGTCCTTGACCTTCCCAATATTGGGATATTCCATGGCTATCTTCCGCAAACCAAGGAGAAATTGTACGGCCTCCTTTTCCATTCCGATTTTAGCCAAATATCTTGGAAACAAAAGCGAATATTTTATACTGCGTGTAATATACTGAACTGCATAAGGATTCGGTTCAACATGATTGGAAAGGTATTCGGCTCTCGCCCTCAAAGCGGTTACCTTTGCCTCAAGACTCTCTTCGGAAAACGAATTTGAGGCCGAAGACATACGGCAGAGATAATGATAAGCTACCCGGTTATCGATCCCGAAACTCTTTGCCGAATGGCAAGCTTTCAGCAAAAAGAGAGTGTCCTCGCCAATAGTGGTCAGTCCAAACCTCACATCTGGCTTCATGAGAAGCCTTCCATGATAAAGCGCGCTTTGGTGCTCGTCGTGGAAAAGAAAAAACAATGGTTTTCCGTCCCTCAGCCCTTCCTGAATGACAACATACAAATTATAAGAATTAGAAACGGTAGTCCCTTCTTCGTATTCGCAAATGCGATTCCCCTTCACTATATCAAGGTCTTCCGCCTTGCCTTTGTGGTAAAGGACTTCCATGAAATCTGAGTCGACGTAATCATCGGCATCCACGAAAGACAAATATTCGCCTCTAGCCTCTTCGATACCTTTGTTACGGGAAATCCCAGGGCCAAGATTCTTAGGGTTTTCCAAAATGCAGATGCGTGTGTCTTCCTTTGCCGCAGCACGTACTACATCCATTGCTCCGTCCGTGCCACAGTCGTCCACGAAAATCATCTCTATATCCTCAAGTGTCTGGCCACGCAACGATTCCACGCATCGGCTGATGCCCATGCCAGGATTCCATACGGGAACGATAACGGAAACTTTAGGATTTTCTCTCATCTTGCCTAACTTTTTTTCTTAAAAATGCTCCCATTCCCTTTATGATTCGAATCAGCCTTCCCACGACTCTGGAAACAAACGGATGGTTGTTCAAGAAAATGAGGATTCGTTGGCGAAGAGGAAGCCTTCTCGCCTGCGCCGCCAAACTCCGTCTGGTTTTTCTCGAATGGTTCTCTTTTTTGCTCAGCGCATACGCTTCACTAAACAAACGATACAAATCTGCTTCCGCATCGTTCATACAATCTGGATGTTCGATGACAAAATCAACCCATTCCCTCACCGTTCCAACATAGTTCTCTGCCTTAAGGCCCTCCCATTCCCACGGCAACTTAAATGGCCGTTGAGCCAAAGCAACCTCATAATCGCACAATACACGCACAACAAAAGACTCTCTTTTCAGTTTCTCCAACTGCGGAAAACGAAACACCTGATTGCGAAGGCCTCTGATGAAATCTACAGCAGCATCACGGCATTCAGGTCTCTGCCTGTAATAAGTACAAAGCATCAGATTATAAATAACCCGACTTGTCACATATCTGGAAACACTTTCTTCATCCGTCATGCATTCCAAAATGTAATTCATCTCTTCCCTCAAAGCATGAAGCCTTCTTTCGAATGTATGTGGATGCAAATCATGCATAAGTGAATTGCTTCGTTCGCAAAAAAAGTATTCTGAGGATTCTTCTAAGTCAAAACGCTCTGCCTTATGACAGACTTTCAAAAGGAAAGTATCATCCTGACCTCTGCGCGATGTGCCATAATATATGTTGTGCTTCTTAATAAATCCTCGCCTATAAATCGCGCTTTGATGTTGATAACCAAACAAACAATAAAGCGGTTTACCTAAATCAAGACCATTACGGATGGCTTCGTTGAGTTTAGGATGATTTACTATTGTTCCGTCTTCTTTCTCATAGACTATTTTTCCCTTTACAATATCCAATTTGTCTGCAGCCGCCTTTGTGTATAACCGTTCCAAGAAAACAGTATTCACATAATCATCCGCATCAATAAAAGCAAGGTACTCGCCACGCGCTACATCTATACCGTTGTTGCGGGAAATCCCTGGACCAAGATTCTCAGAGTTCTCCAAAATGACAATGCGCGGGTCTTCCATCGCCGCTACGCGCACCACATCCATCGAATCGTCCGTGCCACAATCGTCCACAAAAATCATCTCGATATCCTCAAGCGTCTGAAACCTCAACGATTCAATGCAACGGCCAATGCCTGAGCCAGGGTTCCAAACAGGAACGATGACGGAAACTTTTGGCGCAACAGAACAAGCAAGACTAACCATTGTTTTTGTTTTTCAACATTCTTTTTCCTTCATACCAATTATAAAAGTAACTTTTTTGAACAGGCTGCAAAAATAGTGATTCTAAATGAATTACACACATTAAAAAAAAAATGAGAAATTGGATTAAAAATCCAAAAGCAAGGGTGAGATTATCGCTTTCATTCATGCCAATCTGTTTATATGTATTTTGCAACGGAAACCTCAAAAATCAATACCCCCGAACCAACCTAAACACCGGCTCATAACTATCAAAAACGGTGTTCTCCCAAGTGTCATAGATAGTGTTGGTAATACGGGAGTCGCCCTCTTGATGCTCAAGGAAAGAGTTTTTTCATTGATTGAACACTTACGATTGAGCAACAAAACACAAAAGTATCTGAACATCTGTTTTCACAAAGGTAGAATTCCGTTAAATGAAAATGGATTTGTGGATTTTGATGTATTTTTGCGGCATCAAAGAAACTGAATTGTTATGACAAAATTCCTGAAATTAAAACCATGAAAACGGAAATCAACCCCAAGGAAACTCCTCGCGCCCAAGCCTTTGAACTTTGGATGACCTCGCCCATGCCGATGGTGACTTTGGTGAAAACGATGGACATCGGGAACTTGTTGAAGTTCAGCCGGAAAAGCGGCATCAAATTTACCATGCTGATGTGTTGGTGCATCGGCAAAGCGGCGAGCAAAATGGAGGAATTCTTTGTCTTGCCCGAAAAAGGGAAACTGTTCCGCTACGACCGCCTCGCCATCAACGTGATTGTGACCAACCGCAACGGCGGCCTTAGCTCGTGCGACATCCCTTTTTCCGAAGATTTGAAGCGCTTCAACCAAGATTACCATGAACTGACCACCAAAGCCGCCAATGATTGTGAGAGCAGCTTCCTTGAAGATCACATGGTCATCGGCACTTCGGCCATGCCACAGACCGAACTCGACTGCATCGTCAACCAATATACCGACCAGTTCTGCAACCCGATGGTGATGTGGGGCAAATACCGCAAAGCCTTGTTTAAGACCACTTTGCCCATCAGCTTCCAGTTCCATCATGTTCAAATGGATGGAGGACATGGGGCGCGCTTTTTGGATGAACTACAAAAAACAATCCATGCATTATGACAAAATTCCTGAAATTCTTGACCTTGTTCATCGGCATCGGTGCTGTGATGGGTGCCGCGATGATGTGGATTGACCCCTCAGGCCAAAAGTGGGGCATGGAACCACTACTTGAAATGCTGAGGGCCAAAATGCCTTGGCCCGATGTCTTTTTTAAAAACTTCATTCCATCGGGCTTCGTGCTGCTGGCAGTGAATGGCCTCACCCAGTTTGCGGCAGCGATTCTGTTATTCAAAAATCATCACCTCGCGCCTTACGCCGTCCTCGCCTGCGGCATTATCCTCATGCTTTGGATTGTCCTCGAATGGTGGGTGTGGGGATTCAACGCCATGAGCAACCTCTATTTCGTGTTCGGATTGGTTGAAGCCGTGGCTGCTGTGATTTGTTTGAAAAAAAAGAATAATAGTGTGTCAGGTCATTGAAAAACAATATCTTTGCGCTTGAAAACTAACCCTCATAATCTTTCAAGTCATGGCTACAATATTAAAAAAGGCATTTGCTGTTTATCCATCAGTAAAAATGAAAGGATTCAAGAAGAATTCCAAAACAGAAAAATACGAATTTGTCTTCCTCAAAGAGTTGTTGTTTGGCGATTATATCCAACCTTTTGTGGTTGACAATGATTACGTGAGAAAAAAGATTACCGAGGGGAAGAAAGAAGTGGAATACATCAAAGTAAGAAGTCGCAGGAGAACGGGCTATATCAAGGAATCGGACATGCAAGCCGAGAGAATCCTTGAAATCAATTTCGTTGATGTGGGTCAAGGCGACGGATGCCACGTTGTAACCCCCAACGACAAGCATTTCATCATTGACTCTGGTGGCTCCGACAACATGTATCGTTTCCTCAAATGGCGATTCAACCTGAAAACCTCCAAAAACACCCCGCCGCCGTTTACGGTTGTCATTTCACATTCAGATTCAGACCATTATCAAGGTTTCGGAAAAATATTCGACAAAACGGAAGGTTCCGCCCAGCAGTTCACCATCGACAAAATCTATCACAATGGCATGGTGGAAGCGAGCGGTTCAAATCTCGATGCATTAGGTACGGTAATCAAACATAATGATTGTAAGTATATTACTGATTTGTGCGATACGCAGGCCGATTACGAAGAACGGCTTAAGAACATAACCAAAACCGGAGTTTATATCAAGACACTAAACAAATCGGCGGCCCCCAAGCAATCGTTGCGATTTGGCTCGGAACCCATCCATGACAAAGGTAACATGAAGATGGAGATAATGGGCCCCGTGGCGGAAAGCATTGACGGGAAAGCCGCCTTGCCAGTTTTTGGCAATAACAAAGGCAAAACGAAAAACGGACATTCGGTGGTAATCAAACTCACCATTGGAAAACTGAGGATTCTGCTCGGAGGCGACCTGAATACAGAATCGGAATACTACCTGATTCGCCACTACTCTGGGATAGACGTGGCCCATATCAAGGCCCAATTAGACGACAAATCTCTCGACGAGGCCCAAAGACAAGCCCTGAAATCGCAATTGGACGAAGCCGTAATGAAAGCCAGAGAAGCCTTGGAAGTGGACATTGCAAAATCGTGTCACCACGGCAGTGCCGATTTCACGAGCGAGTTTCTGCGGGTGCTCAATCCGATAGCGACGATTATTTCGAGCGGCGACGATGAACCATACGCACACCCTCGCCCCGACACGTTGGGAACCATTGGCAAACACAGCCGTGGCGAACGCTCGTTGATATTCTCTACCGAATTGGCTCGTTCGGGCAAAGAGTATATTGAGTTGAAAACAGAGAAATTAACCGAAAAAAAGCGAGAGAGGGTGGTGACGGTGTATGGCATGATTAACGTGCGAACCGACGGCGAAAAAGTAGTCATCGCGCAAAAACTCGAAAAGTCTGCCTCAAGCAAAAATTGGGATATTCATAAATTGGAATGGAACGAGGAGAAAGAGGAATTTGAATACAACCAATACAAAACGTACGAATAAGGTATTGTGCTCAGTAATAACACAATAAAACGATGAGGCAATTGCCCAATACACTATCGGTACTCAGATTGTTAGGGGCAATTGCTCTCTTGTTTTGCGACGTGAAAGGCATAGCTTTTTGGTCTGTCTATTTTTTTTGTGGCATCAGCGACATGCTCGACGGTTTTCTGGCACGTAAACTCAATGCTGCAACTCCTTTCGGTGCTGTACTTGACAGCGTGGCAGACCTTTGTTTTGTGGTATGTTGCTGTTGCAAATTGATGCCCGTATTGGAGTTTCCATTATGGATGTGGTTATGGTGCGGGGTAATAGCCATCATAAAATTGATGAACCAAGTATTCGCATTAGTTTTATTCAAAAGATGCATCTTTCTTCACAGCATGGCGAATAAAGCGACAGGATTGCTAGTCTTTGTCGGAATACCATTGGCATTATTCATTGAATCAATAATTCCTATCATTATCATATCCATCATCGCCACCTTTGCCGCGATTCAGGAAGGACATTTGATTAGAACAAAAAATAAGTAGATGATCAGATTTAGTTTACATAATCGACAAGTTGAGATTCCCTTACAGGGAATGGAGTTCGTTCGTTTTTTTACATGCGGCGGCTTGTGAGGTTTACGAATAGTCAACTTGTTTATGCCGCCGCCTAATAAACTATGTCTCAACTCCATTCCCTGCAAGGGAATCTATCGGAAAACCATAATATGCAGATTAATTTGAATTAGATGTCACCTTTTGGCCTCTGAACTTGTTATAGGAGCGAACTGGTTCAGAAAACAGAAGTCTAACAATTAAAAACAAAAAGAAAATGGATAGCAATTTAGTTTGGTTGAATTTTGTCGACACGATTCCCGTTATTGCATGTGGATGCGTACTTCCTATTGTGTTTATTTGGCTGGAAACACGTCGTAAGATTAACGAGTCAAGAGACCGTATGCAAATTGTAACGACGGCCATCGAGAAACATCCCGACATGGATGTCGAAGAACTGATGAAAAAAATTTCATCCAAGAAAAAGTCGCTGAAAGAAAAACTGCTTGCGAAACTGCTTTGGGGCTGCATCACCACTATACTGGGCATCGGCTTGATTGGATTTGGCATCTTCCTTATTAATACAATAAGCAAAGATACACAGAAGATTCACATGGCAGACGATGTT